>Ga0179593_1313726_pt1 | contig 13148 bp, 18 predicted proteins | sample CZODoug2_1_08_16_FD_185931 | JGI IMG/M metagenome (GOLD analysis project Ga0179593, IMG submission 185931) | Vadose zone soil fungal communities from Angelo Coast Range Reserve, California, USA - CZODoug2_1_08_16fungal (PacBio error correction) | ecosystem: Environmental > Terrestrial > Soil >... | reverse complement strand
CTTTTTCACCTCTCCTCCCCGATCACAGATGTTAATTTGTCCCTCTGTCCCCAAATTTCTCTTTTTTTCCTGACAATGTCTACCCATCTACGCGATACCTTCTGCCTCCCCCTCCTTACCCCTTCGAGGTCACATATTCTTTTCGATTTTTTCACGCCGACCCCCTCCGCCTTCCTCTTCGCACCCCACCGCATTATCTTCGTGCCTATATAGGACCATTTTTTTGCCTGCAGTCTGCCGTACTCCGCGTGTTCCTCTTTTTTCCCCCTTTCTGTTATCGCTTCCCGTTCGTGTTTCCCTGTCTTTTTTCTCCTCCTTTTGTAATTACGATATCTGCTCCGCAGGCATTCCATCCAAATCCCCTTCCCCCCATCGCCCTTTTTACACTTGGTCTCCGTCGACATGTGCCTGTACTCTTCCCCGCACGGTCGTCCCGCACTCTCTCTTAGTGCTTTAGACGTTAAGCTTCCCTTGCTTTCGTCTATGTTGAGTACTACTGCCCATCGTGAGCCGGCTGCATTCCTTCCCCCCCGCAAGCTGATTAGGGGCTGTAACCAACAGGTTTTTTTTTTTTTACTAACCCTTTTTCTGGTCGAAGATCGCTTCGCGTCCGCTCTACCCCCCTCTCTCCTCCCCTCAAGTTATGTCCACACCCACTCGCCCAACTGCCATCACCTTTTCCCTTTTTTTCCCCTTTTTCCTCCGCTTTTACCCTTTTCCTCTCTTGGCGCACCAAAACCCCTCCCCTTGTCATTTTTCTCCCTCTTTTCCTTTTTCAGCCACTTTGGAATGCATGCAGGAGCGCAGTTTTGGGCTCATTTTTGATTCTTACTCCTAGCTGGGCTCTACTTTTCCTTGTCTTTTCTCCGATTACGCTCTCATTATCTCCTCCTTCCCCATCCTGGCGACATCAAAGAACATTCTTTCATGTTTTCTCTTTTTATGTTTTTTCCCCCCCGAGACTGCCCACAATTCCCCATACTTCTTCCCCGATTCTTTTTCACCCATGATGAACAACCTTGACTGTTTGTGAACTTTTTTTTTTTTTGAACGGGGATTAAATATCATTTGGCGACATTCGGAGACGACCATGCGTTTTTTCTGCTTTGCTGCTAGTCTGTTTATCTTTCTGCTCTTTTCCTCCCTCTTGAATATGAAATTTTTTGGTTCCTTTGGGCAGTGCAGTCTAGCTGTGACCGGCGTTTGTATTAGTCAGATTTCCTTCTCCTTCGAAATCGATGATGTTACCATATGTATGACTTTCCCTCCCCTTTTTTTTAGGCTTTCCGATGTTCTGTTTTCTGTTCCCCTGCTGTTTGGAAATAGGACACCCGGCATAGTGCGTCCCATCCCTCAACCCAGTGTGCTCCTCAAATTGGTGAGCTTCTTTGTGTGTTCCCTTTTCGACTCTTCCCCGCTCTGGGTATGTTTGTGCGAGGGGTCCTTTTCTCCTGATTGGAGAAGGTTTACAGTTTTCCGCAACTTTGTGGTGAAGTTGCCTTGCTTCCCCACCTTCTCACACGCTCATGTATCCTTCCCCCTTTCTTTTCACATACTCCTTTTTCATTAAAAGTCGACTATTTCTCAAACTTCTCTTTTTTTTCTCGTCCGAGATCAATGCCTTTGCTGGCTCTGAAATCCGCAACCGCCTGTTTCCCTCCGCCCTCATGCGCAACAAGCTCCCCCCTTTCTTTTTTGACGGGGGTAAGTATGGGTAAAAGATGGCGAATCTTGCCCCCCCCTTTCCCACTGAACTGCCCAATTACAACTCCCTTTGTCTCCTATCTCTTCTTCACAAGACTGTTTATTTATGCTCCTAATTTCTGAGCAGCTATCTCCTTATGGCCTCTCCTTTTTTAGGAGAGTATTTCTTGATACCATGCCCCCGCTGTTCTTTCTCTGCTGTCAGCAGCAGTGCCACATTTTGTCCCAGTACGACTTCTTGTGCCGCGGTAGAGTATCGGGCTCTTGACTCCTCCTTTCTTTTCACCCCCGCGACAGGCGCGCCTAACAGAAAGAATCCCTTCATCCTTCCCGAACAGTTCTTCGGAACCCCCATTTCCTTTGATTTTTCCCCCCCCTCCTTACGACGTCCCGATCTTTCTTTTTTTTGAACCCGCTCTTCCACTTTCCCCCACCTAAAGACTTGAATAAATCTTCGTCCCCATTCCCATGCTCCCCCCCTCGCCTCTTTTGCCACTTTTTACTCACTTGATCGCCCCCAATTTCTTGGCCTTCTTCTACTTTCCCTCCCAGCGCTCTTGGCGATCTGAGGGAGTGATTATTCTTTTCCGGTCAGCCCCCCTACTTTTCCGCTTCCTCAATCGACGAGAAATCCGCTTCCTGGATCAGTTTTTCCTGCTTCCTTCTCTTCTCCCTTGTCTGTGTTTTAGTCGACGTCCCCTTGCCGACTTTTATCCCCAAGACTGCGCTTCTACAGCAGGGTTTCTTTACAGACTCCCTCCTTTTTTTTGCGTGTGCGCCAAGCCCCCGTCCCCGACCGCAAGCCTCGTCACGAGCTCTTCGTTTTTGTTAGTTTTATTTCCCAAGATTTCTCCAGTTCTGATATTTCTTCCCCTTCCCCTTCATCAATTGTTACGCGAAGTTTTTTACCTCGAGTTCCCCAGGTTCTTTATGCCTCCTTTCAATCGTTTTGCGCACGCGTGCGTGGGGGTTTTTTTACTCGTTGTATCATCAGGCCAGATCTTTCGTCCCCCCCTCTGCGAACTGCCCGTCAAAGTGGAAAGATCGATCGTTCGTTTGGCCTTCCGTTTTCGTTCCTGTCCGCAACCACCTTTGCCCGTCTTCAGCCCTGCGTCACCCCGCACCTTGATTCGTTTTCAAAGATCGCTGTCTTCCCGGCCTTCTCTTTAAGTCCCGCCCCCCCCCCCCCCCCCCCCCCCCCCCCCCCCCCCCCTCCCCCCCCCCCCCCCCCCCCCCCCCCCCCCCCCCCCACTCCTTAGACCTGGCGAATTTAGCCGGCAAAGAAGTCCTTTCCCTCCCTGCTTCGCCATATTAAATCGCAGGTGGCTCCCTCTTTTTCGATTCGCCCGTAGTAGTACGTCTGAATTTTTCGGCAATCTTTCCTTCGCCCAACTTCGTTGTAGGGGTTCATACGCTGCTGGTTTTTCCCCCCTTTTTCGCCCCAACAGCAACCGGTTTACCGGTCTTTTTGGTGTGTTTTTTTTGTGTAATCGACGGGACTCCTTCCCACAGTCTCATTTGGAGTCTGCGAAACAGCGGTGTTTCCGGTTTACATTTTTCCTTTTTCCTTCTATCGAGCCGGTCAGCATCCTCGCTTAACCTTGAGCTCTGTTTAGAAACTTTCTCCCCTCTGATGTTTTTACATATTTCTCTTTTGTTCCTTTTATCGCGAGGTCGAAGACATGTATTTTCCTTTGTCCGTCACCTCTCCTCTTTTTGCTCCTCAGAGTCGACAACTGCTGAAAGCCACCCTCGTCCCCTCACCACACTTACCTTTACACTATTTGTCTGGCCCCTTGTTCCGCCCCCCCCCCCCCCCCCCCCCCCCCCCCCCCCTTTCCTCACCCCCCCCCCCCCCCCCCCCCATGAAAGTGGAGGTGAGGCGTGACTCCCCACCCCCCCAACATCCCCTCCCCATTTCCCGATCAGCTATTGTTAGCAAATTTCATCCGACATGCGTAAGCTTGCCGTCCTGTAGCATCTTTCTTGGCTTTGCCCCACATGACTTGTTGTTGAGAACCTTACCGACCCTTCCCCCCGACATCCCTCCCCTCGCGATGAGTAGTTGGAATGCAACCCGGGTTCCTCCCCCCTCTTTTCCTCCACATGAGGAGTGCCTTGCTCCCTGCGTCAGACAGACATCAATGCCATTCACACGCCGCCACAGCCTAGGTCTCCCCCCCGTCAGTTGCGATCCACACCACTTCGTCCAAATCCGTCGCACGCAGAACGCTCTTATGTCCTCCCCCCGAACAGACAGCAGAGCCTCTGTTCGCACTTTCTTTTCTAGTTCGCCCGCCGAAAGATTGCCTCCATACCTTTTTCCCCCTCAAACAGAAATAGCCCAGTTTTATCTTTCACCCCCCCGCCGACAAGTCTTCTCATGGTCCAAACGGGTCTCCCTTTATCCTGCGTTCGTTTGAAGAAATCCGGTCGTCGCGCGAGTCCCCCCCTCCATCAGATCAACACTTTGTGGGATTTTACTCGCGATAATTAGGACTGGGGCGGCTTTTTTTTTGTGTGTTGTGTGGGGGCTGGCGTGATGTCCTCCTCGCTCTTTTATCGCCCCTTTTTCCTTGTACGCTTGTGTCATAGGGTGGACCGAAGGCTTATTCGTGCCTCCCCCCTTCGTATAACCCAAAATGCCCTGCCGTCCCCCCCCCCCCTTTTTTTTTTCAGTTTTTCCAAAGCCTTTTGGTCCTTACTGCTCTTTGGTGCCGCAAGGCGGAGCCCTGTGCCCTTCTTTTTTTTCCACCTAACAATAGGTGTTGAGGTGCATTACCTTTTTTGTTTGAAATCAATTTGAGTATGTCTTTCTTACTAAATCTGGCCTGATCCGACAGCCGAAGCGACTCTCCCTTCCCCTTTTGCCCTTTTTTCAAGCCAATTACAGCGGATTGTTTGGTCAGCACCTCCCTTTCTTTTCCTTTTGTCATGCTTCTTCTGGCACGTTCTTTGTAGAGTAACTGACGATTTCCGATCGTTTCCGCTTGCCCTCTGACCCGTAAAGAGAAGATAATCTTCCCGTTTCCTTCCTTTCTTTTCTCAGCTGCCATCGACTTATCCGCGGCAGAGGACGTTTCTGCCTTTTGGTTATCCTTGCTTTCTTATCAGTTGACGTCCGCAGTCTGCTAGTAGTTCTCCTTCGCTTTTTAAGCTCCGATTTTTTCACAAGCTATGCACGCTGCGGAATTAGGCAGTTCCTCCCTCATGCCCCATAGTCGTTTGCTTGCTCTCTATCCATTGTGTTGGCGCCGATGCCTGATGTCGACGGAGTTTTTTTTCGTCCTTTTTGTGCGTATTTAAGGTTAGCGCAATGACTTGAGTACTCTCTTTCCGAAAGTTGCTGAATACGTTTAAATGGTAGTGACGTTTATTCATATCTCTTTTGTCCTCCTTCCCCTTTGACTGACCTTTCTTTTTTTGGTTTTTTTTTTTTTTGTTTTTCATTTTTTTTTTTTTTTTTTTTGTCTTGTGCAGCCGTATCTTTCTTATCTTTTTCCGATCTTCTCAGATTTTTAAGTAAATTCCTCCTTTTTTTTTTGAGATAGCCCCCCTTCTTTTCACCTTCCCGCGTTTGTCATCGTCACCCCTATCCTCCCCTGATCCCGAGTTTAAACTCCGACCATGCCCCACACCCGCGCGTAATCCTGAGCCTATAGATCACTTTTTTTTCTCAACCTTTTTTCCTCCCCCCTCTTTTTCTCAACGCGCCCGGACTCGCATAGTCTCAACCCTACCTTCTTTCCTCTATGAGCGTTTATCCCTAGACCTGACCGACGCCTCAGCTGCGTGGTCATTTTTCCATCTTTTTTTCTGCTTCCGCCGAGTATGAACATGAGTTGACCCTCCCCCTCCTCTTAGTCATGCTGCAGGGTAAAAGGAGCGCAAAAGTCTTCTTCGAACTTCCCCCTCTGCTTTGAGATGCATAGCTTGATGAAGCGACTCAACAGAGTACTCCAGCCACTATATACGGCGGGCCTTTTCCGATCAATGAGTTACCGCCTTTTTTTGTCGTCCCACTTCTCCCTTTATTTTGCTCCGCCGCGCCGAAGCCATCGACTCCCGTGGCGGTTCCCTTTTCCCCACCCCGTTCATAAGGGACACCCTGGGCGCACTTTTTGGTTTCTTTTGGGGGGTTTGGTTTTCCCTGTTGGTTTTTTTTTGGGGTTATTTTTCTTTTTGGTCTGTCCCGTCGCTCGTGTCGCTTCTCCCGCCTCCACTCAACTCATATTTTTCTTCGTCCCCAACCTCGCACAAGGAAATCACACGTCCTCTTTCTTGCCTCCAGATTCCTATCAGGTTTTTGTTCCAGGAATAATTAGACAAAATATACAGGTCGCCACTTGCAAGTGTTCTCCCCTGTCCACGCCTTTCTTTCCCTTCCATCGTTATGGGAGTATATCGAGCTATCCTTCCTCCTCTGTAGTCATACATGAAAATGCTTTTGGATCGTCCTGTTTTCGCCCCCCCCCTCTCAAAGCGATCTCTTGTCCCCCGCCACATTCCGGCGAACCTTTTTCCTTCTATTTCGCCGTACTTACTTAGTGGGACTACCCTGCCTCGCCCTCTTTGCCCCCCCCACAGTCGCCATGTTCCCGGGAAGCGTTGTCTTCCCTGCAATTGCCCTTACGGCGATGTTTGTTGACCAATGCTCTGCTCGTCAGTTACTTCCCCTTTTCCTTTTTTTTTGTCTTCCCTCTTTTCGACAGGCTGACGTTCGCCTTGAAAGTCTTCCTGCTCATGGATACGCCCCTTTTTCGTGAGACAGTATTGCTGATTATTTTTTGTCTCAATAGCGCGGCCTTGCACGCTCAGCAGAGAGAGCTGTGGAGTTTTTTTAGTGATGTTGAATTCTTTCGATTCCTTCGCCCTCCCCTCTTATTTCGCAAATCAGAGTGAAGTCGCATCTCCCCCTCCGAATGTTATGCGGCCCCGGTTCCCTCCTTGTCTCACCCCACCTATTTATTCTTGTTCCCTCTGGAGAATGTCGCTGCAAAGACAGCACTTTCCATTATTTGCAATCATCAAATCGCGGACGTTCATTGGCGTTCCTCCGTTTTGATTCTGTGTTTAGTGAACTTTTCAGGTTTCTTGACCTGTTCGTGTCTCTTGTCGCTGGTCTAGAGGCCCTCTCCTTCGCCATGTTTTTTCCTGAGTGGTGCTTTGCTTAATAGGACCTTTCCAACACCTTTCCTAAGTCAAGATCCAAAACTCTCCCTCTTCATACTCTTCTCAAAAGGCGTACACTGAAGCTCAAACCTTATCCAAGACGTACTTCTCTTCCCGGATCTTACTCCCAGAACAACACTCGTGTTCTCCAGATCGCCCACTTCCCCCAGTTTTTAGACCATTAACGGAATATTTTCCCATGGCGGTGTCGAGAGGAGCCCCCCTGAATTTTTTTCCTCCCCACGCAGATGCCCTACCCCTTTTTTTTTTTTATCCTCCCCCATTAATGGCAATTTCCTATGGAAGCTAAATTCCTTGCCGATTTCTTCCTCCCAACCTCGATGTCTGCATGTCTGTCCTTCATTTTTTTTTTTTTGCTCTCCTTTTCTCCTTCCCACCTAGCCGAGTCGTCATACGTTGAAGGCCCGCCTTTCCCCCTTTACCCTTGATTCTACAGAGATCTCTCGCACGAATTTTTCATTGCCCTCTGTTTCACCTGCAAAGTTTTTTTTTTTCGAATCCGCCAGGAAGACTCCCCTCCCTTTACTTCCTTTTTTTTTTTGTCCCGCGCATCGACATTTCTCTCCACTTTTTTTTTCCCCCACCTGAAAAGTGCCTTTTTCCTGACTGCGTTTTTCGTACCACGATTGAGCGAACATCTCGCCCCTCTGCTTTCCTTCTTTCCACCCTTTTATCTGACAATGGATGCCGCACTTGGCCGCCAGAGAATCACGCTGCAATTCTTTTTGCGCCATCCAAGAGCTAATTGGCCTTTCTAGGTTTGTCTCCGTTGCTTGCGCAACGCAACAAGACCCTCAATCCCCCCTTTTTTTTTTTGCCCTTTTCCCTCTCTCTTCCCCGTTTCTGCGCAATATGTTTCCCCCATCCATTGAAACTTAGATCATTGAAGCAAAATGACCACCCTGCATCTCTCCCTCTTCTACGTGAGTGGTCTACGCGACCGACTCTCTTTTCGATTCGCTGAGATTTTTCGCTCCTCCTGCAACCGCCCCCCTATCTCTTCCCTCTAGTTCTCGACAGGAGAGTCTGAGAACAGTCCCCCTTTCTTCCGTCCGCCTCGTGATTAGAGTAGAGCGATTTGAACGTTCCATTTGTCTTCGAAAGTTTTGCCGAAAGGTAGTACACTGATGGATTTCTGTCGGCGGATTTCCTCAATAGATTTTATGTTTTTTTTGTTTTTTTTTGTGTGTTTTTTTTTACTTCTTGGGTTTTTTTTGTTGGTTGGTTTTGGTGGTGTTTCTCTCCCGTGTCGACGCCGCTTGCCGACTTCTTGCGGTTTCTCGAACCTTTTCGCGAATGCTGCATGCTTGACCCCGGACCTTCTTTAGATATCTAGTTATAGGGATTCGCCTTTCTGTATCCCCTCAAACCTTCTTCTTTCAGCTCTGCCCCTACCACTCGACGCCAATGATCAATGCGTCCCCCAATTCCCCTTTTTTCTTTCAAGTTGACTTCGCCTTCAGACAGTTTTTCTTTCTTTTGTTAAATGAGCAAAACTCCGCTCGGATTTCAGCTTATCATATGACAGACATAGAGTTGGATAACCCCCCTAATTCGCTCACACTTTTGATTTCTGCATGGTGCGTAACGACCCCTCCTCGCCCAACCGCTGTTCTCGAACGAAGTCCTTCCCCTTCTTTCGTTTGCACCCGTCCTGTTTTTTTTCCCCCTTTTTTCGGCCCTTCCCCCCCCTGCAAGCCAAATACGCCGACGTTTATTCGCTTTTCCCGTCCTTTTTTGCGAACCAGACCCTCTTTCCTTTTTCCTCCCCTCCGTTCATTTCATGGATCCAGTTTCGTTCCCCCCCTTTTGTCTTACCTTTTTATCCTTACAGTGTCGCCCTTAGCCAAGCTTTTCTTTTTTTGATATTTAGTGCACTCCGAGGGTTCGCAAGCGTTTTCCTTTTTCCTCGTCGAAACTCACAACAGATTTTCTTTCCCTTCTTCCTCCCCTTTTCTCCCGAACAATACGAAGCCCCATCACCCCTACCCACCTCAGAAGAGACCAACTCTTCTTTGCCCTCCCCTGTCCCCATTCCGTCCGACGATTTAGCATTCTTCCCCCCCGGTTTCGCTTTGTTATCCCTCGACATTCCCCTTTCTCCCTTCCCCAAATCAGCTTTATTGGAACGTCACTACATAGACTCCCGTCCCATTGCCTATGTAACAGACCGATGCCAAAAGGTCCAATCTCTCTCACTTTCCTCTTATGAGGTTTTATAACTCTCCATTTTAACACCTCCTTTACAATAAAGCAAACATGACCTCCTTCCGCCGCATGACACGACACACCTTTCGGAATAAACCCCCCCCCCCCCCAAACCCCAGATAAAATTACTGTCCCGAACAGAGTGCTTACTTCCTTCAGCGCCCGACTCTGCTAGAAGCGCAGTAACTCTGTCGCCCCCCTGTTTTTCTCTCCTTTCCTCCCCATCAGCCATCCCTGAATCGCATCAGGCCCGCCACCACCCCTCCGACAAGTCCTTCGCATCAGGTACAACTTTCCCTTCGCTTTTTCTTTTCCGCCATCCCCCCCGGCGCGCTCTGCTTTTGTGGTACGAAAGAAGCCTTCACAACGATCTGTGACTGCGTATTTCCCGGAAATGGTAAAGTGGTTTCTTTCTCCCTCTCCTTTGCCCCCCTCCTGGCAGCTTCCGGCCCCCCCATCTTCCCTCCCTTGTGCTGCTTTTTTTTGATACGTCCCGTCTCCAGCCACCCCCAAACGCCTTCAGCGATCATCCACAGTGCCCGCTTTGCCATGCCCTTCCCCTCAGCGCGGCAGGGTTTGGCTTCTTTTGCACCCCCGTTTTGCGGCTCTCCGCCTGAAGAGTGCATGTATATATTGTCCTCTTGCCTCGCCTGGCCTCCTCCTGTGAAAATCTGGAAGGAGATCACCACTCCCTTTTCTTTCACTTTTTTTCCGGTTTTGTGTTCCTCCCTTTATCTCGTTAGTGTCTTTTCCCTCTCGATGATTTGCACTCTAGAATAAAGGCACCCTCTGTCCCGACCAAACAGGGTCCAGCCATTTTTGGTCCCCTCCCTCACAGTATTCTCTTTTTTTCAAGTTTCTTTCTTCCCCCCTCTTCCCCCCAAGCGTACATGAACTGCCAACAGATCCGAACGCATTTTCCCGCTGACCCTGCACCTTTCTTCTAGTTGCCGGCAGTAAATTTTTTTTGCTCCCTCCATCCTCGCAGCCTCAATGCCGAAACTTTATCGTGTGAATGAACGTTGTGGGCATGAGTACGCCGGCATATTCTCCCCTTGACTCATATTTCTGAATCAGGATTAATTTCTGCCCCCAGGTCTCCTTTCTCGCACCAAGAATGTTGCGTAGTCAGGCTTCGCAACCAGTAACCTCTCATAGAGTAAGTAGTGCAAGATATCGTTTTCCTCACCCCCGCTTTTTGCATGTGCATTATCTCTTCCTCTGACAAGATTTGTTCTCCCTGACCGGCGCCTCTAGACTGGAGTACATGTTCTCCGTCGGATATTTTGTTCCGTCAATGTTCGGAGTTTTAGATCGAGATCCAACTTGATTTTCTTCTTTCCCCTTCACCCGCTTGCCGGTATTGCTTTTTTTCTTAGCTTCTTTCTTTTCTCTCCTTTAGTTTGGTTTTTGAGTCGATCGACAGAAAGCACTTCATACCGTTCCCCGCTGTTATTCATCGTCCCAAACTATTAAGTCCCACAATCGACTGGTTTCCCTTAACGACCTGCTTCACAAATCTTCCCTGTCCTTCTCTTTTCCCCTTCCCTTTCTGCCTCCCTTAGTCTGTTGACTGACACTCCCTTTCATCACCCTTCTGCGCTCTGCATCAGGTCAGAAAAAACCCCGCGTGCCCCCCTTTTTCTCTTCCCCTCGCGTTTCCTGCTGCACGCTCCCTCCTCCCTTTTTTTTTTTCCCCTCGGTACGTCCCTCACCCGTTTTTTCCAGCGACGCACGATCACGCTGCATCCAATATTCGTCATATCTCTTCTTCCCCTCTTCCTTTACTGGCGAGGCAAAGTTTTACTTCCGCGCTTTCGTTTTTTTTTTTTCCTCAAATCTTTTTGTTAGAACGAACAGCTACAGCCCCACAGCCAAATCTATGACGGTGACGTGCTGCTAGTACCGTTTTTTTCTTCTCTCTTGTGTTTTTGCCCTATTCGTTGTTTTTCTAGTTTTCTTTTCATTCGCATCTCGTGGTTTTTTCACACAACGGTGCATGAAATTTGATCTGACAAAATAACGACGTTCTAGGTAAGCTCTTTTTTTTTCCTCTCTCTCCATTCTCCCCTCAACTCCAAAGTTTTCTTTTCCCCCCCCGAACCCGAAATCCCCCAGTTTGTTTAGGCCGAATCCAGATTTACCCTGGCGTCAGGCCAGCGCCTAATAACATATACATCCATGAAAGAGCTTTGCCTCCCATCAGATAGGAAACGTCGTCTTCCCCTCCTTTTATTTTTCCTAAGGATATTTCTAAGGCGCGATCTTTACACTTCACCCTCTCTTCCGTGTGTTCTTCAATGCTTTTTTCTTTTTGCCGCACAAGGATATGAAGCGATGCAAAGACTTACTTCTCCCCGCTTACATTTCCTGGCGACTCCTCCCCCAGAAACACCCCTCCCTTTTTTTTTCTCCGGCCTTCCCCTTGTTGATATCACACCCGTTGTTCGCTTTATTCTACGTCTTGCATGTACAGCTTAGCCTTTCCTGATTCACGGAATGTAGGCTCTGTGGCTGCTAAATTTTTTTTCTTGATGATTCTGCCTCTCATCACCCGTCTACCCCCTTTTTTACTCTTAAGCAGTTGCGTCGGTCCTTTGTGAGTCGCTTCCTCTAATAACGACTATGTGCCTCCCTTTTTTCTTTTACCTTTTTGTACTCTCCCTTGGAGGTTTCCTTCTTGAATCCTGCTGAGCTTCGTTTGATCTGGACGTGAGTTTAGATTCTGAGCTTCTTACACGCCACCCTCTCTTTTCCCTTCGCCCACTATGACGCTGCATCCCGTACCCTTCCCTCTTTTTACTTGTTCTGGATGTTAGATTAGGTCGTTCTCGTTTCCTTCACCAACTATGCCTTTCTTCCTTCTGCCGGAATTTGTATCCCCCTCCTTCTTTAATTTCCTTACTTTTCTCCCCTCCCCTCCCCTCCTCCGGCATAGATTTGGACGGCCGACAGAACTTTAGCGGACGGCTTTTGTTTTTCCCTCCGTCGGTCTAGATGTCGCTTGTGCTCTGTGCTTTTCCCCTCTTCTTTCGCAACGCGCTTTGTTTCATTCCCCCCACGTTGCGCTCCGCCCCCACGACTTCATTCCCCTCGAACATCAATCCCAACCTAGCAGAATTGATAAGCTTGAGGATTTCTTTGACTCCCTTATCCTCCTATGCGTCTGAAATTACCCTTCCACTCGAGCTCTTCCTGCCCCGTTGTTTTTTACTCCTGAAGCAAATAGACTTGAGTTTTTTTGACCCTCCTCACCGGCCGATTTCCTGGCCCGGTGGGTTTTTCCTCTCCTTGCCCCGATCCGCCCTAAGTCCAATATCTTCCCCCCTAACCTCCGTGTCCTCCTTTATTTTTTCGACCCAATTCCCCTCTTGGTCTCTATGCAGTGAATTCGAGCGGAGTGTCTCGGCCAACTCGAATGTATGACATTCGCCCCCCCCTTCTTCCCCTGTCCTCTTCTTTTTCCGACAGCCATGTCCCGCTTGTCATCCTTGCGCCTGCTCCAGACTTTATTTGAATCACGACTTCTCGCTTAGCCAGAAGGGTATGGGCCTTCTGTGTTTCCCCCTTTTCTCCCTCGCCAGGCGACCCGCCCATCCCCCTCTCTCACCTTCCACTCCGACCATGAAGACGGCGAACTGACCGGCTCGGTGCAAATGGTTTTTTTTTTATGATGATACCACCAAGAAGTAGAAATTGCGCGGAGATTTCTTTTTTCCCCCCCTTCTCCGCCCGACGCCCAACAATTTTTACGTTTCCTAGACCCCCCCTTCAGATCCCTTCCATTTGCAGACCTGAGATCTCAGAAATCGCCAATTTTCTTTTGAGCCCTTTAACTCTACCTTTCCCTCTTTTCTTCCTTTTCTGCATGCTTCTGCGAGGATCCTTGTTTCCCCCGCACCCCCCTGCCGCGTAATGCCTTTTGTTTCCTCGCGGTCCAGTTTTGCGCATGGTTCTCATCTCTTCTCTTTCTCTTGTTGTGTGAGTCTCCCCCCTCCTCCCCTCTTCCCTCTTCTGCTTCCGCGGGTGCGACGGCTGACGCG
>Ga0179593_1269797_pt1 | contig 13148 bp, 23 predicted proteins | sample CZODoug2_1_08_16_FD_185931 | JGI IMG/M metagenome (GOLD analysis project Ga0179593, IMG submission 185931) | Vadose zone soil fungal communities from Angelo Coast Range Reserve, California, USA - CZODoug2_1_08_16fungal (PacBio error correction) | ecosystem: Environmental > Terrestrial > Soil >... | reverse complement strand
TCTTTCATATTACAGGGGTCCCTGTGAAAAATCCCACCCCCCTCTCCGTTGCTGAACCCGATCCCCAACCGGTTTCTTAACCCAAACGAAGTCTCCCCCCTCCCCTAACTCAATCGAACGACCGGTAGTTCCCCGTTTCCCTTTTCTTTTTGTCTCCCATGCAAGTTTTTTTCCAAGAATCGCTGCCTCAACCACATTTTTTTCTCCCCGTTGTGGCGGATTTTTTTTTTTTTTTTTTCTTCCCCCTTCAGCCCAAGAGCCACTCCATCTTCCCTCACCCTCCTCCTAGTTTGGCCTCTGTGTCTGTACGGGGTCAAAGTCCCCTCTTTCCACAGTTCTTTTTGCAACTTCTTCTTACCTTTTTTTCTTTGTGTGGCTCCCTCCCAACCCGCTAACTTCCCGGAATTTTGCCCGAACAATCTCTTTGGTGTCACACCTTCCCCTTTTTGTTTGATTCTGTGGGTGTGGATTAGTCCAAATCCCTCGCTGGCCACTTCTCTTTTCCCCAAGTGCCGTTGTTGAATTGCTTCCCACCCTCGATTCTTGTTTGGTTGCCTCTTCGTGTTGGCGTTTGCCGAAGTGCTTCTTTCTTCTCCCCGTCTTTTTTTCCTTCATTTTTGGTCCCCCCGTTTTCCGCCCTCCCAAGTCCCACCGACCTTGGTTTTTTTTGATTCCCCAAGGACATTTGCACAACTCGTTCAAGGCACTCTTTTCCTTTTTCCGTTCTTCTCGGAAAATAGAGGCCGGGACCGTTTTTCTTCTGCGACCTTGTCCGGATTGGTAGCCGGCGTTTGTCCCCAAAGAGAGTTGCCCCCTTCCCTTCCCGCGGTCCTCCCTCCTCTTTATTGTATGCGGGAAACTAACTGTTTCTGTTTCTTTTCCTCCATCCCTCCTCCGGCAACGTTTTTTCTTCCCTGTTTTCTTGCCCCCCCCTTGATTCCCTTTTCTTTTCCGTTTTTTTTTTTCCCTTTGCCCATTGGATTTCTCCCGACTTTGTCCCTTTTCCTTCCCCACTCCCCAAGACCCATGACCACTCGCCTTGACTCCCCGAATTCCCTCTTCCCTTTTCTTTTCCTACCGTGACACTCCCAAACCACCGGGACCCCTCCACCTCACGGAATTTTCCTTGACTCCCCCGTGCTCTCCCCCGTTTTTTTTATTTCACTTCGGGTTCCTCTTTTTCCCATTTGCTTGGGCATGTTCCTTTTTTTTGGGTCCTTTCCCTTTTTTTCTTTAATTTTTTTCACCGGATCGTGCCTGGCAGTCTGGCTCTCCGGTCCTCTGTGACGTCCCCCGAACCTGTTTCCCCCCTCCACTTTACCTTCCCTTCCTCTTTTTACCCGTGGTTAAACAGCCCACGACTTTTTGTATTTTTTCCTTCCCCCACCTGGGCATTCTGCGACAGGCTTTTCCCCCCCCGACGCCCGTTTCTCCCCCCCCTTTTTTTATGAGGCTCACGCCCTTGGTTATTGTTCCTTTTGCCCCGCCCGTTGAAGTATCCATGTTTCTTTTTTTCAGGTCCCCTTTCGGCCAGCTCGCCGAACCTCCGACCAGCACGCCGGTTCCTATTACACCCAGCCAACTGTCTCCCACCTCGACCCCCTGCGTGTATTCACAGAGTTCCCCCTCTCCTTTCCTACCCCTGCAACTTTCCCCCCCCCTTTTTTTTTCCTTCTTGTTTTTGGCGGCGGATTCGTCCCCCCCCCCCTCGCTCCCTGTCTTGAAATCCTCTGGCCTTTTCCTTTTCCCTTCCTTTTTTCCACAAGTTTTTCCCCGGTGGTTGACCCTTGTGGTTTACACGGATCCTTTCCTCCGCTTAACCAACCCCTCATTTTACCCACCTTTTCCGTTTACCGGAAGAATTCTAGACATGACATTCCTGATGTCACTTTCCCTCTTCGAGTTGACACGTCACCGCTTTTTTTCCCTTCCCCCGCTTTCGGCGTTTCCGCCCTTTCCCGTATCGTTTTTCCTTCTGGGGTCCTCCCAATTTTTTTTTTTTTTCGAAGGAAAAAAAAAAAAAAACAAAATCCTATCTCCATTTTCTTAAGTTCGGCCGTGATCCTTCAGGTACGTCTTAACCGGGTGTCTCCCCCCGGACCGTACTCTTCCCATGTTTTTTGGACTTTACCACGCCCTTTGCTGAGGGGACTGCCGTTTCCTGTGTTGCTGCGGGCGGACCCTCTGTGGACTGAGACAAACGTGGCGGGGGCAACCATCTGAGGTCAGCGGGATCTTCCCCGACTGGACAAATTTAGAGACACCCCCCGCATTTGGAAACAATACCTACAAACGTTTTTGGAAAACAAGGTGACCCATTAGGTACTGACACTCGTGTGCGCGGGCGAAACGTTTCTTTGAAATTCTTCCGACTGGAAAGAGGGTTTTTTTTTCGCTCGACTACAAAAACAAAGGTGGGCACTTGCAGGTTCCTTGGCGTGCTATTCAAGCGTCAAACCCTCTTTCCCTTTTTTTTTCTGGGCCGGCTTCTTTGTGCCCGTATTTACCTCGTCTTGCTCCTTTTTTCATTTTGCGCCACGCTCGCACTGTCCTCGTTTCTTGCCCCCCCCAAGCAACATTTTCTTTGGTTTTTTTCCCCCCCCGCCCCCGCCCCCTTATCCGGAAACGCTTCCCCGTTTTCCTTTCTTTCCCCGACAGTCGCCTCTTTTCTTTGTTGGCAGCGAGGTTACACTTGCGCGAAGATTATCTACTGAAGTTTATCTGGGCCTTCCTCTGGACGTTCGACGGGTGAAGTGATTCCGTTCCCTTGGGAACCTTTCGTCTTTAGTCTCGGGAGACGTTTCAAATTTCTGTTTGGTACGTTCCCTCCTCCCATTTTTGCTCTTGCCAAGCAACAATCATTCCACGGCTTTTTCTATCGAGTCCCGTCTCTCGAGACGTTGGCCCACATGGCTGCGTTTGGGCCCCACCCCTCCTCTTTTTCCTTTGTATATCTTTTCTCTTTTTCCTTACCCTTCTCCCTTTTATTTTTTTTTTTACTGCTACTTACCAGGGAGATACTCTTCCAGGTTGTCCCCCTTTTGCTCCTTTTTTCCCTTTCCCTTGGTCGCATGTCTCGACTCGACCCTCTACCGTTATTTTCTTTTTTGGGGCTTTTTGTCTCACCCCAGGTTTCGTCTTGAGTTTTTGTTTTAAGTACTTTTCGTCCTTCCTCCCCCGACCGAAAGCAAGAATTTTTCGGGTTCCCGTTGGTTCCCTGTCTTCGTGTCGTTGCTCACTTTCAGTTCCAGTTCCCCCGGTCACTTTAATGTTTCTTACTTTTGTTAACTCAGGCTCCGCTCCCAGAAAACCCCAGTCCCGTGCATCTCGCTCTTTCTCCCAGATGGACAATGTGGGAACTCTTCTAGTTTGTCTTTCCCCCCTTGGATGTGCCGACAACCCCCGTCCACGGTTCTGGCCTTTTCCTTTTGAGCATTTCCAAGTCCTTTTTCATTTTTTTGCACCTCTTTTTCTTTCCCAAAGAACTGCTCAGTCTCTTTTTTTCCCCCCTCACGATCCGGACAAGCCTGGCGGCTGTGATTTTTACCCCCCGCTACTTTCAGTGTCATTCCTGTCTATTTTTTTTTCCCTTTGTTTATTCGAACACCTGGTTTTGTTTTCTCCGCCCAATTAGCAGACTGACCCCTTCAACACTTCTCCGTCCTCCGTTCTCACTGTTTTAAACAGTTACCCAGCCCGGTTGATGTTTCCCCATTCTTCCCCTTTCCCCCTTTCTTGGTGAAGTCCGAGTGTCGACCCTTTCCCCCCATACGACAAGGCTGCTCATCGTGTCCCCCTATAACACTTCGCGTCTCTTCACGACCTCAACCATCCGCGTCCCGAAGCGACGAAACTTTCCCACCACTGATACTTTTTTCGTTTCCCTCCTCGATCTCCTCACGCCCGGTGTTCTTCTTTATCCTTCTCCTCCACCTTCTCCCTCTATCTGACCCTCTCCCTGAACTGCATCTTCCCCCCCCCCCATTCAATCGCTCTTGGGAGCCCCCTCCCTTCCCTCCATCTCCTGGTCCGTCACCTCAATCCCCGAATGCCTGGTACCTACACAAGATGTTATAACGCGAGCACTGAGCTCTGGGACTAGTCACATCAGCCCCGCCCCTTCTTCATGGCTCCCGCAGTAGACGGTCCTGGGGCGGTCGGTGGTACCCCTATTCCGCCTTCGCCCCTCCCCCCCACAGACCCTCGCGTCCCTTTGGCCCGCCACGGACATCCCCCGTATTCACCCCTTCTTCATCACTCCATGCCCGGCGCTCATCATATCTGCCAGAACTTTCGCTGGTGCCCATACCACCACCGTCACCGCCGCTCACCGGCTCGTTAAAAACACCCATTACCTAGCGACCCGAACTCTTCCACTACTCCGCTTGCAAACTCCTACCGATTGTCTTTTTGTCCCCCCTTTACTCTCTCCCTCTTGTCCACCTAAATGTCCAGTCCATCCGGAATCCTCTCTCTCCGCATCTTGGAGCGTGCGCTCTCGCTAACCCCCTCGATTTCCCTCCGTATCCTCCCCCGCCGCGCACTGCCTTTTGTTCCTTCTTACCTCTCTCGCCATTCTCCCTCCTGCTCATTCCTTTCCTTCACCCCGTACCGAACCTAGCAAATCTCCCACTCGCCCCTCCCTATAACCCCCCCCCCCCCCACTCCCCCTCCCTCCCATCTTTCAGCACTTAGACCCCCCCGAGTGACATTTTTTCCAGTCTTCTCTATCCCGTTCCTTTCTTTTGTGCCTATCCTCTTACTCTTCCACTCCCCCCTACACTCGCCCCCCCCTTCCAGACCTTTCTTCACTCCCCTTACTTCAGCCTCACCTCCCCCACCCGTGCGCCTTCTGTGCTTTTTTACCGGGCCCAACTTCACAGTAAACCTCTCCTCCCCCCCCTCACACTATCCCTCACCCATAATCTCTTCTACTCCCTACCCCCCCCCGCACCACCTCTTACTTACGAACACCCCATCCCCCTCTTTTCCACTCCTGCCCTCCTGCCCTGGTCATCCCTTCCCGTCGCTGAATCCCCCCCTCTCGTCACTCTCATCTCCCCACCCTTTTCATTTTACCTATCGCCGCCCTTCTTTTCTCCCCCCTTTTCCTCAATCTATCTCTCTTTCTTACCCCCTCTCTCTACCCCCGCTTTTGTAGCCCCTCCTCGCATGGTCCCATCCGTGACCTCTTCCTTCCGCTCTATCTCTTTCTCCGCTCTCCCCTCCTTCGATGTACTCTTAGATTTCCACACATATGCCTAATTACTTCTTCACAACCACCCCTCCTACCACCCCCCTAGCCATACTTTCTCTGTTACTCTGCCCCCCCACCCCAAGCGAGCCTTGTAGCAAAAGGGCCCCTTTTGGTCTGGGCAATGGTGCCTCCAGGTACTTTTAATCGGGACGCGGCTTACCGACTGCTTGCTGGGGGTTCCTGCGCCATGAAGTTGCAGTCCGTGCCGAAGCCTCTTTCCCCCCCCAGCGACTTTTTTTCCCCTGTGTGCCTCCTAAGCGGAGATTTGTTTTTTTTTGTGATTTTTCGGCTGTCTGGTTTCAAGAGCCGACCGGTAGTTGCCCCCCTCCTTTTTTGAACTTTCACATCTGCTGCACCAGTTATTTTCGATGTTGCCTTTTAGACTGTCGTCGTGAAGCGGTCGCATCGCCTGCTTTCCCCCCCCTGATGCCCTGGGTTGGACTTTTCTGGTTTTCGGCGTTCTCGTTCTTGTAATTTCATGTGATCGCTTTTTTTTTTGCCTCCTCTTGACGTATGTCTTTGCTATCCTTCCCCCCCCGAAGCTTTTGAGGCACCAGGATCTTTTGGTGCTTTTCCCGGACACCCTCCTTTTTTCTGCGTCCCCCCCCCCATCGGTGCAGACTTTTGGGCTTTTTGGTTTTATTAACGCCTTGTCGCAGAATCCTTTTAGACACAAATAATTTTGTAGGCCTCCCCCAAGGGTCTTTACCCCCCTTTATTTGGTGAAGCTTCACACCCCTTTCTTTTTTTGAAATTGCTGGGACACTCCCCTTTTGAAAGACCCAACAATTTTTCGGCCACAACGTTCTTTCTCCCTTTTGGGCCCTGATGAATTCCGGTAATGCTCCCATGCAACCCAAAGTCTTCAGGAACCCCCCTTCTAACTGACAACGAGGGTGAGTTCGGGGTTTTTGTGTTCACGATATTTTGGTGTTTTTCCCTAATTTTGAATCCTGATTTGCACGGGTCCTTCTTCTCTTTGTCTTTTTGTTTAGGTTACTTGGAGGCTCATTATAGGTCTTTTTTATCCTTTTTTTTTCTTTTCGATTTTTTTCGTTTTTTACGTTTTTCTTTCGGGTTGTCCCCGCGTGTTCCCCTCATTTTCATTGCCACAGGGCGGTTTGGGTTCCTGGATGCCGTGTGGTTTTCGTTTTTTTTTTTTTTTTCCAAGCACCTGTTTCCGGAGTGGATGAAATTCCCGCTTACAGTTATTTTCCCTCCTCGTGTTCACTTGCTTGCGGTCTTGCATTTGAACTTTTTGCCCTCAGCGACCCTCTTCCCTTCCGTTTTGCTTCCCTCCCGTTTTCGGCTCGATTTTCCCTCTTCTGGCCCTACCTCTTACCAGCGGCTTTTTTTCCGTTCTTTGTGCACCCTTTTTCCTTTTGACTCAACACCGCTTCGTTCTAAATTGTCTCTCAACCGGGGGAGCCCAAAATCCTCGGACCATGATAGCGAACCTTCTTTCTGCAACGTGATGTCAAAGACTTAGTGGGAGCATTCCACTTTTCTACTCTTTCGTTGCAGCGGGATGCATTGGGACGTATTCTCCCCAAGCTAACCTTTTTTTTGTTTGGACAGGTTTTGTGCCATGCACTTCTTCAGTTCTTTAATTCCTTCTTTTATCTGGTTTTAGAATTTTGACACCAAACATCAAATGCCGTTCCTATAAGTTGAAGATGTAGTATTCTCCTTCCCTGCTTCTGGCACGCCTAATTTTGCTTTTTTGTTTGGGTTAAGTGTTTTGGCTTTTTCTTCAACCTTGCCCCGACCAGACTCGCCAAGCGTTCTGAAGCCCGTGGTTGTTTTTCTTGTGCTGTTTCTACCAACCTCTTCCTTTAACTGGGCCTACCGGTTCCTTTCGGTTTGCTTTTTTTTTTGTTTGAGCGTTCTTCGCCCTTTTCTTCTCTTTGATTTTTGTCCGCCCCTGTCCTTCTTACCGATTTCTTCCTTTTTCTCCTCTCGTTGTTTTTTTTTTTTCGAGCTCTTTTTCCTATTCCCAGTTTTGTCCACATCCCCCCAAAAAACTTTCCGACCGACCGTTTCCTCCCCTTCCTCCCCTCCCTCCCCCAAAAATGGCACCGAATCGTGTGCTGTGTTTCTTTCTTTTTCTCTCTGTTCCCGCATGGTTACCAGCCTCTTGCGGACTAAAAACCTTCCCCCCCCCTTCCCCCCGTTGCGGATGGTTGCGTTTTTGCGTTTTTCGGCTACTTCGGCAATCAACCCACCCATACTCCCCACGACCCCCGGACTCATTATCGTTTCTAGCCCCCCCCTGACGTTGTTACCCCGAACTTTTTAGGCTGAGACAATCTTAAAATTATCTCTTTGCATTTGGGATTTGTTTTCCAATTATTTTTTCACACCGCTAAATTTCCCCCTTCCTTTTTCCCCTCCCCACTGTGATCACGTTCTTTTGGCAACAGTTGAGCCCCCCCCACTTGTTTTCGAGGTGTGTTCGTGTCTCAGAACCCCTCCGTTCAACTCAGACAGTGTTCCCACAAACAGACCCCCCAAGTCTTTTACTCCTTGTTTTGAAGGTGAACACTCCTCTCAGAGATTTGCCGATTCCGGAGTTTGCTTCCTTCTTCTTACCTACTTCTTTCGATCAACTGTCCATGACTCCCCCCCCTTTTCTGCTCCAGGTCCCACGAAAACCTGCCTGTTTTGAGTCCAAGACCCCCCATTCACCATTCCTCTTTTTTAACCCACGTCCCACGGTTGGTCGTTGTTTTCCCCGCAGCGTTTAATCGAGTTTTCACCCCAGCCTTGTCCTCCCGAGAACCGGGACTGCTGACAACGCTTTTTTAGGGTCGCTTGTACCCCTCGATTGCCTGACTCTCTCCCAGTATGGGCCCTCCACTCCAGTACGCCCAGCCCCCCCCTTCCCCAGGACGGGCCCCCCTTTGGGCCTTCAGGTCTCGGACTTTTGCAATAGTAATCATGAACAGTTTTTGTGACTGGTGTTCTTGGAACACCACCCTTATCCCGTCGCCCCCTGGCGCGGTCCTTTTGTCCACAAATTATTTTCTCCCGCATTTGAATTGGTTGTGCAAACTCTTACCCCCTGACAGCTTTTCGTTTCAGGAGCTTTTTTGGTCTAACGAATACATCTTTTCCTCCCAGGACCTCTCCACAACCCCCCTGTGACCCCATCCTCTCCTTTTTGAGGGAAAGGTTCTTTCCCGTTACAGGAGGAGCCGGAACGTGAGGTGCCTGTTGAAGGAGTTTGCTCAGAAGTGGGTCACGTGGATCGGTTCCTGGACTGCACGTTGCCGTCCCTCCGCGGGCTGCCTCCTTTGAGGAATGACCGAGCGGCCCCCGTTTCTTGAGAGATAGGACCCAAGTCATAAATCTCTCGGTACCGATATTTGGACTGCCTCAGTCCCTCCCCAATTTTCCAACTGTTTCATCCGCTTTTTTTTTTTTCCCCATCTCAGGCCCCTGCCACACGCGCTTCTGCGAAGGCGTTCCTCGACGGGCCCGAAGGTACCTGTTTTACCAGAGAGTTATTTCTTCTTTTTCCTCGCGGTTTCTGGTCCGGCGCCTTAGCTACTGTTTCAGCGCGTTCCCTTTCCCAGATCGGGCGACAACTTTAAAGTCCGCCGTTAGTTTCCCTTTCCTTTGTTAATCGCTCGATTCCCCTGCGCCTCGCACCTTAGCCTTTTTGAACTCGCAAAATTACCACCGTTATCGTTTTTTCTTTTGGCGCGCGATGGTTGCCTTTCACCGTGCTCTGTCCGGTCTGAACTCATTCGTTTCGTGTCTCTCATCGTTGTGCCACCCGTCACATTGGTTTTTCTTTCCTCCCCGCCCCCCGGTTAAGGAGCGCTTTTCCCACCAACCCCACTTTCCCCTTCAAAACCTCTCCGCCCCCTTTTTTCCAGATCGCTTCGCTGTTCAATGCACTCGCGCACTCGATCGCTGTGCCCAGTCCGTCGGTTTTTTTAGGACCTCAATCGCTAGCCTTTTTTCCTTGTCAAAACAAAAAAAACACCCCAATCCTTTTTCTTCCCCCTCCCAGCTCTGTTGCCATTCCTGGGGGGCGTGAGCAGAGGGGGAACTTTTCGTTGGTCTTTCCTTCCGTTCGCTTCCGCCTTTTTTTTTCATTACGCACGTCTGACTTTTTTTTCTTTCCGGTGACCCCTCTTGTTTTTTCTGATTCTTTTCCTTCTTTTTACTCGACCCAATTGGCTTTTTGTTTTTCACTTCTTTTTCTGCCGTTGAAAGATGGCCACACCCATCCCTTCTTCTGAACGGTTTCCATTCGAGTTTTTTTTCGTGCTCTTTGCGTCGTATCTTCCTTCGCCGTTCCCCTTGTTTTTCGACCTACAACCCAATTGTTTTCCGGCCCTGCGGGCCCGTTTTTCCGGCCCGGACTTCCTTCCGTTCGACTCCAGCCTGCAAGTCCTGTTGCCCACTTGTTTTCTTAAGATCTGAGTCTTTTTGCTACCTTCAACGGCCCCTCCTGCCCCCACTTCGAAATTGTTTTTTTTTTTTTTCCCCCGTTTGTCCTTTCCTTCCCTCAACTGCTGGGGTCTTCCCACCCCGCCAGTCCGTCCTTCTTTTCCTGAAGATCCCAGGGTTTTTCCAATCCTTGATTTTTTGTCCCGAACTGTTCGAATTTCCCCCCTTTGTTGTTCGATCTGGCCTCCCTTTTTTGCCTGCCCCCTGTGGCCTCATTCTCATGACCTTTGCCCTTCGAGTTTTCTTTTTCGAAGGGTGAAGCTTTTCCCGGGACCTGAAATCGGCGTTTTCGGGTTTTTTCCGGTTCCCGGGTAGACGAAATTTACGGCCGATTAAACGTCCTTTTCTTGCACCCACTCCCCACCCACTCTATTTCCCGTTTGGATCTGTTTTTATCCAGGCGAAGCTAGCCGATTGCCAAAAATACTTTTTTGTACCGGGACCCACCTTTTTCTATGACTTTTATTGAACGATCTCTATTTTTCTCCTTTTTTTTGTTTTTTGATAGATACTACAGGTCATCCTCCTTTTATTTTGTTCCCCGTCTCCTCCAATCTTTTGGCCCTCTGCAGCACTGGTCTGTTTTTCACCCCTGTCCCCCGGGATTCTTTTCTTTGTGCCCTTCTCCTTTTTGTGCTTGCTGTTTGGGGTCTTCTCCATTTCTTTCCGCCCCTCTTTCCGCACGCGCTTTTCAGTTTTTTCCCCTGTTGTTGTGAAACCCATCTTCCCCCCTTCTTTTTCCTCCAGGCCCCGTGGCCGGGCACGTTCGATTTTTTTTTTTCGACGGACCCTATCCCCCGAATTCGACTTTTCGGTCCATCCAGCATTTCACTTGGGACTTCTTCTTTCCTTTTTCCTTGCCTTTTTTTGTTTTTTACTGCCCCCCCGACCGGTGCTTTTGATTGCGTCAAATTGAGAAGTTGGAGTTGATCCCTCTCTTTCTCCTTCGTAACTCTAGATTCTCCCATACTTGCCTAGCTTTTTGTCATTGGCGGCTGTGCGGCTTCACATGTCCCCTCTGCCGGGAACGGCTTCTGGTCCCCCCCCTTGGCTTGTCATTCGAAAACCCTTTTTCTGTCCGTCCTACTGTAACTTCTGTTCTTCCCACCGCACTTTTTGCTCCCGTCCGTGTTCTCACCTTTTCCCGTCCGACAGTTTGCTTTATTGTTTCTTCCCGGCCCCCCGAAATTTGGTTGCCCAGCCGAGGGACATGTTGGTCCCGAGGTAATGCTCCCGTTGTTTTTGGTTTTTTCTCACTGTCATTCTTCAAGTACTTTTCAAGCCGCAGCCCTGTTAGCCGGGCGGTGTGCCTTCCCGCGTCCCCCTCGCCCTGTACGCACTCCCTTTGAAGACTTCCCTTCTTCGGTTTTGCCCAGCTTAGCTGCTGATTGGCGAAGATTATTTTTTCTTCCTCCATTTTCTCTCCCTTACTTGTCTGTCTTCCGAACCGCCCATCTCAATTGACTCGAGTCTCTCTTTTTTTTTTTTTTCTGGACTTTTCGCCTGGATCTTTATGCTGTGCCGAACGAGAGTTTCGGCTTTTTGTTTTCCTAGTGTACCGTTTTTTCGTTTTCCCATTGGCTTGTCACGTCGGGGATGGCCACAGAAAGACAGATTTTTTCTTTCCGTGTCGCTTCTTTTTTTATGCGTCCCTTTCGCTGCGGCAACCCCCAGATTTCTGATGTGTTTGAACGTTTTGAGGGGATTAGGGAACTTTCTCAGGTTCATTTTTTTGCGACGTCTGCTTTACGGGTTGCGATCCTCTTGTGTGCTTATTCTTGTCGGACGTCATTCTGTCCCTTAGTCCCTGCCGCTGACCATTTTTCTTTCTTGGGCGAACAGAACCGGATGTTGTCCCCCCCACCCCCCTTTTTTTTTTGCCCCAGTGCATTGTACCTGTTCGGGCTTCTTGAGGTTCCTGCCTTCTTTTTTCAGAGTATGCGATACTACGCTGCGCAAGTTGATCACCCCCTCACCTTTTTTTTGGTAACCTTCCCGGCTGTATGAAAAACCGTTTTTGACATTTTGAAATTTGTCTTTTTTCAACCCCTGTTTTTTAAAAAGTCGTGGGCCCCCCAATTGCTCTCTCTCTCAGTTTTCCCCTTTCAATCTTTAGTCTTTACCCACTCCCAAGCACCTCGAAGGCCCCCATTCCGCCCTGCTTTTTGGCACGATTTCTGGAACGTCCCCCCCAGTTGATGAAAGCCGAACTTTGCGACCCTTGCTTCCCATTCCCTCTTTTTTGTGGTCACTTGTGTTTGACGTCCGTGAGGCTTGCCTCGTTTCTGGAGTAATGGATTCTGCGATTGTTTTTTGTTTTTTCGTTGCCGCCAGTGCCCGTCTTTGGAGAACACCCCCTTTCCATTCCTTTGTTTTTTTTGATTGGGGCGCTGGGGATTTTGGTTTTTGTGAAGGCCTTTTTTTTTTTTTTGTCACAGGACCAAGAAGCCGGACTTTGTGCAAATCAGATTGTTTCGGATCGGTCAAGTTAGTCAAGTAACTCCCTCTCTTCTCTTTTCTTGTCCGTTGAGGTATGGGCACTGTTCCTTGCACGTTACTTTTCTTTCCTTCGGCCCCGCTTTCGTTTCCCGGAGCGATTTCTCTTTTGGTTGGCGAACTTCCCCCCTTCCCTTTTGCTTGTTTTTCCCGATGGGCAACTGTCTTGGCACTCCACCACAACCTTTTTTATTTTTTTTTTTTTTTTTACTGAGCGTTGAAAAGGGTTGTGGTCGCCCAATTTGATGGCCAAGTTCTTTTTTTTTGTTCTTTTCCCCGCGTCCCATGCTTCGTTCACGGAATCGGCCCCCCGATTTCTCTTTTTTTTGCTCCTCAACCCTGTTGACAAGAGTGGTCGTTTTCCCCCAGCTTTTTGCCCTTTGCCTTCCGTTATCTCCAAACACAGTCAACCAGAAGGTGGGGGGACAAGGTTTCCTCCTCTTCCTCCTCTGTATAGACAAGGAACCGTAGTTCTCCACCCTTAGACAGACCCCCCCCCCGCGCCCGCCATTGCCCCAGCTGTGACATTAGTTTTCCCTTTGTTCCCCTCTGGTGGTTTTTTGACATTTGAATGACACACAAATTTTCAACTTCTTTCCCTGTAGTTACTTTCGTTTTCAGTTTCTTTACCGTCATTGCTTAGGAAGGCCCCCCCTCGCTCCTTGGCGTGTGTTTTTTTTGGTTTTCCTCTTTTTGAGGTGGCTCTTTTGTTTTTGTTTCTCCATCCCACGCCCTCTCAGCACAAGCGGTTTTTATGACTGTCGTTGATTTTTTTGGCTCTTTTTGTTTTGGGATCAATGATGATCCCTCTCTTTTTTTCTTTTGCCTCCCCTTTCTTCTTTCTGACCGTTGCTTTTTGGTGGTGGCTTTAATGTCGTTCACTTTTTCCTTTCTCCGTTCATTTTTTTTTTTTTTCTTTGGTAATCTCCAG
>Ga0179593_1615141_pt1 | contig 13149 bp, 16 predicted proteins | sample CZODoug2_1_08_16_FD_185931 | JGI IMG/M metagenome (GOLD analysis project Ga0179593, IMG submission 185931) | Vadose zone soil fungal communities from Angelo Coast Range Reserve, California, USA - CZODoug2_1_08_16fungal (PacBio error correction) | ecosystem: Environmental > Terrestrial > Soil >... | reverse complement strand
CACCCCTCCTTTCCAAAAGGCCTCCATTCTAGGAAGGAAAATTTTTCCCTTCTGGAAGAATACCTCCGTTCACCTTTGTGAGGCTTTTCGCCCTCGTTTACTTTTTAGATAGTAGTCCCCCTGATTCACCTCCCCCCTCATTTTTTTTTTTGCAGCGTCTGATTTTGAATTTTCATTCAGCACCCCCCCGGTCCCCCTGCCCATTTCTTTCCAGAATAACCATTCTCCCCCCTTCGCCCCAGTACAGCTTTTTGTAATACTACCCCCCTTTAACATGTCCCCCAAACAGAACACTCTTGTGCTGTGGGCTTCCTTTCTGAAAGTCCCCCACTTTTCCAGGCCAATAGGGAATCCCTCCCCCCCTGTCCAAACAAGCCCGCCAGCCTTCCCTTATTACGTCACCAGCACCACATAGTGCCGTCCCTTATTCCTCCACTGTTACACGCTCTGGACCCTTGTGTTCTTCCTTTTTCTTTAGATCTTACTTTCCTTTTTTCCGCCCCAGTAATCGGGTTTCTCTGGCACAACCTGTTTTTTTCCTCCTCTGTCACACAGAAACTGAATTTTCCCGTTTGTACACCTGTTCTTTTTCCTGAAAGTTCGATGTTTTTTTTAAGAAAGAAGTCCTTCTGAGTTTCTTCCCTTTAGATCTGGTTACCGCAGTATTGCGCGTGAACAACACATCAGGCACGCCTGCTTTGTTTGACCAGCCACTCTTTTTTGGATCTGTCCACACATTCCCCCTTCTCTTTATTCGAGACAAGAGCCCGTCTTTTCCCCCCCAAAGTGCCCTGTACCCCTCCTCCATCCAAGGAATTTAACTGACACGACCCCTCCCTTCAAGCCCACCCTCAGGAGTTTTTACCAAGACCCCCTTTTTGTTTATTCCCTATCTCCCTTTTTTTGAGAGGAGAACGTTTCCCGGAGTTCCTCCTCCCCTTTTTTTCTTCCTTTTCCAGATTTGTGGGAGGGTCCCTTTCGGTATGGAATTTTCTCCCCCCTTTTTTTTGGGGGGTAAATACCTTTTTCTTTTTTTTGTGTGACCTGTTTTGCCTGTGGTGTTGTTAGGTTGTGTCCTTAGGCCCGTTTGGTGTAGTGTGTGATTTGTTAACAGTCGAAGGCTTCTGGTCCGTTGCTTGGCCTCTTGGCGAGTTTCCCAGAAAGAAGGTTTGTGAGTTTGCCCTCCGAGGCCTTTATGAGGTCTTTTTTTTTTCCCCTCCGAGAATCGGATTCCCCCTGCTCTAAATCTTTCGGACAACCCAGATTCACGGCCCTACTCTTCCACCTAACTTCTTGTGCCACGAGAAATCCCTCCTTTTTCCTCACGTCTCAAGTTTCCCCCAGTCTCTTGTTATGCCTAGTGACCCAGAGCGTAAGTTCTGCCGGACCTCATGGCCCCGACGAACCCCCTCCCCCCAGCATAATCTTGAATCGCTATGGCAATTGACCGCAGTGTAAGTACATTTTATACTCGGGGGTCTTCATGTTTTTTTTCCCTTTCAAATTCCGGTTTTCGTTTTTGGTTCTTTTCCGTTAGTTATGTGATGGAAACTCTCAGCACCATGAAATTGCAACCTGCAGTCTTGTTCGTTTGCTCATCTGTGGACGGCCACCAATGGGGCTGGGTCTTTCGTCGCGCGCCTTCTCCCTTGTGGTAGAGTTCTTTCGTTCTCCTTCAGGGAAATTTAAGCATCAGCAGTCTCTTTCTGCCCGTGACCTTTTCCACATTCTCCTTCCCGCGTGTGGAACCAGCCGCTGTCGGAAAGATTCTGCTCCTTTCCGGGCACGTTTCGGCTTCTCCTCTTCTGTGCATTTCTGGTTCCCCCCTTATTGAAACTCTGAATCCCCCGGCCGCCTGCTGGCGTGATTGTTTTTCAGATGGTGTTATGACCGACGTTTTCTTTTTCTGTGATCAGCTTTTTTGACATGCTCTGTCCTTCTACTTTTTTAAGGCCCCAGCTTTTTCTATATAGGCAAGACCTCGCTTTCTGGGGCGACCGCCCCACAAAGCGTTACTACCCGAGACCTTTTTTTTGATTTTGCACATGTTTTGAACGTTGTTTTTTTCAACGCGCATTTTGTGGGATTTTCGTGATCTCCCTCTTTTTTGTTATTTGGGCCAACCCCAGTTGCCCCTTAAAATTTGGAACCGGGATTGCGGGATTCCCCCCCTTTTCCCTCAGCGATGACCTTTCCTTCACATTGCCAGCATGTAGTCCTTCCCCTTAACACACCACATTAGGGAATTTCACCTCTATTGCTGCTTCAGAGTTTTTTAGTCCCAAGTTTTTTTTCTATCTGATACTGTGCTGTCTCCCCACATGATGACGGTCAAGGTTTTCCCCTTTTGGGTTGCCAGTTCCTTTCAAGATTTACCGCTCCGGGCAGGCACAAGGTTACCCCCCCACCCTTTGTTTTTTTTCCCCCCCCCCCCCCCCGGGGGGAACGACTGTTTACCCAAACGCTAACCCCCCCCTCCGATCTGTGTTGCTTTCCCCTTTTTTTGTCCAGTCCCTTTTTGATACAGACGAACCCTTTCCCCCTTTTCCCTTTCTTAGTTTGTAACCATTTTTTAGTTTTTTTTTCCCCCCCAGATTTCACTCAGTCCCAGACTGTGGATGGACTTTTCAAGATTTTTCCCCGTTCCCGCTACAGTGATTTCTTTTGTTAGCGTGATATTCATATATCCAGACGTTGTTTTTTGGACCAAGCCATAATCCTCTTGTTGATTACTTTTTTCCCGTGTCCTTTTTCTTTTTTCCGTTTAATACCTCTGTTTTCTTTCTCTCCCCTCTGGACGCTGGCTTATTCCATGGCTGCGTTCCCCCTGCCCTGTTTGTGCTTCTTTTTTGGCCGTCTTTTCTTTTTTGGCTCTTCTAAAACTTGGTTTTTTTCCCCACTTGTTTGTTCTCTACCAGTGTTTGTTTCTGTTTTTTTGTGTATCATAGGCCTAGGGTACTCGCATTTGCTCCCCGCGAACTATCTCCATCCCTGGCCGTCGTTTTCTCTGTTGTGTTTGACGGGGCATCTTTGTTGCTTTCGTGAATGTGCCTTAGACCCCCTTTTTTTATTTCTTCTCTTTTCTTTTGTTCTCGAATCGTATCCCCATTTTTTTCTCTCATCTCGCTCTCGTACCGGAGCTGTTCCCACTAGTTGTTAGGTTATTAGGGTAGTGGAAAGTTTTTTCCTCCTTTCACGCCTGCTTCCTTGCTATCCCGCTGGACGCCCTTACCCAGTGGGTTCTGTCTTTTTTCCATCGTCCGTCGCTGACCGGACTTACATTGGACCCCTCGTCTTGAGAGACGTATTGCGAACCCCTCTTGGCCTTTAACCACTGCAGTCCTTCTTAGGTTTTCTCTTATGATCAGATTTTTATACCTTTTTGTGGTTAGATCTACCTCTAAACGTTTTGTAGATTGGTCTTTACTACGGATTGCGCATCTTATTCCATCATCGGCTTTTAGATGGTCGAGGATTTGTCGGAAAGTTTTGCCACTTTGATTGGATTGTTCTTTTGAAGCCCCTTCGATGTCTTCTAGGCTTTTTCTGTGAGCCATGTGGAGAACTCGCTTCTGTGGCGAGTCAACCTTGGTCCATAAGTTGAAAAAGTGGTTCTCCCTGCAAAGAAGTATTCGGGTTGACTGTTTTCATGACTTGACCCCCTCCCTGTTTTTAATAAAGTTCATCCTCCGTAGGTTCCCCTTATTCCTGGACTTTGGGTAGCGGTTCCCCCCAGCCTTGCGTTGCAGGTTTTGATTTTTTCTTCATACCAATGTTCGTACGGCTCCTGCGCTTTCACTTCAGCGTCATCAGTTTTTTCACTGAACCCCAGAACCCTTCCCACCACCCTTCCCCGCTTTTCTTCCGTTTTTTTCTTTGTATGCGTAAATTTGTTAGTTTCATCTTTCCCCATGTCGTGCTACTGCTCGATAAGGCGACCAATGAATAAGATATTTCCCCTTATGCCTTTCGATTTTTATCTTGACTCCTCCGTTTTGTTGGTGAGTTGCTCGAAGGACAGCCTTTTTCAAGAGCCAGTTTTCTCCGGCACTCCCCTCGGTCCTCACTTTATCCCCGGACAGGGCCCCCACCTCCGACGTAGCATGGGTCCTAATTGTCGGCCCCTTTTGGTTCCGTCTCGTGTCCTGGTTACCCGTCCCAGAAAACTCGCCGGTCTTTTACGCTCCCTTTGCCTGTTATAGAGTCAGCGACTTAGCCAGTGTAGCTTCCCCCCCCAATTCCCACCCCCAAACGCCGGGTTTTTCCCTGCCAGCATACCCAGCTGGACCCCCCCACCATCTCCCCATCACTTCCTCCCCTTTTTAGAACCGCTGAGTGGTCAAGAGTCCCTCGTTTCCCCACGCCCCTCAGGACGGTTTTCGTGATGTCAACCAGTTTCCTGTTTCCCTCCCTCTTTATTTTTCAGTAATCCCACCACCCTCCATGGCGCACCCACCCAGAAGGGAGGTGGCCCGCACTAGCCGACCTCCGCCCGGCCACTACAATCTCCGTCTAGTCGTCCCCACCCTCAAACCTCGCCCCCCGCTAGCAGATGTCTTACAGACTTGTGCTCCCGTTGCCTCGTGAACATAGAGCTTAAGGTCCTAGCCACCTTAACCGTTCGTTTTATTTTCTCGCGCTTACACCAAACCCTTCCCATACAATTGTCCCAGCTAACCACAGATTGGACGTCTTCAGTTTCCCCTCTCAACGTCCCTCTTCGCAATAGGTGCTCGAGCGAGGTCCGTCGTTACCACTTATTCAGGTCCTTGTCTGGTAAAGTCACCGCTCCTGGAACGACAGGTCCCTTCCAGCGCGTACCTTTCACTCCTGGTTGTGTAGTGAATGACCTTTCCCCCCCCCTCCCGGCAGCCTGTCAATTTCCGCCTGGCAGGTCACTTGCGTCTCGTATATTCTTTCGTGCTTCTTTCCCGTCAATTCCTCCATCACATTACCTGAAGATCTATCATGTTTAGTCTTGACCTCTTTTTTTCACATTCAAGAGCTGTCGATACGCCGGTCCGCAGAAAGTGACCTCCCCTTTCGATCCGCCTGTTTTCAGGTCGGCAGGCAGCCTTTTTCTCTCGCGATTTGAATGACCCACCCCCATCGACCCCCACTGTAAATATCCCCCCCCCCCAAAACCAACACCGCAAAAATGCCCCCCCACCTTTTCCCCCTCCAGCGCCCACTTCCCCGTCCCAGCCCAGACGCCACCACCGTTTTTCCAGCCCTTTCCCCACGCTTCCCCGTAGTAGTCCGGGTTTCTTTACCCAATTCGTATTCCCTCTCACAGCCGTACCCACAAAAACGACAATGGGAAATTGATTTTTTTGTTTCACCACTCCATTCTGCTCCCTGCTTTTTCCACTGTCTTCTTTCCGTCCCTGTGCCCCGATCCTCCGCGCCTTCAATGTTCCCCTGTGCTTTTTGAGCCAACATCTTTGCAGTTGGATTGAATCGACACCCCCCAAAATACCCCTCCCTTGTCCCCCTCGCGTCCCGTACTTTGAGAATGTCGTCTTGTCTACCCTTCCTCTTTTAAACTCCCCCTCCGTGCTCAAACCGCTGTGCTTCATTTCCGCGTTCGTCCTCAAAGTGGCCCACCGTGGAGCCCTTTCCTTGGCCCGCCTCTTTAAGTGGTCAAATCTTGCACTCAAATTCCAAGGATGCGTGAGCCATTGCTTCATGGGTTCCGCCCCCCCCTCTAAAACTCACTTCACTTCCCCCTTTCCTTCCTGAACAAGTCCCTTTAATCCCTTAACTTCCCTCTTGGTCCTTCGCCTCCTGTCTTTTTCTTTCCTCCCTCTTGCTTCGCAAGGGGCACGTTTCATCGCCTGATCGCCCGTCTTTCAATCCCCTTACTCCCCCGTCGACTCTTTGCCCATTTTGGGCAACTTCTTTGGCTAAACATAAAACTCCCCTCCCCCTGCTTTTCCGAACCATTCCCCCCCACAATGCAGAGGGTTGAATCACCCTTCCCCAAAGTTGCACAAGTCTTGTTGCTTGTCACCCCCCGCTTCTTTTTGCCCAGCCCTTTGCGGTCGAGGTTCTCCGTCTTCCACTGCTTTGGCCTTCATTTTCGCTGAACAGCGGGCACCTCTTTTTTAAGCGCCTCCTCGTCGCCCTACCGTCCTACCAAATGCCATTCGCCCTTTTTTCCTCCCAGCGTTACAACCATTCACATCGTAATTACACCAAAGTGCCCGCAATGCTCTTCGATACCCTTTCAGCCGTTTCCCCTCCGCTTTTTCGTTTTTTTTTTGGGCAACGACTTTTTCTAGACTAGAGTTTTTAAAGTCCCACTATGAATCTCTTCGTCCCTATTTCATTCTTCCCTACTTCCCCCCCCGAACCTACAAAGTGTGTTCTTTTTTTTGTTTTTTTTTAACCCCCTCCCTCTCTCGTTTTGAGAGACATTCGTCCCCCGTTCCCCCCCAATCACATCTTTTTACACCTTTTCCCCACACTGGCTAATATGTTCACCCCCTGTGACCAATCGTCTTGCTTTCCAGGTTGTGTAACAGTCCTATCGAGAGGATCCCCGCCACCCCCCCGCCATCCAAGCTGTTCTTTTCCTTTTTAGACCTCACCAGCCATTTTTTTGTGTGCCATTGATTATCGAGATTTTGCTCAGCCCCTGCGGTGTTTCTATCTTTCCCTAGAGGACTTGCCTTGTCCAGCACCTTTTTTTCTCTTCAAAGTCCCACCGTCCCTCCGCTGTTTTGCACCCCTTCCGAAACCCTGAATTTTTTCATACACTTTTTTACTCGGCTTGAAAGTTGATGATTGCAGGTTTTTAAATGTTTGACTTCACGATCCTTTAATCCTTGCCTTTCCTCTTTTAGCGTGAAACCCCCCACCTCTCTTTTATCCGTCTTTTTTAAGCAAATAGGGCGGTAGATGTTTCTTAAACACCGATGAATCCGGTGAACATAGCACCCTTCCCCACCCCCCCCTTGAGTATACTCCTCCGCCCCTCCAAGTCCAGACCTCCAACCTGTTTTCCCCTCCCCCCCCGCCCCATGGCACCTTTAGAAACCCTCTGGCGGCAAGTCCGTAATAGTTATTTAGTTTTTCCCCCATACCCCTCCGTTTTTTTTTGTGAATAGCTCGATCTTTCGCCGGTTTCTTGTTTCTTCGTGGGTACTGGCCTGGTCTTTTGAGCTCGTTTTACAGGTCCTTTGGCGGGCATGGGACTTATGGCCTCTTTCCCTTTGCCTTGGTGCTTCCGACATTGTTCCTTTTGAGCCGCCATATGGGTATCCCCAAAAGCCGGCTAAGCCCTCTTTTGTTTTTCCCCCGCTCCGACTCGGTTAACAGATTACCGCCTAGTCAGGACGGATTTCTTGTACACCTTCCCCTAACTCTTTCTCCCATTTTTTTTCACCGTGTCCTTGTCCTTTTCTTTGGACGTTCGTTGTGACGGCTAACCAGTGTTTCGACCTTCCCTTCCCCTCTGAACTCTTTTCAAGAAAACGCAGGCGCTGGCTGTCAGTACGATAACTAGGGTCTGTTTTCTTGTGTTTGTTTTTCGTCTTTCCTGACCTGGCTGGGTTTCTGTTTCCTTCTTCAGCCGAGTGGCTGTCACTGGTCCTCCCTCCCCACAAGCACCCTCACTCTTTTTCTGTTTGCGCCACATGCCTGTCCTTTACCCCCCAGCCTTTGGTTCTCGGGGTATTTTTGGTCTTCTCTCCTATTATTGACCTCTTTTTCACCTGCCTGCCTTTCAGACGATGTCCGAATCTGAGGGGTACTGTTGACTTTCCACACTGTTTCCTTCTACGGGCTTTCATCGCCATGTGACCACTTTTCGTCCCCGCTATGAAGTTGCTGGAGAATTGCGGGCCCTCCTCGGATGTGACCCTTTGTCTCGGCCGCACTGTTTGATTTTCTTTGGACGATGAGTTTCTTCGACGTGGGCGTTCGTGTTTCCCATTTCTCGACCGCTGTCTTACCCCTTTCAAGGTACCCAAGCTTCATTCGTCTGAAGACCGCTCAGTTGCGTGGTCGACCCCCTCCCTCCCCAAAAAGAGTTGGACCTACATGCATTGAAGTGTACTTATTTTTTTCCGTTGTTTCAACCTTCTTTTGGTGTTTATTGATCGCGTTTGGTGTGGGCCAAGGAAGAACCGAAGTTCCACCTGGTATTTTTTTCTTATTCTCGGGTCCAGCCCGCGATCTTCGATTCCTCCCTTCCGAATGCACCCTAAATCCTGTTTCTCCCTACCCCCCAAGCCTCGGAATTCCCTTTAGCCTTCTTCCCTTGAAGTGTGTGTCTCTTATCAAGTTTAGTGATGTGTGCTGTTCTCTTGTCCCAATGATGACGTCAACTTCCTCCTCATGCCTGCTTCCTGAGGTAGATTTACAAATTCAGCTTCGGCCGCAGGCCCCCCGCCATCATTGTGGGAACGTTTCCCTTTTTGACGACCCGCGACTCTTCTCATACGTTTTTCGAGACCGGCCCCGTTTTCCACTTTCCAAGGTTCTTGTCCAGTGATCCTGCCCTTTCTCATATTTTCACCAAGCTTGCGGTACCATTTTTTTTTTTTTCACGTATTTTCCCCCCCCTAACTTGCAAGATGTTGTCCGTGAGTCTTTCTTGGACGGTATGAGCGTCCTCGGTTTTCCCCCGTCACCGTTTTTTGGCCAATCATGCGCATTCATTTTTTTTTCTTAACTTTCATCGTTGGTTTTGGCGCTGTTTCTTTGTACTCCTTCGTTTGAAGAATAGTCTTTTACTTTCCTCTTTTTATTTCAATTTTCTTTTACCGTGCCGTGGGCGTTCTTTAGCGTTTCCCCCCCCTTTGTCCTCTTTGAGGTCGAAATCATAGGGGATTTTTTTTCTTCATTTGGTGTTTGGAACTCCTTGGGGTTGATTTTGGTGGTTGTGTGTTTCCCCCTTTTTCTACTGTGCCGCATTCCTTCTTGACCAATATCGGTTCATTCCCTGGCGTCGTCGTGCGTCGTTTTTTTTCTGAAGGGGCATACCTTGTTATTCTTCTCGTGTTCGTTGACTGGCCGCGCTAGGTTGACACCTCCCCCTTCTCTCTTTTCTCGTTTGTTGTCAGAGCTGGCCTCTTCTTCCCTGAGATCTTTCTAGCTGAAAGGCTCTACCAAATAGTTTTCTGCTTCTTCCTTTAGGGTTCAGTTTACTGTTCTTATCTTTTCCCCACGGCGTCGCTTTACCATTTTCCGGTTCTGTCGGGACGACTGATGCCTTAGGTGGTCCCCCCCCCTTTTTGTCCCGCGCCGTTCGCGCGAGCTGTATGAAAATAGCCCGTAACCGCGCAGTCCATATCCTTTTTTTATGATCCCGATTTCTTCCACCCCCAAATGGTTTTGTCGCTCAGACCTCTCCGAAGGTAGAGGTTTTGACTTGTCCTTTCCCCTATCTTTTCGGCCGTTTCTCACCTGTCTTAAATATAGGAGGTAGATGGTCCGAGCTCTTTTTCCGTTGTGAGATCATTCCTTCTTTCTTATTTCACGATATATCGCCCGTAGGGAGTTTCCCTGGCCTCCTGGTGTTGAGAAATGTGGAGAATGTTCTGTGGTCCCTGAGGTCCCCATTTCCCGCTTCCTCCCATTGAAACTTTTGATTCACCCACGCTTTTTTTTGTTTTTTTTTTTTTTGGAGGAATTTCATGCCACCCCCCCGATCTTATTTTCTCCCTTTTCCTCGAATTGCCAGGTACGATATTTTTTTTTTCCCCAGTTTGATTGTCTAGGAATTTGGAATCAGTTTTTTCCGTGTTTTTTATTGACCAAAGTGGCTACGTCGGCCGTGCGAGGATTCCGCCGCTTTTAATTTTCTCGTTGTTGGGCAATAGAAATTTCCATTCCCCGTTCCTCCCCCCCGACGCCTTGACCCTTGTGAGTGCGGAATCTCCCCCTTACGTTCCCTTCCGTTTTTCTGACCAATCGTTCTGCACCTGTCTAAGCTCTTTCCCGTTTGACATCTCCCCCCCCCACCCACACCTCCAACCCACCCTCCCCCCCCCCCCCACTATCTTAAGGCTGCATTCAGTCACTATATCTTTCCTCTCCCCTCCTTTTTTGTTCCTTTAGCATCTCGTAGCAGTCCCCTTTTGGAGAGATTTTAATCCCCGGCCTTAGTTTTGGTATCCTACTCTTTTTCAGCGGACCTCCCCCCCCACCCTTTATCGCCTTTCTTAGCCACGCCGTACCTTCCTCACATGGGCCGGCATTGGGTTTCCCCGTGCGTTTAATTTTTATGCCCCACTTATAACATTTCCTCTGGACCGAGTTAAAGCCGCCTTCCGGAGCCGACGTAGAACTTTTTAGTAGTGCACCCCACTCCCACCTGTTACCCACACGCCGGCTCCCCCCCCCAAGTTGCACCCGCCCCTTACTTGCAAATCCTCACACGACGTTCCATTCGCTTTAAACGGAAGAGCTGTTAAAGGTACCCTCCCCCGACCTCCCACAGTGTTAGTTCTCCATTTCCTTTTCGCATTTTTTTTTCAAGCCCCCGACCACACCCCCCCAGAGATGTCCCCCCAACATTTTTTCTTTTGGTTCCCCCCCGCACAACAGCAAGTTCTTGGGGACCGACACTCTAGCCGACCCTCGTCCCAGTCGCAATACCCCTCTTCTTTCTTCCCCGGCCACCAAAGCCTCTGTTAGCCCCTCCCCCGATTTTCTACGGCACTTGCGCACCGGCCAACCCCCCGTGATATTGCCACCTACTATACCCGTTGTGCTCTTTTTTTTGACACCCCCTTTTTTTCTTCCCCCATCTGTCAGCCTTTCATTTTTTTCTAACTTCTTGGAAAAAACCGGCGAGGTTTACCCTAACTCCGATTTCTGCACCTTGTCCAGACTGTCGCGATGTTTTACCCTTTTTTACTTTTTCCTACGGATTTCGCTCCCGTCCCCTCTTTCAACCTGATGGCTTCCGTTTACCGTTGCCGCCGGCGTAGATGACAGTTAACTACCCCTCCCTAAAGGCAGCCGTCCTTCCCTCTGGGACGACTCTGCCGGTAGCTGGCAGTCTAGTTTGCGAGAGCTGCCTGTTCTCCTGCTCGTCAGCTCTTTCATAGCAGAATAAAACTCAGGCGACTCTCCATGTATCCCTAGCGCGCCTCACCGATCAGCCCTCCCCTCAATCTTCGCCCCGTGCAACCAACTAGGAAGCCCGTCCCTGAGTGTACCCGATAGTTCAGGGAAGCCTTTTCAGTAGAAATCGCCTAGGACTTCCCCCACACCCACCCAATCGCCCCCCTTGGCATTCACCAACCCCCAATGCTTCAACAAATCCCCTTTTCTTTCACCCCTCCCCCCAGTCCCCCCCCGCCTCCGCCCTTTACAGAACCGCCTCACAACCTTTTTAGAACCTGCCCCTATCCCTCATCAGCTCGTCCCGAGGGCCCTACTATTCCCATTGCTGATAGTTCCCCAATCCCTCCCCCCCCCCCCGTAACCGCAATGTTCGCAGGCAATTAACATCGTCAATTTTACACAAACTTTTTTTAGAACGCACCATCAGACTCCAAGATCTGTTCCCCCCCCCTCTTGCCGTTCCTTTTTTATTTTCTTTCCATCTAAACCGAAAGTGTCCCCCTTTTCACGGTATGAGACTTTGTTTGTATCCAGCACCTTAATTTCAACTCCGTCCGTCCCCCTTAGGAATATCGTTCCTTCTTCCCCCTTCACCCCTTTTCATCCGGGACGGCGTTGCCTGCTTTCCCCGTATATGACTGCAATTTTCCGAATCCCCCCCCCGGCTTTTGGCTGCTTCTCCCTCATACTGGGGTGCCCCTTAAAGAACTTCCCCCCAAGTCATCACCCCCTATTAAACTTGCTATCTCCCCCTCTTCCCTTCTCATCTACCTCGTCCTCGTTTTTGAATTCCTAAGGATTTGTAAGTTCCCCAAACTGTCTTTCTACGGGACTTTCCGTTTTCATCGCATGCCTTCCTTATTGCTCGGATCCCCCCTTCGTCAATTGCCACTTGCACCTTTGGCCCAAACCACTAAGTCCGCGATACCGTCCTCCCCCCCCTAACCTTCAGCTTTTTTTTGAAAAACCCCCCTTTCAACAAGTTCCCTGTTTCCAAGGTTTATCGGTGTCCACCTTGTTTTGTTAGTACCCCGCCAGACTTTATTGCTCCGAATTCCTCAGCTTAGGCATTCTTTTTTGCCGAGTCTATACCCGCTGACCCCCCTGTCCTTTTTCAGCAAGTCCTTTCCCCATCCAAATGAGTCGAATCAACCTCCCCAGCGTGCGTACCGTCCACATAGTTATCCTTAATTCCCACCATTTCTCCCAATGGCCGTTGCACCTCATCGGCTCGGGAGCCTCCTTCCCAGGCTGCGGGCTGTTGTTCATCCTTGTAGAAGTGCAGTTGGACCCCCTCCCATTCCCCTCAATTAGGAATCGTGTCTGAGGTTCATTTTCCATTCAGCACCGTTTACGCACCCTGACACTTACCCCATCAGCGACCTGTCTGCCCTAGCGTTGACCCAATCCCATTCCCTATTTATTCACCTTCCAGGGATCATGCGCCACCCTAAAAATAGGTAGGATTGCCCTTCCCGGGGCTTCCCCCTCCTTTTCAAGCCTTTTTTTCTTCCAACTCCACCTCCCCAAATATCCTGAACTCATTCAGGTTCCGGACTCCCCATCCCAATGTCGCACGAACCCTATCTCAGCTGTACCAGCCGTGTGCCCCCCTCTTTTTTTTTGCCCTTGTCAAATATAGGACTTTTCCGTTGTCCCCGTCATTCGTGTGTTAGGTTTCCCCCCACCGCCCCCTCCCCCCCTTTTTTCTCGCTGGTTTTTACTAAGAGACCCCTTGTCACTTTTCCAATTTTTTAAACTATTTTTCTTCGTCAAGGTCTTTTCCAATCATGTTCCCTGTCAAGACAGTACCTCTTTGCTCCTTATTCCGTAATCTTTGTATTCCCGCCCTTTTTTCTTTAGCGCAACCCCCAAGCATCCGGATTAGGGTTTCTTGTTGCATCTTTGCTTCGTCGATCTGCCACCCTTATTTTCCCCTCCACTTTCTGTCTCCCCTATACCTGACCCCTTTTACCCAGGCCTCAGATCCCGGTCCCCCCAGCCGATCCAAGAGACCCTTCCTTCCCCTCCCCTTCATTCATCCACCTATTTCCAAATTCCCACGTC
>Ga0179593_1599569_pt1 | contig 13149 bp, 9 predicted proteins | sample CZODoug2_1_08_16_FD_185931 | JGI IMG/M metagenome (GOLD analysis project Ga0179593, IMG submission 185931) | Vadose zone soil fungal communities from Angelo Coast Range Reserve, California, USA - CZODoug2_1_08_16fungal (PacBio error correction) | ecosystem: Environmental > Terrestrial > Soil >... | reverse complement strand
CTCCAACGGGCTGCTGTGGGCGTGTACCCTGTCTTTTTACGTATTAGACCCTGAGAGTGAGGAAGAGGTCTTGTCACGCTCGTCTCCACCTCTGGATTTCCTGCGGTTGAAAAGGAAGAGGTCCGAGTCTCGATCCCTCCCTTGATCCCGTTCACCACCATAGAAAGCAGCGTACAGGATACGAAAGGAGCTTCGATGAGCCTGTGTTTTAGATTTTTCCCCACCCCAGATGTCGCCGTAGCGGTGGCGGCACCCCGTATATCTCCTATAGTAAGTGAAAAAAAGCGGGCGCGCCAGATTAGCTCGCCCCCGCCGATTTTTTGGCTTTTTGGTACCCCTTCCTCCAGATTCGCAACAGGATAGGCGGCGTACGCCTATAGGACTTTTCCTCCTTTACAGAATCACGCGTCTAAGGATGGATCAAATGGTTCTAACGACATTGTTTTCTTTCGTGTTTCTTTCTCCCTCCCCTCTTTGATCCTACTCCTCTTTTTCTCACTTTCCCCTATAGATTTGGATTGCCTCCAGGATTTATTCAATTTTCGCTGCATTCTTTTTTTCCAAGCTTGAGAAAGTTACTAGGATGTAATTGCAGGACTTTTTTCCCGCGAGTTCTAGCTTTTCCTTTTTTCCCCCCCGAAGCCCTTTTTTTTCACTTCTTTCAACTTTGAATTGTACGTAGCGCACTTGAGATGCTTCCGTCTGTGCGCCCTTCCCTTTTTTTTTTTCAACAAGGAACTGACACCCGGGTCTGCCTGCTTTATTCTCTTGCGCATCCTGCTCTTTTTTTTGACAGTCCCCCCTCCTCCTTCTTCAACTTTTTTTTTCATACGTTCCCTGTCATGCCTTCCTCCTTTCGCGGCCTGTTTCTTGACCCCCCCCCTCCTCCGGACTAGAGTAAAATGATCCCGAACAGTTCGAAGAGCGCCGGTGATACTTTTTTAGGACCGTGAAGGGGTCGAGAGGGATTGCTTGTACGATGAAACCCCCAAGGGTGGTATCATAAAAGGCGGTTACAACCCTCTTCCAAGAGGCCAAAGATTCATTTTTGCGGGAGAAGGTACTTAGACCTACGCCGCGCCCACACTTCCATCTCACTAATTTTTTAGAACCACGTTTCGACCGAAGTCCCTTTGATAATAGGATTGGAACACCTGGCGTCTCAAGTATTCCCCACCGATTCCTTTCTTTCTTTTTCTTTGATGAGTGATTCCAGTTTGGTGCAGATCTCCTGGCGTTCCCCAGCCTCCCCTTTTTTTTGATACTTTTTCTTTTCCCGAAAGAGGTGTCCCGTCTCCCCGGTTTTTTTTAATGGTCACGTGCGTTCACATTCCGAGCGTTCCGCACTGAGATCTTCTTGCGAAACTGAGGCTGAAGATGGCTCAATCGTTACCGGATCTCTCGCCCTTCTGAATACGGGAAAAACCGGACCGGAACCAAGGCAGCCGATGACTTTCTCTGTCTTGTTGTGAAGAGGGACCTAGAGGTAGCTTCTTTCCTGAGTCGCACGACCCCTGACTCTCGATAGATTGGCGCTGTTTCTTTGTCCTTCGGATAGTTTAGTCGGTTGACACTGCTTTCCCCCGAGAACGTCGTTTGACGCAGTCGCCCCCTCTTCTATCTAGCCTAATGGTTCCATAAATCAAGAAAAAGACCTAAATCTTTTCCTTGAGAGGCTCTCTTCGGAAGGGCGACCTCCTCCTCGGCACTTTTCCTCCCCGATCGGCGACTGGAGTTCGACGAGATGGTGGTTTTTTAAACGCCCGTGCTCTCCCCTTTTCCCCTAGTTTGGTAAGACTCCGTCAAACGAACGGCGAAGTTTAAAGAGCAGAAACATTCCCTTTCCCTTTTTTTACTCCTTCCCCCCTTGTTGTGGGTTTCCTCTTCTCGAGAAGGGGGTAGGGTGATAGTGGCTGGTCCTTTATTCCCTTACTCTGGAACTTCGATGCTAACTTCCCTGAGAAGAAGTCGCCTTTTGGACGCACCACCTCTCCTTCCCCCTGACCTAGAATACTCTTATGACTGTGTAGAGGAGATTCATTCCCGACCTTTTAGCCCTTTTTCCCCAGCATTTCCTTGCGGCCATTGGATTCTTCTTTTTCCTCTCTTTTGAGAGTATAGTCGTCAATTGGGTAAAGACGGTTTCGCAGAGGCTTTTTTATTTCTTCACTTAAAGGTACGACAGCGTCGTAGCTCTCCTATCGTCCTCGTCAGATCCGAGGCAGGGTAGTTACATAGGGTCCCTCTTTTAGTGCCCCCCTCCTTCGAAAAGAGAAGAGTACCCAACTGGCCTTGCTGAATATTTTCCCTTCTTAGGACTCTGGGACTACTCTGGACCACCTTTCCCTCTTTACCTCCAGAGACATGGGGACGAAAGAGTGCGGTGACGAGGGGCGTTTTTCTCTGAGTTAGGAAGTGTGAACAGAGTCGTTAGCTGACCACGACGTCTTCCTCCTTTTTTACCCTGTCTTTCCTATTTCTTGGATACTCCCGAATATTTTTTCGTTTTCCGAAAGACCAGACTGAAAACTGTCCCACAGAGAGTCCCCCCTTTCTAGAATTCTCTTCTGTTGGGGTCAGGAGAAGAAACGGGTGTTTAAGACTATGAGCACGCCCTTTTTTCACCTTCCTGCGATATCGTGCAGTATCTTTTTGTGTGGGGAGGGTCTTGTTTTATTCCATACCCTCCCCATTAACTTTCCTCTTTGTACGTGCTTGCCTCTTTTTTCGGCGCCGCCTAGGTCTCCCCCGCTTATGGTCCTGGTTCCCTTGAAGTCCTATCCTCGTTGGGAACCCCTCTGCAGTTTCTCCTTTTACTTTTCGGCGTTTTCTTTCTCATTGGATACGCCGCTGAAGGACGTTGGTTTTTGTTTGTCCACGGTTTTTTTTTCCTTTACTGCCCAGAGAGTTTTTCTTGGCGGAGGCCTCTGTCGGATTCCAACGAGGCCAGTCGAGTTCCCTTATTGACAAGAGGTTCCCCGCTTTTTCGTTTTCTTTCTCCTTCTCATGATGCAAAGTTCATCAAGCAGGTCCATGACGTCGTCGTTTTTTTTTTTTTTCCTGAATACAGGAGTCGACATTACGACGAATTCATATGTTTTGTCCAACCGTTCGTTTCAAGTAGCCCCCCCCCCCCCCCTTTTTTTTTGAGTCCCTGCCATCTATTCTATCCTCGCGGGGAACCATTCGAAATCAGACTCCTTAGGTCCCCTCTAGTTCGCGTTGCGCTCAAGGCGCTTCATCGTGCCGCGGTCTATTTCCTCATCCGGCGCCCTTCCCCCCGACCCCCCCCCCATTCCTCTTCGAACGTTTCTTTTTGCGTAAAAAACTTTTTCTTTCGAGAAAAACGAGCCCCGTCTCCCGCGGGTTTCCAACCCTCCGGGAATTTGCACGGCTTTACCTTTTTTGGATTTCTCTTTTACTTCGCTATAGGAGTAATCCCCCCCCCCGTTGACCTCCTTGGTAGTCTTTGTCGTGACCACGCATCTCCACGCCTCACCTTGGCTTCCCCCCTTGCTCGTCCCCGAGTTGTCCGTTTGCCCTTTTCTTGGAGTAGTTACCGCTGCTCGAGGGACGACATCCTCGACTGTCAGCAGCCTTTGGCCCCCTCTTTTCCTTTCACACTCTCTCTATCCCCGTAGGATACAAGGTACGCGTACTGTGAATAGCTTTGAACTTCTCTCTCCGTTTAAATACGAGACGCGGAACTCGTATTTTTCCCGTCCTCCTCATCCTCGAGACTTTCCCCTGACAAGTCTAGAAGCGTCCGTCGGAATGCTCGTGCGTTTATTTTTTTCCCAAAAGAATGCCTGTGGTCGACGGGCCATCCCCGCCTTCTCTTTGTACCCTTCCCGCCTACGTGGTTCAACGAGAATAGCAGGTGTGGCCTTCGTCAAAACCGAGTATGGAACGTAGCACGACGTAGTCTTTTTCAAGGGGTCTTTCCCCCCACTATGAAGATCCCTTTCCACGGTTCCGTTCCCAGAGAGGACCATAATCTTTAGCGGCTCCCTGGGAGCCGTCTAATGGTGCCGGATGCTTTGACTCTTTCTTTTCTTTTCCCCCTCATTCTTTCAGATGCTCCCCATGCCTTCCCCTCCCTGAGAGTATCGAGTTTTTTGCTTTTACAGCCGACGCTTCCGACCCCCTCAGCGTAGGCAGCTCCGTCTGTCCCTTTTCTCTTTAGAACCCCTTTTTTTTTTTCGCAAGGCTTATAAACGAGCAGTTCGCTCGAGCGCCCATGAGCCTTTTCTCTCCTTCAGATGTATACTTTCAGTCTGGAATAAAGCAACGGACCGACATGCTTCTTTTCCCCTTCCTTCTTTCAGGAGGCAAATTTTTCTGCTCGAGGACGCGCACCCTAGTCCCCCTTTTTTTTCCTCCTCCGGACTTGGTGAGGTTGCATAGAACCGACGACCGTCACTTGCCTGTCTAGGACTCTTGTGTGTCTTCCCATTGATAAGACCGAAAGTCTCTCCCCCTTCCAGACGGACGCTCTACAGCGTGGACTTGATTGGCGCAATGAGACTATGGTTACTCTTTCTTCCGTTGACGGTCTTCCCTCTGCAGGATTACCAGATAAAGATTAGAGGTAATGTTTCCGGCAGGTACGGCCTGTCTCCTCACTTTCTTCCCCCGGGGCCGGCGAGCCGGAGTCAGCTCTGATCGTAGTCTGTCGCTCAACCCACGTAAGAGATGCACCTCGTTTCAGGTAATCCCCTTTCCCCTCGATGACCCCTCCTTCTTCCTCCGAATACCTTTTTGAGATAGATCTGTCATCTACCACTCTTGCACCCCCCTCTTTCTCGCTACGGTCATGGCAAGAGTAAGAGCAGCTGCCGGTTTGAGCCGGTCGAGATCGGCCCTTTTCTTCACAAGGGCTTCCCGTTCCAAGGCCCCGAGTAATTCGTGATTCCTGCAGGCCGCGTCTCTTAATTCCCCTTTTAGGCAGATAGCGTATCCCCGAGCAGAGCCCTCCACGCTGGAGGAAGGGAATAGTTTTTTTTTGCAGGTGCCCCTGTTTTCGTCCCTTTGGATTCCCTTTCCCTGAGTACCTTTTCCTTTGATTTCAGTAGCATCCCTCCGATGCCCACCCACGAGATTTCCCTTGCTCCCTGATCTATGCTTACTTCTGCCTAGCGCGGACTCACCCCCCCCTGTTGATCGGCCGATTGCGTTTTTTCGAAGTTTTTCGAGGCGTTTTTCCTCCTCTACTAGGTAAGCAGATTGCGCCCCCATTTGTCTACGAGTGCATTGGGCGTCTGAATGCCTTCTTCCCTTGGTTTTTAAGAGTTCCTTCTGGGCCCCGGAGTCGAGCTCGACGGCGGTAGTGATACTCTTCCTGTCATCTTTCCAGTTTCTTTTTTTTGTTCGTAACCTTTTTCCTGTTGGGACCTCACGAGGACCCTTAGGGGCAAGGGGCTGAAACCACCCGAAGAGCCGCTGCCCCCCCTTTTTTCACCCATAGCGGAGGGCCGCTCAACGCCTTTCGCTCGGGACGGTTTTGTCTCTTACCGACCCCCCTTCTGAGCTAGCTTGTCCAGAGAATGGTTTCTTTAATCCAGCAGGCGCGTTTTCTGTCTTTGACCCAAAAGAGTTTCTGCGGTGTCGGAGGGGACCTGACCTGCCTTCCTTCTCCCCCTGGAAAGGGCTGTGGGCGTTAATGGTGAGCACCTAGCTCTTCCCATGACCGAGGACTTTTTTTTGTTTAATTTGAGTAGACCTCTCCTTTTCCCGACCTACCGCTTTCATTTAGAGATCTGACGGTCTCCATTACGAACCCCTTTCCCCCTCTTCTTACCGTAAGAGTACTTTTCCGAAGAGGGAGATCGCTGAGAAGTTATTTGAGCTCGTGCACCAGTTTTTTCCGTTTCTGCCCTCGTTTCTGAGCCCTTCTTTTCCACGACAACCACGCGGGGGCTCCGTCACTTGTCTAGCCTCCCAGATGGAGGAGTCTGAGGTGCACGACGCCCGCCTCACGCCTCGGCTCGGCGTACTTTGAACTCCGAGCCTCGTCCTTAAGACCCTTTTTTACGAAAGTCTCCCCGAAGTCTAAGGCGTTACACCGGTTGGATAACGTCCCGTGGATCCCCTTTTTTTTCCCAAGAAAAAAAGGTGTGGTGCTCCCGATCGAAGCTCCATAATTCGTCTCTTTGGTTAATTGCCCGCCGGCTTTTTTTGCTGACTCCCTTCCGGCTGTGGAAGTGCTTGACCCTCCCGCGTCGACCTTCCTCTCTTCCCCTGTTCCCGCCCGGCTCTAGTGGAAGAGATTGGACTGGTAGTCACCCCTTCAGCCCATTTGGCGCCGTTTTTCCGACTTTTACTTTCTCAGATGATTTTTCCTCCCCGGTAGGTCCCCGTTGTTTCTCGGATTTTCACCCCCTCTCCTCGACGGAGTCCTGCTTGATGTTTTCTTTATCCAAATTTATAAAAGATCGTCACTGATCATCTTGTAAATATCCCGATGCCCGAAGCCCTCCTTTTTCCTTTTACTCTCTTTCAGACCTCAGCGGACGAATTCGCCCCGGTGACCCACAACCCCCCCCGCGCTCCCCCTCCCTTTTTTGAAAAAGGACCTTCTGTCGCGGCTGCCTCCTCTGACCGTGAAGGGTTTGGTTCCCACCTTATTTTAAGGATGCCTCTCATCCCCCTGACTTGGCCATATAAAGGAGGTCGACGAAACCGCACGACTTACCAATAAGTTTTTGCCACCTTTATTTTCTCTGAGGCGAAAGGTCTTCCCGCCGACTCCACTTCCCCCCCCCCACACCAGAATTCTCCGAGATCGTCGTAGGTCACAACCCCCCCTTTTCCTCGGTCGTGATGGTTTGTCCAACGGGGAGCGCCGAGCCCACCGTCTTTGATTTCTTCGATTTTCTTTCCCAGTTTTCCTGATAGGTGGCGTCCTCTTTTACGAGGATTCATACAGTCTCGGCCCGAACCTCGGTGCCCTTTCTTCCCCAGGACGTTCTGGTAATTCGTAAGACGTTTTTCCCCCCCCCTTCCCCCCCTGGAGAGCGTCAATACGAGGAGAAACCTTTCGGGCGTCCCCGGTTTCACTTTCCCGTTCTGGATCTCTCAACAGGACGAATCAGTGGCGCCCCCCCTGAAGACACGTCCCCCTCTTTCCTTGAGAGGGTCGCGTTACGACGACGGGATCTGTCCTCTGGGGACCCTCGTGTACCTCCCCCCTCCTATCAGACCGACATGTGAAGCCCCTGCATCGCCTAAATGTTCGGATTTTCAGAGGTGACTTGCGAGACATTCAATGATCCCGGCTATGGCCCTTTCCCTACTTATACCCACCCTTCGGACTGAACGAGAAAAGAATGAGTTCACTGAAAGAACTTGCTCCTTTTTAATCTCTTACTTAGGCGATACCCCCCCCCAAAACCTGTTCCTGGAGAAATCCTCATCTTCACAACCGATCGAGGAGACCCGTCGACGCGCTTGGTTCCCGAGTACTTTTAGCCGAACTTCTGAATAGTGGTCCCTCCCGCCGGACGCCTCCCTGAAGGAGAACGTATCCCACGGATCAAGTACCCATTCCTAATCTTCTTCAAGAAGCTTTGTTTTTTTTTAGAGAGCATTTGGAAGGGTCGGGTGCTCTTTTTTTTTTCTTAAGCCCTGCGTTGGAAGACCGGATTTTAGCCCCCTTTCCGAGCAACTGAGGAGGCGCCCAGCAGTTTTGGAAGATACACGGACGCGACCTGAGAATGTCTATCGCTTTGCGACATGGCGTTTTTTCTGTTGTGATTTTTTCTTGAGCCCTTTAGACACGCGGCTTCCCCTCCCCCCCGTAACAGACATTGTAGTCAGTTCGCGCTTTTTTTTTTTTATAGAAGACAGGCTTGTGCTTGTCCTCTCCTCTTTTTCACCGAAGGTACCCCGCGAAGAGCGTTGATCTTGGGGAGACGGTTTTCCACCCGACCCCTCTCCCCCGGTTAGAGTCTCGGGAGATGCACGCGGCAGCCAGTGTCTTCTCTTTGAGCAGGTTTTAAAGACTCGGGCCCCTGATATCGATCCCTGACCCCGCGATCTTTTAAAGTACTACTGCCCTGTTTCGGCTTTCCTTCCCAGCCCTGCGAAAGTTTATGTTCTATCAGCGATGGAATACACGAGGACCGCTGCTTCCACTCCTTTTCCACCTCTCTTTTATAGATAGGGGAGATCCGTTCCTCTTAACAATCTCGTTAACTTCCCACGATGCCTTTAGAAGTCCCCGTTTTCGAGCTTATGGATCAGCTCAGTACCCTTTTTTTCTCTGTCTCTTGTAGAACGCCAGTATTAGAACACTGGGGAACTCCACTCTTTCCCGTTCTCCTCTTCTCGTTGAGCGTGTTTTCCTTTAAGCCGTGTAACAAGCCTCGACCGCACCGTGGTTCCCCCTCTTTCGTGCTCCTCTTTGGGTGGGTCCCTGCGGAGTCGTCGTCTTCCCTCCTCCAAGAGAAATAAAATTGGCCGGATTGGGCCGCTGGGTGCCTCGGTTGTCTCCCGCATTGGCTGATGTTTTTTTTCATTCTTTTCCCTTTCTCCGTGGGACCCTGAGGATTCCTCACCTTATTAGAAGAAGTTGGCGCGTAGAGACTTCTCGCATTGAAGCTCTCTCCTGACAGTTTGTTGTACGTTTCCTCTTTTTTTCCTCACGCGTTTAGGTGGAGAAGCACTGACAGAGTCTTCTTTTTTAACGAGGGCCAGTTCTTACGCACAAAGAGGCCTCCGGGTCTGGACGGCGCGGGGAGAACCCATTGATTCCCCCCAGGATGCGCAAGCTCCTCACTAGTGTACCCTTACTGAGACTTCCTTTTCTATTCCCCCCCGGCGGCTCAATTAGCAAAGACCTCATCTGCACCCCTTTTTTTTTGCCCCGCTCCAGTCTTTTCTTCCCTGTTACCCCCCGTGGATTCCTCAGGACCCGGCCCTGCCCCCCCCCTTTTTTAGCCCAAGCTCGCAATCGACATCAATGAGGCTTCCCGGTCGACTCTTTCTTTTCCCTGCTTTATCCGTGCCGCGGTCTCAATACATCCGGCCTTCCACACCTATTCCTATCCGAAACGTCTTCGCTTCGGGATCACACCCTTTGTGCTGCGATCACGCTCCTCTAGCTTATCCACAGAGGTCGATTATCAAACCCTTAGCCAGCGTAGACGGAGTGGGCGGGGACTAGTTTCGGACGGGTAGATGTCCTTTTATAGGATCTCGTTATTTTTTTTGACTCTTTTTTCTTTCGTTCAAGATTCAGAAACGACCCTTCGGGGGCGAGCTCCCTTTCTTCCCCCTTTAGTGAACGTAGAGTTTCTCCGAAGTCTAGAGGGCCGCCATCACGAGAATCCCGCTCGGGGTGCACGTAGTCTTCCTTCTCGCCCCTTCTCTCCTCCAGTACTTTTTTCCTTTTCATCGTTTCCTTGCCCTTTTAGTAATTTTCGCTGTCCATCGAGAAGCACCGAGACTTTGGGGGTCCGCAGCATCCCTAGTTCCTTCCCCTTTCCCCTATTTTTCTCCGAGACGGTCTGTCCTCCTTTTTTTGCTAAATTTTCACAAAAGAAAGTGCCCCTAGACGGGACACTCTTTATTCCTCTCTCTCGCGTCCCATCGACACCCAGATTGGTCCCCCCCTTCATTCCTCCCGAGTTCTCCTGAGAGCCGACCCCTTTCTCTGAACACGTAGTATTTCCCTCATCTTTTCCCTCGTTCTTTCATGATTCCATTTTCTGTTCCGTCCCGGGAGCGCTTTTGCCTCGATAGCGACTGTTCTCCTGTTGCCGGCTTCGTCCTTCGGGTGGTAAGGTTTCCTTTTACGGATTTCCCACCACATGAACGTCAGAACCGACCCCGCCTTTTTCTTCGAAGATCAGTCGCCGGATTCACGGACCCAGGTCACTTTTTGCTCCGCGATGAACGAGCTTTCGTAAGCACCTATTCTTCTCTGTGGCGATCCACTCGCGGAATTCGCTGTCTAGCCCCCCCCCCCTCTTGACCTTTGAAGATTCGTCGAACATAGTCTATCTGGGACTCCACGCCTTTTTTCCCCAAGCCCCGGTACTTTTTCCCCTCTGAATTGAGCAACATGGTATGGTTTTCCTCGGCCGCGCATGCCTCCTAGTCTTCAAGGGATATTCCCCAGAAGTAGTTTGGTGGGACATCGTCACAGTCATCTAGACCGTAAGATTCGTTAATACAACTTTTGTCCTTCCCCCTCAGCCCGCCCGGCTCCCGGACCTTTCCCCCCCTTGAAAAGCCATCAAAGTATCCAAGCGTGGACCCCTTTTATGAAGGGAGCCCGGAGAATATCTCTATAGTTCTTTTTTTTCTGTTTTTCTCTCACCTCAGAGGCCTTCCGATAGATAAGATGACGCGCCCCTTTAATTTTGCCCCCATATTTCGGTAGTCAGGTCGTCCCCTCTCTCAGAGGAGCCAAACGGCAGCTGCTCTCCTGTCTCTGTCTCCCAACGTACGTATTCTTTTTCCCTGTAATGATTTAGCTTGTCGATGAAGATATCTCTTCATCCTCCTCCGTGTTGTTTCCCTAATCTTTTTTCCCCCTTCTTTTTTCCTCCGCTAAGAGAGGGAAAAGGATTCTTTTTCCATTCCCTTCCGACCAGCTACTCCTCAGTTACGTGCCTTCGAGTCTTCCCCCCGTGCGCTTCCATATTCTCACAAGGCTTACTGCCCCGTACAAGGTCCCCCGTCATTCGGGATCGCTCCTCCTCTTTCCCTCCTTCTCGAGCCCGTTTCCTTTTCGATTGAGTTCCGGCGCCGAAAGCTTGCCACGTGAGACGGTTTTTTAAGTTTTCCCCCTGCCTGGCTCTCTTCCCTTTTTCTCCCCACGGACGGGGCCTCGCCGCGGGGCTCTCAACAGGCAAGCGATTTCCCGGGACCTCTCTTGAGCTCTTGTACGCTGCGACTCTTTCTGACGAGTCTTCTCTCTTCTGGCGAAGGAATATTCCGCTTAGGATTTTTTGTCGTGGAGTCCCATCCTCTTTTTTTTCTTGAGGGCAAAGTCCGATTCATGGGCCTCGATGCGATTGCAGATGTGTTCGCGCCGTGCGCCTCTTTTCCCGCTCGTGCTGTCCTCTCTTTTTCCTACGGGTCGTGATTCCTGACGAAGCGTGAGCTGTGTTTTCCCCGCGTGAAGGCCTCCGGTGGTATTGCAAGTCATGTTGGGAAGCCCTCCGAGACTTTTCCTTAACCCAAATTCCTCCGCCTCTCGACCCATGCGCACCGCGAAAATAGAGGTTTAGGCTCCCTTTTCTAGGAGATAGGTAGGCCGCGTGCTCGTACTGTGGAAAACCCGTCACCCTGGTTTTCCCTTCTTTCCTTTTTAAATTAAGATGTTCGGCATACACGCGAGGATCCCGTATGATTGTAACCACGATGGCAAGGCGTTTTTTGTCGGAGGGGGCTTAGTATAGGAGGCCTTTCCTTGGAACTAAAAGGGACAAGAGATTTTTTTCTACATGGAGAAACCCACGTATCCCGAGATTACGTAAGGCATCCCCTGAGACCCGAGCGTCGGGTCCCTCTTCCCCTAGCATCTTTTCTTTCTGAACTGATTTAAGAGGTAATCAGATCTCGATGGAAATTTCTACCTCCTCCCCAAGATATTAAGTCAGTTACCTGGAATACGAGAGGTCAGCGAATGAGCATTTTTCAGTATTCAAACCTTTCATCTTTTAAGTCCCAGGCTGGACTCACTGAGCTCGTCTCTTCCCCTGACCCCCCCCCGCGCGGCGAAGCTCAGTGCGCTCGACCCGAAGTTTTTTTGGCCGTGACGCACGTCCCACGCTCGGCAACGTTTCTCCGCCGAATTTGCCGAGGTCCAGAGATTAAGACCCCTTGGCTTCCGTCGTCACCTTCTTGTTCCCCCTGGTTGGCTAAATCTAGTGGAGTGCTGCCTTTTTACTACACAGACAACCGTAGTTTGTGCTCAAGCTCACGCGCACTTAGTCTTTGGGTCCTTTCCCCTTAGTTTGAAAGACAGAAAGAGTGACCCCTTATGGAGCCTACCTTTTCCTCCCTGAAAGTAGACCACGTGTAAGATTGAATTCATTGTTGTTCAGAGTGCCGTAAGGCCTTGCAGGGTAATTCCCCCGCCTTGGCTCGGTGCTTTTCCCTTCTTCTGTCCTCTGTTCCCTCGATTCCTTTTGCGACATTTCTCCACGTTTTTTCTTCTTTTCACCCTCACTTACCTTGACGACGCGGGTTGCATTCTGATGAGCTTCGAATCCCAACCCGTCCCCACGTGGAGTCATCACCTCCTATGGATTGTCATCGTTGGAATAAGATTTGGCTCTCCTCCTAACCTAGCGGCTACCCCGGTGCCCCCCCACCATTTAAGTACCCGGCGTCGAGTCCAAAGAGCCAAAGTGAACAGCTCGACGCCTTTCTGAGCCCTCCTAGTCTTTCGTTGGATAATGATCTTTAACGGGATTGAGACGGCATGACCTTCCCCCTCCCCGTTCTGTTTGCGACCTTCCCCACCTGAAACCTCCTTCCCTCCAAAGATTCCAATAAGTTTTGCCATTATTTTCGGCCCTCTCTAAATTCCCGCCAGGACAAACCGTCTAGCTACGAGATCGTCTCTTCCTTCCCCAACGGTTCTTACCAGTTAGTGCTTCTCTTCCCCCCTTTTATTGTAGCACAAATCATCTAAGAGGAGATTTTTCAGGTCTCTTTTTTTCTCCAAGTGTGCTGTCGAAGTGGCGTTCCCGAGAAGACATCGGACTTGCTTCGATCCTTCGCCTGACCGTTTTCGTTCTAAGTATTAAGTTTTGGTCAATGGCTACGGACGTTGAACTGCTCGTTTTCCGCACAGATCCCAAAGAGCTCGGGACCCCTTTCCCTTGTGCAGTGGTTTTGCCTGGGACATACTTTTCCCCCCCTAAGCTTTAAGAATAGTGGGCAATCATGAAACAACTCCGAACCTTTTTCCTGTCCATGATGAGGGGGGTCTCAGAGGGAGACTAGAGCATGTTTTCCCTATTTGTTTTCCGACCCTTCTCTCTCTCGACGACCTAGCTCCCTTGAATTTCCTTGATGATGATACACTTCCCCTGGACTCTTCGTAGGTTCCCCTCTGCGAACCAAGATTCCTATGCGGGAGGAAAGTCTTACCATCACTCTTCCCTGAAACCGAATTCTCGAGACCGC
>Ga0179593_1572800_pt1 | contig 13149 bp, 23 predicted proteins | sample CZODoug2_1_08_16_FD_185931 | JGI IMG/M metagenome (GOLD analysis project Ga0179593, IMG submission 185931) | Vadose zone soil fungal communities from Angelo Coast Range Reserve, California, USA - CZODoug2_1_08_16fungal (PacBio error correction) | ecosystem: Environmental > Terrestrial > Soil >... | reverse complement strand
CTCCCTCCCTCCCCCCCTTTTTTTTTTCTCGAGGTGATGAAATTTTCTATCATCCAGGATTACGTTAGAATTAACAAATATCTCCATTCCCTTCCCTCTTTCCCCCCTTTGTTTTTTTTTCCGATACTCTTCCCCCCCCTTCAGAGATGAGTGATTATGACAACACATTTTCTCCTTTCCCTCCTCCCTTCCCCCTTCCCTCCCCTTCTTTTCCCCCTCTTCTCAAAATATGGTGTGAAAGCGTAATTAGACAAGGAGCTTTTAGGCCCTCTCACCCCCCCCCCCTTCTTCCTCCCCCTCCTGTTCTTCCCATTGACATAAAAAGTAAAATGTGGATTTCTTTCCAACCCCTTTCCCTTTTTTGGTCGTTTCCCCCCCCTCCCCCTTTCTTTTCTTCTTTCACCTTAGGGAATACGGTGTCCTCCCCCACTTTTTGTGGAACCCCCCCCCTTCCCCCATTCTTTATGCACGGGTAAATTCTCTCTTTCCCCCCCCCCTGCAGTTTCTCTTTTCCCCCCCTTTCTTTTTCCCTCGGCCCAGGAGGAGAAGTCCTTCTGCTTTTACCTCCCCTCCCCGCCCCTTTTTTGAGTCGAGGAGGGAAAAAGGTGGCGATGGATTGGATAAGGTTCCCCTGCCCTCCCCTTTCCCTTTTTGATCTTTCTTCCCCTTCTGTTTTTTTTTGCCGCTATTCGGGGGGAAAAGCGGGAAAAAGGCGATCGGATCGTTCTGTAATCTCCCCCGTCTCCTTTTCAGCAACAAAGATAAAATGAAGACCATGACAGCCTTCCTTTCCTTTTCTTGTCATCTTCTTGGGCTTGTGTGATGTAAGGTCTGGACGTTTTCTCCTTTTCCCCTCTCCCCTCCCCCTCTATACCTCTCACGGCCCTTCTTTTTATGTCTGCACCCTCTCTTCCCGCTCTCCCTTGCGGCTGTCAACTCGATGGCATCACCGCGCGGAAATCGACTTTTCCCTTTCTCCTTCACATGTCCCCCCCTTCTCCTCTTTTTCCTTCCTCTCTGACGCACTCCGAGACTACCTGGCGAAACAAATTGAAATCTGGCGTTTCTCTCTCCTCCCCTTTTTTTCTCTTTTTTTTCTCGTACTTTCCCCCCTTTCTTCCTTCCTCTTCCTTGCATGCTGCGATCCAGAGAGAGGTAGCACCGTACATCCAACGTGTTTTTCCCCCCCCTTTTCCCCTTTCTCTTTGTTTCTTTTTTCCCCCCCTCCCTCTTTGTCATCCGCCAATTGCAGCAAGGAAGAGGGGGACTTCTTTTTTCCCCTTTTTGTTTTTTCCCCTCCTGCTTCCCTGGCTGGTCAACGATAAGCAGCGTCGATTTCTTCCCTCCCTTTTCGTCCCCCCCCCCTCTTAGTGTGGGCATGGCACTAAAGACGATTTTTCTTCCCCGCCTCCTCCCCTCCGTCGCTTTTTTTCTCTCTTTTTTTTTCTCCTGAACTTCTGTGCAGGGCTCTTCAGCCAATTCCAACCGGTAGATGCTCGGACCTTCCCTCCCCCCCCCAGTCCTTTCCCTTTCTTTCCCCCCTCCCCCCTTCCTTCTTCCTCTGGCGATCGCCCTCTCTCAGTGTGGGGTCGAGGTTGTTACTTCAGTTCTCCTTTCCTTTTTTCTTCCGCTCCCCCCCCCCCCTCTCCTCCTGATCTGACGTAGCCAGGCGGCACAATTCAACGCATCGAATACCCCGAACTTTCCCCCCCCCCCCCTTTTCCTTTTTCCTTCATTCTTAAGCTCCCTTTTTCTTTCCCCCCTTTCTCTTCAGTTTTTTTCTTCTGGAGAGTCCCGATTTGAAAGATAGTATAAGGAAAGAGAGAAAGCTCCTCTCCCCCCCTTCTCTTTCCTCCCCTCCATGGATTTCCTCTCTTTCCCATTTCCCTTTTTTTCCTCTCTGTGTTCAGCGGGTCTGAGAGGAGTGGTAGTTGAAGAGCATAATCTCCCTCTTCTCTCCTTTTTGTTCCTTCTTTCCCTTCTTATCATAGGAAATGAGGAATTACCCCTTCTCTCTTTCCCCCCTCTCCGAGCCTTCTTCTTTCTTTCTCTCGAAGGATACGAGAGGGACTGTCCCCTTCTCCCTTGACCCCTTAAGTCGATGAGATTGTAGCAATTATTGGTTTCCCTTCCTGCCTCCACTTGTAAGGGTAAAGAAGAGATGTCCTTCCCCCCCCCTCCATTCCACCTTTTCTTTACAAAGAGGCCATATATATATTTAATAATAATAGTTGTGTTGTTGCAGCTCTACTTCCCCTCTCTCCCTTTCCAATCTCCCCGTTCCTTTCGTATTTCCATCTATGATGGAAAATTTTAAGGGTCCCCCTGCTTCATTACCCCCCCCTCAAATAGAATCGCTTCACCTTTTTCCCCCTTTCCTCGGTTCCCCCCCTTTTCCTCCCTTCCTTGGAGAGATAGAAAGCATGCAACGACTCTCTCTGCCCTCCATGCTTCTCCCCTTCTTTTCCCCTTCTTCGGCGAGAACAGACGCTGATCGCGGCCACGACCACGCCTTCCTTTTCTTTTTTCCCTGTGCTTCGGTGAACTTCTTTCTTCCCTCCCATTTAGGTATTATAAATAGTATTAGTGACAAGGATTCTTTCTCTCCCCCCTCGTGCCTTTTCCTTTACCTAATAGAAGGTACAAGCTGGTAATGGAGGCTAGATTAAGCGTCTCTCCTCCTCTTCCCCCCTTCCCCCTTCCTCCCCAGTTAGGGCTTCTCTTTTTTCTTTTCCCTTCCCCCATTCAAATTCTTGCGTGGATTCAGGAACAGAAGAGGACGGAGAGCGTCTGCTCCTCCTCCCCTCCTTTTCGTTTGAATTCCCTTTTTCCCCTATTTCCTTTTTCTCTTCCTGCGCAAGGAAAAAATGCTCTCCCTCTTTTTTTCTTCTTTTCCTGCCTTTCCCCTCCCTAAAGTTCGCAGACGTCAAAGCTAAGCCCCTCCCTTTCCTCACTTTTTCCTCCCTCCTTCTTTCCCCCCCCTCTGTTGGCCAAGATTGTAGAATTGATAGCAGAGATCAAAAGAGGTATTTAGTTCCTTGCCCTCTTGAATTTCCTCTCTCCTGCCATCGAAGAGGGAGGGGGAAAGCAGGACCCCGGAATGGTATAGACCGGACTCTCCCCCCCCCCAGCTCATTTCCCCTTCCCCCCCTCTGGAAGGTAGGGAGAAGGGGGAGGATGCAAATTTTCTTCCTAGCCCCTCTTAAGGTACTTTTCCCCCCCTTCCTATCTTGGTTGCCAAACAGTGATGAAGGGGGAGAAAGAGATCTGGAGCGCCTCCCCTTTTTCTTGTCCACTCACCTTCCCCTTAGAGGGAGGAAGGATTTATATCTTTATCATTCTTGTTTTCCCAGAGTGACTCTTTTCTCCTCTCGTCCAGGAGTGAAAGGGGGGGCAGAAGGGATCTCCTTCCTTTCTTTCCTTCCCTAGCTTCTCTTCCCTTCCCCGGTGAAGGTGTAAACTCTTCCTTCTGTTATTTTCTGTTCTCCCCCCTCCCCCTGCTTTCTCGCGGTGTTGAAATAGAAGTGAAGGGTTTTTTCCCCTCCCCCCTCCCTTTCTAAAGTTTCCCCCCCTCCTTCAAAAATGAGAGATGCGTTTCTCCTTTTTTGGAACTCTCCTCCTTTTTTTCTTTCCGCTTCCTCCCCCTCACGGGAAAGCAAAAGCAATGCCCCCTCTTTTCCTTCTCCCCCCCTTTTTTGTCCCTTTTCCTTTTTCTCTCTTTCTCTTTTAGCTTTGTGCGGAGTTAGTAGGTTGAAGAATCGGCCCTTCCCTTTTAATCCCCCCTCCCCCCCCTCCGCTTTTTGTTCCGAATAGAGAAACAAGGAAGGGAACAGTCCTTTTCTCCCCCTTCCTTCCTTTTTCTTAGACCCCCCCACCCATTCCTTTCTCCCCCTCCTTCCCCCCGACACGTTAGAGGAAGCCGCTTTTTCCTTGAATTTTTTTTTTTCCCCTTCTGTCCATCTCCCTTCAAAGTGCGATTAAAGCGTGGTGTAACGAAGAAGAATGATACCCTTTTCCCTCCCCCTTTGATTTTGTTGCCCTCCGGTGAGCCCCCCTTCCCCCTTTTTTTTTTTTCCCAATGCCCCCCTTCCCCTCCCCTCCCCCTTTCCCCCTTTTTCCTTTTTGAAGGAAAATCCAAGGTTAATTGAGTCGTTCCTTTGACCTTCTTTCCCTTTCCTTTCAATCGTTTCTCTTTTTTCCCTCCCCCCCCTCGCTCCCCCCAGACCCCCTATTTGGAGGCATCGGTCAGATAAGATATACGGAGATAGAAGCCTCCTCCCTCCTTCCTTTCTTGTAGTGCGTTTCTCCTTCCTTTTTTCTCCCTTTTTCTTTTTTCTCGTCGGATGTGATAAGTAGATCGTTGAGATGGGCCCCCTCCTTCCTTCCCAGGTACTCTTGTTTCCCCCCCCCCCTTCAGAAGGGAGTGATTTAAGGATTCCCCCCTTTTCCTCTCTCTTTTTCTTGACTTTTTTCTCTTTCCTCCCCCTCCTCATCCTTTTCCCTTTTTTTTCCAATATCTATATTTTAATAATAATACGTGTTGTTGTTTGAGATCTCTTTCCCTCTTCCCCCCTCCTCTTTCTTCCACTCTCCCCCCTCCCCCCTTTTCCCCCCCTGCCCGAAGAAGAAAAAACGGGGGTGAATCCGGACCACTCCCCTTCCTCCTTCTTCCCTCTCCCCCCTTTTCCCCTTTTCCCCCTGCGTGTGAGGACGCAAATAGCCACCCCCCCCCCTTTCTCCCCCTTGTTCTGATTAGGACATACATCCAGAGCTTTTCTCTCCCTTCTATCCCCCCCCCTGCAATGTAGGGAATTGATTTCCCTCCTTTTTCCCTGTTTTCCCATCTTCCTTCGAAAAGGGAGAGTTTTTCCTTCCTTTTTCACGAGTCTCTTCCCCCCTCCCTCCTTTTCTCCCCCCCCCTCCCCCCCTTTTTCGGGTAATGTCCGAACCGAGATGTGGTAGTGAAAAAACGCAGGGCTTCTTTTTCTCCTTTTTGTTTTCCACTCCCCTTCCCCCCTTTTCTTCTCCCTTCCTTACACCACCGGGTATAATTATTAGAGTTTTACCCCCTTTCTCCCCCTTCTTTTCTTTTCCCGAGTCTTTTTTCCCCTCCCCCGTCCTACCATCCAACAACGCCGGCGCCTTTTCCCTATGGTTCCCCCCCCCCCCCCCTGTCCTCCTCCCTTTACAGACAAAGAACACTTGATCGAAACGGTATCCTTTCTCTTGGCGTTCCTTTTTTCCCTTCTTTATTTAACGACAGTCGATCGGACCGAACTTCTGGTTCTGATTTTTTCTCCTTTTTTTTCCGACTCCCTTCCCCTTCCCCCTCCTTCTTTTTTTCCCCGACCAACAGTTAGAACACGCAGAAAAGGGCTTTGCTCTTTTTCCTTCCCCCCCTTTCTTTCTTCCCCTCTCCTTTTTCCTTTCACACTTTTGTCGACTAAAGATAAAGGTATAGAATGAGTTGCTCTTTTTTTACCCCCCTTTTCCCATCCACCTCCCCCTCGATTACACCCCCTCTTCCTCCCCACTTTTTCTATAAAGGAGAGAATTGGCCCTTTAATTTTTTTGTCTTTTTACATGAAAAACAGTGATAAGCCCTCCCCCAGGCACTTCTACTCTACCTCCCCCTTCTTTTTTTTTTCTAAACAAATTGAAATATGGAGGTTCTAAGCCCTCCCTTTTCCAGATTTTTTTCTTCCTTCCAATAGTAAGGTAAAAGGTTAGAATGTTTCCGATCTCTTTTCCCCCCTCCCCTCTTAATGATCTTCCCTTTTTTTTTCCCCCTTTTTCCCCCCCCCCCACGGAACACATTGATATGAGGGTGGCGAAGGAAGGTCTTTGGGTTGCTGGGCCCTCCCCCTCCTCCCTTTTCTTTTCTTTTCCTCTGTCTGGCGCACAACAGATAGGGTGCGATCGGCGAAGTTTTTTTCCCCCTCTTTTCTTTTCTCCAGCCTTTTCTTCTTTTCCCTTCCCTCTTTCGGAAGGAACACGGATAGAGTTTTTTTCCCTCCTTTTTGTCTTCCTTTTTGCCCTGACTCCTGGCTAAAGTAGGTATTAAGAGTTTTAGAGATAATCTTCTTTTTCCCTCTTTTCCGGGACTCTTTCCCCCCCTCCCCCCTTCCCCCCCTTCTTTACCGGTAATAGTTATAGTTGGAGAGGCAGTTGTTCCGTCGTCCCCTCCCCCCTTTTCTTTTTACACTTGCGACCCCCCCCCTTTTTCTTTTTTTTTCTTTGGTACGTAAGTAGCAGACGCGCGCCCCGTTTTTCTTTTTTCCCTTTTGGGATGGATCTCCTTCTTTTTCTTCCGTTGCCTCTTTTTTTTTCCTCTGGCATTGTCGCGCTTACTGACGAGTAAGGATCGGGAGTGTAGAGTAGAGAGACTTCTTCCTCCTTCCCTCCCTTTTTCTCTTTTTGCATTTTCCTCTTTCTTCCTTTTTCCTTTCTTCCTCACTCTTTCTTCTCCACAACAAGAAATAATTGGAATAAGAATTTTTACACAAAAGACACAGATTTTTTCTGCTCTCTTCCCTTTCTCGCTTGGGTTCTTTTCTTCCCTTTCCCTTTTTCCCTGTGACCGAGATAAGAGGAGTTATAGAAGAAGAAGGGGAAATTAATTCACCACCCTTTTTTCGGCCCCTGACTTCCCCTCCACTCCTTGTCGAGAGGAGGCTGCCTATCTTCCCCCTGGCCTACACGCTCTTCCTTTTTCCCCTCTTTTTATTGAATAGTATAGCTTTTTTTTCTCTTTTTTTTCCCCGGATTTCCCCCCTCTCTCTTCTCTTCCTATCTTCCCCATTTGGCTTGCAAGCATAGCAAAGGGAATCTATCTCTTTTTTTCCCCTCCTCTTTGAGCCTCTTTCCCTTCGCCCTTTTTTTTTCTTACTTTTTCATATTGATATAATTAGTGAGTATTTGGAAATCTATGATGGACCCCTCCCTTTTCTTCCCCCCCTTCAGGTATTCCTCCCCTTCCCCTACCATGCGAGGATTTGTAAAGTAAAGATAGATAACGGGATTGTAGCTCTCTCCCTCCCTCTTCTTTTCTCCAATGCCCTCACTCCTTTCCCTTTCCTCTTCCTCCCTGCTTTCTTTCGCGGAAGACCAAGGTAAAGAGAGTACCCTTTTCCCCCTTCTTCCCTAGTTTCCCCCTCTCCCCCCCACGCTCCATTCAAATAGATTGAACAGCAAAGAAATAGTGATTTTGTGGGTCCCCTTTTTCTCTTCCCCTTCTCCCCCATTCCCTCTTCCCTTTCCCCCCCTTCTTCAACATATGTCGGAAAAGAGCGGTTAAGGGAAGAATCGCGGTCCCTTTTCCCTCCCTTTTTTTTTCTCTTCGCTCATTCCCCCCTATCTTCCTCTTTTTTTTATTTTCCTCTTGGATTGAGCAATGGATACGCAGATCAGGCGACTCTTTCCCCCTCCCCCACCCTTTTCCCCCGGTCTTTCCCTTTACCTTCCCTTTCTTTTTTTTCCCCCTCTTATTTCTCCGAAACGAGTGGAAGATGGAGGTCTTGCAGACACTATCCACCTTATCTCCCCTCTGAGACAATTTTCTTCCTTCTTACCTTTTTCCCTCTTCCTCCCTCCTCAAGTAAGAAAAAGAAGGATGAGGAGAGAAAAAGCGGAATACCGCCTTCCTCCCCCTTTTCCTTTCCTCAAGAGCCCTCAACATTTATTTCCCTTTTTTATTCCCCCTACTCTCCTTCGATATGAGATGAAGAGGTTAGTTTGACCATCCCCTTTTCCTCCCTTTCCCCCTAAAAGTTCACCTCCTTTTTTTTTTCCCCCCCCGTATGAAGTTGATGATTAATTGGGAGGATGCCCCTCTTTTCCTTTTCTTCCCTTCTTTCTAGGGTCCTTTTTTTGTACCCCCCCTTTTCTCCTTTCCTTTCTTGTGCATCCATTTTAATGACGATTGACAATACTTCCCCCTCCTTCCCTGTAAGATTCTCCTTCTCTCTTCCTTCCTTTTCCTCTGCTGCGAACGACAAGAGTTCAATTTGTTACGAAAGGGACGCAGAGTGGCTTCCCCCTTCCTTTTCTTGTTCTCCCCCCTCCCTTCATACATAGATTTAGAAATTTTTTTGAGTAGCTCACCCCTTGTTTCCCCTCTCTTTTCCCCCTTCTCTCTCCAGCTCCATTGATAGTAAGGTTGATCGCACAATCTGCAACCCCTTTTCTCTCCTTTCCGCCCCCCCTCCTCTCCCCTCCCCTTCCTCCCCAGAACGGGACGCAAAAAGCAATGCACCAGATCCCCTCTCCCTTCCTACTTTTTTTTTCCCCTGAAGGCTGTCATGGAGATTGCGTAGCTTTGTTTCTTCTTTTTCTCCTTTTTTGTCAAAAGTTTTCCCCCCCCTTTTCCTTTCTTTTTTCCCCTCTGGTGTCAGAGAATAGTAGAAAAAGAATGGAAGTAGTGATTCCCCTTCCCCCCCCTTTCTTTACTTCCCCTCCTCCCCCCCCCCTCCCCTTCCTTCCCCCCTCCCTTTTTCTATGGCCGCGGCGTGATTGGATGGTCGGGATGTTAAAAAACGCCGACCCTTCCCTTTTCTTTTTGAGATTTCCCTTCCCTTCCCCCTATTTGTCACGCAAGAATGTCTCCCCCCCCTTTTTCCTTTTTTTTTTTCCTTTTTTCTCCCCCCCCTTATGACGATGGTGTCGAAACCGGAACTTTTTTCCCCCCTTTTTTTTTTCAATGCCCTCCCTTTTTCTTTTTTTTTGGCTTTTTTTCTTTCCCTCCTTCCTAATGCAGCTGAGAGACCTACGTGATTGTGCAAAGCCGAAGCTGCCCTTTTTTCTTTTTCGGACCGTTTTCCCTCTCTCTTCGTTTTTCCTCTCTCTTTTTTTTATGTGCGGATTCGAAATGAGAGTAAAGATATCTGGTGTTGTCCCCCTTCCTCCTTCCCCCTTTTTTGCAAGCTTTTTTTCCCTCTTTCTTCTCCCTTCAGCGGTGGCTGATTCCGGAGCACCCCAGTTGTGCGGAGAGGGCGTGGAGTTGAGACTTAGTGCGGTGGATTCCTCTTTTTTCTTCCCCTTTTTTTTTTTTTTCCTCTCTTTTTCCTTTCCTCCTTCTTTCTTTTTTCTTGCCCTTTTCTTCCTTTCCCCTTCTCCGCTCCCCGAATCAGCAAGAGCATAAACGCACTAAGTCTCCCCCCTCCCCTCCTCTTTCTTTAAACCCTCCCTCCCTTTTCCTTTCTCCTTTTTCCTTTTTCCCCCCCCCCTCCTTATCACAGCCGACGAGACCAACAAAGCACGCCTGATGAGTATGAACCCCCCCTCCTCTTTTCCTCCTCTTTCCTTCCAAGGTCTGGCTTCTCTCTTCTCCTTTCTTCCCCTTTTCAATTCTTTTCCCCTTCGAAAAGGAGCGTTTAGGAAATGAGATCCACGATTGCCTGTTTTTTTCTTTTCGCGATTACCTTTTTCCCCTTCTCCCCCCCTTTCTTTTCTTTCCGCACCGAAGCTGATGGTATTGAACAACAGACGGCTTTCCTTCCTTCTTGTTTTCCCTAAAGTCCCTTCCTCTCTTTCCTTCTTTCCTTTTTTTCCCCCCCCTCTTAATCGCAATGGACGGGTAATGATGGAATCGCCCAGGAAGTTCCCTTTCTCTCTCCCCCCCCCACCTCCCCCCTCCCTTTTCCCCCGTCTTTTGTCTTCGAGGATGGGAAAAAGGTGCTCTTTTTTCTTTTCTGGTCCCCTTCCTTTCCCCTTCCCTCGGTAAAACAGGCGATCGAGACCGCCTTTCTTTTTTACTTTGCCTATTCTTTTCCCCCTACCTTCACTTCTACCTTACTGTTTTCCACGCCCACGTAGCCACGCGAAAAGGGAGTTGATCTTGTCATAGTGATCTGTGTCCTTTCTTTTTTTTTTCCCTTCTTTTTGACCTTTTTGCCCCCCTTTTTTTTTTCTCTTTTTGCGATCAACCGGAATATCATGTCTATGCGGCGATGCTCAGCGATCCTTTCTTCCCTTTCACCTTCTCTCCTTTTTTTTCCTAATCCTTTCCTCCCTCTCTTTTTTTTTCCTTTCCTTCCTCCCTGCTCACATACGAGGTCCGAGGGCAGGAACTGGACTCTCCCTCCTCCTCTGAAACAAATTGAACTCTGGCGTTCTCCCCCCTTCTCCCTCCCCGTTGAAGATTACGGTCCCCTGTTTTTATTTTTCTCGCCTTTTTTTTTCCTCCCCCCCGGCGAATGCAGCTGTCGCTCCCCCTCTTTTAAACGGCCCCCCTGCTCTTTCTTTTTTTTTCTTTCTGTGCCGAAAAAAGAAAATGGCTTGCATCCTCCCCCTCTCCCCTCTTACGGTTGTTGGCGCCGTTTTTCCCTCTTTTTCTGGTCAAACGAACAAGGAGTAGGATTAAGGCTCTCTTCCTCTCCCTTCCTTCCAGAAGTTTTTTTGATCCTTTCTTTTCTCCCTTTTTTCCCTTAAGAATGGAGAAAGTAGGTATTTCCTCTTTTTTTTCCCCCTCTCAACATTCCAACCCTTTCTCTTTTCTTTTCTCCTTTTTCTTGCCGTTACTCTCCAGTGATGGATCGGTGTTAATGAAGGAAATGACCATTCTTGGTCCATCGTTTCCTTCTACCTTTTTTTGCCCTCGGTTTTTCTTCTCATTTTCTTCTTCTCCTCCTTCCCCCCTTTTATGTGGAGATGGAAGAGCGAATGATATGCGTAGAAAGAGGCAATCAAGCTCTCCTCCCCCTCCCTTTTTTCCCCCCTCTTTGGATTCTCTTGTCCTTCCCATCTTCCTTTCGCCTCTTGGAAAAGCGAGTCGTAACTGAAAGAGATGGCCGCCTATTCTCTCCGACACTCCATTCCCCCCCCCCATAAATCCTTGGACTACGGGGGGAATTTTACACACACATCCTCTTTCTTTCTTCCGCCACCTCCTCTCCCTCTTTTCTTTCCTGGGGGTCCTGCGAGGAAAGTGGGAGTGAACGAGTAAGCGTCTTTTTTTTTCTCCCTGCGATGAGTATCTTTCTTCCCTCCTTTTTTCTCTTTCGGTCGAGCGCTACAATCGGCAGGATACGAGCTTTCCTTTTCCCCGATCTCTGCTCTTGGCTCCTTCTTCCCTTTTTTTTTTGACAGGAAGGGTCCATAAGAGGGAAATCGAACGAATGCTCTTCCCTTCTCCTCTTTTTAGCTTTCCCTCCCCTCTCTTTTTTCCCCTTTCCCCTCTCCCTCCCGTCCAATGTGGGATAATAATTTGATACTGAATTAGTCTCTTCCCCTCTTTCCGAGCAAGACACTTCTCCCCCCCCCCTTTTTCCTTTTTTCGAGCGGGCCGAGACCGACAATAGAGCTTGTCCCCGTCCCGTCTCTACTGACCCTCTTTTTTTCCCTGGTTTTTCGGCCGAAATGATAATGAAAGCAGGTCCCTTTTCCCTTGTCTACCTCCCTCTTCCCTTTCCCCCCCCCCTCTTCCAAACCTATCCCCATGGCGTGAAAAGGCATCGTCGGTGAACCTTCTCTCCCCCTTCCCCTATGGAGGCAGTTTTTTTCTTTTTCTTGTTGGGGAGAGAGCTTGCTCTAATGGGCAGTAGTAATATACGGTTCCCCTCTTTCCTTTCCCCCCCCCCTTTCTGTACGTTCTCCTCTCTTTCCCCCTTTTTCTTCCCCCCCCCCTTCTCCTTACATCGGCACGTAAGAGCGACAATGACATAAGGGCCCAGGACTATTTCCCTTCTTTTTCTTTTTCTTCCATCTCCCCTCACCATTTGTCTTTTTCCTTTTTCCTTGCCCCCTCCCCCCCCCCTGAGAGAGGGAGATCGCAAGAGTAGCCAACGCGGAATTCTTCCTTTCTTCCTTTCTCATGTTCTCCCTCTCTCTTTTGATATACAGGTTGGAATTGGAGAAGAGCAATGCACCCCTCATTTCCTCCCTCTCGACCACTCCTTTCTTTTTCCTTTTCCCCCGTTGGACAAGATGTACATTGATAGCAAGAGATAAAAATCTTCTTTTTTTCTTCCCTTCTTCTCCCCATAATCTTGACCCTCTCCCCTTTTCCCTCCTCCCCAGGATAGAAGGATAGTAAAACACTCTCCTCCCCCTATGCTTTCTCTCTTTTTCCTCTTCCCCTTCCCTTCCCCCTTGTCCTTTCCTTCGAAACACTTCAGAAAAGGTTAACGTTTTTGACCCCCCCCCTCTTCCTTTTTCATCACATTCGATTTTCTACTTCCCTCCTTTCCCCCTTTTTCTCGCGGCCGGCATTCTATGTAGAGCGCCACAGCGTCCCTTTTCTCTTTCCTCTTCCCTCAGGCGAGTCTTCTTTTTTTTTTTTTTTTTTTCCCCCGCCTTTCGGAAGTAGTAAGGTGAGCAGGTAGTGGCGGCTTCCCTGTTCCTTTTTCCTCCGTATCCCCTTTCCCCGCTTTCCCCCCCTCTCCTTTCCCCCCCCCCTGTAAGGGATCGCGGAGACGAGAAGAGAAATGATAGTAAGGTTGATTCTCCCCATCCTTCCCCCTTTGGAAATCTTCCTAGCCCTCCCCCCCCTCCCAGAACGGACAGCAAAAGAAATGACAAGATCACGATGCCACTCTCCCCCTCCCCTTTTTCTATTTTCCACGAAAGGTTTCCTTTCGCATTTTTTTTTTTTCCATCCATCGGCCGAGCAGAAGGATTGAGGATCACATGCGGCTTTTTCTCATCCTGGTCCAATAGCGCCCCCCCCCCTTTTTTTCCTCGGTTTCTCGATCAAGCGTGTATGCTGTCAGATGATAGAAATAATATATCTACATCGCCCCCCTTTTTTCGTACGACTATTTTTTGGGGGTCAGCCGTGGAGTTGTTGTCTTTCTTTCGTCCTTATCTCCTCTGGTTTTTTCCCGATATGATTCTGAACTCCTTTGCTTCCGATTGCCTCCCCCTTTGGTTAAGCACATTGGTTAAATAGTGTAACACGTCGGGCGCCTTCCTTCCTGGTTCTGCAACCTTCCCTTTTCCCCCCTTGTCTCCCTCTCGGTGCGGAAAGACTAGAACAGTGGCGCGAAGGGGGAAAGAAAATCCAAGTTACTTTTTTCTTTTTTTGTGGTTGCCAAGTCCGGTCTCCCCTTTTCCCCCCTTCCAACGATCCCTTTTCGAAGGACGACTTGAGTAAAAAGATTGGAGGACATCGGTCATCTCCCTCTTCTTTCCCCTTCTCTTCCATAGTTTTTG
>Ga0179593_1534708_pt1 | contig 13149 bp, 10 predicted proteins | sample CZODoug2_1_08_16_FD_185931 | JGI IMG/M metagenome (GOLD analysis project Ga0179593, IMG submission 185931) | Vadose zone soil fungal communities from Angelo Coast Range Reserve, California, USA - CZODoug2_1_08_16fungal (PacBio error correction) | ecosystem: Environmental > Terrestrial > Soil >... | reverse complement strand
CGGGAACCCCCCTTTTCTTTTTACTTTTTTGAAATGCCTCTGTACTTCTCTCTGGTCCGCGGGCGTTTAGCCTGGGTTGGTTCCCCGAGTTTTCTGTCGTATTTTTTATTTCGTGCACGAAGTCCTTTTTCACGTTTCGGTTTTTTTCAGCCTCTTCGGGTCTTTTACACCAGCTTCGTAGAGTTTTTGGGTGGGGTTTGGTTTTTTTTTTTTGGTTTTTTGTTTTTGGAAGATTCGCGAAGGTATCCGTGCGAGGAGTAGCTGCCCTCCCTGAGAACGGTCGATCTCATCCACGACCGCCCCAGATTCGTGGCGGAATCTTTGTTCAATCTTCTTTCCTTGCAGGCGGAATTCTTCTCTTAGTGTCGCTGAAAAAGGTAGGCTTTTCGCGCGATTCTGGTTTGCAGCGCGCCGCGAACAGGGCGGTGCCGAATTTCTTTAAGCGGTCCCGAGGACCTGTCCTAAGTCTGTCCTGAGCCGCTCTTTCCCCCCTTGCGTCCTTATGTAGTTCTGGGCTTTGTTTTCACGGTTTGCTCTTTGAGCAATTCCCCCCGGAGCAACCGGCATCCAATCGCTTCGCCTTGATTTTTTCGTTCTCTCTTCAACGACTACCTGTTCCACCCCGTTTGATGAAGGCGCCCCATTCGATCGGTTTTCCCGTTTTTCGTAAGTCCCAGGCGAAGAAGGGTTCGAAGTATTCCTCGTCGTCGGCGAGTTTTTGCGTCCTCAAGGCCCTTTGCGGTTCCTTGGTTTTTGTCCCTCACTTCAGGCGTGACCTCTAGGGGAGGTCTGGTCCCCTTCCCCTGGCCTTTCATAATTTTAGCGGCTTATGCCTGTCGCGTAGCCCGTGCTGCTCCGGTCCTTCTACTTTCGACACCAGGCCCAAGCCCGTCAGCCTCCCTCCTTCAGATCCCTCTGCATGCGGCGAATTTCGGACATCCTTCCTCTTTTTGGTGTGGCGTCCCTTTGGTTCGCCTGGGGGGGGGGGGGGGGTGGTGATTCCATCCTCCATTTCAGCCCTCTTACAGAGCGGGCCGATGACCACCACCTCGCTCCAGCCCCTTTTTTTCCTTCGCGCCACGGGAAAGGTTCGCTGTCCAGTCTGCAAGCCTCCCCCTAAGACTTTCCTTGATCTTTCCTCGTCAGGAAGCGCTTTTTTCTTCCTCCTGATGACGTAAGCCCCGGTGTCGGCGGTTCTTCTCACACTCCCTTGTCTTAAGTGCCTGCGGTCAGTACCCCTGATTTGGCCGCCGCAGGAGTTCCGCCCCCTTTCGTCCGGTTTCGCCCTCGTTCATTTTACCCGGTGTGTCCATGATCCGCATCTGCACCGAGAAGAAACTTGCCCCTTTCCCGTCTCTTCAAGGCCGGCCATCCACCGTAAAAGCGATCCCCTTATCCTTTTTGTCAGACCCAGCACTTTTTTCCCTCGAAACCGTTCTTGGCCCGAAGTCTACCCCTGTCCTTCTTCGCCGCCGTCCGGGGAACCTTCTTTCTCCCCTTTTCGCCAAGGCTCTGACTTGCGGTCTACTTCCCGGTTGTTTCACTATGACTTTTCGGCCCTTGAAGAGATGGTTGAGAAGTCTTTCGGGCAAGCCACGACCAGGCTCCCAATTTTCCGCGCTGTGCCCTCCCAAAAGCGCCGGGTTCCCTGCTTTGCGACATTAAACGTCTCTGAAACAGCATTGCTATCCCCTTTTTTTTTTACTCCCCTCTTAACGTCCGCGGACTTTCCCCCCCCTGTGCACCCTTCTTTTGTTTTAGTGTCTGCTGTCCGGTCCGAACGGAAGGTAACGGCCTCCATTTTCTCCTCTCCCTTGGTTCCCCAGTCTCCACTTGCCCGACCATCCGCTATTGCCCATTCCGTTCGCCATAGGCTTCATCCTTTTTTGGAATTCGGGTGGGGGAAGTGGCCGGTAGCATATATCTTTCCCTACTTGCTACGTTTTTTCCTGCACTTCGAACCTCTCGACCGCATCCGCGCCCCCATGCCTCCGGTCTGATGGGCAAGCGGACCGTCGGGCCAGTTTTTCTCTCTCCCCCCCTTTAAGGGTCGCGGGAGCGCGTTACTGGCGTTCGCCACGCGACCCCAGTCTTTCCCCTTTAAATTGCAACCCTTTTTTTTGTTTTCTTTTTTTTTTTTTTTCCTTTTTGTTTCCCTACTTTTTTTTTTTCAATGACTTTTTTTTCCTTATTGGCATTCTTTCTTTTGGAAAAGAGGCGATACCTTTCCCCTCTTTTCCTCCTTTCAGTTTCCTCGGCGGACGCGACCGGACGCGATTGTGTTCTTTTTCTCGGAGCCTCGGGGCCCTTGGCGTTGGGCGTTTCCCGCCGTTCTTTGCCGCTTGCCCCCCGATTGTCCGTTCCCTTTTCATCGATCTTTTTCACGTTTGTGGGGCGGAGGTCTTTCGAAATTTGCGGTTTCCCTTGAAGGTTTGGTAGGCCTGACCCTTTTGTATTCCTTCTTTCTCCCCCCTCCCGGTTTCTTTTGTTTCATTTCCAGGCTGTCAAGCTTTCCTTCTTTTTAGTGAGGTGTTCGTGTCGTTCTCGCCCGACCCACCTTTTCCGGTTGGTTTCTTCTTTGAAGTGGCCACCTTCCTTCTGGAAACGGCGTGCCCTCTATTTCTCCCTTTGGGATGGGCAGAAACCTCCTCAGAATGAGGCAGGTGACCCAATATACTCCGGAAGCGGCCCTCGAAGAGCCTCTTTAGTCAGGCACCGCAGACACCGGGTCAGTTTTTCCTCTGGATGCTTATCCGACTCTCTTTTCTGGCTTCCTGCTTCTCCCTCCCGTCCCTCCGGTGGACAAGGATCTTTCGGATTTTTCCTCTGTTCACCTCGCGTTTCAGGTGAGACGCCGCCCTCGGATTTTTGGTGACTCCCCCTTCCCTCACAGATATGGAGATGACGAGCGACACTTCTTCCTGCCGCAAACGCTGTGAATGACTCCGACCCTCACGAAGAGTAACCGATGCTTAATGCGGCTTGGCGATGGCTTCCCCTCTTAGGCGAGGACTTTTTTCTGTTTTGCCGTCGCACGGCTCCTGCCTTTCCTGGGCACGGCTGGAGAACAGCATCCTCGCAGCATCTTAGGATCCCTTTTTAATATTTGTCATGCTTTCTTTTCACCATCGGCCTTCCGCCCTTTCCCCCTCTATGCGGACGCTCGGCCTCTCGTGACGTACTTCGGGACCTTTTAGCCTGCATCCTCTTCCCCCCCTTCCGGTCCTCCCCCATTCCTCGAAGATGGTCGGCCTCCGCCGTCAGAACTTTTTTTCAACGCACCTTCTTGGCAGTCTTCTTTGTTTTCCGCACGGCTCACGGCTGACGCTCTTGTTTTCCCTCGGCTCGACCACATTCTCTCTGTCGAAACCGTTGGTCAAGCCCCGTGACCATGCCCCCTTTTCGCCCGGGCTCATGCGGAACTTCGCCCCGCGCGTTGACCGGCTTTCCGATCACTCTCAATCCCCCGGCCTCGCTCGCTGGCGACATACAACTCCCCCCCCCCATTCTCCCCGACCTGGCCGCCGTCGGCCACTGTTCCTTTCGGCTTTTTTTTCGTCCCCTTTTCTTACTTTTTGACGCGCAAGGACGCTTTAGTGACGTCTGTGACAACACCCCAATCTCTCCCTGTCGGGAGATCTGCCCCTGCTCCCGCGTTTTCCGTTCCTCCTGCAATTTACTTGCAATTCCTCCTCCGAAGCGGTTACCCTCTCCCCCCTTTTTTATCCTTGAGGCCAACTCCGCGTGACCAGAAGCCTTTTCCCCTCCTCCTTGAAGACTCCCCGCGCAGTGCTTAAGTTTTTTTTGCTGACCCCGCCTTGAAGACGAATGATCTCTCCTGTCCCCGGCGTTCCTGATCGACCTCCACATCGACGATCCCGTTGGTTCCCTTCCCCCCCCATCTCCTCCGTGGGTTTTGAGATAGAGGTCGGCCTGCGTCTTCGTTTGATGTGGCTTGTCTTCCTTATGTGTCGCGGACGGGATCAGGTCGCTCTGCGTTCTTTTTCCCCCTCTTCCTAGCCTTCCCCTTGTTCTTTTTTTTCTATTTTTCTTCGCTTCTCTTTTGGTCCCCCGGGTCTCAATCCCTCCTCGTTTTGTTTCGTAGCTCTCTGCTTGGCGAAGTCCCTCGTTGCTGACCTTCGCCTTTTCTTTACTCCAGGCGCACCCGGCTATTCCAGGTTTTGCTCCCCCCCCCGCGCTCTCCTTTCTTTCTCGGCGTCCTTGTTTTTTCCCCCCCCAGTTTTCGCCTTGTCGAAAAAAGCACCGAGCATTGGCGACTCCTGGTCCCTTTTTCCAGTGGGTTTTGTTAGCCAGCCTCTCACGCCTTCTAACGTTGGTCCCGGGTTTTCGGGCGTTCAGAAGTTCCCCGGGGAAGTTAAGCTTCATGAGCACTTTCCTTTACCCTTCCTTCATTTTTTTGCGCCCTTTTCTCAATCTTCTCTTGAGCACTTTTGGCCTCTTCCCTTTCTTCAAATCCACCGCTTAGTCCCGTGAGCCGGCCCTGTTTTCTTATACCAAGACGGCCTTCTGTCCTTTCAACCTTTGCTGACTGACGGCGACTGTGCTCGATGGTGTCGTACTGGTTTTTGCCCTGCAAGGCGAAGTGAAGCCGGCTCGTCCCTCCTCAGTCCTTCTTGTTTGCGTCACATTTCTATGCCACGGGCGGGGCGGTTCCTGGCAGAGGGTGCCCAAGATGCGGATCCCTTTTATCTCTCTTCCAGGGTAATTAGTGAGTCTACTTCTTCCTCTTCTTCTTTTTTTCCCCTCTCTGGCTGCTTGCGTCATCGGTCAGGCGCGCTTTTCGTCCCACACGGCCCAAGCTCCCCATGCCCCGCTCTTCCAGTCCAGCGCTTGCACCCCCCGAATGCGCGAAGTTTGGATCCCTTTCTTTTTTGATCTGAGGGCTTCCGCAAGTCGTTGGAGTTCCGAGCTGCGCTTTTTTTCTTTTTTTTTCCTTCTTTTTTGAAACAAACTCAGAGACCCATTCATTTTTGCGGCTTTCTTATCCTCCCGGGGGAAAGGGTCGCTGTCAAGGTGGAGCTGCACTCCCACCCATTTGTTCCAGTGATCAGGGAGGGTATCTGCCCAGCGAATTTCCAGCCTCTTGACGGATTTAGTCCTTTTTTCCTCCTCTCTGCGTGTTCGGCGTCTAGGTAACAGCTCGAGCTTCCTCTAGAGGGTCTTCTTTGTACCCAGGTATGATGTTGCGTTTCTCCTCAGTGAGCCCTCCTCCCCGCAGTTTTTTCCTCTACTTGTTTTTTCGTTCCCCTCGCAGACGCTGGACCGTGGCCTTACAAGATCCGCACCCTCTTCTCAACGGCACTTTTCGGGGATACGCCCGCCCGGCGTTTTTTTCTTTTTTTTTTCTGACATCGACCAAGTTCAATGTATGTTTTCTCCCCCCCTCCCCTTGCTCACAAATAACACCCCCTTTTTCCTTTGGCCTGACCGCATTTTTCTCCTCTGGCTTCTAATCTTGACATTTTAAGCCGCCCAAAAGGGAGGCTAAGTTGTTATTTTCCTTTCCCCTTTTTTTTTGAGCGACGGGCGCATTTCGCGTTCGGGCAAGAGCTCCTGTGAGTCCCCACGACCGGGGAAACGCACAGTCACCTATCCGTCTTTTTTTTCCCCTCCCCGCTGTCTACCCTTCCCTATAGCTAGATTCCAAGTTCTTTTCATTTTTTCCCCCCCCAAGCTTGTGGGTTCGCCCTAATAAAAGAAATTTCCTTCCCCACGTGCTTCCAAGTTCCCCCTTTCCGCTGTTCTTTTCTTTTTTCTTGCTCCGGGGCGTAACGCCATGCAGTGGGACTCTTTTCCCTTCGAACCTCTTCCCTGTCTATGTTCCCCTCTTTTTCCTTGGCACGACGCTCTCTCCATCCCCCGGCGGCAGAATAGTGCTCTTTTGCGCTTCTTTTTAGACGGGTGGGGGGAAGTGTCCAGGTAGCATCTATCTCTTTTATTTCGTTTTTTCTATCTCTCTCCCCTTCCCCCCTTTCCCCCTTCGTCCAGTCTCCCCAGTCATGCCTATTCGCAGACTCTTCCCTTTGGAAATTTGAGTAGGGCCCCCTTTTTTTTTTTTTTTAGGTTGAAGGGCTCTCGTTACTGACTGGAGTTCCGGCAGCAATTTCTTTAGGCATGACTGTGTAAAGTAACCCCCCCCAAGTTCGTTCCGACGGAATTTACCTTTTTTTGTCCCCCGCTTTTTTTTTTCGCCGTCATCACACTGATGTTAAGAAATCCCTCCGTATGTTCCTTCTCCGGACGAGATGGAGGTGGTCATTTTATTTTTTGTGGTTTTTTTTTTTCCCCCCTTTTTTTGTCCGCATTCTCATCTGGTGCGATATTGCAAGCAGTTTTTGCTACTTCTTTTTGTGTTTTTCCCTTCTATAAACCTTCATGTCTTTGAGAAACGTTCCCTTCACGCCCGTCCTTAAGGTTTTGGCATATTTCGAAGAGGAAATAGCGTTCTTTTTTCCGTTCCCTTCTCCCTTCTCCATGACCTCTGGGATCCCACCGGTTTTTCGAGGGTCAGACCTTTCTTCGTCTCCCCTTCTCGGAATAGCTCCCGTTTACCTTTTTGCGTCTCGCGATGCAAGTGGCTCGTTTAGGTGGCACCGCTTTGGTGCGGATCTTGGCGCCCCTGTTATGTCTCACCGCCCCGTAAGTAGTAGCTTTTTCCCCCTGCTTCTTTTTCTTTGTTGTGCTCTCCTTTGCGGAAAAGCCAACTTTTCTACTTTTTACTTCCCTCGAATGGACCCCTCCCTCGAGTTGTTTGCCCTTTTTCTCCGGACCTGATTAGCAGAAGTATGGGGATGATCAGTTTCCTAGCTCTGCCGCGGCAGATCACGCCCGTGACTTTTTTTTTCACACGTCGTTGGTGAAGTTTCTCCCCATGTCCCCTCGTCCATGACGCTGCAAAAAGGCTGTCGAGTTCTTTGTTTCCTTTCCCTCCTCTCTTGGCGGAAGCCAGCGTCAATATTTTTCCCTGAAACACGATTTTAATCACTCAGACTTCCCTCCTTTCCCGATACAATTAGACGCGGAGGCGGTGCCCAACTACCTCTTTTCTTGTCCTTCCTTTTATTGCTGTTGAGTTTGTCAATTGGTTTTCTTTCCAGAAAAGAATGCTGATTCCCCCCCCGTTTTTTTCTGGCTGGCTGGAGACAGAGCCATCCCCGCCTGTTAGGACGACACTCTCCATTCTAGCTTGCATTTTTTTTTTTCTTTTCTTTCCGCATCACCCAAACCGCCCGGCAAAGTGAAGCTTCGGTACCTCCCCCCTCTTTTCTTTTTGTTGGATCTTCGACGCCCTTCTTCGACTGGCTCCCTTTTTTTGCAAGACTCCTTGCAAAGTACTTCCCTTTTCCTTTGGCGGTCCCTGCACCACGGGTGGCAAACGGTCAAGGGCTTTGAAGAGCGGCTGGAGAATCTTGCCTTTCCTTCCCCCCGAAGTCGTTTCTAGTGGCAAGATGGGGAAGAATTGATCCTCTCCTTTCACAGTTTGAACTGTTCCATCCCTCTCAACCCTGGACGGTTGCAATTAGGGATCATGAGAGGATTTAGTCCTTCCTCTTCGGCTTATTCTCTTCAAGGCTTCTTCCCTTTCTCTTTCGATGGAGTTCCCCTTTTTTTCCAACCTTTCCCTTTTCCACCCTCCATCTCGTAGGCCCAAGGATAGCGTCGGATTTTTTTTTCCCCATTTCATCCTACTTTTCCCCTCCCCTTTTTTTCGCAAGGACGCCTCTTATCCTTTTTCTTTCTGCACCTTGCCGTCATCACCCCTCCCCTTCAAGTAGGATTCCTATTCCGACGAATGCCCCGCGGTCGACTTTGAATCCTCCTCTCTACCGTCCCCAGCGTCTCTAGAAGAGCTTTCTTTCGTCACAGCTTCTTGGCGATAGGCTTCTTCCACTCCACTCGTGTCCAAAGAGAAGAAAGCTTCCCAACCTTCACCCTCGACCCGTCAGTGCTTCTAATACGACCTAGGCCCCCCCAAGAGCTTACCTTCCTCCCCCTATCTTTCGCGTTTCCCCCCCTTACCCCTTCCCTTCCGTTCCCCCCCCACCATCGTACGATAAAGTAGTCCGTTCTTCTAATCTCACTTGGACTCGCGTAGGGCTCCTACACCCAAGGGATTCCCAGCTTGTCGGGATGTACTCCGGCAATGCTTCCCTTCTATTTTCGCTTTTCGGACGGTTATCCCTTTTTTATTTCTGGTCGCCGCGTGCGCAATCGGTTTTTCCGTCTTGCTCGTTGCCCCTTCTTCTAGTGGAAAGAAGTCTTTTCCGTTTTCTGTTTTCCCCCTCCAGACAGCCCGGTTTGAGAGGGATGTTTTCACCCCCTCTCTTCTTAGCTCCCTTTTCCACTTGACGAGGGGTGCTCTTTTCTTTGATTCTTTATCTTCCCGCCGACCCCCTTCTTTCAGGGATTTTCTCCTTCGTGTTGGCTCGTCTCCTTTTTTTTCCTTCGAGCGGCTTCTTTCCCAGTCTCGCCCGTCTGAGAAAAACCTTCTTTTTTGCTTCCTTTCGATGGCCCGGTGAATCATTGGGCGTGTTGTAGTGTTCTAATCTCGGGCCTCTCCGTTTTTTTCGCCTTATTGATCCTTACCGCAGCCGGTAAGTTCTTTGAGATTCCCTGAAGACCTCCTCTTCAACGGCGCGTTTTTATTGTTAATCGGGTGTTATTTCTCCGTTTGCCCCTTTCTTCGATCTTGCGTAGAGCCCCCTTTTTCTCCGCTTTCGTGTCAGTGATGCCTTTTCTGCCTCTTCCCCTCCTCCTTTCCCGTTTGACGGCGGAGGTCCCCCCGTTCTTCCGATTTTGTTTTTGCCAGGATTTTCCCCCGCCCGAAGTTCATTTCCGAAGGCTTCGAAGTAATCTTAAACCCTCCTTGCGCCTGCCTCCTCTCTTTTCCTTGGCGGTTTCGGGTGAGGACGTTTTTGTTCCGCCCTCTCCACCTCTTGCGAGGGCCCATCTTCTTTCCCCTTGGGTCTCTTCCCCTACCTACTTCTTTAGGCTGTCTTTCTCCAGCAGTGCCCCCCTTTTTTTTCTTTGTGTGCGTCCTTTCCCTTTTTCCGCCTTTTTCGCAACAAGGCCCCCCCCGAACGCACGCGTTGCGAATCCGCTTTGCCCCTTCCCCCCCTTCCAGCCTTTCCATCTGCTTTGATGGCTTTTTGTTCTCTTTTAGTGAGTTCTCTCTTCTGAAAGGATTTTGTTGTTATGGCGGCTTACCGCTTCAGATTCCAGCTTGTTTCCTTCCCGCCACGCACAGATTAGTGGCCTTTGAACCCTTTCCCCGGTCTTTACCTCGGGCTCAGCCCGCCCCCCTTACCTTTGTTCCCTTCTCTTCTTCATTGCCCGCTTCGGGGCGTCAGAGCTAAGCCCCCAAAATGTAAGTAATCCTCCGGGTTTTTGTCGGGACCGTTTCCGAGTAGTCCCCGCGGCACCTTCCCCCTGCGCCGGATTCCGTACTTCCCTCGATTTTTTGGTCCCCCCCCCCTTGTCTGTCCTCTGCGACCTCAGATAATCGACCTGGGCCGTTCCGTCGCATGAACATGCTGGCTTTTCCAATTCCATCGCCCCCACCCGTATTCCCTTTGACCCTCTCCTCTCCCCTCTCAGCCCCCCTGGCCGGACCTCACACGGAACCAGTCCTTGAGTACGTCTGATCTCTTTCCTGCCTCTTACCACGTCTGGGATCCCCGACGGAATAACACTTTCCTTTGGCCTCCCGCCTCGCCCTCCCCTTCGATCCTCTTTGTCTTCGAATTTAGAGTCGATAGAAGCCCCCCCACCCCCCCCCCCCCCCCCCCCCCCCCCCCCCACCTCGCTCAGGTGGACCTTTTCTTCCTGGCTTACTGAGCGACGGCTCCAAGCCGCGGCGAGGATTTCGGCGGCAACCCCATCGTGAATCCTTTCCGGGCTGCTCACTATCATGTCCCCCTCCCACAATAGTTTCTTTTACCTGGCCCCCTCTTTTCCCCCCTTTTTCATAGAGGTCCGTCCGGGTCCTTTGAGGCTTCTCTCCCCTCTTTTCAAACCGTCCAGGCCTACTCCTTGCCGTGGGTACGTTCCACTTTGCACACTTCTGTTCTTTCTCCAGGGAATTATTTGGGGCACTTCCGTAATTTCGGAACTACAGGATCCCCTTACCTGTCCCAGGCTAAAAGATAATTTTCCTCTTTCTGCTATCCCCCCTTCTTGCGAACTTCTTATGGGGCTTTGAGTCTTTTCGAATAGGGTGAGACTTTTGGGGAAGTGGCCCCTCTCTCTTTTTTTTTTGATAGTTCCTTTTCACTCCCAAAACCGTCCTTCACCTATTCGCCCCCCAGCCTCCGCTCATGAGACTTTCTCCCCTGAGGTATGTGCCCCCTGCGTCCGTTCCCTTTCTTTCCTTTCGGACGCATTTGTCCTCTGCCAGGTTCGTGTCCGGGAAGGGCCGACATTTTTTCAGACACCTTCCCTGTCCCCCCCCGCCAGCCCAACCGCCGGAAGTGTCCTGTGGTCCCTCCCCTTACGGGTCCGGGAAAAGCCTGAGAACGATACGTCAGAACACATTTTTTTTTTTTGTTTTTTTTTTTTCCCATTCCTTTTTTTCATATATTTCTCTGGAACGAGTTTAGCTTTGGGGATTTGTCTCGGCTCTTTGCGGGCGTGCTTTTTCTTTTGCGTGACTCGATATTTTGCCACTTATCAAAACGATGTGTCGTTTTCCTCTTTTTCTTGTCCTGCTTTTCCGTTCTCTAGACTGCGCTCCTTTACTTTTAGAACCGTTTTTTTTTTCCTCTTTTTTCTTCGGTCTTACTTTTTAGACACCTCTTCTACCCCCCCTCTTCCTGTCTCTTTCCTTTTTCCATCGACCCTGGGTTATTTAATTATTGGATCCCGCACCTGAGTTCCTTATGCTCTCCCCGGATTCTTCCTCGCCTTTCCGGGTACGGGCCTTGTGCTTTTTTTGCCCCCCCCTTTTCGTTTTGGCACCGATACGGTGGTCTGCCCCTGTCCTTTCTCGCTCTTCTTTTGAACATTTAAACCCGAGGTTTAATTCTACCTAGGAGTTACATCTCTTACTGGATTGGAGGGTCCCTTTTTAACCCTTCTACCCTTCCTCTGTTTCCCCCCAATCTATTCAATTGTTCGTACTGAAGGTACGCCCGCTTTCCATCTCTTCATACTGTTCTTTGGTTCTCCAACTCACCAACTTAGTTCTATTACCCTCAGCTAAGTCTTGGGCTGAGCTCTTCATTTATCGGATGCCTTCTCTCTCTACCCACCCTGAATCAGGTTTCCCCCCTTCTTTGGTGATTTTCTAATACCTCGCCTTTTACCGGTTCTCGACGTCCCCCCCCCCCAATTTTGTCGCTTGGCCCTCGGCTCCCTTTGACGCTGATCCCCCCTCTCCCTCTGTGTAAGGAGAAAACTTGCATGGACACTTCCCCAAAGAGCCCTTCTTCCCGAAATTACGCCTCTGTTTCCCCTTGTAAGCGAGGATGGAAGGCCCAGAGTTCAGGCGTTGCTTTTGCTGTGCTGGACGTGAGTTGCCTCCCCTCTTCTCCGCCTCCTGCCACTTTTCCGCAATGGCACACTGTTGGAGAAAACTCCTCCAGCAGTCTCCCTAGTCGGTCGTCCTATCGTTCGATACTCCTCCTGTCACGATATTTCCCCTTTTTGCTTTTTACCGGAACATGCACCCTTCAAAACCTTTCCCCCAGGCCAATTCCTCTTTCTGAGCCCTCCCCAACACAAAAAGACATTAGAAGCTCTGGACGATCTCTAATTTCTTAGAAGGGACTAATTAAGGTTCCCCGGCCGTATCCCCAGTTAAGAAACCAGCATCGAAGATGGTTCCGCCGGGGTTTTTCTTTTTCAAGGAGTTTTCATCCCTTGCGTTTGAGCAGATAGAAGAATGTTCCTCTCCTCAACGTCTTCTTACTCTCCTGATGCAGAGTGATAGACTCAGATGACCATTTACTCGACTTGTCTCCCCTTTAACTAACTTGCTCCCCCACACGATGTCCTCTCATGCCCTTTCCCCCCTGAAGTTTATCATCCCGTGAACTTCTTAAGGCCAGAAAGTCCCTTCGCCTCCAATGCAGACCCAGGAAATGTTCGCATCATGTTTTTCACTAAACGAAAAACTTCTTTCCCGAAAGTGTTGCAACGACCCCGGACCCTTCTTTCTTTGTTTTTTGTGTCGAAACTGTCTCCCAGACTTTCCTCTCCCTCTCCTTTCCAAAGATCAGAAGATTGCCACCCCGGTCACCCCCCTCCCGGTAAGATCCTTCCTGGTAATTGATCGTACCTGCTTCCCCCTCGTCCCTTTCAGGGTCTCCCGCCGGCAAGTTCCAGTAGACAAGAGAGCCTGAAGAAGCTGGTGGCCGTCCTTTTTTTCTATCCCTTTTTTCTAAAACAGACGCATTGGGAAGCCTCGTTGGCCCGCTAAACTATTTCCCCCTCCCTCCGCCTCCCAGTGATTAAGGCTTCTCGGGCGGACCCGACTCTCCTGATACCCTTCCTCCTTCGCCCAGAGATCCCGACGGCCGTTCCTTTCTTCGACCTCACCTTTTTCCAACTTACTCTTTCCCCTTCTACCTCTCTTTCACTCTCAAGTTGTGGTGTTGAGAGGGTCGGACGAACCTCCGAATCGTTTCTTCTTGGAACTTCCTTTTTTTTTAGCTGTTCCGTCGGGCGGCCGTGATCAGGTTGTGCTCTTTTCTTCCTCGCTTCTTAATAAACTGCGCGGGTGCGTCTTGTTTAGTTTCACACGCCTTCTTTTTGGCCTTCCTGGAGTTTGCTCTACCGATGCCAGCACCGGTTGCTCTTTCCTCTTACTTTTTACAGGTATACTTAAGTAGGGCCGTAGTGATATTCGACCGCGGCGAGACTATCCATTTCCTCCCCCCAACTTCTGCCCCCGGAAGGTGTTTGTCTAGTGTCTGTTTTACTTTCTTTTATTCCTAGGGCGCTCCTTCTCCTTTAGTGAACAGCTTTTTTCCTTTCTTTTTAAAACGCCCTGACCGAGAATTGGCCCCGGCGATGGCCACCGGTTCCTTTTCCCTTGTCCTTTCCCCCCTCCCCTCTGACCGCTATTTGCTGGGTCTCCTTAGGGGAGATGATAGACCGATGTTCCTTGACTGGGGACGAAGTTTGCTT
>Ga0179593_1492426_pt1 | contig 13149 bp, 16 predicted proteins | sample CZODoug2_1_08_16_FD_185931 | JGI IMG/M metagenome (GOLD analysis project Ga0179593, IMG submission 185931) | Vadose zone soil fungal communities from Angelo Coast Range Reserve, California, USA - CZODoug2_1_08_16fungal (PacBio error correction) | ecosystem: Environmental > Terrestrial > Soil >... | reverse complement strand
GCCTACACTGTGGCCCTCCTGACTGTTCCAGTGTCTTCTCTCTCTGCCTTTGAAGGTATCATAGATGTCGGTACGGACAAATGTCCGCTTGCCTTCACCCCTTCTCGTTTCTTCCCTTTCCGAAGACCCCTGTTCCGTCTTCTTCCGGTCCATGGTTCCCCTTTTCTCAGTGCTGTTCTCAAGTTCACAGAGACAGTGCGCCCTCTTCCGGAGGGCGGTTGTGTGGCATTCTCCGGCGCTCCACAAGAACCGCCCGACGGCTCCCTGTCCCTTCCTGCACGCGACCCCAATTTACCCCCAGCGTCGCGTCTTTTTACCCCGCTCCCGACTTCTCCAAATTTTCCCCCCCCCCTCGTACAGGTGAAGCTCTTGTTTCTTTACTGCAGGAGGACCCGAGTGTCACCGACCTCCACTTCTCCGCCTGAACCCGGGCACACAGCCCTCGTCCGTATCACAGACGCCCCCCCCCCGCCCCCTGCCGTTTAATTACATACGACTTCCACGCCGTTCCTCGGCCCCCCCGCGGAGGACTCCACCGACACTGAGTGTCCCCCCACACCCCAAAATCCCGCGCCATGGCAAAAGCCATCCCCCTCCCCTCCATTACGCCAAAGGCGAAGAAAAGTCGTCAGACAGCCAGAGACCCAGGCATCGCACCCCAGCCGCGCCTAATTAGTTACCCCTCCTAATCCCTTTCCCTCATTTCCCCCCCCCTCCGCCCGTTACGCAGATTTCTATCGTTATACTGCACAGAACCGTCACGAACCCAGCCGTGCCCCTCCCCTCTCATTCCTACGTACGTAAATGAACCCTCTCCCCGCCCCTTACGCCGAAATTTTTTTTTAGGCTCGCCTTCGATATGGACGATCACGCCCGCCCGCCGACCCACGCTGCCCAAGGACGTCAAAGCAGTCAATTCATTCGTCTACTCCCCAGTTGACCCCTCCCGACGGACTTTCTCGTTTTTCCTACGTTCAACATGAACTAAGTTCAAGGCGGGTAGCCGGTACCGCGGAAGAACCCCCATTCCGCGGCCCTCACTTGGACCTTTTCTAACTCCCTCCTCCCTGTTCTCCCGAAGACCCTGTCCGTGAAATCCTTATTTGACCTTGAAATCGGTATGACCCACCCGCGTCAACCTCACTACCAAAACCACTTTTGCGCGTAAAACAACCAGAACTTAAGTGACGCGCACAATCAGCACTTCAAAGAGCACGGCCTACCAACAACCCACACCCTCCGACCGTCCCTCCCCCGAAAGTTTCCACCCACCCAACCAACCCTTAACCCCAAGCATCACAACAGATCTTGACCAACAAACAAACATACGAATGTACCGTCACCCCCCAACCCCTTTTCCCCGAGAATTTGCGTGCACACCAAATCAAAAAAAAGATTTTCACCATCCAAGACTCTGTTTTTGAGGACGACTCCAGAGCGCTCTTGACCCTGCAGGTACTCCCTGAAGAAACTGCGGCTGCAACTCCTTTAAGTGCCGCGCCTTGTGGTTTTTTTTTTTAGAACGTTTAGGTCTGACGAATTTTTCCGATAACCCCGTTCTTGCCGTGGCCTCGATTGTAGTCACAAGCCGGTCTTCCTTCAGACCCCCCTCCCAAGGCCTCTTTAGTAACTTACTAATCCTTACGTCTGTCGCTTGCTCCCTCGGGGCCCCTTCGGGGTAAGACCTAACCTCCGGGGTGCTCGAGAAGAAGTTCCCGGTTAGAAGGGGCCCCCCGAACCCCCAACCCCCCAGCTACGGCCCTTTTTCCGTTCAGTAACATGATCAAAAGTTAACAAAATACCGGACGGCTCCCCGGCGTGACGCGCTAACACCCTACTACCCAGTCAAACACCCATTCGGTAAACCCCAAGACGAAGACACCCAATGATTCTTCAAAAAACCAGGCGACCGTTCCACCACACCCCCCCCGGGCCCCAACACCTGAAGAAGCCCTCTACTCCCAGTTACGCCCCCTCCCTTCCACTAGCCCCTCACCCACAAAAAGACACACAGACACCCGGAAGCCCTCCGAAGACGTTGGGCGCGCGCTATGCCCTCTTTTTTCCCCGTAGACACGATTGACTTTCCGCCACCCTTTCCTCGTCGACGGTGTTTTTCACAACGACTTTCCTTTCGTCCACCACGAAAACTTTCTCCACAAACGGCCACCAGACCCCCCCACGTCCATTCTTACCCACCGTAGAAAAGGCTCCCTGTTATTCCCCCGTCAATACAGGTCTGAACCTCCTGCCATAGGACAAACGAGGTACAAGTTCTCTTTCTGTTTAGCCACTGCACCACGACACACAAAACCGAACTAGTCCCCCTTTTCCAAGATAACTCTCTTTTCAAACCTTCCTTTTCTGACCTTCCCAAAACAAGAGATTCGGGACAACACAACAAACAAGCGTTAGAAGCCGGCGAGCATCTGCCCTGCGTTTGTTCAATCGTTCGTCGCTCCGGTCCCTCCCTTATCACCTATGCACAAAGAGCACCCGTCCCGGTTGGAGGCCCGCCCTGCCGAAGAGGCGACAGTCCCACCCATGCAAGTGCAACCAGCCCGGCCACCTCTTCTGATAGGACCTCTGCCGCCCTTTATTAAGCAACATCTAACGAAGAACGAGTTTCACCGCACCTCCAACCACACGGGCCACCTATCAGGACACCTCACGGTAGGACCCGCCCTCCCCCAGTATAGGCTGTATACAGTCGACCCTATAAGAGGTCCATTTCCCCGAGAAAGTTTTTTCGCGCTTGCCCGGTGGTGGAGCTTTGCGCCGAGCATTTAACCGGTTTCCCGTCTTATGAGCGTACCGCTGAGATGACCTCGCGGGTCCACCTTTTACGCGCAACGGAGGTCTTGCTCTTTGTGTCCGGCCTCCTCGTAGTCCGTTGCCCACAACGCGACAAAGGGTGCGCGCGTAGCAAATTGCGATCCGTCATCCTCTTGCACGTCCTATCCCGTCGTCACTCTCCTGTGTTCAAAGCAAGCTTGCGGGTCTTCAGGGCGTTCTCTTCGTCGGTTAGTCCTATCAGTCGTTCCTCATCAATATTTTCGCGTCAGAAAGCGCTAGTTTCTCTTTTGACCTTTTGAACGCAGACCAGCGTTAGACACAATCCCAAGGGACTGTCGCTTTTCTCGCTTTTGACTGATTCCTAGGTCAGGCTGTCCTGAAAGAGTGCCCCTAGCCCTCCATGAGACCGCATCCCGTATGGACCTGCATGGTAACCGGTGTGGGCTTGTCTTTGCTTTCCGCGGTTCTTGCGTCTTTCAGTCCTCTATGGTTTTGTCCAGACCTCCCGTTTCGACTCTACTTTGGAAGAGGAGTCATGCTGTAGTTGTCCAATCACGTTTCTGATTTGGTTCTACTGCAGGCTAAGCGCTCGGCCCCCGCTTTCTCATCGTAGCCCCGGACCGATGACCGTTCGACTGCTTTTTACGTGACTTTTTAAGGCCCGCCCGGTAGGCGACCGACACCAGGGCGCGTATGGCCCCCCAACAGCAGGCCGCGGTGGGATCCCGGCCGTCTTTTTCGCGGACCCTTGATACTTGCCGGAGGAGTTAATCCGGCCCTACGTGTTCCTCGGCACCGGCTCCGCGATTTTTCGCTTCGGCTCTGAATTTTTTCTGATCCTGTGATCTTGCTCGGAACTTTTTCTCCGCGGCGTCCCCAGGTCCGTCCTAATTGAAGTTTGCGATCGCTCGCCGAGCTTGTTATTGTATTGTCACGTCTGAGCACACGGAGCCGAAGCCGAACGTGGCCTCTTCGGTTTCTTGTTTAAGTCTCTTGGACTGCCTGATTTGATGGCCCAAGCTGATGCATCGCGCGATGGTTAGGCGGTATTACTTCTCTGAGAGGCTTTGTGCCCTGATTTTCCGAGTGATTTGGTCTCAGATTCCCCTTTTCGGCTGCCTTTATTGCCCCCTAGCTGGATTCGGCCGTTGCTTAGATGGCTTTTGTCTGTTTATCTTCTGGAATTGGTTGGCTGGTCTCTTTTTGGTTTTCGGCCTATTGATTTTTTTTCTCTCGGTTTGGTCCGTCATAATGGTGGGCCGAGGCATCCCGGTTCGGCGGCTGCTGTTTTTTTTTTTCCATGGTCCTGTAGGCCTTCTGTTTTTTATCCTGCCGAGCCTGTTTCGGCGTGCGGACGCCCGGACGACCTCTTGCCTTACCCAGATCGGTTGTCCGCCCCCCTGCTTTCTTCCCCTCTTACCTCAAACCCCCGCCTGTCCCACCCCCCCTTTCGCTGGGACCCCGCGACCCGCACCCCACTTTTCAGCCTTGTGAAAACACCCCCGACCACCAGACACGTCTGGACTTCCTTGGATGCGGTATTGAGTGCCTTTCCGGACCAGTCAAGCACCTTTCCCTGGGAGCACCCCACCGGATCAGGAAACCACTGTCAGGATGCCCGCCCCCCCCACCACACCAACCCCACCTCACCCCCCCCCCCTCAGCGCGCCCCCGCTGTGCGCGGCAGCCCCCTTTCATCCGTCCAGGTAAGCCGGGCCCCCGCCTTCCTAATTTCACCGCCCCCCGCCGCTATTCCTCGCGGAGCCCCACTTACCAAGCATCAGTGAGCCCCCCTCCTCGGTCCCGCTACCGTCCAAACTCCCAGCGACCGACAAGCGCGAGACAGCCCCCGCACCTCGTGCCACCCGTGCTCCTCTGGCCACTTTCAAACGCCCCCCCAAAGACTGGGTAGAACATATTTATCACTCTCTTCCCCTAATGAAGTGCTTGTGGAGACCCGTAGACACCACTAGACTGACTCCTCAACCCTAAAGTTTCCCTCCACTTCGCCGGTAAAGAGGACGTTCAGCTTCTAGCATAAATGGCTCGTCCGCGAACAGACTCGAACCCGCCACCGGCGTCTCTACGGTCTTTTTACCCCCCCTTAGCAGGATTGACCTTACAACGGCATACACAATTTCGAGGGGGGGGCCAACCATCCCTCGTACGGTCAAACCGAACGTTCACCCTTCCCCCTGCGCAAGGTCCAGCGCCTGGGGGCGGTTGAAGGCGGCCCCCTGAGACCGACTCTGGTCCCCAGACTCTCGAACCTCCGCCCGACCCCCCATGAATCGCCACCCATAAACACCCCACCCTACAACCACTGAACCCAGAACTCGTCGCCCTTTATTCATACCTGCACCTTCTTGACTTTCGACACTTACACGCGACCTTTGATCTCTGGGTTCGTCCACCCCCAAAAGATCCCCACAAACACAGCCGCACCGAGCCCCAAATCCCCAACCCACATAGCCTCAAAGTCTATTCCCCCCTGCCGTCCAAACAACCTCCTTCCAGCTCATGAAAAAACCGTCCCGTGCCATAGCGCACAAAAGCCGAACGAACCAGCCGACCCACGCCGCCCATCCTAAACTTACACCAACCACTGCCCGTCTGAATTACCCCCCCAGACGCTCCCGCGCTTAGTATCCCGCCCCGCCAACCAACCCATATTTTAACCGTCACAGATTCCTCGCCAAACGCTACCCTCATCCCTACCAGTAATGGAAACGGCTTTTCCCGTAGTCACCACCCCTTTGGACCCTGACCCCCTTAGTAGAGCCAATAGCCTTCTACCGCATTTAGCGACGCTCTGGTTCATTTAAAAATGGTCCTCGAATGTTTACTAAGCGGTTCTTGCTGTGGAAGACACAGCGACAGCCCGAATCGGCCGAGCCCTCAGCCGTTCTTCATTCGATGCACGCAGACTTCTGGTGGACCCGCGTCTCCTTTGCACGATTATCCTTAGTACCCCTGTCCCAGCCCGTGGAGAAATCTCAATGTAGTTGACCTTAATCGGACGCCCTTAGAGCCGCCACTTGTCTCAATCTCCAGAGAGTGACTTAACCTTCCGACAGGACCCAGATTTCTCCGTCCACGACGGTGAGCCGTCCTTAAGAACAATTTTAAGTCTCCCACAGAGGCAATAAGCTTCTGGTTTGTTCCTAGACTCACGCCTGGTCGTCGACGGCCCGTCCGGCTCCCTCCATTCGGTAGTGGGTTCGCCCGTCTCTTTTCTCCTGCTGGGGGCGCCCCTTCGGCGGGAGCGCGGGTGTGTGAGGCTCTTAGTTTCCCCTTCAGCCGGTCTTTGCACCTCCATCTGGTTCCTCCCCGGGGCCGCCGGCAGAGCCAGGCCTGGTCGGGCGCGTCACCAGAAGCAGTTTACGAGGCTAGTGAGAACACCTTCACACCGGCCCGACAGTGGCTTGCCCCTTTTTCTTTTTTGTTGGTTTTGAACATTCCCTCCGGAGAGTCGAACGCAGAAGTCAGATGGCCCCCTGGGACTCGATCCCGGGACAGGCACCGACCAGACATGCACAGGGTCGGGTTCGCACGGGGTTTACTCCCCCGCGTAATACAGACACTGGACGGTCATTTAAAGTATCTGGATTGATTTCCCCTACGATTTGGTCCGCCCGACCCCTGAAAGAATGAACTAAAGACTGAAGCAGCTGGCCAGGGACCCTCACGGCTTGAAGGATAGTGTATTGAACAGGTTGGGTCCCTCCAAGGGGATTCTTAGGACAGTCCGCAAAGGAGTGGAATTGCATTGAGCCTTCTGGGTAGGAAGTCGACAACGAGAGGCTAGGAAGGCCTGGCGATCGTGGAACGACCTACAGTGTCTCTCCGCGTGAGACAAGGAAACTGGGGCCCCATGCCCCCGGAATAAGCAAGGCTTTACCCTTTCTCCACTGACCAGAAACCTTTTTTGTTACATAACTTTCCACCGCTTTAGACTTTTTCTGAATTCCCACCATCCTTTGCTTACCCCAAATGTATCCCCTTTCATGTAGACGTTACCGATCCTCACCCCACGTCCCGGCCCAGTCCAACTTCCCCGGTTAGGCACCCGCTAAACCCCCTTCTCAGAGTTCTGACCCTCTAGCGTGACGGACCTGCTTCGCGTCCGACTCGTCCGTCTTCTGCCGCGCCGAAAGCGTCCGGAAACGATTCCTTTTTCCGTGTTGTTGTTCTTTGGATCGGCGCTGTCCGGGCGAGCTGGCTCCTGACTGACCTGACCGTCCCTAGTTTATAGTTTAGATATCCGCGGGTCCGTCGCCCCGTCGGTCATCCCCGCTGTAGCGTTTTTTTAAGGGCCTTTGTTCGCACGGGCGTGGGTCAGGAGAGTGTCGTGTTTGGGCCGTGTTGCGACGTTATTTCCCGGTTCCGAACGAAAGGTTTTTCCCCCCTCCTCAGGGGGGGAGCCCGGTACAGATCTTGTATGGACGTTCGTTTTTTAGCTCTCTTTCCCCGTCGCGCCAATAAGGTATTAGACCGGGATAAAGTTTATCCTGAGACAGAGGTACAGGGTGACCCCGGTGCCCACACCGACTACCGAGATCGTTTTTTCCAACCCCTGTCCACGCCCGACCACCGTAACCGTCACACCCCTAGCCCAAGCCGACTCATTGGCTCCGGCCGCGCCCGTGTGAAAAGGTCCTACCGTGGGCCGTAAGTTCGACCTGTAACATCCCCGTGGCGAGGTTTCCCCCCCGGCTTTATAGTTTTGCTTTTGCACCCACGCGGGCCCCTCAGGCGCGGCGCCCATTTCAAGTCCCCCTTTTTTTTAGGTCTGGTCGGGTCCGGGCGGGTGCTATCGGTCGTGTGTAGCCGTTCGGGCGAATCAACGAGAGACGGGCCCGACCGCAGGACTAGTCTCCACGACGTTTCCAACACCACTTACCCGGGCGAGTCTTTCTTTTGTACATTCGAACTTTCCGCGGGCCATTTCGGCCCGAGCGGACCCCACTTCTTCGTCCGACTTCGTTCCGCAAGGCGGGAGGTTGCTTTTTCCCTGCTGCGCCGTCGCTTGGGGCTGATGAGTGACCGTTAGCGTATTTTTTAGCGCCCCCCGGACCCATCGACTGCCTGGTAACATGCTTCCCGGTATTTTTAAGACCCGGCTAGTTGCGACGGATACCTCGCAGGCGATAGCAAAACACCCGTATTTTATGGCCGCCAAGAGAGCCCCGAGCCTTCGTCCAACGTTCCCCCCCTTCCTGACTGCTGTCAAGCCTGTTGGCCCTAGCACGGTAGTCGCGGGTCTTCGGCCCCCTCGCTGATTGAAGGGGACCCCGGCCGAGGTGCTGGAACGCACTTCGTGATCTAGAATCGCTCGTTCATTCCTCGTCATCATCGCGTCAGACGGCAACTTTCGTTTGGCCGGCGGGTGGATGACGCATGACCGGGAGGACTACTGATGGCTCCTTTTCTTTGCCACTTATTCCCTTCTTAAGGAATTTTTTTTTGACTAGACTGTTTCCGATCTTCAGACTCTCCTTCGATGTGAAGTTCAAGTTAGATAACCCTTCTTCAGTTCTGCAAGCAGAGGTTCTTTTCTTTGTTCCAGGCCTATTACTGAGTTAAACTAATGAGGATGCCCTCTTTTGGAATCGACGAGCTCATTGTTTTAGGCTCGGGAACGGATTCTAGAGTGAGTATTGTTCGCATGATGAAGCGGGAGCCTATCGGTAGGTTTTTTCCGAATGCGGTTGAAAGTGGGCCGCCGATGGCTGGCGGTCGAGCTTTCGCGTCCTAGAGCTTTAGAGGCTGCTTTGAAATAGTTAGGGATAGGACGAGTGGCCTGCCTTAGCCTCTTAAGTGGCTATTTCCCGGATGGGTCCGGCTGGGGTAGGCAAGGGAAGGTTTCCCTGGATTACACCCGGTCATGGGCCCTGTCGGATCCGTACCGAGAGAGTGAGGATTTTATAGGCAAGGATTTTGCGCCAAGAAACATGTGTTTGACCCCATGTTGCCCACAAGAGTAACCTTCAACCACTTTAGAGGACCCCCCTTCTATCTGACAGCTGTATATAGGGGGAAGGCGGGAGCCTATGGCACGTAAGTCTTTCCCCCACCCTTTAGGCAATTAGGCAACGTCCCCTCCACATCCCACTACTAGAAAGACGACTTGCAGCATACCCATGTGCCGGGCATGTCGGCCTGTCTTTTACGGAATAGAAGGTTTTTTTACCACTTCACGCCGAACCTATACCTGTTAGTTGCAGAGGTTTCCCCGTTCAAAGCTCCTTTTGCGTTGCTGCGCTCCCAAGCCTGAAACACGCCCGCCTTCGAAACAGACACTTGAGGGTCAGTCAGACACCTTGTTGAACCGCCCGATTTTCGGCCAATCCGGGTTTTCGCACGGTGGTCCCCCTTTCTCTTTTCCTACCTCCTTCAGCTGTGAGTTATCTACCAATTTTTTCTTTGTTTTTTTTTTCTTTTTCTTTTTTTTTTTTTTTTTTTCTTTTTCCCTTTTTTTGTACTACCTTCAGCAAAGTTTTTACCCCCTGGCTACCCGACGGCGGGGACCTCTTTCCCTCGCTCACGACGTCGGTGCCCATTTTTTCCCGCTCTGGCGGTACATCTTTACTCCGGCTACCCGTGCACAAACGTCCTTTTTTAATTGTCCGCCCCGCTACCAGGATCCCGTCTGAAAATTCCCTTCCGTTTATCCCAACGTTGCCCTAGATCTGACGGTCACGTCCCCCTGAGACCTCGTCCCCCCCTTGCGTTTTCTTCCTTTCTTGCCGCCCGGGTCGCCCACCTGAACGCCGACCCCTCTTGTTCCTTGCCCTCCGAGCCCACCCCCGAATCCCGACTTCCTTTCTTTTCCGTTTGAAAAGTGGACCCTTGTCGCAATTGCGACAGGTGTCGTCCCTGGTGATTCAGGCTTCCAAGTGACTTCCTACTCCCTTCCCCTCCGCCTTCGGACAGTCGAACCCGCTCCCCTCGGTCTTCCAGCCGCCGACCGGACCTTGCCCTCGTCCCGCGTCCCCGCCCGCACGGTAGTTCGTTGCCCCACCGCGGAGCCACGACCCAACCTGTCCCCCCCTCGCGTTCCTTAGTATCCCAACCCCTCTACCCAGAAGCGCCTCGGCACGATCCAGAAGAAAGACCCCATCCCGATCATCACGGCCGTTCTAGTCTCCTCAAACCCTTTCACTAAAGAAAGCCTACAAGTAGACTCCTTTTTTCCCATCTTCCCGCCGCCGAAACAATCGCGTAGAGAGCCATGTTTTCCTTATTAGACGAAGCCGCCAACCGAAGCCCTGCCTCTGTCAAAATACAGAAGCCCATTTGGAAAAGACCCCTCAGAACAGCAGACCCCTCGGCCGGAAATCCGCCGAACAGCGAACTCCTTACTTTGACACCAACCTGAAACTAATGGACATGGAACCCTCCCATAACCGCATTATAAGCCCAACGGGTTCGTCGCACCACGCCCACCCCGACGGCGTACCCCTACAGGACAATCGGTCGCCCTAATTTTCCCACCTTGAAGAAGACCTCGATTTTTTTTCTTTCGCCTGGTCAAGCTTTTTACCCTAAGGTTCTCCCCCGAGGAAATAAGAGGCGTACCCGCCGCCCACTCACTTACTCTTTTTCGCTTAACACAGGTGCATCTGTTTTTCCTTTTTCTACCTTCCCAGGCCAAAGCAGTCGCGGGAGACCGGACAGGCTTGCCAACCTTCCTAGCCGTTTTATTGGGCCACAGCTACGTTGGAAAGCTCCTCGAGAGCAGGCCGAAACCTGAGGAGACGGCCAGAAAACTAAATCTAGTACCTAACACGGCCAGCTTTAGAGACTTAATGTTGTTTCTTTTTAGGCCATCCGAAGGACCACGGCCAATCCGACAGAAAATAGTCCTCGACACGTTCCCAGCACTAATTAATTTCCAGTCCCCCCTGCACCTCTTACCTATGAACATCACAAAACGATTTCCCCCAGCAGGGTTCCAAATGCCCAAGAATTCCCGCTACGGGCACGCTTTTTTTGCCCGGTCCGCCGTCCGCGCCTGCGCTCGCATTTTCCTTGCGTACACGGCAAGCTCACGTTCGCGGTCGTTCTAAGTCGCTTATTAGTTGATCCGCCGTAAGACGGAACTGTACGCCCGACGAAGCCAAATGCAGCAAGCAATCCGTTGCCTTTTCCCGACCCTTCGTCCGCTCCCACTCTTTTAGCCCGTCGGTCTGGCAACCCTCTATCCGGGGTGTCTGCCGCTCACGCGCTGTTCATTCGGGTGTTTTTTTCAACTCGCTCTCACCGTTTTTATGGCTGTTCCTCGGTCGGCCGTACCCCAGGCGGCCTTGGTCCCCCTAATTTTACCACCCCCCAATAGGTCATTCGGCGGCCTTTATCTCATTCCCCGGTAAACCACTCAGGCGGCCCAGGCCTCCCCCCCCCGGGTTGTCGACCAGGAGTTCCCGATTTCCCCATTGCGAGAGGTAAGCCTAACTTCGTTTCCCGTCTACTCCACTAGGAAGACCACACCACTACGCGTCGACCCCCCTGGTCGTCTTGAATGATTACCATCCAACCGCGACTCCCTCCCGGAATCTCCCCAATTAACGAGCGGACCAAACTTCCCTTCTAAAACACCTGCTCGGTTCTCTCACCCACTACACACCTCCACCTTTCTAGCTTACTCGCACACCCCCGATTTTTCCCAGTAGCAGGCGCGCGAACGGTACAGGCAAGATCCTCTATTTTCCTCTACTGTTGGGTTTGATTTCCGATCCATCCTTGACCCTCTCCCGGTTTAGCTTTTCCGTCGGCAGCTTGACATATTGACGTGCCACGGTAATTTTTCCGCTAGAGTCTTCCAGAAGCGGATAGACGGGTAACAAACTCGCAGTTGGTTGTCTTCTGCTCCCGATGGGTTTTCCCCACTTTCCGTGTTTCTGGAGACGGTACCTGTGGCTGATTTTTTGTCGTGGAGTCTAAAGGCTATAGGGTCAGTCACCTGTTTTAATCTGTTGAGATTTTACCCAAGTAGTTTCGGCTAGACTACACGCAGGTAGAACACTCATGACCCTTCAACGCTCCCCCGTAATCTTTTATCTAAGGGATCCAAGTGGTGTCCAAAGCCCGGCCGAAGCAAGGAGAAATTAGGTAATATCCCAGAACCCAGTTTTTTGCAGCCAGCTTGCAATATGACCCCCACGCCCTACGTTTGTAACCGCCTAGAACTGACGCCAGGGTCGGAGTCTCTTCCGATGTCCAAGTTTATACCCCCCCCACTGCGGTCCCAACGCCGTTGCACACCGGACGCCCAACCGCCGTTGAGCTGGGGCCCCCCAAAGTCTTTCCTAGGTGGCGCCTCTTTCCGCCCAGGGCTCTTCGAAGATTATTGTCCTTCCACGGCAGTGGCGGGCTCCCCGGGCGGGTTGTCTGTTTTACTAGTATTTCTGTAGAATCAATCTACTTTTCTCGTTCACTTCTAGAGCCTTATCGGAAAGGTCGGAACGGCTGTAAAAACCGCCATGCGGGTATGTGTACAGGTCTCTTGTTTAGGACGGTGTCCCTGAGTTTCACGGAGCCGAGAGAATAGGCTATTCCCGGTGTCCGGTCTCTTAGCTTATTTTTGTTTTGTTTCCTTTTTGTTTGCCTGTAGGGTCAGGCACGTGACATTTCAGGATAATATGTATTGGATGAGCCCCTTTCGCTTTGTCCAAAAGCAATGGCAGCTTCTTGGATCGGTGGTCGGTGTGAGAGATGCGGCTTGAGGGTGCGCACCCACTTTTTACCGTCCCGCGTAGATCCCCAAACCTTTGCCCGCACTGAGGGGGCGCTCCTCCGCTTCGTTACCCCCTTAGCCCTGGCGACACACTCGCGACTGGATAACAGAAACGGTGCTTGCCCGCCGCCGACCCTTCGTTCCGAGAATTCCGCAACGCTTAAGGACTTTCTTTTTCGACACTATCGAGGGGGCCCCGCTCCGGACGACCTCGCGGCAATTCAGGTACCCTGACTGGGTCTGGGTCCGGTTACGGTTTTTTTTTTTATTGAACTCGGCAGCTCCGGATTTTTCTCCTTCGGTGTCTCGATTGGGGCGGAGGACGCTGAGTCGGCTCCACAGGCAGTGAGGGGCCGGTCCGACTTCGAAGTTCCAAAGACGAACCGACTTTCGTCTGACTGCCTCACGCGATCTAAAGGATGGTACACGGCCGACCCCGGTTTAAGGATTTTTCGGATCTTGCGTCTTGGAACGGCTCGGCTTGGAACCCTTCTTTACACGAGCGCGATGGTTCACCGTTCGGTTAGACCTTTTATTATCCGTGATTTTCTTTATGCACGACGGTGTTATCTTGACGTCTTTGTTTACGCGTTTTCTTGGGCCCCGTTTGCTAG
>Ga0179593_1451526_pt1 | contig 13149 bp, 8 predicted proteins | sample CZODoug2_1_08_16_FD_185931 | JGI IMG/M metagenome (GOLD analysis project Ga0179593, IMG submission 185931) | Vadose zone soil fungal communities from Angelo Coast Range Reserve, California, USA - CZODoug2_1_08_16fungal (PacBio error correction) | ecosystem: Environmental > Terrestrial > Soil >... | reverse complement strand
TGAAATCCGGATGATATTAAGGTTTCTTTTTTTGCTTGGATATTTTTTTTTAGTTTAGTCCAGTTCTTTGCTTTACTCACACGCACACGTTTTCACTTTCTACGCGATGCGTCCCGCGCCTACCGACTCCTATACTGAAGTCCAGAAGTGGAAGCCAGATCCAGTCCCTTACAAGGGTCGCGCTGTGGCAAGCCCATCGTGGCTTAGAGTCCCTTCCCAAAATCCTGCTTCGACAAGCGGGTCAAATCAAGTTGAAGGCCCCCGACGTTCCAGTTATTCCACATAATACCCCGGATGTGTAGTGTGAGTCTGCCCGGCCCCATTTAGTTTCTGATGCCAACCTTTCCTATCCCCCCCCCGATCCCGCTGTTTTTCCCCGCGAGCAACCTCTCACGATTCCTGATAGTCACGAAAGTTCCATCTGCCAACGAAACCCGCTATTTACCTTCCCTCGTGCCCTGATCTGCTCGGCGTCTGATCGATATGGGCGTCGTGTGTACCTCGACGATGTCCATCATAGCGAAATCCCCGATCCCATTCCGCCAGTTGACATGTCGTCCCGGCGACCCAGGCCTTTTAGTCCGGATCCCTAATTCTGAGAGTTAATGCTGGCCAGCTCCGGCCTATATTGTACTCGTCGAAAAGTCTGGTTCTGTGGTATTGTTCCCTCTGGCCCCTTTTTACTGATAGGATTTTTGTGGTGTTTTTTTTTCGAGTTAGTTAACGGAGGTGTGCCTAATCTGAAAATGGTACTGAAGGTTCTCTCGTAACGTACTGGCTGTAATTCGTATTTCTATGATTTCCTCTGTATCACTGGGGAGTAGCACCCCTCCCTTCTGACCTTCTTCTGTTTATGGCCATGACTCCGCAAGGAGGTAAACCCCCGTTTCTCGTCTCTATATTCCTTTCTGCTGCTTTTTTTTTGTTTGCCCCGAGAAGGGACTTTTATGGTTCCCTCGTTCGGGTAGTCTTGTTTTCTTGGATGTGCAGACATACTAGTTTCCCCCCCTGTCCATCTAAACCCACTCAATTGGTTGTTGTTAGTTTTTCTGGCTACCCATTTTGGCTGGACCCTTCTCCCCCTGATCTCCCAATCGGTCCCCGCGCTTAGGGAGTCAGAACCCCGTCCCCCCCTCCTGTAACAAATCGACCCGATGCTTGAGAAGTCTCTCGGAACCGCGCTCCGGAATTTTTCCCGCCCGAAGAGTGTTCGCGACCAATTTCCCTCGGCAACTGTCTTTTACTTAAAAGTCCGGAGGTGGTTCTCTCTTCAACTTCACCACTCTGGAGCCGGTTTCCGAGAGTCACTCTCATTCTCTGTGAGGTTTAGGATTTTCCCTAAGAGGCTGCGAGACCCGGCGCCTTACGCATAAGATCCCTCGCTCTACGGCTTTTTGGCTTTGTGTCTCTCTAGTTAACTTTCAGCGGCTAGTTTTCTCCTCAGTGGTACTAAATCCCTAGCTCTCCGCCCCTCAATATCTCTGGCCCGAAAGCCCCAGAGTTTCTTCCAGCGACCAACTGAATCCCCATGTGGGCGTCCTGGAGAGCTCTCGCGCCTCCCCGAGTTTTCGTTCTTCTGTACCTACCTTCTATCGACGGACGATCTCTTCCCTACGGAGACACTTGGACCACCTGATGGATGTTTGCACCCCCCGTTTCCAGCTGTGATTTTCTTCTGCCACCACCCTTTTTTTTGTTCGCCCGTTCAGTTTTAAAAGCGTCCTATCTCTTTGCGTTCATTCTTCCCACAGCTGTCCCCCCCCCGAGTCGAAGTCCTACCTTTCACCCTTCATTTTTACTGTACAAATTGGTGATCTTTTCCCCCCATCCCGTTTTCCAAGTGCCAAAGGTGGCGATGTCCCCCGGTATTTCCATCGCCCTGTCCACTCCCCGTCTTTTAGAATACCGCCCCCGCCGGACCTGCGTTGCCTCGTCGCTCTAGTTCTCTGTTCTGTTTCGCGGTGTGAGACTCCTTTAGTTCCCCTGATAGATAAGAATGGGGCGACTTCGAAAAACCTTAGCATGTTTTCGCCGTTCATTGTGCCCCCTTTGAATTTGAACTCCGAGTCGCGGGATTCTATTTACCCCAATAAGTTTTTGTTTTCTTTTCCGATCTTTAACGAATCTCCTTTCCATCGCACCAGTTCATCCTCCTCCATGGTCGTCTACATCCATCTAACCCGCCATTATGCAGAAGAGTTATTTTCTCCGTTTCGTACCACGCACCTTCCTTCTACGCGTACCAAGCGGAGCCCTATGTACAGGGAACTTTGGCCGCGACTGACTGAGTTTGAGTTTGGAGTCTAGTCTTTTGTTGTTGCGTTTCTCACCTGACTTTGCCCTCGCCCAAGAAGGTTTCCGGCGACTTTGGTGCAACTTCTTTTTTCAACCTTGTCATTCTTGAGGACCCTGCACCGTTTTTTGCCTTTTTTGCTCGACAGTCAGGAGGGCCAGATTTTTCGTCCTATGACAACGCTTTTAGTCCTTTTTTACTTCGCCTTTAGGACCCCCTGTTTTGGTTTTAATCGACCCTCGCTTCTCTTGTTGTTTGAAACATTTCCCCTCCTTTCTCAATTCCCCCTCTGCTCCTTAGTCGTGCTTGGAAGACCCCCTCGTGTGCGCGGTCGGTTTCCCGACAGACCTCTTATCTTCCTCGGGCTGTAATTTCGCTTGCCCTCGCCGAGTGGAAGTTTTTGGTTCGCACGGTTGCCGTTGACCCCATTTTGTTTTCTGCTTCCCGCAGTCTTTCTAGTTTCTTCTCTCCGGCGGTGATCGTAGCCCTTCCCGTATTTTTAGCTTAGATGTTTACCTCTCGGTCTGACGACAAGATCCCTTAAGTCTCTTCTGCTCCTTCTACTAGTGTTCGCGCCCCTTACTGAAGATGATGTAATCTAAGTCGATTTTTAGGAGTGAATTTGCGGTGAAATCTCATGCTTGTCGAGGCAATGGTTCTGTTCCCCAGCTTCTTCCTCTGTCCTACTCCGGTTAAGGTTTTTTTTATTTCCTCCGAAGTTGTTTTTGAAGACTTTTTTCCACGACAATAGAGGGCCCAATAGCTCGCGGGCGCCCTCCAGGCAGACGTTTAGCGCGCACCTCGTACGCTATGACCGATGCCGGGGCTTTCAGTTTACCCTCTGTTTGTTTGGTGGCATACGCCTTAAGATATTCGGGTTACCCCCGCTTTTGTATTTTTTAGTAGCCCCTTTGTCTTTTTTTTTGCCCCGCTCCAAAAAGAAACTTTTTCCTTGCTTTCTCTAAGGTTGTCCCCCCCTATGAAACGGTTGGCTTCCAGGGCTGGATTTTTTTCTTTGCACGCCCACACCCAGACTCCTCCCCGATAAGACCCCCTGCAATCCAACAGTTTCCAGAGCCCCAAATATCTTAACCGCCCCCTTGACCCTCGCAATTCCGCCCTCTTTCCTACTTGACCTTTGCGGAGAGGCTCATGCACGCACGTTCTCTGCCTTTAAATACCGAGGAGTTGTAGCTCAGAAAACGAATTGACCGAAGGGGCTGGGGTGGGAGATCCACTTAGCCGTGTCAAGAAAGAGGAAAGTGCCTTTCTCGCAGTGCCTTGATGGAAAAGATACCCTCTCCACCAATCTCCTGTACTACACGCTCCCTTTTCGAAAACCTCGATATTCGACCCTGACTTAGAATGTTTAATCCTCTAGGCTTTCCTTTCGTAAGTCCCACCCTCAAGGGTGGACTTTTGCAAGAGTCTTAGGTTCCAAAGGGCGGAGCCGCCTTGATGACGCGCTCGTCAAAAGCAGCTTTTACCAACAGGAGGCCGCCGCCTGGCTGCTATTGTTACGGGTGACTTATTTTTTCTGAGGCGTCCAACAGGCCCATCCTCTTACCTTAACTAGGCTTACGACCGTTTAGTTTTTTTGCGCTTCGCTTTCCATAAGGGTCGTTTTTCCCCTCATTGGAGGATTAGCTCGTTGAACACTTGCGTTGGACAGCCTGTCCCCCTCTTCCGGTTCGTTTGGGCGGACTTTGAAGGGGTTCTCGCCTCCACCTGGGCGAGGAAGCTTCTTTTATTCTCCCCCTGGAGTCGTATTGTTTTACAGTACTGAGCCGTTCTGTCTCGTCCGTAAGCAGCTCTTGCGACCATTTTTTTACAGAATGCTTCGCCCCCTCGAGGTTTTTTCCTCCCGCACTTTGCAGGCTTTTCCTTCTCACTTCTTTTATTTAGGACAATGCCCCCCGGGTGGTTCGTTTTAGATAGCACCTTCTTGTGCAGCAGGACCGCCCGATTTCCCCGCGACTCTAGCCCTTTTCCCTGCATCGATGTCCAGCGGTCCGCGCATCCTATCTTTCTTTCATCTCCCTGTTGTTTTGTTGTTCTAGTCGCTTTGGCCCATAATGATGCAAGGATTTCTTCTGGGGCTCTCTAGCGCTTTTTTTGATCGTCCCGGCGTCGTCGGGCAAACTCCACTTTCCCTTTATATCGTAAAGAGGACGCTCTCGAGCATGAAGGATTTAGTGTCTATCCAACAGGCTTTCACTACACTGCGCGATTTCCGCCCCCGGCAAAGACCAAAGTTTCGTTTTTCTTTCGGAATTCCCTGACCTTATTACAAACCTTGATCGACCCAACTTTGTTCCTATAAGGCCAACCTCAGGCTCCAGTGCGTTGCCCTTGAAGTGGACTCCGTTATCCTGTAGATGTTTTTCTCCCTTGGTAAAAAGGTCTTATTGAGGTTTCCCACATCTACACTCCTTAACAGACAAGAGAAGTGTGATAGTCCCCTGGAGCAACCCCGCAAGTCACTATCCATAGACCTTATTGTCTCCTTGTTTCCCGCCAGCCTTTATTAAATCCCCTTCGCGTGCTCTCAGTGCTTTTTGTCCGATTTACTGGCGTGGATTTTGCGATAATTAGCGAAGATCCCTTCCCCCCCCTACTCCGGATGATCGACTCTTTGACCAAGAGTGGCCTATCATTTCGTCAGAGCGGATTGAGTGATCTCGCCTGCCCGCTTATCACTTCGTCAGGACCGTCGCAATTCCTTCTGGTAGAGGCCGAAGATCCTGCACGGGATAAGATCACTGAGTTCTGGTTTTTTATGTTGTTCTATCCAGCCCTTTTGCCGGCTGAGTGGTGAGACTTTTTTTTCGCCTGTTAATGACAAGGAGTTACTGGTAACGTCATCGTGCCTGCTACATCTTTTTCTGCCCTAGATTTGGTGTCCAACGAATGACTGTTCTTGCGCCCTCCTCTTTCATCTACCCGCTCTTGCATCGACGGATTTGCTGCTCCTAGACCGAACTCCAGGGCTTCCTCCTTTCTTCTGCGCATAGTTAGGATATCCCTTTTTCCCTCCCCCTTTAGTTATCTTTTAGGTGTACCGGATTTCCGGTGACAGGTTTTCCGTGTGCCCCGGCGGATAGGGTTTTTTGTGGGCGTAAGATATGACGTCCCCTTTTCATCGCCCCCCTCGAGCCCCTGGTCTGTTTTGGCGTTTCGTGCCGCCTTTGCGCTTGACTACCCCTCGTTGATAACAGCGGTTCCCCACTATATTTAGTGGCAACCTACACCGTCCAAAGTCATCAAACTAAGAAGGCCCGGGCGCGTCCTATGAGAGTTCGAAGTCGCAGATTTCCCGCTAGCAGTAATGGCCTGATTCAATCCGGTCCCCCTGCGGCTTTTTCATTTCTCCCCTTCCCAGGAGCTTTTTCAGTCCCCTGTCACCGTCTTAGCGGAAAAGCCCCAAAACGACATCATGCGGTTTCATCTACTAATCTCCTCCTGCCCATCTCGTCTCTTTTTGATTGATTTCCTTGCCGGTCACCTCTCCTGTAGATTCCTTTTCGTCCATCAAGATTTCGAGCGAATACGGCTTTTTTCGATGTGCAGCTCTTTACTGTCCTGGTCGAGATAGTACCTCTTGGCCGAGCTTCACCCTCCGTTCCTTCCTCAAAGATGCTTGCTTCCAAGATTTTAGGAACCACGATGCCCGAAAAATACTTCCCCGACCTTGCGAAGGTTTATCCTATCTCCTCGGTTCTCGCCTTAAAAGTTCGAGGTTTTTGTCGAGGAATCCTCTCTCTCTCCCCGTTTTCGCTCCCTCGAGAAGAACTCTTGTCCCAGCGTGGATCCCGGCGATCTGATGGTTTCCACCTCTGAGCTCTTTCTTTGACTGGGTTACCCATCCAGTTCGTTCCTCGTCCCGTCCATGCCGGATCTTGATTTTTTTAATTTCCCGAAACCAGCTGGTGCTTCTATTCTCGACACTCAATGGCGTTTCCAAGGCTCTTCACAGTGTGACACGTCGTTACTCCGACGTTTGCCTTCACCTGATGTGGGATTTGGGCTCCCTGGCTTTGAGACTCTCCTGAAACCCCCCAACTTCTTGCTCCTCTTCTAGTCCCCCGTTTGCAAGCGCTGTCCTCCTCTCTCTCGCTCCTATGTTAGCGCGTTGCATTGTGGCCGGCCGCTCGGTCATCTTCTCAGTCATCTTTGGCGATGTCCTGAGAACGAGGTCGCCGATGCTGTTTCGGTGCGTGGTTGGCCTGTCTGCTCTTTCCCCCTATATTTTCCTCCTCGTTTACGTCTGTTTGTTGAGAGCTCTTTTGCCCTGCCCCTCTCCGAAAGCTAGGTCACCTGACAGGTTTTCGTGAGCCCCCGCCCGTCATTTTCTCATTTCTCGTTTTTTTGCCTGTGCGATAGGCACGTCAAACGACCCCCTCTCCCTCTCAGCCTTGTCGATCAGATTGAAGCGATGACGGAATCTACGTCCCTGATCGGGGGCGTCCGCTCCCCCCGGTGTAGTGGATTCCATTCTGATAAACCCATTTTCCACTCGTTGTCCTTGTGGACTGGATTTTTTCATTCCCTGTTGTACTAGTATTCATTTTTAGTGGACTCTATGGAGCTTCTGCCCTTTTTTTGTTCTATCTGAAAGAGAGCTCTTTCGCTTTCATCGACCGTTAGTTTGTGCTGACCCCCCGACACCTTTACTTTTTTTGGCTCCCTTTTTGTTCACAACTTTCCTTCTTAGATACTCTGCTCCCCTTCTCTTCCTTTCCTCAAAACCGCCCTCGACTTGTGCTTTTTAAGAGCCGCTCAGTCGTTGCTCCTTACACTGTCGTCTCTCCTCCCTTTTCCCTGAGGCAGGTTACCTTTCTTCTTTGCGCCATTTGGCGAAACATTTCTTTTGGTTCACGTCCGCTTCTATTGAGGGTTTTGCCAAGCTGTCATCGCCCCAGGGATCGTTTTTCCCGTCACGGAGGCCTAATCTTCCTCTTTCTGGACTCTCTCTTTTACAAAGCAGGCCAGCATCATCAGGCTGGACTCATGTAATTTTCCTAGGTCTCAGCCAGCCCGTTTTTTTTTTTTTTCCCGCTTGTCGTTTTTTACTCTTCCCCTAACGTTTGAATCCTGAGTCGACTTCAGGCCCAGATAAAGATTGGTTTTGGAATGGCTGGCCCCCCCCCCCGACGCGAATTAATTCCCTGCCTTTTTCTTATTCATGAGTAACTAAGAATTTTGCCGTCATCGGTAGAGCTACCCTTTTCCATAGGGCGGCATCGCGGGGTCTCCCTGGGCTCGTCTGGTTTCCCGTCGCTGACGACTGGTTTTGGTCTTTTCCGTTCGTGGTTTTCCCCTCAGCACCTATTTGCTTTGGTAGGAGCGATTTTTCCCCGCTCCATGTCAGGCGATTCCGCCCCGCCCGACAACCCTCACATTTCTGCATTTGTCTCTTTTTTACTTTTGGGAGGTTCGGTCAGCTGGAACCCGACCCCCCCCCTGCAGCACAGGACCCTCTTCTGTCCCCCACGTCACCCTTTCTGAAAGCCCCAACGTGAAATCCCGGCCGCGATTCACTTTTAAGTTCCTTCTCCATTTTTTTTTTTTTTTTTTTTTCTGCGCCTCCGATGGCAGAGCCTTTTTGAGGAACCAAATCCCCAATTGATTGGTCTCGTTCCATAATCTTTCGTATTTCCACGAGTTTATATTTCTTGCCGGTCGCATGTGACTCTTATAGCTCCTTCCTTTTCCCCTTCCTTGATATTTTTCAGGCCGGCCCCCTGTACACCCGGCCACCCATCTTCCTAGTAGGCTCAATAAACCATCGCGCCGCCTCGTCCATCTGATTCCCTGGGCGATCGCTCCTTCGGATTCCCCTAATGAACCATTTTTTGAAGTTTTCATTATGAACCAGGCTCCGCGTTTTTTCAGTCCTCATTCCTCTCTCGAAATCTTTACCCTGAAACCAATCTGTTTCCTCCTCCTGAGAGTGTCCCTGAGTAATGTTCTTTCGATCTCTTAGTCTTCCTTCTGTCCCGTAACCGTTCCGCTACCATGTCTTCTTCTCTCATGACTTTCCCTGATCGAGCTACTAGAACTGGCAATTCCTTTTTGCTGTCCGCCTAATCCTGAGTTTTACTTGTCGAGTCTCTTGCAACCTTGATTTTGTCAATAGACGATCACCTCTTCGCTTTTTTTTCTTTGAATCCTCGGCTTGCAGAACCGGTGACCGCTTCGCGCCTCGCCCTGCTGACCCAGAGGATTAAGTGGAACCGAACTGTTGAGCGTCTTGGTACCCCCGGTCCTTAGATGACGATTGCGAATCATTTTGGCCCATCAATGTTTTCCTCGTGAGCACTTGCTTTTCTTCCGTCTGCACATTCGCACCGTTTTTGTACTTGTCCTGTCTGCAATTATTTGCCCGGTTTTACCTAGTTTAGTCGGTCCTCTGCTTTTGCCTCTTCCTTCGATATCAGCTTCTTTTTTTTTCAGGCCACTTGAAACTGTCCCCTTCCTCTCCCACCTGCGAATCTCGAAAGCACCATTGTCCTTTCTTTAATCATTTGCCTCGGGCGAATTCCATCCTTCCCCCGTTTGTTGGACGATATATTCTCTTCCTTTTTTATAATGTGTCCGGACTGGTTATGATGCTTATTTTTCTTCGCGTAGGCGTTCATATTTGACCCAATCACACGTCACTGTTCCACCTGACCTGCGAGTTTTCCCTTCAGACGCTTTAGATTTCCTACTCCCTTAAGTGTGTCATCCAGATCACCTCTCCCGCTAACCTTTCTAGTATTCCCTTTCGCGCCCTCTTCGAGAAGAAATTATGTCCCCCCTGAGCGAGATTTTTAACTATCCGGGACCGGTACCTGTCCCCTTCTTTTCCAAGGCAAGCCCCCCCTTTACTGTAGCTGTCTACGCCTTTTCCTTCAAAAGGTGCTGTTCCACCCACACTACTCCTCCGCCCCCCTAAAGCCCCGAGGTGTATGGCGCGTTATCAAAACATGTTTCACGACTAGTTCATTACGGACCTCGTCACATGATGCGTGCCTCCGTCACCGCGATTTACATTTTCCTCCGAGATCTCCGCGTCGTAACCCGATACGTATCGGTGTTGTTTCCTGGACGGCTATAGCTTTCGAGAACTATTCACCCCTATGTACGTCATGATCGGAGTCCCCCGATGTAGATCGTATCCCCCCTCTTTACTCGCGTGCATGCCCGGTTTTGATTTCTCCCAGCGTCCTGGTTCCTTTTTTTATCTCGGCCCCTTCATTTTCGTCCGGAGCTGGCAGAGGCCTAGCGGTCCGTTAGGACGGATTCGTCTCGTCGTCCTTGTGATCTCTTTTTGATTCTTGCTCAACGTTTTTTTCTCGTGTGTTTTAGCGTTCTGCCCCTTCCAGCTGTCTCTCAAGCATGTTTTCCAAGAACCTGCTGCACATCTCGGCAACCTTGCGGCCACTTTGGGTTGCCGCCCGCTTCCCGCCCAGGCTTTCCCGTCGTCTTGACCCTTGGTTTATGAGGCCTCGCCGCCTGTCCGGGGCCATAGTCGTCTGCTCGGGGGAGACCTCGGGTTCGCTTCCTTTGTGATCGGCTTTTTGTCTTTTGCAGCCCTTTTACGTTGTGAAGTGCGTGACAATTATCGGGTTTTTTCTTGTGGTTGGGCCTTTTTTTCCTTTCCTAAGGATCGCCCCCAACGTTCCTCTCACACACTTGCGCACCTGGCGTTTTGGCTGGGAGGTTTTTCTTCCTCCCTTTCCCTGGCGCTCCCTTAGAGACGATTGGTCCCCCGAAGAGCTGTTTTCTTTTTAAAGAACCGGAACCTTCCCCCCCCCCTTTTCATCTGTCATGCGGGACTCTCCCTTTTCTGCCCTTCTCCGAGGATCGCGCTCCTTCATTGACGTTCGATTCCCCGTACGACCTCCTCGGCAATGATTCTGGTGCCTCAATTCATCCTTCCAGGCTTTTTTTGCCTTGAGGAAGTCGCTTGCCCCACAATCCTCCCCCTCTGGATGGTTTACCTAAGGTTTGGATCAGGACCAGTATCTTCTGGTGCGGGATTTTACGCGTGTCCTTCCCTTTTGAGCAGCCCTACTCCCCTTCCCCTACCCGCGCTAATACGGATAGTTTGTTATGACGGAATGCAGGCGATACTGTTGCTACTCGTTTACGTCTCAGTAATCATCATGATTCAATCCCATCCATTATCGGGTTAGACCATCCTGTCTTTTCGCGCAAAGTCCAGAAATCCCCTTGCCCGGCAGTTGAGATCTCCTTTCGCTCTTTAACCGAGTTCGGTTTTCTCCTCGGTTACCCTTTTCATGAATTCTGATCCCGAGCTTTTTTACGTCGTCTCTTTATTATCCAGTATTTTTCTTTTTGTTGGCCCCACGGCACAAAAGAGGAGGTCTTGATTTTGATTGCCCCACACCCCACCCAATTTTCTCGGTCCTGTGACAAATTTTTGCTTCTAGTGCAACCCTCTTTCCCGTCGTTCACCGTCGCCCTGCCTCATGGGGCCTAGGAGGATGTTCAAGTGGGTTATTCCGGTCTTTCCCCAGTCATCATTGCCCAATTGAAAACCCCCTGGGTTGGGATCGTTTTCCCCTTTCCTTTGAAGATAGAACTAAACTCCCCCTTGACTATACAGTTCCGACTTCTCTTCATTTGTCGAGGAAGTCAAAGCGCTTGATATGAGATCTTGCCTTGTTGATTCTCGTCCTGTGGATTTAGTAGGCTCTTCGTAGGACATGAAGATCGGCTTTTTGTCTTCCACCCCTCGAGTTTTCCATCTGTGCGTTTGCTTTCGAGAGCTTCGATATATATCCTCCCCCTTTGTGTGGTTTCTCTCGAAGTCCTCGCTCCGGAAACTCGCCCGCTTCTTCTCCGTCCGTTTTCTTCCATTCTGAAGTGTTTAACTTTTTTGATCCTATGCGATCGTCGTCTTTTGGCCCTTTCTCGGACGCCCTTTCTCCCCTCTCCGCGGACCCGATGAGGCGTCCGTAGCACGGCTCTTGCATTTGACTGCCGGCCTCTATCTGGAAGCTTTTTTTGTGATTGTTGCTTTTCCCCGGGCTTTCAGCTTAAATAAATTCCTCGTTTTGCCCAAGCAGGTTTTTTTTGAGGCACGCGCGTGTGGATTCTCACCTGTTGTAAGCTCGGCCACAGCCTTGCAGAGATGCGCTCCTCTCCAGTTGGTCCTCTTCTCCCGCTCCTTCCTTTAAGAGTTACTTTCGGCCTTGTTTGCGGTCCCATACCCGAACCATTCCTTTTTTCTTTTGTCACAGTTTTTCATCGCTGATCATCCCCCGGTTCCGTTCGTCGTGGGATAGACCTTCGTCTCGACTGCTTTGTTTTCGCCCAGCCTATCCCCCGCATAGGTTTCTCGAGAATCGCGCCATTTCTGCCCGGGGCGGGTACCGGTTTTATCTTTTGCTCCTCGTTTTTTTTCCCCCCGTGAGTGCTGCTCTCGATCAGGGTCGTTAGATTCCTTCTTTTTCTTCGCCTTCCTTAGGAGGATTCTCTCCTCTCTCATGTTAGATCCTTGTGACAACGGGCATCCTTCTTTTCGCGCGGGTTATTTAATGGCTCCGCGTTCTCTCCCATTGAGCTTTTTTTTTTTTTTTTTCTTCGGTGAAGTAACCACTTCGATCTGTTTAGCGACTTTCATGGGAAACGATCATCCTTCTGATGTATTTTGACGCTCGCTCCCCCTCTTCCCCTGTCTGGTTTTTTTTTCCCCATCCTGTTGAAGAGGCCTGTTTTTTTTCCCGCGGTCCGACGCCACTTTGCGCGGGAAATTAACTCGCCGTCTCCCTCTCCTCTTCTGTTCGACTCCTGATGGTGTGTTTTACGTTTCGTTAGGATTTTTGGTGTGAAATCGCCTAATTTATGCTGGGGTTGACCTTGTTTTTTTTCGGCTAGTCTTTGTACAGCGCATTGCTGTTCGAGCGTCCCCCTGTGGTGGTGTTCCCACCCCGGCCCCGTTGTTTCGTCGAGTTGGTCCGCTTACCCGTTGTCCTCGTAAGGCTTATCTTCCTCACGTAAAAAAAAACCCGCCCACTCGATCCTCTTTCAAGCCCGTTTACCCCTGTTCTGAATTCCCCCTTTTCCCCCAAAAATGATACGCCTCATTCATCTCATTTCGTCGTTTTTCTTTTTTCCGAACTCTGGAAAGGGCGTCATCACGCAAGCCAAGGATTATCTCTCTTGACCACTTCTTTAGTTTTTGCTGTCCCCCTTTCAATGAGTGATACTGACAAGTCTCTTTCTTTCCCAAGCCCGATGAAGTTACTTTTGGAACTCGTCTTCAGTTCAGTTCCCATGGCGTCCCTCCCCCCTGCGCCCCCCCCCCCCTTCTCTTTATTCCAGAGATCGAGCACCCCTTCGCCCCCCTCTCCTTTTCCGAGAGACAGTCTCAAGTTTCCCCAGTCCGCCCCTGGAATATTGTTCGATTCCTGGATTCCTCTTCGGCGCTTTTTAATAATGTACGCTCCCCCGAAATCGTTCGCCCTTTTCAACTATTTTCCTCGCCGTGTTGATGTAAGTAGGTAATTTTGCTAGGTCTCTTCGTTTAGGAGCTGTTCCCGTTTTAAGCCGATAAAGTATCCGTTCATGCTTGAGCTAGAGCGCTCCTCTCCCCCGGTACCCTCCTGTTTTCGTTCTTTGAAGCTTGCGTTTTTTTAGTAGGCTTTCTTCGGCGGCCCTTGCGTTTAACCTTCGCCGATCCCGCTTCTCTTTCGGTGCGGAGTCTTTTTTCAATTTTTTTTTTTTTTTGTTTAACTTTGGTCTTGGAAGCGTTCTCATCGAAGGCTTAACGGAGGTCTTTCCTTTGCGACTTTCTCGTCCGTTCCTGTAACTATCTGTACCCGCGTTCGAATGGTTTTCCT
>Ga0179593_1306862_pt1 | contig 13149 bp, 12 predicted proteins | sample CZODoug2_1_08_16_FD_185931 | JGI IMG/M metagenome (GOLD analysis project Ga0179593, IMG submission 185931) | Vadose zone soil fungal communities from Angelo Coast Range Reserve, California, USA - CZODoug2_1_08_16fungal (PacBio error correction) | ecosystem: Environmental > Terrestrial > Soil >... | reverse complement strand
CCTTTACCTCCGCAACCACAATTTTTATGTCTTCGGCTTCTTTCACTTTGTCCCGATGCCCCTTGCGGGTCGCTTTTCTCTTCTTTTGTAGTACCCGCGGTTGTTCGCCTATAGTGTCCTTCATTTCATGCCCCTATAGAGTTACATTTCCGGCATAGTGCTCGTGTCTTCCTAACTTCGAACCCCCCCCCCCCTCCCTCGAATCCCTTTATAAAATGTCTCCCTGAACTGCCGATTATTTCAGGGGTTTTTGCGAATCTCCCCCCTCCCCCCTTAGACCTTCCCATTTTTGTTGCTCCACCAACGACCCTTCACGTCTGCCAATCGGTCGTCGTGTCCTTCCCCTTAAATTGTTCAGGAAAGGAACCACTTAGGCCATTCCGTACCCTTTCGGTCTTGAGCGTTCTCTTTCTTTTCTCTCTTTCGCATCTTCTCTAACCTCCCCCCCCCATGCTTGTATTTAGAGTCAAGGGTAAGCCTCGTTCATCTTTTCCTTTCGTTCTCTAACGGCCTTTTCCCCCCCTCGACTAGAACAACCTGAGCTTGTGGGAATCCACCCCGGCCCCCCGGCTCGGCCATCAATGATCAAGTTCCCGTCCTGCCTCCAGAAAACTCTACGGTATTAAATTACATCGTTTTTCCCCTTCCCTTCCCCACCATCCACGCTGGCCCTTCTTCTCGTCCAGCCCCCTCTTCCCCGACGCCGTTCTCGACTGTCAGAAGGCCAATTGGTTGCCCCCTGTTGGCGCCGAGTTGCTGACAACGACTCGGTTCCTCCTAATTTGTCGCCTTTCCCCTGGAAATGCTCGCTATTCCCCACCGAAACCCAGGGGTAAGCGCCGGAGCGCCAGGTCGCTATCTTATGTGAGGTATTGTACTAAGTTGGGTTTTCCTCTGGCCAAGTTCGCCTTCTGCGACAGGTCCCTTGGTGACTTGGCTCGGTCGTCCCGACCAGACCCTGGCGCTTTCTTCTTTTTGAAGGACTTGATAGGTATCTCCCATTCGGGGTTCGTTGGGGCGCTGACCCCCTCCGCTTTTTACCTCGGAAGCGCCAGGTAGTTCCTTATTTTGACTGTTCAAATTGGATCACCCCTTTTCCCAATCTTAGACATTTTGGCAATTGTAAGTGAATGCTACGTCCCTACTAGTTGCCTTTCTTTCCCGACCTGGGTTCCTGTAACAGCTGCTCGTGGCTTTTTTCCTTTTGTAATCCTCCCCCTGGCCTGCGTAGGAGGCCCCGGACTTACACCCCCCCCCCCACTTTTGTCTCTTGATGTCTTTTTGGTTTCCCTTGGTTTCGGGTCTTTGTTAGTTTTTTTTTAGGGGTTTTTGTTTTTCGGTTTTTTTTTTTGGTTTTGCCGTCCCACCTTTAACGGCCAGACTCCCCTTCCGCAACTCTTTCTTTTTCCACTTGTGGTTGTCCCCAGTTCTTTCGGTTAGTTTTCTCTTCTTATTGGGCCCGTAGTTGATGGTTCGTCGTTCCTCCTTATCCTGGCGAGATTGACTTCTTGGTTTTTTTACCGGTCCACCAATACTGTATACTACCCCCGGAGGATAACGACGATCTACTCCTCCCCATCCCTGGCGAGGATCGTCCTTGAAGGCGTCCTCCCGGAAAGTAGTCCGAGGAGTACGTTTTTGGGCTCTCTTTCGGGTTTTGTCTCCTTCTGAGAGTCGAGGTGTGTTCCCTCATCCCGATTATTTTCGGATACCTTTTCCCGTTTCTACTGCTCAGGTCCCTTCTTTCTCCATCGCCTTAACGTGTGGCTTACCGGCCCCCCTAACCCCCCCCCGCCACCTTCGGCTTCTTCCCCCCTTTCTATCTCTTCGGGCTAGGGCAGAAAACTATCTTCGGTTGGCCTCTTTTTTTCTACCGGCGTTCCTGGCCACCTTGCCGGTCATTCTCTCACCTTTCACCTCGTTCCAACAGAGGGACAATTGTTCATCCTCTTCTTTATCCCCGACTTCTCTTTCCCGAGACCAGCCCTGCCGGTTCCTCCCTGCACCGCCAGGAGCACGTTCCCCCATTCTTCCACCGCGGCCCCCAACCTTTCCCGCGATATTTTCACCACTCCACGGGTTCTCGGCTCACTCCAACCCAGTTTTGCAGTTTTCAAGCCGTCGTTTGCTTCCTCTCATGAGTGTCTCCATCTTTAAACGATTTTTTACTCTTTTTGTGATAGTATTTTTTTCCCCTAATCTTTTCTGTACTCCTGCCTTGCCTCCTTCTAAGGATTTTTTTTTATTGGGTGGATTGACTCTCCCGCTGGGTCTCCGGTCTGTTTTTCCCCCCTCTCAGAGTAACGGTATTTTTTTCCGAGTGTGCTTGCCTCCAGACCTTTCATTGTCCTATTTTCGTTTGCCCGCCGGGCGGGCTGGTCTCTCCTGGTGATCCGGTGTTGGCTGTTTTGTAGACATCTTTTTTGTTTTGCCCGATTTTTTGGCTAGTCCGGAACCTTGGCATCTTTCCGCGGCGTCCTTTGCGTTGTTTTTCTCCAACCGCCCCAGGCGTCGGGTTTTTCTTTTTCTCGCGAAGTGTCCCTGCCCTCCCCTCTTTGTTTTTAGGGTTTGTTCGGTCCGCCCCCGACCTATTTGACTTTCTGCTCACGCGACCGTTCCCTGCCTTTTTCTTTTTTTGGCCCCCATCTTTCAGAACCTGTGAAGTCGACCCCCATCGGTGGCCTCCCCTTGATCTGCATGTGACTGTCACCGCCAAGTTTCCCCCGGACTCGCTTTTCTTTCCCTCCCGTGCTTTTGCGAAATTAGTAGAAGCGTTCTGATTTCGTTAGCTCCCTTTGCTGATCTTGGTACCCCCCCCCCCCCCCCCCCCCCATCCCACCCCCACCCCACCAACCACCCGTTCCTGAATGGTCTCTTTGACAACACTCCGCAGTTTATTGACTCTGTGGCAGTGTTTTACACTTTAAGCCCTGTCGAATTGGCCCCGCCTCTAGACTAGCAGCTTAAGTTTTGGATAAGACCTTCCGTTCCCCCTCCCTGGATGGAGGCACGAGCTTATTTTTTGGACCCCTTCTTGCAAGCCGGACGTCCCGCCTGTCCCCTTCTACTTGGCCGCCCGTCGTGGACCCCTTCCCACCGCGCCTGGAACTTGCTCGTGGTCGATTTACGAAGGGACCATGTCGGCAATACTTGGTAAACCTTTTGCTCGCTGCATGTGACACGTTTCACTCACGTTTTTTTCGCCGACTATCCGCTGCCTCCTTTTAGGGGATGTTAAGCTGTACAGACTTTTCCAACAATCCGCGCCCCGCCGTATCTCCTTCCTCTAGCGTCTATGGGCCACTAGTATCAGGATCCCTGCACGGTCTGCTTTCACGGCCCCTGGGCAATAATTTTAGCATGCTGGCTGCCCTCCCATAGCAGTGATCCTTTAGCAGCCGGATCATTCATTGGTTTCCTTTTCCGAGTCGATCGGGCACTTTGCACGGCCTAGACTCCTTATAGTAAGTGCGTCAACTTGTAACTGTGTTTCTTAGTCGGCACCTTTTCTGACAACTCTTTTTTTGGACTGTGTCTTCTGAATTCCTCTCCTTTTTCCATTTGGGTAGGGCTTTTTTGATCGCGTCTAATCCAGTTTAGCGGGGGGGACTTTCCGTCCTTTTTTTGTTTATCTTTGATGCCTCGACGGTGCGCCTTTTTTTTGCGGCCCATCCCGTGGTCATTTTTTTGCTCTTTTGGCGACTTTCAAGCAGAGCCAGTTCAAGGCCCCCCCCTCTGCACCAGTCTATTCCCTTAATGTCGCCATTATTCTTCGTTTTTCTTTTTGCCTAGATTGAAGCCAGACCCCCAGCAAACTGCTACGAACTATGCTTCTCACGATGTCCTCGATGGCCTGTCTTACCTGGGCCAGGGTTTGAGTCACTTTCGACTTTGTCACCTGTTTTTTTCCGGAGTTTGCTGGTGGGAGCACCTGGGCTTAGAGGGTTTTTTGACGGTAGGGTTCTCATGGTATCAAAAAACCATTGTCACGGTCTTAGTCCTGGTTCCACTCATAGGTTTAGTCGAGTTTGAGTTATTTGGTCCCTAGTGTTCTTTCGACACCTACGTATCTCTTATGTTCCAGATTGGATAGTGTGCGTCATCTGACGACGATAGGATCCTGGGTAACCGCCGACTCCCTGAATGGCGTCCCTCTTAACCTACAGCCTTTTCAGGTTGAAGTTTCCTTCCGGTCAGAACATCTTTTCTTCCTTCCGCCCGTCCTGTGCGTTAGGGTTTTTTTTAATTGCTATTGCGTATCGCTTTATTTAACCTTATGAACAGCTTTCCAGTGTTCTATGACCCCGGTCACCAAACGGCATTTTTTTTTGCTGCCTTCTCCTTCCCTGACGTTCGCCTTTTTGGGCGGGGCCCTTCGTCGCGGAAGATCTTCGGCTTTCATGGTTCCTTTTGATCGTGGTTTTTCCCGGTTTGATGGTTCATGTCCAGGTTTATAAGTCCGCGTTGTTGCCTTTATATTTCTGAAACCTTGTTCGGATTCCCTTGACTAGGTGATCTCGGGAGGTGTGCGTCTGGAGTTTTTAGGCGTTTTTGCATTTTCCTTTCATCCCCTACATGATCGGTTACCCCCTGCGAAGGGGATGGTCGTCACGAGTTCTTTTTTCTCCCCCGACCGCTTGTTTCTTTCCCGTGTCTTTTCGGGCTGCACGATCCCCCTGTGACAGGTAGTCATTGTCTTCGCGACGTTTCCTTCCCACGGATCTTTGGGCGGGGATCGGTGCTAGATTACTCTTCTGTTGAACGTTTCGCCGTTTTACCGCTGGGTTCCCCTTGACCACAGCTCCCTCTCGCTTTTTTTTGTTCTACTGTGCCCACAATTTCCCCCCGTCGTTCATTTAGACCTGTTCCACCTTCCGTAGAGTTTTTCCCTTCCACGACTTTTTATCCGGGTCATGATGGTGCTGCTTTTTCTGATCATGTTAATTTGGGGTTTTTTCTTCGACCCACCCCCCCCTTTGCTACATCCCTGGTCGTTTCCGTCACATTTTCCCCGATTGCATCATTGACCTCAACCGACTGGTCTGCTTGCCTTCCACTCTGTAGACCTCCCTACTTCCACCCCGCAAAATCTGTGTCCCGGCGTAATTGATATCCTCCACTGGTTTTGAGAGGCTTTTTTTCACCACCCCTTTTTGATGCGATCGGCCCTGACCTCTGCTACAAGCCACTTTTGCCACTACGATTACAATGCCTTCCTTTCTTGGCTTTTCCACGGCTCTTTCCACGCCTGCAACTCAGGAGCTCTTTCTGAATGTTTTTCATGCTTTGATTGTTTCCTACGTTAATGCAGCCTACCTGTTTTCTGGGTTGGGACCTTCATCTTCCCCTTTTCCTATTTTAAGCCTGTCCGGTGTTTTCGGCTTTACACGGCTTACTTAATCGTCCCCTACTACCCCGACGGGGCCGGCCACCTTTTTATCTACATACTCCCCCCCGATTTCCACCCCTTTATCTCCCCACAGTCCTTCCCCCCCATTCACCCACACCCTCCCCTTTTCCTTCCCTTCTCCCCCTCACCATAATATTTCCCGGTTCCCTACCACAGTTCCGTCCTCTCCCTTATGCGAGCTCTTTTTTCGGTATTTACTTGTATCCCGGCTTAGTTTCTCCCTCCCGAAGTAGACGATCTTTTTCGTAATGGGAATTTCCTGCCATTCCGGGACCCCCCTTATGCGTCAGAGTGATTTTCGTAGTTTCCTCCCTAGCACACCTCACTCTTTTACTTGCGTGTATTATTTTTAAGGATTTTTTCGAACCTTGTCCTTTGTTTTGTTTGAACACGGCCCCATAAGTTTCCGGAATTTTTCCACAGTGCCCTTGCCCCCCCCCTAGACAGTCTTGCCCCTTCGTATGCTATGGGTTCCCTCCACGTCGGAGGACACTTCGGCAACCTTCTTTACCTCTCTGTGGGAGTTAGGGTTTTTATTGCGCTTCCGAGAGTAACCCAGCCCTGCGATAAGAATGGACGGTTCTGTCATCCTTCTTGAAGCCCCCTTTAGTATAATCTTTTTTTGCCCAAATTCCGCCAAGACTTACCGGTCCTTCGATGGGGCCGCAACCCCCCCGGCCACCTTGCTTTCCCTTCCCGACCCCCCAAACGTTTCCCATGCCGTCTTTAATACCCCGATAACCTTTTTTCTTCAAGTGACATCTTGCGTCTCCAACCCACCTCCCACAACGTGCCCCTTGTCCCAGGCCGTAGCAATTCACCAGACTTCTTTTAGGTGCGGGACGGTCAGACGACACGCAGGCTCTAGCGAAAACCCTGATGTGATAGTCGTGAGCATCCAGTTCACTCTCGTGACACCCTTCCCACAAATGTGTGAAGGCGACCGTCTCCCAACTCCAATTGACTTTTGGAGACCTCATTCTGTTCTGAGTCTGTTAATTTTTTACTTTCCGAATTATGCTATTGTCCGGGGCATTTTATAGCAGCTATCTTTGAACATTTTAGGCCGATAGGCTTCGCAGTCTGATCGCTTTCTTTTTTTACCTAGGGTCTCCTTTGACCTTTCGCGCCAATCCTCGGTCAGATATTCTGTCTTTTCCCTCCCTATGTGGACTGTTTTGGCTTTACTTTTGAGAAAATCACGTTCTTCTACTTTGTTCCGTTATTACATTTATAGTCGCCGTTTAGGCAAGGTATTAGAGGTGGTTTACTTTTAGAGATGTTTTTTTTATTTGTCCGCAGAGCCCTCGGTATCCCCCCTACCCGGCCGAGGTCTCCCGCCACCCGGCTTTCTCGCTTCTCTCCCTTTGAGGCGACCCTTCTGTTTCTTCTTTTCTATGGTCCTTGTGTTTTGGTCGGTGTCTTCGTCGCGTTCTTCTGGGTTGATGCTTGTCTGTGCCTGGCCCGTTTTCTTTTTGTTTTTTTTGTTCTTTTGCCGGCTTCCTTCCCCATTTCCCTTTTTGCTTGCACGATGGCCCAAGTCCTTTTGGTCCCTACAAACCTTTTTGGAAGAGTAGAGGTATCTTTTGGAAGGTCTTTTTTCTTGGATCGTTCGGCCTAGTAAACCGCCGTCCTGGCTGAGTTCGGAAGTTTTTTTTTTCAGGGGATGAGAAGATTCCCCCTGAGGTCCTAACGGACTCGCTCACCGCTCCCAAGACGTTTGCGGATTAGCTCGCGGCTTCAGTCCGTGTATTTTTGAAGGGGACCGATTGGTCCTTGTGTTCCCGTGTTTCCGTTCACTGGTATGGTCACCACATCTCTTTTTTTCTAAGTAAGATTTCAAATGGATCTTTTTTCCTCTCCGTTCCCGGTGGTCTTCGTCCCGAACACCTACCTAGGCTTTTACACTCTTCGTTATCCAGGCTGTTATAAGGCTTGCACACTTTTTTTCATATGTTTTTGCTTTTGCTCTTCTCTTCACCCCGTTAGGAGGCAGTCTGTTTCGGTCTTCAGGACATTCAGGTGACTAGTTGTAACCCAGGCTAAGGCGCCGAAATACTGACCCCCCTTCGATACGCCCCGCCTTCTTTCTTCCTTTGCCCCGAGACCCACCAGGCGCCTTTCGGCCTTCCCCGCCCGCGGCCCCACCCTTCCCCGTCCTGATTGGTTTGGTTGGTTAACCCAGGTTGAATTCGCCCACGTCACAAGCCACTTTTTGCAGTATACACGCTTGTCCGAACTAGTGTCCAGCCTTTATACTTTTTCTGTACTCCTCTCTCTCTACATCTGTGAGCGCTTCTTGGTGGACATATTGAAAGCGACCTCTTCGTTCGTTTATAGGCACGACGTCTTTGCTTTTGTGTGCGTTGCTTTTTTTTTCGTAGGTGGTTCCACGTTATCCGGTACTTTCCGGTGATTTCTCAAGAACTCCCCCCCCCCCCCACCCCACCCCCCCCCACCACGGCCGCACCATTTTTTCTGGTTAGGTGAGACTGGCTTTTTGCTTTTATCTACTTCGGGGAGTTTTTGCGGCGCGGTCTCGCAGGTGGGTTTCTTTTCTTTCCCGACGGCCCTCTGGTCTTTCATTCATTCACCTCTGGCCGCGCCGTCCGTTGCGCTGTCGCCAACCCCTTCACCTTTTGAGTTGGCCATGATGTTTTCGAACGTTTTTTTACCAGCTACGATGTTGGTTTTAGGTCTGCCCTCTGGACAGGCATTGCTTTCCCAAGCGCACTTTGAATCGTCGGCCCGATAGACCCTCTATGGCCTGTTTCCTCGGGCACGGATCTAAGCCTTTTGACCGGGAACACGCCATGATCACACGGGTCCAGTTTTTGAAATCCGAACTTTTTTTTTGGCCGTCGCCGATCCTCGTTCTGTGTGATCGTTATCGTCTCGGCCGCGGGTTTTCTGGGTTTAGGTTACTTTAAAGTCATTCAGCTAGGTAGAGGAGGACTTTTTTACGAAGCATTCCGACTGTCCAAAGACCACTGCTTTTTTGGAAAGCCTTGCTTTGGTATATCACGAAGTGGCCTATGATTGGCAGTCGTCAGTGGCCGTGAGGTCCCCGGACTCGCCCTTTGCTCACTTTCTTTTGCTTTAGCTCTCTGAGTCCTCTCCTCGTCTTCCTGCACAAAAGTCGAAGAAATTCGTCGGGCGTACTCCGGGACCTCCCCACTTTTTCCCCAGACTTTTCGTTTTTCACGAGTTCCACACAAAATTACGGACGACCGACGCTGCGCCGAGGGTTTTCTGATGGTAATTCTTTGTTTCCCTTCCATGGTGTAAACAATGTTTCTCCGTGCGCCTTGAATGAATTCTCTGGTTACCGCGATAGCTACAGGAAAAGGACGGGCCGAATCGGGCCCCATTCTACACTCAGTTTCTCAGAACGTCTTGCTTTAATGTTTTCTTTTTCTGAGAGAATTGCGCCTTCCAGCTTTTCCCTTGTCGCGAGCGTCTGTATGGTGTCGCGCCGACGTTGTATTTTCTACTAGTGAAACGCAGTAGCTATTGACTCTCTCCCTCATGCTCGTCGTTATTGTCCGGTGTGCTTTTCAGGGTCCCTCATGTCCCAGTTTGTGTTTCGCCTTTTTCCTATGTCCTTGTCTCTGGTGGGATTTATTTTTGACGTTTCCTTGATTGCGTTCCGGCCGTTTGCCGGTGTTGGGTTGTATTTGTTTGTGTCCTTTTGGTTTTCATTTAGGTTCCGTTCGATGCCCTTTGCTTCCTTCCTGACTGGTTTATGAGCGTTTTGGCCTATCTCTCGAGCGAAGAGCAAAAAAGCCACTTTTGCAATAGCCCGTTCGTCGGTTTGGAGCCGGTTGCGACCGGCATGTTTTTGAGTAAATCTACGATCTGGACAATTTTTCCATGTCATTTGTGGTGGTTACCCAGCCCTTGTGTGCCTTCCCGTGAGGATGGGGTTTTATTCAATCCCTCACCCACTGTCAAGTTCGCCTTCTCAGTCCAATTTTAGGGTTTCCGTTTTCGTTTCGTAGCTTTTTGATTTCTCAGTTCTTCGAGATTAAGTTATCCTGCACTGACTTTTCCCTCGTTTCGTGTGGACCTTTAATGAAACCCTCTCGGCACTCGGTACTCCTCCTCCGGAAGTTTCTCAAAATCTACCCGCCTAGTCCTAGGCCGTTAAGCGCCTGAACGGTCCTCCATTGGTCTTTCTTCCTTTCCGCCGCCCCTCTTTGCTTGAGTGCCCGAGTGTAATTTGTTTCCGGATTGTCTTCTTCTTGACCCCCTCCTGCCCGGATGATGTTCCCAGGGTCCTATTATAGTGTCTTTTTCTTGTCCATTCCCGTCATGCCCCCTGTAGATCTCCTGGGCTTTGCCTTTCTTCCCTTCCGTCAACTCGCTTGCAACATTGTGGTTTCAGGGATATTTTGCGCGACAGGGGTTGTCCACGCAGGATTGTAGAACCTGAATGAATTTTGGAAGTGCTAAGGCTGCATAAGGCTGCCTCCGTGCTGCCCTTTTTGATACTAGGGATGGTGTGCGGTGATACCTTCCCTCGTTTTTGAATGCCCCCCTAACTAAGGATAGCGGTTTGCTCGAGTTTCTGATCGCACCTGCGTTAATTTTAGTGCCCTTTTCAGAACTCTTTTTCTTTCGCTTGTTTTTCTGAGGATCGTCCCCTCTGACTTTTTGTAGATTGAGCCTCCTTCGTACGCCTAGGCCCCTTCTTCATTTTTAGCTGGGATCGCGCGTCTATCCGTCTATTTCGTGACACTGTCGTACTTACGAGTCATGTTTTTTTCCCTTACCCCTTTTCTTCCATTAATGTGGTTCTTATTTGATGTGTTCAAGGCCAGATGTCTTCTCCTGTTTCCCTTCTACGAAGCGTCAAATCAGAAGGAGCTAATGTGTTGGGCTTTTCGAGATTTCCTTAATTTTCTTTACTCAAGATGGTTGATCGTTCACATCCCCCCCATCCCCCCCCCGTCGTCTCCAGAGTTTAGTTTTGACTCCCTCCACACTTCCCCTCCACTTTTCGTCTCCGGACCATGCCAGTGTCACTCACAAGGAATTCCTCATTCTTCCACACCTTAGTAATTTCCGAGAGTTGCTTCATGGCACCCTACACTTTTCCAGCTTCCCGTTCTCTCGAACTTTGTCTCCCACGACCCCCATCACTTCTGTGCCCCGGTCCCCCCCGCCCCATGTCATGAGTGTACTAAGCTACGTCAAACACTCGTCTGGCTCCTTCCTTGCTTCACTCCCCCGTCTACGATTTCCCGGTTACCCCGTCAGTTTTTCCCCTGCCAGTTCCCCGTCCCCCAGCGTTGACCCTCCCAAGGTCGCGAGCCTTTCCTTCCTTCTGACCCTCCCCAACTGCCTCTTTTAGGGTTTTTTTGCAAACTTCTTCCATGCCTGCTTCTCGGCCCCTCCTCCCTACGCCGACCTATCTTTACTGAGGACTTTCCGGATTGAACCAACCCTCCCGCCTTCAGGGTCCCTGGGAAACGTTCCTAAAGAGTCTGCTTTCCGCGCCTCCCGCTTTTTTCACTTTACTGGAGATGCCTTTTTTGGTTCTTTAAGTCTTTTCCTCCCTTAGTTAGTTTTGTAGTCTCTTTCTGCACGATTGATCTTTCCAGTGTGTTTTCCCAGCCCGACTTTCATCGTACGATTCCGATCTCTCTTCCTTGAGAAGTTCTCACGAAAAAGTCATTAGCTTTTTCCGAGATCCTGGCCCTTAGAGCTCACTGACTTCGGTTTGTTACCCTCCCACCGAGTCGTTTCCATGCGCATGCCACCGGGACTGGGCGAAAAACCAACCGAGAAACCTTGAGGGACCTGAGGTCAGTCTTTTTCCCCACGGTCCAAAGGTTTTGCAATGACCACCCCTCTTCACGGCCCCTGTGCTTTGCCGCACCCACGGTTCTGCTTGTTTCTGTTTCTTTTTGCTTTTTTAGCTAGCTTTTAGACTCCACCATCCCCAACTTGGTTGTTTAGTCATTGCCTGTCCTAGTAAGTACTGAATGCCCGGCATAAGGTCGTTGGACCGGCCTTCCAAATTGCACAGAGCCTTATTTCCCTCCCCCGGCAACTGATGGTCATTGGATAATTTTCACTTACCTTCCCTCCTCTTCCCCCCCGTTCCAACTGATTTCAAGGGAATCGTTTGTGCATCCACCCCCCGACCCATTATTTCCCACCAGTTGCAGGCCGCCCCCGTCCCCCGACTGTCCGTCGAAGATGAAGCGAAGGATCCACGCTTTGGCGAGAGTGGCGACCCCTTTCTCGACTTTTAGTTTTACGGTAACCCCGCCGGGCTTCCAAGTGGCCCACCACGGATGAGAAGGCTCGTGCACTTCAGTGGCGAGGGAGAAAAGTCCCAGTTGAGGTGAGCTGCTAATCTGGAAACGGGTTTTCCGCTATGATGACGGTACACTGTGCCTTGGTCTCTATTTCGGAAAAGACGAGCATGCAGATTAAGTGCTTTTTTTGCCTGCGGCCGCTGGCCCCGTATCACCTTCCTACGGGTGCCAGATCGGAAAAATTTTAGTCGGCAAATCGTAGGACAGCGAAGCTGTGTCGCTTGGTATATTTACTTGTTTTAATACCTTGAGAAAAGACTTTAGTTTTTTCTAAAGGGACTTGAACCGTTCGTCATGATCGTAACTTTTTTCGTGACAGGGCTTATCACGGTTTGGTATGTGCTCGAGGTCGTCTCAGTCTGGGGCGCAGAGGAGCTTGTCCTTCAGGCTTCACCTCACCACCTTTATTCCACTTCTAACCCCCTTTTCACCTCCCCACCCTTCCGCCCCTCTCCTACCCTCCATCGCCCTCGACTCGCCCGGCTCCTCCTGGTTCCGTGTTTTCTGCTGGGCTTTTTTCTTTTCCAGTTTGTCTGCTTTTTCTTCCTCCCTTCTTTTTCCTTTTCCCTTTGTTTTTTGTTTTTTCCTTTTGCTTGGTTTTTTTTTCTTCCCTGACTTTCGTGTTTGTTTCCTTGCTTGCCAGCCCCGCTCTCGGTACTGAGCCTGCCCCTTAGGGTTCTCAACAACTTGGGCAAGAGTCTAGGTACTGTCTTCTGGTTGGCCCCTCGGTCCTTGGTGCTTCCTTTCTCAGTGGCCCCCCCAGAATGCTCCCCTTCCTAGTTTCTGCTCTTTTTTTCACCTTTACTTTAATGGCTATCTCCACTGAGTCGATAACGATGCTCCAGATCCCCCTTTCCGTGGCTCGTTTCCAGTGGCCTTCTAATCTTTTTCGTACCGTCTTTTTTGAGTTTCATGGGGAGATATTTTCGTTTCGGTCCACGGCTTCTCCCGCTTCTCAGTTGTCGACATCTTCGCTTTTAGGATGGTTTGCCGGCCTCTCCTTTCCATGTCGCTGTTTTCCCCATGAGTCCCGTTTTCCTGCTTCCCGAACCCCCTGTACCACAAATCGGAGGTGTGAAAAATCTACTCCAGAAGTCATCGTGACAGCAAATCCCGTGCTTGGAGAGGTCTCCCACTTCCCTTGCCTGGCACAGATTTTTTTTTTCTTTTTTTCTTCACTAGTCAACCGTCTTTCCACCCTTTTAAAATTTCCGCCCTACAACTCCCCTTTGGATCCCCGACTTCTATCCGCCCGCGACAGGGTTACCACGGCTTGAAAAATGGCGCAGCTTGGATTATTTATGGAAACTGCCTTCTTTTTTTTCCACTGCCCCCTCTGCGTCTCGCCATTAAAACCTACATCACTCCTTTTTTCAGTCCTCCCCTCGGTGCGTCAAAGGAGTGTCCGCT
>Ga0179593_1704331_pt1 | contig 13150 bp, 13 predicted proteins | sample CZODoug2_1_08_16_FD_185931 | JGI IMG/M metagenome (GOLD analysis project Ga0179593, IMG submission 185931) | Vadose zone soil fungal communities from Angelo Coast Range Reserve, California, USA - CZODoug2_1_08_16fungal (PacBio error correction) | ecosystem: Environmental > Terrestrial > Soil >... | reverse complement strand
GCTCGCCTGGAGTTTGCCTTTCGACGCGGACCCACGGACCTTTTTGAGAAGGGTAGAGACGACCCTGGTCTTTTTTCTTGATATGCGATGCTGAAGAGTTTCGGCGTCTAAAAACCTCTTAGGCGCCCTCCTTTTTGCGTCGGCCGTCCCGGTTTTTTTGAGAATTGAGTCAATGAGGGAGTCTGGAGCTAGGTTCCCAGCGGCTGGGTAAATTATGACTCCCCTAAAGTTTTTAGGGTGGAGTTTGCGTATCTCCCCTTCGTAGATCTCGGGAAAGAAACACCTTCCCTCCCCCTTTCGGCCACCGGAGTGGACATACTGATCGACCTTCCCACGTTCCAATACATTTTTTCTTTCCTCTCTTTTGTTTCGCACACATCTCAGGAACGTCAACGGGATAGTATCCTCACTCGGACAATAGACGGCTTCGCTGGGCCTGATTTTTGAGAAGGCTTCCCCCCTCCCTTCTTCGATCGCTCGAGCGCTGACGTAGAGTCGATCATCTCAACTGAAAGGAGCGATAGAGTTCCCGATGTCGGCTGGAGAGGGGCTTGTTTCCCTCCCTATAGACCCCGGCAAATCGACGCTCTTCCCTCCCTTTTTCCCGCTTTTGCTGCTTCCCCGATACATGACGGGGAACCCGGACCCCCCGGTCGTCGCGTTTTTTTGAGCCTTTCCGCACGCCCAGGCAGCAATTCGAAGCGTTCCGGTGAGAAAATTGGCCAAGTTTTTGTGCCACCTAGTTTTTTCCTCCCTCTTTTAAAGCGTCCAGGCAAAAGAGTCCGGGCAGCTGCGGTCTTTTCTCCTTCGCCCTTTCGTTCCCGGCAGGACCTCTTTCTTTCCCCTCCTGCCAAATCCCTTTCAAAAGCGTGGACGTTTTTTTACTACAACCTCAGTCTTTTTTTCCGAAGAAGGCTCTCCCCCACGCTCCTGCAAGAGGTTCGAAACCGTTCAGGTAGATCCTCCCCATTTTGTTCCTCCCGCGGAAGCCGGTTTCGGTCGAGATCTCGGTGAATGACCTGCTTGAACGCCGTCAAAACGCGGTGGGTTTTTTCCTGCTTTCCCCCCAGAACTCACCCTTCTTGCTGCAGAACTTTTATTCTTCCTCCCGATACGGCGGAGGTCGGCAACTATGTCGGATCCTATCCCTCTATCTAATCGCTTAATCCTGTGGGCGCTTTTCCCTGATATCCTTCTTCCTGCTCTCAAGAGCAATACGACGCTTTCCTCGGCATTCTCTCCCCACCCGCATAGCGGCACGGCATTATAATAAGGCTCCCTTTTTTTCCGCCCACGCATCTTCCCCCCCCTCGATTCTTTTCCGGGGTCGCAAGCACTTTCCTCTTTCTTTAAACTACCACCTTTTCGATTCGTCCGGTTCTTTTTTCCGAAGATCTCTACTTTTCCCAGATTCCTGTTGGTTGGACGCGGTTTTTATCCTTTTTTTTTTAACGATGGAGACTACGAAGGCGGTCTTTGCCGTCACAATGACCATTTCCTATGTCGCCCAATCCAGGGATTTAGCAGAGGAAATGGTCTGGTGTCTTTTTTAGACGACCTTCCGCACCGGTGCATCAGACTTTTCTCCCCCCTTTGCGTCGGGCTAAGTGTCCACGAAGGAGGTTTCGGTGCTCCCCCCCCCCTGATATATATATGCCTCCTCCGTTTTTTGGTTGTATCGCTCTTCTGAATCCTACGGTCCATCGACCCCTCTTTTTCCCTCCCCCCTTTTTTTGACACTTCGCCGAAGCCGTCCTGATGCCAGGTTCTTCGGGTACATACCTTGTGTCCCGCTGGAGAAGAAGCTTCGGATTGGGCTCTGCTTAAGAATTCTTTGTTCTACGGAACTCTACGGAAGACTTATGCATTCCCTCCCCCCCCTTCTTTTCCCCCTATACCTTGGTCCCCGAAAACGTAAAATGCCTCGCGAGTGACACTTCCTTTTTATCATCGTATGGTGGTCGGAGTGGAGAATCCCTGAGTTGTATAAAAGGACCCTTTTGGAGGTCTCATTCGGTCAGAAGGATCTCCTTCCTTGAAATGTCTAACCGGCATTGGCTTGCCCGAGCTTTGCCAGTGATTCCGGCGCAGGTATCTGTGAATTCCCGAACCAATTCTGCAGTGCATGATCGCTTGCCTCTCCCTACGATCTTCTACTGGGACGCAGAAAAGAGATCCTAATTCCCCCTTCTGACCCGGCCCCAATAACTTTATCTCATCGGTTTGATGCGAAGATGATGGACCGGTTCCTGGGTTTTTTTTCTTTCGGGGGGCAAGCACTGGAACATTTCCCCTCTTCCTCTTTGCTCTCCAGAAGAACGGCTATTATTGCACGATCCACTTTCTTTTGGCGATGTGGAGGCTGATTAGCTCTTTTTTCTCTTATAAGTTTACGAAGGGGCTTTCATTTAAGCCAGGCCCGCTTTGAAAAGTGATTTTGGCCTTGCCGCATTCTAGTTCCATAGCGTTATAACCCTCCAATCTCCTAGGTCACGCGCTGTAGCATTTGTTTTTTCTTGTCCCAGACCTGTTGCACGCCTGTTGAACATGTCGACCCCCTTCCCCCGCTTCCCTTTAATTTTCTTCCTTGTCGATCTACCTTGCTTTTTCCCAGAAAGATGGTCGTTCCGGCCCGTCATTATACCCCTCTCATAGTCAGCAATCGTCCCGCTTACGATTGGAGTCTGGGTTTATTCGGTAATATGCCGAATCCCCCCCCCCTCCTTGCGTCTCTTCCGATGTGTCCGACGCGCCGATCCTATAATTTTGTCCGACCGGTAATAGATAGATCCGACTACTCTCTCCTGGATTCTTGAAGATGGCCTTTTTTTCCATCTCTCCCGAGAAGCCGGGACCCTCTTTCCTCTTTTTGAGATCGCGTTGCGACGATGAGGCTTTAAGACCTCGTTACAAGGATTCTACGTTCGGGAGAGATTTCGATTTGCCACCTCCCCCTCTGGGTATTTGTGGAACCAGGAGGGCTTCCTTTTTTTGTATTGCCGAGATCGAAACCGAGCCCGCTACACCTCACCACTTGTCTCAATTTCCTATGAGAAGATGAGAGCTTTTGTGTCTACGCTCGATGGTCAGCCAGTCAAGGACCGGTAAGTGTCTTCTCCCTTCCCCTGAGTACGCTATGTGTTGCCCCGCCCGAAACCCCACCGCCTCCTCCGCGCATTTAAAGACCCACCTGGTAGCTGTCCTTTTCCTCGTTTAGTGCCGTCTACGCGTCTCCCTCAAACTCAAGGCTGGTCATCTATCTTTACGTGTAATTGTTGTTGGTGAGACTTCTACTCGATATGTTTAGTTTCACGGTCGAGGTCTCAAAGGAAGAGAGAATGCGTCCGACCCTCGGTTCTTTTAGTTGTTCGCGGATCTTCGGTTTGACTCTTTTCATTTTAATGTCACAAACCATATCCTTTTTCGCCCCCTAGAGAAACTTTAATGTGACATGGTCCTCCCAATCGAGGAGGGTTCTTTTGTGTCAGTCCCCAGAGATATTCATTTCCCTCCCACTTTACAGTGGGAGGTTGTGGTGTTTGTTACTAGCCTGTCCGGGCTTTTCTGGGCAAACCTTACCGCGCCCGGGCCCACCTCCCCCCCCCCTCTGGGCGAGGTGCTATCCCTCCCGCCCCTAAATGAAATAATCTTTTTGACCTTCGGTAATTTTTTCTCCCATCTTTCCTCGATGGGCCGCATCGCAAGGACGGCATCGATAACCTGTAGTTTTCCCTTTAAGTTTTCCCTCCTTTCACGCTTAACGATTCAGGCCCCTTTTGATTCCCTCCTTCTCGGCGCCCCTGACTCGGCCGTAGGTCGCCTAAATGAAAAGGACGCTCTTTCTTTACTCCCCTTCGATTTAAGAGTTTTTTTCTTCGTCTCCCGCTCCCTCCCATCGCCGATTCATGCGCCGCTTCCCGGCTCTCCTTTATAAAGACGGGCAGGATTCCCCCCCTATTATGGATTTTTTGTGTCTCTGCGACGCCCTCCATTCTCGTGCCTTTTTGGCTTTCCCTGGCCCCCCTTTAGTGCACCTTCTCCCCCTTTGTGACGAGCCCCGATGACAATGTCTGTCCGGCAGTGCAGGATATCCCTCTCCAGAAGTCTTTCCTTTCCTTCCCAAGTCCCCCCCCCCATCAAGTTCCCGTGCCCCGCCCCAGTAGTACCCATACATCCTCGGCCGCGTATCTCAATCTTTCCCCTACAAGTCTCCCTTTAGCGAGCAATTGCGTCTGAAAGAGAATCCAGTTTATTGAGTATTCGTTTTTTTGAAGTTTCCCAGTTCATCAAATTTTCCCCCTGAGGCATTGACCTACTTTAATTTTAAGCGAAGAGATGTCCTGGAGGGTAAAGACATTTAGGAAGGCGTTCCACTTCTGTTGAGTCCATTCCCCTTCCCATATCTTTCTAGCGCATCGTCTGCAGTGCAGCTTTTGCGGTCACCTGCCATCCGGCGTATTTCTCTAATTCTTGCCCTTTTTCAAACCTCCGCCTGCAAGTCGAGCACAACGGTCCTCGTTCTCCCTTGTGCGGAAGTAATCCTTCCGACCGACCTTGCCTCTCTGTAGGGCAGTTTTGTTCACCAGCAGTGCTGCTCAAGCTAGGCCCATTTTTTTTATGTCTTAGTCCGGACTCCCCCCTTCATTCCCCCTCCTTTTTCTGCTCTCCTTTTGTTGAAAGACGGTCTCCTTGAATCGCTTGGACCTGCCAGAAGCTTTCCCCTTGCTCACAAGTGAATGCCGTTTAGTCCCACTCCTCGAGTTCTGTCGCGCCCTTCTTAAGGTTTTCTTACGACCTTGCAGACACAACGGGAATTCGAAAGTTTATTCTCCCACTCCGGCACAGTGGTGGTCTTGCCCTTTTTCGGTTTCTTTATTTTCCCTACCGTTGTTGTTTGAGCTCTATCTTCTTCCTACAAGGTTTTTATTCCCTCCCCCCCCCCCCCTGAGTCGGTGGAGAGTTCTCCCCTCCGACCCAAGTTCTATGTCGTCGATGCACCTGTGCTGCAGGGTTAACCCTGACCCCCCCTTTTTGACAGATTTTTCGGGTTTTCTTTGCGTCCCTCTCCCTGAACGTTTGCTGCCTCTAGCCGTGCGCCTTATGAGCCCCATCGACTTAAGCTGTCACCTCACAGAAATCGCATCCTTTTTCTTTCCGTCACTTCCTTTTTCTGTCCTGACCCTTTCCCCCCTTCTTTCGGAACCCGTCTAACTCTGCGCCCTTCTCTGATGCCCGGATTATCCCCCCCTGGGCTGACTTGGTCTCCGTGAAGCGATTTTTTGGCTTGATCTAAAGGCAAGAAGGATCTATGTTTTCCCAGCTCCCCACTCCTCGTTCCATTCTACCGATGCTCCTACTCGCAGATCGCTGGCCGAAAAGATTTGCCTTTCCGGGCGTTCCTTTCCTTGCGGACCCGCAAAGAGAGGTCTGTTTTTCCCCCTCCTAATTTTTTTTTTTTTTCTCGAGGATGGACAAGCGGGTTTAATTCCGAGGTTTTGACGCCGCTGGCCTGGTAATGGTCCCATTACCCGATCTCGCTTTTCTGAGAACGCAGAAACGCCTCTTCCAGAAAAATTGGCTTCCCTCTATCTTCAGTGGCGACCCGCGTTCATGGTTGGCGCTCAGAGGATGTGAGGACCTGGTAACATTTCCAGTTCCATTTTTTTTCCAAATGTTGGCCTTTTCCTCCCTTTCATGTGACTCCCACCCCCCCCCCCCACCCCCCCCACTAGATTCTCTTTCCCTGCGAATAACTATTTTCCCTTAACCTGCCAGCGCCACGCGCTTATGGTTTATGTCTTCCGTACACTCATAGGTTCAGAAATTGTGAACTCCTTTTTTTTACCTTCCTTCGTTTCTTAGTTCAAGGCTTCCCCGCTTTTTCCAACTCTTCCTTAAAAGACTGTGGTCGGTCCCTTTCTCTCTCCCCCCTTAATGATATCAAGCTAGCTCTTGTGCACCTTGTAATATGAAGCCGCACTTTCCCACTCCTTCTCCCTCTCTGTTTGAGAGCGACTGCGCCTGGTCAGCTTCCTTGGACTCCTGCCCTAGATCTCCGGCGCCTCTTCCCTATTCTTCCTTCTCGTGAGCGGATGTGCCTTTTTCTCTTGCCTCGTGGAGAATGACTTCTTTTTTTTTTTACCTCAGTCTGAGGCTTTTTTTTCCCCTCAGGAATTCAGATCACTTATTTTTGCAGTTTATTTGGTCCTGAGGAGAGACAACTACTGTAGGTTTTTTTTTCCCTTGTGTTGGTTCTTGCCTAGTATCGCAATCCGATCCCCCCCTGTGGTTTTTTTTGTTGTTTTTCATTCCCCCCCCCCCCCCCCCAGAAATCCCCGAGGGTTCTTACGAAATGTTGCCTATGAAGTTTTTTTAGCTTCTTTGATGGACCGCCCCCCCTTTGACTTTCCCCCCGGGACAGGCCCCGGTTCGTCCTCTGAGTTACGCGATGTCGGAAGAAATAGATTCACCGCCGTATCCGCGCATTCAAGTCCCCCACCTTTCAATTTATACTCGTCCTTTCCCTTTTCCCTTGACGTTTTCTTCCTCTTTACTAATCCAGCATTGCTCTTCTCTAATAGAATACGTTTGTCTTTGATCCGGATTTTCCTCGTTTTAGCCGCGGTCTCAATTCTTGGCTCTCTCCCTTGCCCCCGAGATCCAAGTTTTATTTCTTTATCTTCGGTGACCCTCTGTCTTCGGGAGGCCCCCCCCTTAGTCTCCCCCCTGCGCGGAGGGAACCCGTCGGTTTGGGTTCGACATGGCGTCGGGCCCCGGTTTCTTTTTTCTCTCGTCCGAGACCTTGTCAACCTTTCCCTCCCCTGAAAAGGGGGCTTCTTTTTTTGGGGGTCCCTTCTCCTTTCCCGTGGATCGGCGATCTCGGGCCCCCCTCCCCCCCAACTCTCCCGGGTCACCCCCCTCAATTTTTTTCTGGTGGGCCACTAGAGATCCCTCCCCTTTCAAAGTGCACCCCCCTCTTCCGACTGTTTCCCAAGCCGGAATCGATACTTTCGTCCCCCCCATATTCTCCCCCCCGTCATTATCGATACCGCCCTTGATTTCCTTTTGAGAAGTTGATCCCGGTATCAGCGAGGCGTCTCGGCGGGCGATTATAGGCTTCTCTTCTTCGACCAGGCGCTTCTCCCGGAGCGTCGATTTCGTCCGGTTCTTTTTCTGACCGATCCCCTCAATCCCTTCGCATCGCCGCTCGCCTTTATGATGACGATGCTGGGCGGAAGCCCCCGCTTTTCAGCACGATTATTTTCGAGCGCCCCTTGTTCTCCTCGTTTCGAGCCGTTTTTCATGAACCCCTTTTGGCAACCTCTCTTTTTTCCTCAAGAAAGATCCCGACCAGCGCTTTTTTTCGTTCCTACCTGTGATACTGTCTCCCTCCTCAAGCGTCCTCTTTGCTATCTCCCTGCACCATCACGTTCCCCTTGTCCGAACCTTTCCCCCCCTTTTTCGGTAACCCTCAGGACCTCCGCTTTTTCCCCCACGCTACTGCACGCGTGGCCCCCCCCCCTTTCTCAGGGAGGAACAGCAATTTTTCGATTGCGCAATCCCGGAAGCCCGATTTCCCCCTACTACTCTTCCTGTTTGAAATTGAACCCCGTGCTGCCCCCTCTCCCGAGGCTGACCGGTCCCCCCTCATTCATTCCTTCGAAGAAGCTGGCTTTCCGGTCCCTTTCAATGACGTTGGAAGCCTTTTTTCGGCGCCTTCGACGGAGATTTCCCTCCTTATGCACGCGGTGAAGTGGGTTTTCCGGTAAAATTATCAGGCGTCTGGTCCTCCATCGAGCCCCTTATCTATAGCTGAAACTTCTCTCCCACGATACAGGTTCTACCTTTTTGGTATTTAGGATGAAAAGGACCCTCCCCTCGATTCTTCTCGGGGTAGAGTCCTTTTCATAGTTTTTCTCTACCGCTCGGACACCTGGATTTTCCTTTCCGGCGGTTAAAGCAATGCCTTTGATGACTTTCCCCTTTCCTGTTGATTTGGAAAGGATCCTTTATTTGCAGGGAGTTCCCTAAGGCGGCAGTCTATTCACGTGACAAAAATCATTTCTGAGGCGAAGAGCAACCCCCCCTACCTTAGCGCCATTCTGCCTCTTTTTTTTCGCAATGACCACTTCCTCCTGCGTGAATAGTCGAAAGTTCTCCTTTTTCCCCCCCCCGACGGTTCAAAGGAGGTGGTCTTCTCGCCCCTCCCTTTTGTCGCCGATAGTATTGTCCGCCTCCTCTTTTTTTTGATCTCTCTGCTGGCCCGCAGTTAATCTCAACAAGCTTTTGCCGTCCGGTGGCGACACCGATTCTCTGCCTGGTATTCACCTTTCCTTCCTTCGTAATGAGAAAAAACCGTGGCCTCCTTTCTTTCCCTCCCCCCGCGCGTGTTCTCGCGTCCTTTTCTTCCTTTTCCCGGAACTCGCCGTCCGCCTTCTGTAGTGTGCCCCTGCATTCAAGTATCGAGGTCCCCAAATGTCATAGAATTCGCGCCTTCGTGAACTTCCTTCTTGATTTGCCCTTGTGGGCCGGCGTTGTCAGCCATTCCTTTTCTCAAATGAGTTTCCCTGCCTAACGTTGGCGCATTGTCTTTTGATGTCAGGATATCCCCACCAAGTCCCTCCTTTTTTTCTTCGTGTTGGCTAGAAGTGCACCTCTTGCGTTTTCCTCGAGGAGCAAAGAAGCGCCTATCCCCCTCCCCCCCCACCTCCTCGACGTGCACTTGTCGCCCGTCCCTTCGTCTCTGTAGTTTTCCTCGACCCCGAGTGTACTTTCATTGCCGCTTGACCCGGCCCAATTCCCCTTATTGCTGCGAATCTCTTGGCCCTCTAATTGACGCCGGGGCTTGCATTGGCCCCCCACTAGCTACGTTTCTTTTTCTATCAGCAGACCGCTTGTTTTCCCCTTTTCCCCCCCCCCTCATTGCTGAGAGGAACCCCGGGACTGGCGCCCTTCTCGTGTGAGATATTCTGATCAATGCTTGTAACTTTCTTCCGGAGCCAGACGTTTTGGACACCTTTTTTTTTGGTTGGCCCCCCCCCCAACCACCCCCCGAACCCACCCCCACCACCGAACCTGAAGCCAGACGACCTTATTCCTTTCTTCTTGAAATACACGTCCCTGGCAGCTTTCTGCTCTTGCCTTCCCTCTGGCTTCTTCCCCCCCCTCCCCTATTGAAAGCCCCCTTCCCTGGGGACAACTGCACGCTCGAATGGAGGGCCCCAGTTTTTTCAACAGAGAACTATTGCGGTCCCCTCCTTTTCCTTTCCCCTTAATCCTTCCCCTCCACTTCCGAAAGAGGGAGCGAGAAGAGGAGGATTTCTTTCACCCCCTCTTTTTTCTTGAAGCAGACCCACTCGTGACCCGCGCTCCGGCGATTGTGCTAGCTTAGTCTATTTCCTTTTTTCCGGACGACAGGAATAGATCCTCCCCGATCCCCCTCCCTTTGCCTCGCGGACTGAATTTCTCTCCTTTTCACGGAATCGAGCGAGCCTTTCTGAAGTTTTTTTTAAGAACGAGGGGAAGTAAATGCCCTGTCCCCCACTTTGAGGATAAAGGATGGATTTCCTTTCTTTCTTCTCTCCTCTAGATGCACACATCCCCTCAGTTTTTTTTTGGGGGACGAGGAGCTGTGGGTCCGAGATTTCCCTCAGAGCCTGCTAGCCCCCCCACCCCTGAAATACCACTTCATTTTTCGGTCTTTTAGATTTCCCTCTTCCCCGCTGAGGTTTTTTTTTGCTGAAGCCCTCTATGGACCCATAGCCCGGTCTTTCCGGTTCGACTGTGATACGAGATTTGTGTCCCTCCCTGGTGAACCTCTAAAAGCACCCTCTCCGCTCTGCCCCCGGAAGGTAGATCTCTTCCTTTTGACTTTTTTCCCCCCCTTCCCGGCTACCCATGACAAAATCACGGCGAGTAATTCTCTTTGCATACTAAGTTGAGACTTACCTCCTTCATTTCTCCCTTTTTTTTTGAGTTTGTCCGGATTTGCGCTTTTTCCCTTCGGACAAGCAGCGCGAGATCGCCCAGGTCGAGGTCATTAGCCTGGTACTCCCTTTTTCTTTTTGGGTTTTTGCTTTTCCTGTCGTTCACAACCTCCTTTCCCCCTGAGAGAGAGAACCGTCCTTGTTTTTCCTTCCCTGGAGTAGAGGCAGTTCCCCCCGCATTTTTTTTCGCTTCGGAAGCGGGACTCCTTTTCTGACCCCCCCTTTCCTTCCAGTGGTGAGGTTGCTTGTTTTTGGGGACTAGCTTTCGTTGCTCTCTTACCCTCCTTTTCTTGGAAAATAACTTTACCGCTCCGCGGTCCAACCCCAGTGGGAGGTGGCAAATCTGCTCCATTTTTCCCATAAACGTTTCAATCCATCCTTTTGAGAGGTCTTGATAGCCCTCCCCTTCATCTAGGGCCCCTTATTTCGACCACGCGGAACTTTTCTAGAGCGAGGCTTCTTTTGCCGCTTAAATCGGTCCCTGTCTCCTTTCCCCTCCCGGCTATAGAGGCCGTTCGTCCTTCTCATATCTCGCACCCCATGCTAGTCTTCCCCGCCGAGACGTCGTGTCACGAGGGGTTTAATTTACGCTGTTTAAAAACGCCATCGCTCGCCTGCTCGTTTCTCCCTTTGACAGAAGCGGATAAATGACTGGGTCTGCGGTCCCTTCTGACTCAAGCGGATGAGTTCTCCTCAGTACAGCCATCGAGCGTGTGGCGCCCAGTTTTTTATTCACCCCCAGGCTGCCTTTTTTTTCCCGAGCCACTGCACGAAGGCGACCAGCGCTCGTTTTTTCTTTTTCCTTAGCGTGACCGACAGCCGATACCGCGGCCGTCCCCTTTCCCTTTTCGGCAGGCCCCCATCACGTCCCCCAAACTTTTTGGTCGGGAAACAACCGTCTGAATTCACCGCCCTTCGCTCCCTCCGGCCGCGGGCGCCAACGACGCAGAGCTTTTTTTTGGTTAGAGCAAGCGGACCAGGTTTGCGTTCGCTAAAGCGCCAAGACCTTTTTTTTCCTCCCCGCGGGTCACCCCCCCGGGTTTCCTCTTCTCTTAGATCAAAAATCTTGCGCAAGATTTTTTCCAGGACAATGCACGGCGGAAGGCACCTCTTGACCTTCGCTGATCTGCTCTAGCCCCCGTTGGCCTCTCTGAATTGGGGAGCATTTTCCCTTTTTTTTTTCCCTCCGGCGTCCTGATCAGAGAGCCCCTACCCTTTTTTTTTGGGAAGTCAGCCCCACGGCTACCTCCGTGGGCTGCCCTTCTCAGAAGAAGATGTTTTTTTAGGCGGTTCGCAAGCCGGTTCCCCTTGGTTTTTTTTTTCCTCCGGCCACCCTGGCGATTCCCGTCTTCTTTTTACAGGAACGGAAGCCCGTGCCTTTTCGCCTTTCCCTTTCCTTGCTCATGGAGAATGTCCCCAGAATTCTTTTTCGCCTTTCCGGCAGAACACGTGCATGGCTGATTAGCCACAACGCGGGCTAGTAAATTTCTTCACGCTTGTTTTGCAACCCTCCCCTCCCCTCACCCCCGGTTCATCGCACGTCCTTCTAACCGGCGTCGGTTCGTTCCCCTTCCTTGTGGTCCGATACAGTGGGCCTCGATTCATCAATCCGTTGTTGTTGAGAGTCCTTCTTCACCTGTAATCGTCACCTTGACCCCCCCCTCCGTTCGTAGTGGTTCCCTCTCTTTCTCTTTCGTATAACGGTGCTGCATTTCCCATTTTCCCCCCGCCGTGACCATTGCGCGACAAAGTTTTTCGCAAACTGGGGACCTCGCCCGTGGTCCTTCCTTACCGAGGAAGTATCGCCTTACTTCAATTCCCGCTGTCACCGCCCCCTTCCTCTTTTTGCTGACCAGGCTGACGGAAAGGAATCGCCATGGTGGGCTTTTTTTTCACCTGATCGACCCGACCCGCAGGTCCTCCTTTCGGTCAGCTGCAATCCTTTGTCAGATAGAAGTGGGTTCTCTCGTGTTCCTCCTGATCGTAGCTTGCTCGATGATCCAATTGATTTTGAACTGCGCCACCAATTCCTAGCAATGATCCCTACTGCTTCACGAAGATATCTTGAGTCTTTGGTGGTAGCCTTCCGCCGTCATTGGATTGCCCCTTCCCCCCTTCTTAGAATGGAATTTGATGCGAAAACCACCTCTTTTTCCGCGTCAAGCAAGGGTGAAGGTTGTAGTTGCAAGCATGGTCCCCTGACCAGACTTTTAGCGAGAAGCAGAACCGGGATTCCCTCTTTCTCTACGAAAATTGAGGGGCGCTTTTTTTTTTTTTGTCCACGCGTGAAGGAGTCGTGGCGAGATTGCGGAGACTTTTTTTTTTTTCGCTTTTTTCTTCCGCCCCTTTTTTTCCCTTATGGTGACTTGCCTCCCCGTGCTTCTTGCGCGGAGGGATCATATCATTTCCTGTCCTCTCCGAGAAACGATGCCTCTGATTCTCTTCGTTCCCTGTCGAGTGCCGAAATGGTGCTTTGGAAGTCCCAGGCTTCGTTGAATGGCTCTTAGGCAAGGCGGTTCGCTCCACTTCAGGGGTAAGCTGTGGGTTCCCGTTATCCCTCTTTTACCCCCCCGTGTTTTTTTGGGGTTTTGGGTTTTCTTTTTTCATTTCGAAGCGGTGATTGCGGGGGTAACGATCTGAATATGCTGGCTCGAATGCGTTCGCCAGATCGTGGTTCTTCCTATTTTATGCCGATCTCGATAAGTCCGGCCTCCTGAGTTTTCTCGCTGATTGGAAGCCGTTTTTTCCGCAAGCGAAGAAGGCTTCTTTTCCTCGTGGGATCCGATCTTCGTTGTCTTTTCCCTATGACTGTCTTTTGCGACCTACTTTCCCTAGCGATCACCTACGTTATCGGAGCGTTCGACTTTTTCCCACACATGACCGGGGTATTGACTTTTCTTTTTTTTTTTCCTCAGACGAAATCGTAGCCCCTTTTTTCCTCCCCCCCCCCCCCCCCAAACTACCCTTTCAGAGGTTTTGAAACATGCAGACGACTGACTTCGCCCCGACCGATCCTGTTTGCAGTTCCCTTTCCGGCCGGTTCGCCTGTCCTCTTTCTCTGAGTTGTGTTGACGAACGTCTACCCCCGAACCGCGCACCTACCCCCTACGGTTCTCGGTCGCTGCGATACCTTCTTTTTTTTTCCCTGTGCAAACTCAAGGCAG
>Ga0179593_1681586_pt1 | contig 13150 bp, 19 predicted proteins | sample CZODoug2_1_08_16_FD_185931 | JGI IMG/M metagenome (GOLD analysis project Ga0179593, IMG submission 185931) | Vadose zone soil fungal communities from Angelo Coast Range Reserve, California, USA - CZODoug2_1_08_16fungal (PacBio error correction) | ecosystem: Environmental > Terrestrial > Soil >... | reverse complement strand
CCACCTTGCCGTCGCCTCACGGCCCCCCTTTTAGACCCTCACCCCCCCTATTTTCTTTTTCTTGAGCTCAAGCTATCTTTCGGTCTTCTTTCGAGCTTTTCTTCCCCTCGGTGCGATTTGAGGACGGAATTTTCCCCCCGCCGTTGTCGCGACACCGTTTTTTTCCGACTACTTTTCAACCGAGATTAACGTTCTCTCCTTCCTTTTTTCCTGGTTTCTTTTTCCCTCCTTCCCAGCAAGAAGACGCGGGATGCTTGGTTTTTTCCCCTTTCGTTCTACTGTTCCGAACGCGCGTGACTCCCCCATGCCCATCTTTGCGGTAGATTTTTTCCCCTTTTTTTTCAGGAGCCGGTTTTAGAGTTTTTCCCCTCCTCGCCCGACGGCGTTTTTTTCCCCGTCGCAGTTTCCCCCCCACAAGCGGCGTCGTTTCCCTAGCGAACGATTTTTCCTCCCCCGAAATGCGCAAGTGAGCGTCCCTATGAGGGCACGCAGACAACTTCCCGCAGGTTTTTTAACAGGGTCCCTTTCCCCCCCTCACGCGACGTGTAGAAGCTTGTCGCGGACAATGTCCGGGCCATATATTCCTTCCTTTTAGGAATCACAGAAATTCCTCTCTAAATGAGAGCCGCTTGCCCTCCCTCTCCCATCCACCTCTTGATCAGGTGCGAATGGTGGTCAGTTTGCAGGAAGATCGCTCCTTTCTCGTTTAATAGACCCCCCCCCAAGCCGGACTTTGCTTCTAGCGGTCGGTTCTTCCTTCGAGACAGTTATTAGAGAACGTTTTTTTTTCCTTCGCAGCCAAGGGGCGTTTTTCAACTATCTTGGAAGTCGGGCAACGTCCGCCTCCCCCGCCCCAATTTTCTCTTGGTTCGGAAGAGTCTTGTCGCGAAGTACTCCTTTTCCCCCCTCCCTATTCGGTTCGGCGTGGTCTTAACGTGATTGCACATATTTCCCTTTCCCTTTTCCTTTCGACGAATGACGCGACCCGAAGAACCTCCCGTGTGCCCGACCATCGGCTCCTTAGTTTCTGCCGATAGTCTGCCCCCCTCTGCTTGCGCTCCCAAACTTTTTTCCCCCCTTGCGCGTGGAGCCGATGATTTTTTTCCCCTTTTCCTCCATATGATCTCGATTTTAAGACCCTTAGTTTCATCCGGTATAGGGTTTTTCGCTTTTTATGCTTGCGACTCCTTTTCTCCCAACGGCGCAGACAGAAGATGTTCCCTTTCCTCGAAGAGATGTTGAAGCACTTTCCTGTCGACTGCAGCTCCCCTTTCGCAGAGGGCGTGCCCAGTTTTTTCTTTGGCGCGCGCTCCCTCCCCTTCCACAATCTACGGAATATTTCTCCTTATGCAATAACAGAAGCCGACTGCTTCCTTCTTTTTCGAGAAATGCTTGTTTTTTCTTTTTCGTGTCATTAAATGCCCTCCTTTTCTCGTTTTTTTTGGTCGTCTTCATTTCAAGTTCTTTTCCGGCGAGATGATGAAATTACTTCCAAAACGAAAAGCTCTCTCTCTTCCCCCGGTCTTGTTGATTTTTTTCTTGAGTCAACCGTCAATGTCTTTTTCTTGCCAACCCCCCCGTTCAGAAGGCGTGTCCCTCTTTTCTCTTCTCCCAAACAGCAGGGGCCTGTAGAAACCTTTTCCTCCCTTTTCGCAAGACAGACCCGACCTCTCTCCCTTTTTTCCTCGCGCAATTCGCGCCTGTTTTTCGTTGCTAGTCGCATCTTCCACCCCTTGTCGTCGTTGCGGGTTCCGTCCTTCCTTTTTCTCGAAGCGTGAACGACTGCCTTTTTTTCCGTTAGGAATATGCCCGGGGGGTCTTTTTTTCCCCCGCGCGGATGCTTTTTCTTGACCTGACGACCGGTCTTTTTGGGTTCGGCTGGAGCCGAAATGACGGTCTCCTTTCTTCCTTCCGGTTGGGGTTCTGGGGGGGGTGGTCCTCCCTTTAAAATCAATGAGCGTCCTTTTCTTCTTTTTCGCAACTGATGCTTGTTCCGTCTGCTCTCTGCGCCACAGCCTTCTTCCTCCTCGCGTTTAATCGGTGGGAAAAGCGCCTTTGATCGCAACCCCCACAGAACGATAAGGAATCTTCCCGTCTCAGTTCCCAATGCTGATTGCCTTATCCTCCCCTTTCTCCCCCTACCGCAGGACAGATTTTTTCTCCTTGCCGACTCTTAACAATCCGACCTGTTTTTTCCCCTCTCGGCGACATTTTTCGTCATGGGCTGACGCCCTTTCCTGTAAGGCAGCCATTGATGGCTGGTTGGTATTTTCTTGGAATGGTGCTATGATTTTTCCCTTAAGCAACAACTGGGGCCCACGTTTTCTTTTTCCCCTTCGAAGGTGCGACTCTTTCTGGAACAAAGCCGTGCGTCTTTCTTTTTTTCTGAGACCACTGCCCTTTGTATAAGATATCGAGTTCTCCTGGGCTTTCCGTCGAGGCCGACGATTTCCCCGTTTTCTAGAAGTATTCGTCCTCCCGTCGTTCTTCCAGACGCACATGGCTTTTTTCCTATCAGATTGATTTTTCCCTTCCCTTTACACGGAATATATATTCTTTGTTGTTGTTGAGAGAGATTTCCTCTCTATATTCCTAAAAAACTTACGAGCCATGGCTCCCGTGCCAGATTAGTCCTTTTTCGCTAAGGATAGATATAATCCTCGCAGTCGTAGGACTCTATTGTCTCCCCCCTTTCGCACCACCCACTTCTCCCCAGTGATAACTGCCCTTCTCGACTCTCCTCCTTTTAAGAAAGTGGCTTCTCCGAGAGGATGAAGACTTCACATTTTTTCAGTTCTCTTTCCCCCCCCCCCTATAATAGTCACCATCACCTTCAAACGAGGATCTCCTGCCAAGACTAAATCTTTTCAAAACGTGTTTCCTTCCCCTCCCTCTTGTTCGCCTTTTCCTCCATTGCATTGTTGAAACGTAAAGATCGGCTTTTTCGAGAACGGCGGCATTTTCTTCCCTCTTCAGACGTTGGCTCTCTTTTCTTTTGGACCGCATCGTGAGAGCCATTATAGTGCTGTTGGCTCCTCCGAAGGAGAATTTGACAATTCCACGGAAAGACCCCTCTTCTCCCTTTCATACCTTACCGTCTTTGCGCAAGATTCGACGTACGTTGTATTTCCCCTCCTACAGCGCAAGGAGATTCCTCTTTCTTGATTTTTAACGTTTAGTCCTCATTTTTTTGTAAACGCATCTTACCGTTCCTTTAGCGTAACCCCCCCCTCCCGGTAGGTCCGCGTCATCTTCCCTCTGAGCCGAAGCTTCTTGCCCCCCCTGTCAAAAAGCGGGCATAGAAGAACTCTTCTTTCTTAAGGACAGGAGTAAGCTATCTTCTCCCTCTAAGCCCCTTCCCTTTGCATCAACGGTGGTGGCCAGAGGCTTGAGGAGAGGAACCCTCCCCCCATTGGAGACCTAATAGCGCTTTCTCTTTGACGGATTGATATTTCTGCCCGGTTTTGGGCGATTTACCTTTTCCCCATTTTTCTTGTTGAAGACATTCCCCCTTTTTTTTTTGCGTGAAAAATCGACCCCCTATTTTGACAGGAAGCACCTGCCTTTTCCAGACGCTTTTTTTTTTTTCCCTTTTTTTCCCGCAAAGACCCGCTCTCTCCCGAGCCTGTGCGTTTTTTTTTTTCATCATCTCGACGGGATGTTGTATGCTTTCCTCCCCGAACCGACACAAGCAGCTCTCCTTCGGGCATTTTCCTTTTTTCCCCCCCAAAAGCCGTACGCCGCTTTCATTCCTTTCTCCCGTAAACACGGCCCATCTTTTTTTCCTTTTGTGATGGAATCTCTCTTTTTCCGAGAAGATTGTTGACCATTCTTCCTTCCTTATTTCCCGCTCCCCCAAACCGGCCTTCACGCCCCTCTGCGACGGACTCTTCCCCCTCACTTTTGGCGGAAACATAGCGGCGAGTCTTTTTCTACACTATATGGTGCGGCCGTTTCCTCCTTCTGACCCGTAGCAAGCCACCTTCTCTTCGCAACCATATAAATTCTCCCCGAAAAACGGCCTTTTCAAGATGAGCTCATGATGCTTCTCTCCTTCCCCTCACCACTATTTCTTCCCGGTGAACCCAGTCTTTTACTTCCCCTCAAAGCATTTTTTCCTACCCTTTCCCAATCAATAATATACCGATTGCCTTTCTCTTCGAAGGATTTAGAGTAATAGTCTTACTCTCCTTTTCAAGTATATGGTGCACTTTTTTCCTCAGAACGCCGAACCTTTTTTTTCCTCTTCCTTTCCCCCTTCAGTTATTTTCTTCTATGCATTTTATCTTCCGAACCTTTCACTTGATGTTTTTTTCTGGTTTTTCTCCATGACGAGATGAATTATCCTTCCCTTCCCTCCGTGTCCGGAGCCCATTTTTTCCCTTTTTCTAGACGAAATCGGGCGCGATTTCTTTTTGCCGAAACCGGACCCTCTTTCTTTTTTTTTTTTTTATAGGGTATATGAAGTACTCTTTTTCCCGTCTTTCGCTTCCCTGGCCCCTTTTTTTCCCCCCCTTCTTTCATCGATTGCGGATGGTTTTGCAAGAGGAGATTAACTTATTTTCCATTGCTTTCTTTGATATCCTACATCTATTCTTTTCCACTTGTTCAGCGAAAGAGGCCTATCGTTTATTTCTTTTATTCATGAGGACGATGGTCTTCTCCTTTTCTTCGAGCAATTGCGAATTATGCCTTGACACGGCGCGCGGCCCCCTCCCTTTTTTTGTCTGCAGCGAAAGCAAGCCTTTGGTCTTCCTTTTTTCTAGAACCCCCGGTTTGTTCTTTTTCTCCTTGCCGCGACATCTACCGCAATATTCACCTTCTTTCAGCGCACTTTTTCCCTGCGCCTTTTAACCTCACCGGGATGAGAAACCTCCACTTCTGACGCCGGGGCCGATTACCTCCTTTTCAAGCCTACCTCTTGAATCCTTTTTTGTGGCGGCTTTCTCACCCTTTGCGCGGACCCCTTCTTTTTTCTTAATCCGCAAACGTTCTCCGAAAAAGAAAGTATTGCTTTCCTTATAGTCCCTCTTTTTCTTCTATCCGATGGAGCTCAATTTCGCTCGCGTGCCGGTGTGAATTTCTCTTTCTTCGAAGGAAGGTGGTTGATTGCGACCTTCCCGTTGTTGTGTGGAGATGAGATTTTTCTTCCACATTTCGTTCCGCTAATTTCTTTTCCCCGAGACGAGAGAGCGATTTTAGCTCCCCTCTTCTCCTTTTTCCTGCGTCTAGCCGGGCGCCCCCCCTCCTTCTTGAGGACGGAGGAAACTGTCTTGTAGCGCAACCCCCCCGCACCCTTTTTTCCTCGCCATCCACCAGCAGAAAACCCTTTTCTATATGCGTGCTAGAAATAGGTTTCCGTTTCTTCCCCTCGTCACACCTCCTTCTCTTCCTCGACTCTGGGGCTCTCTTGTGTTTCCGCTTTTCTTTTTTTGAAAGAAAGGAGCGTGTCCCTGCGATTGCGGTATATTTTTTTTGGCTTGCGCCCTTTTAGCGCCAAGCCCTCTTCGGCTCCCCGCGTGCTTTTTTTTCCCACCAAGGCAAGTCAGGTGGTTCTGCGATTGTCGACGGGGCAATTATGCGTTTTTTTTCACGACGACAAGGGCCTCTTCATTCCTTCTGGCCCGCCACGAACTCCGCCTTTCTTTTGCGCGGAACAATGTGCCTTTCCCCCGATCACTCCTCCCCAATTTAGCTGCTTTTGCCGACTTGACAGCCGCTCCATTTTCCTCCTTCCCTATTATCAGTGGTGCCCTTTTTTCCTCTTGGGACGCTCGATCATTTTTCATGCCCCCACGCCGGAAGAGGGCCTCTTCCCCCCCCCCAAAACGGTAGGTGGTCCTTTTTTTTGACAGTCTTCGCGCCGGTAGTCGTTCTTTTTCTTCGAGCCTGTTCTCAGCCCCTCTTTCACTTCGACGTCACGCTTTCATTTTCCTTTTCTTTCCTTTCCTGGGCAACCCTCCCTCCAGCAATTGGTCTTTTCTTGGAAGAGTAGGCTCCCCCTTCCAGAGTTTTTTTCCTCGGGGGACGAAACCCTATTTTTTCTGAGTGGCGGATTCACAGAACCTTTGTCCTTTTTCTATGGACGATTCGTAGTCTTTCTGAAGAGAACAGGCTGTCCCCCTACATTGAAAAGCAGCTGGCTTTATTTTTCGGTTCTTGGCACGATTCAGCTGACCCCTTTTGCGGGAGAGACAATTTACATAATTTTCTCTGCGCGCGTGGATGTCTTTTTTTTCCACTGCTCTTATAATGCTATCGATCTGCCCTCCCTTCGTTTAGGATCGACTTTGTTTTTTCTCTCTCAGGGAGGCTTGGAGTCCTCCCCCCCTGCCCGTCGTTCTAAACTCCCTCTTCTTTTCCCTGTTGTAGACAAGGACGATTTCCGCTTTCCTACGCCAAGGTCGCCGGCCCTTTCCTACATGTCCGGTTTTGGCAGCGTTTTTGTCGCTTTTTCTCCCTCGGCCAGGAAATTTTTCCCCCCTTAATTTTTTTCCCCCGAAGTTAGATGACATAACCGTCGACTTCTTTTTTTTCTTTAACCATCTTTTTCTGGTAGAGTATACCTTCCCTCTTTTCTTCATTCTCGACTGGGGGTTTTTTTTTTCAAGTGAGTAGTGCCCCCTTTTTATCTTGATGAAAACGGTTGTACCACCCCCCCCGCAACTATCCCGTCCCTCTTCCGGGTCATTGCGGATCTTTCTCTCCCCCTTCTTTTTCACCGTCAATGCCCTTTCCAACCCGTTCAGACGGAGTTCGCGGATCGCCAAAACGCTTTTTCCAGGAAATTCAATACTCCCCGACCGCCCGACCCTTCCTCGCCACAAGGTTTTTTTCTCAATATGGTGGTGTTAGTTTTTGTCCCTCCCACAAAGGGCTGCGTTGCGGTCGCCTCTTTTCTTTCGCCACTCATTCTTTCATTCCGCTCTGCGCCTCTTTTCCTTCTCCCGCGGTGTAGTTTTGCGTCCTCTCTTTTTTCCGGTGCCGGATGAACGGAAGACCGTGGGTTTTTTTGTTGTTGCTCCTTCCTTCCCTTTAGAGGGCGTGCTGACTTCTGTTGTGGCAGAAACCTTTCCCCCTCCCTTTTTCCCGGGAGCAGAGAATTGAGCTTATGTGCTTTTCTCTGAAGAAGAATGTCATTAGATTCTGTCTTTTTTTTTTTTTTCAATCCCTTGTGTTTCTTTTATTCCCATGAGCCACACAGCACTCTCTTTCCCTTCCTCTTGGTCAAGATGCTGGAAGTATCCCTCCCCTTCTCTGCAAGTCTACATAGACAGCCTTTTTCGATAGGGAAGTTGAAAAATTCCTACTTTGCTATACTTTCACCCCGCCAGTCCATGGGCTGATAGTCATTCCCCCTTTCCTATAATGGGACCCTTTTCTTTTTTTTGCTGTCTGCTCTTTTTTTTTAAATGGGCTATGATCTGGGCCCCCTCCCCCACTGTGTTGCCACGTTTCTTTCCCCGCTACGAAGAGTTAGTATTTGGCGACCAAATTGCCTTTCGGGTGTGTTTTTTTTGGTTTTTGTTTTTGTTTTTGGGGTGTTTCGGCAAGGGAGCACTTTTTTCCCTTGGGCGCTGACAGTCGAGGCCCCTTCTTCCTCGCGCCCCTGATGATGATTCCCTTTCTAATAAAGGATAGAGTGATCTTTTTTTTTGGTTTTTTCTCCTGGGCGACCAGCTTCAATTTCTGAAGATAGCGATTCTTCTTTTCACTCCTTCTCTTTTAAGCCTCCTTCTTCCTCGATGCCGGCTTTTTACTTTTCAAATAAATCTGATCTTACGGCACCTCCCCCCATTTGCTCCTGCCTCGAGAAGTGATCGATAAGGTTCCTCAGGGTCCGCCGTCGTCTTTTTCTCCCCCTCGACACGTTAGCCCCTCCCTTAGACAAAGTGCTCAATTGCCTCTTTTCGACTGAACTGCTTTTTTTCTCTCGAATGGCGGGATACGAACTTTTTTTGCTCAAACGGCCCCCTTTTCAAAGTTCTACCTGTCCCCCCCCCCCCCTTCCCCAAACGCGGAGATCCACCCTCCCCTTTTCTTCCCAAGCGCCTATACTTCCCTTCGATAAGAAAATGGTTTTTCCTCCGATCGGAAGCCGTGTTCCCTTTCCACCGCCCTATTTTCGCGAGCCGGCTTTTCCTCTTTGCCGACGTGATTCAGATTTCCTGCTAAGGAAGAAGAATTTGTTTCCCCCTTATAGTGCTGTTGGCCATTCTTTTTCCTCCTTTTCCCATAGGCTTTCCCTTCCTACACGATTCTACAGGACCTTTCTTCCTATAGAAGAATTCCTTCCATCCCCTCCAAGGAGATGAGCCCGTTTTTTTCCGAAAACGGAGCCGGATTCCTCCCCCTTTCTTTAAAGTAATCAGGCCTTTTTCCCCCCCCCCCACCACGAACGGTCGCCTTATCCGGAAACTTTCCTTTCTCTTTTCTTCCCCCCAAAAGAAAAAGAGGGGAATTTTTCTCTCTTGTAAGCTCACTCCCTTCTTCCCTTGGACCTTAGTGCCGCCCCCCCCCACCTCCTGTCCCCCCCCCCGCCTCCCCCCCATATCCTACCCCTGTCTGTTCCCAAGACCGCTGCCCATCCCTCCCCTTACCCTCTGCCACCCCATCTCTCCCCCCCCCATCTACTCCCTTATACCTCCCCCCCTCCCCGCCTAACTCTCCGCCCTGTCCTTGTTTGGCGACGATTCCGACGCCGCCGTCGCCCGCACTCCTTCTTTTCCGAGGCCTTGCGCGCTCAAAAGACCCCCATCTTTCACATCCCTCGACCCTCTTCTGCGAGGAGAAGTTTGAGAGAGGTTCGTTTTTTTGACCCCTCTTCAATTCCTGTTGCCTTCCTTCCCTGATGTTTTGTCCTCCTTTTGAAAAAAACCCTCCGTCTGAACGGGTTGGCCCTTTTTTTTTCCTTGTGTTTTCTTCTTGCGACAGATCCCAAAAAAAGACCTCCCCCCGCCATCTTTGAGCTGTGCGGTGTTTTTTTTTCCGTGCTTACTACGTTTCTTTTTCTTTCCGATCACTGTCCATTCCTCCCTTCCCCTCCCCCCCCCCCAGCAGAGATTTCTCCTTGACGAGACAGACGTACCCTCTTTCCCTTCTTCTGAAACACCGTTACCCCCCCCTGGTGATGATTTCTCACGGCTTTTTTTCTCAGATTTACACGAGATTGTTGAACAGGATGTCGGCCTTCCTCCCCGCGACAACCAAACCGTCCCTCCCTTCAGGACGGAAAGGTCTGCGCAATTCCCTTCCCCTTTGTAGTGCGGCACCCTTCTTTTTTTCCGAAGCGAAGTGTATAAATATTTTTTCCGGCCGTTGAGACCCGTACTTCTTCACCCCTGCTCTCCCCCCTTGAGCGTATCCTGCCCCTCCCGGATGGTAGAGCCCCCCCCCCCTCCGCGGTCTTGACGGAAAAGAGCGTTTCGCACATTTCAAATCATTTCCACTTTTCCTTCCGTGTCTTCCGCGACCCAAGCTTTTCTATATCGGCCCCTTCCCTAACTAAATAAAGCTTTCTTAAGGGATTCTTCTCTTTTTATTTCTCCCCTCACATTCAGGTTTTCCTCCAGCGGAACGGACCCGTCTATGTGAAATAAAGTTAGGAATCCTCCTCCGAACCGCATCTTCCCATTTTCACCCTTTTTTCCGACCTCTTCTTCTTCTGACTTTAAGACCCTCCCAATGATGGAGGCTCCCCTCTTCAAATGAAGAGTGTTTTTGTGATTTACTGTTTTCCCTTGGCGCGTACCTGCTTTTTCCCCTTCGCCCCCTCCCTAGCGGCTCTCCATCCCCCTTTCGGGGTTGACGACAATTTCCTCTATTAACGGCCGTGTTTCTATTGTTTCTCCCTATATCCTCCCCGTAGAGAGTCCATGTCCCCCCCTTACCCCCATTTCCATCCCTTTTTTCGGAGGAATGGGATTTTGTCCAAGCGGCGCTCACTGGTATTTTTTATTTAGGTCCTCTCCTGACATCTATGGAGCCGGCCCCCTCCCGTCTCCCCCCGCGGGCTAACCTTTCTTAGAACGGGAATTCATGAGGAAGATTGTTTTTTTTTGAGCGAGAACTTGCGCCTTTTTTCGAAATCTTTCCCGGGCCCGGACGGCGTCTTGGTGGGGCTCCTCCCTACGAACAATGCTTTTTGCTTTGCGCCCCCCGAAACCGTTTTTTTTGCACTCTCATTTCTCCATCTGCATGTTCTGCGTCCCCTCTTTTTTTTTTCCCTCCCCCCCTGCAGGGGAACTCACTTTTTTTTTTTCCCTAGCGATTACAGAAGAGTCTGCTTTCTTTTTTTTCCGATGAACGGAAACCGAGTTCTCTCCTTTTCCTCCCGTTATCTTTTTCTGCTGGTGGAGGCCTCTCCCCCTTTGTCCCCGCCCGACAACCTTTCTTTTCCTCAAGCGCACCGAGTATTTCTTTTCCCCTACGCTCTTCTCCCTCTTTTTCTCAATTCCGCCTCCCCTTTTTTTTGGCTAGTGCAGGCCGTGCGCCGACTGCCCCCTTTTTTGTCTTGCGAAAAAATATACTCTCTTCTTTCTCGATGGTCGCAATCACCCCATTGCCTTTCTTACTCACGTCCCATCTCCTCCTCTTCTCAATGCTCTCCACCGGCTCTTCTTCCCCCCTTCTCTAGAAGGAGCCTCCCCCCCCTTTTCTTGCCGGAAAAACGGTGGGATTTCTTCTTTTCGCGCACACGTGATGTTTTCCCCTTCTTCTTCCCGAAAGAGCTATTTCCTCTTCTTTGTCGAAATAGGTTTCGTCAATTCTTCCCTTCGTCAGAAGCCTTTTGAATACGCCCTTTTTTTTCCTCGGTGAGTTCCGCAGCATTTGCTTTTCCCCCTCCAAATTGCTCTTTGCCTCCTCCCTGCACGATTGCGGTCGATTTCCTTACTTCTCTGGCGCAGCTCAGCAGGTGTCCTCTTCCCCTTCCCGAAGGAGATGAGTGTCTTTCACCAGACGGACGTCGTTTCCAGATTCGCATCTTCTCCGGAATTACATGCTGCACCCTCTCCTAAAGGCGGAGAGCCCCCCTCCTTCGGACTCTTTCCCCTTTCTCAAGAAAGCGCTTTTCTTTTTCTTGTCGTCTGAACCAATTTCCCCTCGATGTCGCGATACCCTCCCTCCCCCTGGTTCGCCGCTAATTCTCTCTTTTTTCCGCTTACAAATTCATAGCTTTTAATGGGATCAGTGGCAGGGCCTCCTTTTCCTCCTTACCCCTGTTCCACCCGATCAAACCTCTTTTTCATGATTTCCTTTTCTTTCCGCGTGCGGCACCCCCCTTGCTAAAGGGCTCCTCCTTTCCGGCTCTCTTCGCTCATTCTTCTGGGCGAGACACTTCTCCTCCGCCTCATCATCTCTCTTCGCGGGACAGTTTCCTCCCCCGCAGCAATGGTCTCTTTTCTTCCTATTTCTCTATTTTCCGTTAATGATTACGCCCAAGATGCTTTCCCTTCTAAAGAACGGGCTGTACCCGGGCCGTCTTCGTCGTCAGCCCCCCTCGACGAAATAACGGTCTCCACCAGAACTTCCCCCTCCCCCTTTTCTTTTTCCGGGGTGACTCCTCTTTTTTCCCCACCGCTTGCGGGCGAGCCCCTTTTTTTCCCCCCCACAACGTCTACGCTCTCGTTTTCTTTTTTTCAACTGCGAGAGAAATCATTTCCTCTTCCGCCGTCGGGTAGGCTCGACATCCCTTTTTTTTTTTTCGATGCTCCCATTTCCTCTTTGAAGCCGTCGTTTTCTCCAGCAGCCTGCCAGAAGAGTGTTCTCCCCCCCTTCCTTCCTACGACGCACGATGTTGACGTCCCCGGCATGCGGCAGACCCTTTCTTTTTTTTGGCGTTGCGGTGTTTTTTTTTTGCGCGAGAGCCGACCTTCAACAATATCGGACTTCATCCCGTTCCGAGCAATCACCTTCTCCCCGGTTGTTCAGAGACAATGTCATTCTTTTCCTGATTCGTCCTAAGGACCGCAGATATTCCTTCTTTGTTGAGGAGTAGTTATCCCCTTTTTTGGGGGTTGGCCCGTTTTTTTTTCTTTTTGGTTGTGGTTTAAAAATCATTCTCTTTGGGGTGATTCCTATGAAAACCCTTCCGCTAGCGATCGCTTCTCTCCTCTGTAGCAGCACCTCTTCTTTTCCATTAGGTGCTTTCCTTTCCCCCCCTTTAAGAAGGAGTTGTAGATTTCTTCCTTGTCGACAAAACAGCAGGGTTTCCCCCCCCAGTTGCCTCAATGGAACGAGACTTTCCCCCATACCCGTCCCGAAATAGTCCTCCTTCTTTCGAGACTCTTCGGTCGCAATATGGTTTTTTTTTTGATATCCCAACCCTCCTGGCTGCGTTGCGGGGATATCCGGCTCCGTGAGCTCCCTCCTCTTTTTTAAGATGAATTAAGATATGTTTCCTCCTATGGGGGGGTGGGTTGTTTTTTTTTTTTTTTTTTTGGGGCCCAGGTGTATCTTCCCTTTCGCTCGATGCTTGCCTCTCCCTTACCACCGGTAGGTTTTTTTCTTCTTTCAATGAAGGGAGAGGAGTTTCCTTCCTCAAAACCGGTAACCCACTTTTTTTTGTGGAGTCTCAGCTTGCTCTCTCCCCCTTTTTCAAGTCGCATCTGACGCCTTTCCTTTCCTTTCTATCGTAGATAGAGTTTTTTTTTTCTTTGTAAAAGGAGCCATTTCTTTCCCCAGCACGATCAGTTCCCCTCTCGGCCCAGTGTTCTCCCGTCTGATAGCCCTTTCCCTCCTACCGCCGGAACGCTTCTCCTTCTCTTGAAGTTGAAAAATCTCCTCTAGGCGGACCTTTTTCCCGTACCCTGTTTGTTTCCTCTGTCAACACGTTTCCGGATCTTTTCTTCTTCAGTCAGGTCCTTCTTTCCCTTTTTGCCGTCGGAAATGGTGCCCTCAAGCAAAAACTGGGGCCACTTTTTCTTTCCATCTCTCCCCTTCCCCCCCCTCTCCCGACAAGGTAGGGCTCCCCCCCCCTTCCCGTAGAGATCCCTTTTTCTGGAGAAATGGGCTCTTGGCTAAAGGAGATGCCATCCTTCCTTCTCGAAGACTTTCCCGGTGAGGAGTCCTCCCGTATCGACTTTCGAGAGAGATGACTCTTTCTGGGTGCCGGTCCGACTTCCTCCCCCCCTCCTCTCCCCGTTTTTGC
>Ga0179593_1656887_pt1 | contig 13150 bp, 15 predicted proteins | sample CZODoug2_1_08_16_FD_185931 | JGI IMG/M metagenome (GOLD analysis project Ga0179593, IMG submission 185931) | Vadose zone soil fungal communities from Angelo Coast Range Reserve, California, USA - CZODoug2_1_08_16fungal (PacBio error correction) | ecosystem: Environmental > Terrestrial > Soil >... | reverse complement strand
GCCTTTTTGACTTTGGCGATCGGCATTGCTCTTTTCCCGCGCAATCCATCCGGCGCACTCCCTGCCTTTCCCTCTTTCCTCTTCCGTTTTTCCCGATATTCGCCATTGTTCCCCCCTCATCAACGCCAAGGATCTTCCTGTTCGCTGGAAATCGCCGTTTCCTTCCCCACTTTCTTCCGACCATCGACGCCGCTTCCCACCTCGTTCTTTGCATCGATCTCCCCCCCCCGAAAAACAAGATGTTTTTACGAAAATGGCCTTTTTTTTTTTCTGCTGAATAGCGGCTTTCATGGCATCCCTTCCCTCGGAGCTCAAGGCTTTTCCCTGAGATGGATGCAAGGGACCGTCCCTTTCGGGAACGATGGCCCTTCTTTTTTTCTGCTCTTCTTTATTATTACACAATGCTTTCTTCGTGGCGCGGCTCTTCTCTTCGGTGATGGAATGGTTTTTTCTCATGTCTCTACGGCCGCCTGCTCTGCGACCTTCCCCCTCCTAGCACGGCCTTTTGAGAAGGATTCCTGGATTTTTCTTTCCCAGTTTGTATGGGAGACGATTCTTCTTTTTCGTCTTTAAATTGCCTGTTCCCCCCGACTATGTACGGAGGCCCTTTGGTTTCGTGCTTACCCGTTGGTTGTCTCGAGCAACCGGCCTGGCACTATCCTTTTTTTTTCTTTGATTTTCCCTACGACACGCCGGCCTTTTTGCCTGATTACGCCTTAAAGGCAATCCAAGTTTTTTCAACCCATTATGTGTTCGATCGGGTGACCCCCAGGTGGGAAAGGCTTGCCGTTTTTCTCGCGGCGTACGAAGACGCCCCCCCAATGACACGACGCCGATAGATATCTTCTTGATAGATATCACGCCGTTTTCTTTTCCCCCTCCGATCGATTTTTTTCACCAGCCGTCGACATTTAAGGTACACGGTGTTCTGGCAATTGGGTTTTTTTCGGCACCTGCATCCCTACCGGGGCAGTAGTAGTCATCTTCCGGCGAGTCTTGGTGAATTCCGCTATCTGTCTTTTTTCACCGCTCTTCTCATCGTGAAATCGAAATGAACTTTCCAAGAGAATTTGCAGCGGACTTCTCACGTATCTTGGCGTCCCGCGACCCCTTTTGGCCGCGTTGGGCGTTTTTTCTTCCTTCTTTCTGTGTTCTTTCCCTTTCCGCAAGAGGCACACGACGTCTCCCCCTTTCGATCAGAATTTATGGGTCTCCTCTTGAAATGTGGCCGCGTTTTTGCTGGCGCCTTCCTCCCTTCAAGCAGTTCATCGTATTCCCCTCCTTTTCGAGGAGGGTGTGATCTTCGGCGTTGTTTTTATTCTGATCCCCGCCAGCGCAACAATACGCCCCTTTCTCCCCGTAAGAATGAACAGTTTTCCTAAGATAGCTTCCCCCCCAACCAGCCCATCGACGCCTAGATAGCCCTTCCCTCAAGAACCGACTTTTTCCCCTGAAAAAGTGTGCATCTTTTCTTCTTCCTTCATGACCCGTCCCTTGGATCGCAGTCGAGCTCCTTTCAGCGCAGGCGGTCTTCCCTCCGCGCCCAGAAAGATCCCTCCTTTTTTTTTTTCTGTTCTCCCCCACGCCCCCTGCGAGCGTGGACGCCTCCCTCGGGACGGGGTCGAGGATAGGCGGCCTCACTGCAGGAACATTCCTTTTTCTCTCCTTCCAGCATTCGCGTGGGCCCACACTGTCCTTCCCGCCTGAATCGCTCTTCTCCGCCGAACGTCACCCATCGCCCTCTTCCACATCCCTCGATCAGGAGCGCAGCTCCCCAGCAGCAGCAAGCCTCCTCGTAAAGAGCTCTCATGTCCTTTTTTCGTCGCGGCACGCTCGTGTTTATTGCCGCAACGGCCCAAAAACTCTTTTTCTCACCCGATCCGCGCCTTCTCCGGGAAGGGGAAATTTTCCTCTTGCGATGAAGCTTCTGGGCGATCATGTCCGTTTCCTTCTCCCGCCCCTACCTGGATCCGATGTCTTCTTTCAGTCCCGCCTCCTCGAGGACCCGACATTGCCGTCTTCTTCCTTCCCCTGCGTCTTTCCCTTCCGGCCATGATGCAGCCGGAGGTGCCTTCTATAGGTCGACAAGATGCTTTTTCTCAGCATGCAGTAGTTGAGCGCGTGCCTCCTCAGTCTCCCCTGAATGCGGTGCATTACCGTTGGCAGCCGAAGATGAGCAGGTTTCTCCCCCGAAAAGGCTTCAACGCTTTTTTTTTTTCTTCTTTTTTCTTTAGGAGAGATTCCCTTTCTTTGAAGCCTTTCGGGTATGGCTTTTTTGCTCCGCTTCGGCGGCCCCGCTTGTTTGTTTTTTTTTTTCTGTTAGTCCTTTTTCCCCGAAAGCCGTTTTCGGCCTTTCCTTTCATTGCTTTTTTTTTGGCTTTTCAGCAGCTTGCGGAACCTACCTTTTTCCTTTTTCCTTTCGGCCCCCTTCGTAATACGACAATCATTCCTCTTCGGCAATGTCGGGGCTTTTTTATTGAACCGCGGTGCTGGCCATCGGGCCCTTGCGTGTTCCAGGAAGCCGCGCGTGTCTTCCTCGCGGCATTCTCAATGTCCCCTCCCGATAATCATTCCTTCGTGATAGACTTCTCCCCCATTTTTTCCATTTGCAGGCCGTTGCTTTCCCCCCGGCATCTTGCTCTTCCGAAATGCGGACCGCATTCCGCGTTTTCTTTTTTTTTTTGGTTTGCCCGGTCCCTTTTTGCGAGGCCCAATGTGTTCAGCCTTGATGGTGACGTTCGGCGGGCGCCCCCCCCTTTTGGGCCCCCCACGCGAAATGCTGGACGGGTTTTACCACGCCGGACGTCTTTTCCAGTTGTTGGCTTCTATGGCCTCCCCCTTTCGCCTCGCTGTCTCCTTCGTTTTGATGGCGATATGATTTCTATGGATATTTCTTTTTTTCCTGCGCCTTTAGGTCCAGCTTCCCGATCACCGCCGCCGTCGACCCGTCGATCTGGTTCGCGGCTTTTCAACCTCGCCGGGTCGATCGGTCTTCCTTTTTTCGGTCCGATGGTTTTGGCGATTGCGTGCCCGTTGAAAACTGGGCATGTCGGTCGTGCGCCGAGGGTTCTTTTGTTTGGAACTTTTGCCCTTTTCTCGCCGTCGCGGCATCTGCCGCTCAGAGCGCACCCTCCCGACAAGTGGGCCACGCCGCCCCCTTTTTCCTCCTGCCCCTCCGGCGCCCTGTTGGCCGGCAGCAGCTTTTTTTTCTCCGGTGGCCTTGTCTTTTCTTCTTGATGCGCGTTGATCGGCGGGTGCCTCCGTTTTTCCAATATCCCGATGCACTCCCTCCTTTTTGTCACCAACGCCCAAATTTTCCTCTCTTTATACAGGAGAAGCTTCGGGAGTCGGCCAACGGTTTTTTGCAACGATGAATGCCGACTTTTTTTCCACCTCGCCTATCTTTGAATCCTTTTTCCATCGACGACGACGCGCCGTCCCGAGTTGAAGGAAGAACGGTCCTTTCCCAGTCACCTGACCTCCCTTTCTTGCCGCGTTTTTCCCCCTGAATCGGCAACGCTGTTGCCCTCTTTGATTTTCCCTATATGGATCGCTTCCTGAGATTCCTCATCGAGACTCCCTCTGCCCATCTTTCCCTGGGATTGGTGGGGAACGGATTTTCGCGCTAGCCCGGCACAACCGGCTGTCATTGATTTTTCTTTTCACCCGACTCAGGCATGTTTGTGACTTTTTCTGGCCTTTACAACGAAGGTTCTTGGCGATAAGTTTCCTTCTTTTTCTTTCCCCCTTCCATGATGAACAATCTCAACAGAAAATTAGCGTAAGACCCTCCCTTTCCCTCTCTTCAGTCGACGGGGGGAAAGCCCTCGTTGGGAGGCTTTCCCCCGGTAAAATCTCCGTCGGCGCTCATCGGCGCCCAGGACATGGCACTTTCTTCTTCATCCTGTCTCACATCTTTCTTAGCGGGTTCGAAAACGGGGGGGGACCTCCCGAAGGAGGAGGGGAAGAAATCCCCTTGTCCTCAAACTGGCGGAGAGGAAGCTTCCCAAAGGCAGAAAAGAAGAGCCCCCCCTCTTGAAGCAGAGAATGTGCTTTTGTGTAATAATAAAGGCTCAGAAGAATTAATGAGCTTCTCTCCTGTCCCCGATCGGCAACGGATTTGGCAATTCCAGCGCTCTGGGACGTGTTTTTTCCCATGCCCCTCATGCGCGATGGAAGCTTAGGAATTCAACCGATATTGGGATCGCCTTCCTCCCCATCTTGGGTAAGCGACCCCTCGTTATAGAGAATCCCTTTCCCTTCGATTCATTGGCGAGTTCTCTCTTTGAACCTCTCTCTCCGCGCCAGGCGACTTGCGTTGCTGCGCGTCGCTCTTTTGGGCCGACGCATAAGGTTCTCCCCCCGCACCTTTTTAGTGAGCCGGGAATGGGATTGTTTCTCAGAGAGAGCCTCCCCTTCCTTCATCGCCCGACATACTGTTCTTCTTTCGATCGATTCGGATGACTTTGGCGATCGTCCTCACGCTCTACGAGAAATACCCCCATCGAAGGGTGAGCTGGTTCTTTTTCCCCCTTCTTCGCGTCCCATTGGAACAGATAGACAGAAGCCTCAGAGAATGGCACTGGAAATGGCATCCCCAACTTCAGGTCACAGGCAGTTCATAGAAGCAGCCTTGGATGGATCTCTTTTTTCCGCCCCTCGTCGCCTCACCAGATGGGTATCTCTTTCAAATGACTTGGATTCCCTCCTGACATCGCGGCGTAGCTTAACGACAGCTTTTTTTGAGCTCAAGGTCTTATGATAGAGATGGATGCCCCCCCAGCGGTGGCTCCCCTCCCCCCGCTCTCTCCTGGCATGCGGCGGACGTCTCTATTACAAAATGAGCTTCCTTGTGGAGCGGCGAAGTTTTCCTTGAATTTTGTCCCCCGGAGAAGACGGTCTCCCCTGGAGATTTTCGGCCGAGGGTCGGCCCCCCTTGTTTTTCTCTTTAATATTTTCTCCCTGGGAGAAGGCGTGAAGGCCTCTGCCAATGTCTGTTCCCCTTCTTCTTTTTCCCGGTGAGCCCCAACGAATATTCCTTTGGCGACGGCTCTTTCTTTGCGCACTCAGGTTGGACCACTATCCCTTGATTGTGGGACATACGACACTCCCTGATCGAAATCCCCTTCCCCCCTTCAAGGCAATAAAGGTTTTTTCGCGCAAGTCACCCCCTCTCCCCTTCTATCTTCCAGTGTGGCCGCTTTCGGCCTCCAATGTGCAGGTTGAAGAAGCAGCCGGTCCCCCCTTTTATTCTCTCTCTCTCAGGAGCTTCGACGAAAGCGCAAAGGAAGCTCTCTATCGTTTCGAGAATCTTGGGAAATTCCCCCGCAGAGTGAACTTGTTGAATTTCACGGAGGATTTGTATCGTCTTGACTTTTTCTATGTCGGGACCTCCGTTCACGCCGGGGCGGCGATCCCTCGGTGAATTCGCTCTCTTTTTTGCTCAAGCCGCGTTCGCCTTTTTTCTACCGTGCGTCCTTGCATCCTGTCGGGCCCCTTCCTGTATTCAAGCGACTTTTTCGAACGTATGGGCTTTTGTTTTCCCCCAAAAAACTTCAATCGGGATATTTAGGCTCCCGCCCGGAGGAACCCAGGATACCCCTCCCCCCAATTGGTACTTCGAAATGCTGGCGAGTCCCTCCCTCCGCGAACGGGGTGGCCGGCGGCAAGCTCTTCTCTGTGTCCCCCCGGTGCCGCTCTGAGCTTCCGGCGCGAGACCCCGCCAGCAGCCACAACTTTCTTTCCCTTCCTTCCAGATGCCTCCCCGGAAGATTCGCTCATAGACACCCAAATCGGCCTTTCCTTGCGTAACTCCCGATCGAACCGGCTCCCTTTTTGCCAGCGAGAAACCTCCTTCCGCGACGACGGCGCGGTGATTCCCTTTTCCCCCCTAGAGCTGGGGAGACCAAGACCCTGCAGTGAGGGAAGGTTGCTTCCAAACGCCGAGAGTGGCCTTTCCCCCTTTGAAGGGGTCGCGCCCCCCACAGGAACTGCCCCATGATCAGCGGCCCCCCTTTTCTCTTCCCCCCGTCCAGCAGTTCTTCCCCGTGATAATGCTCGACCCTGCGCGGACACCTTTCCCGCATAGGCGCGCAGATCCTCCATCTTGCCTGAAGAAACCTGAACACATTGCTTTCCCCGCGTCGCGCAGCGTCCCCCAGCCACATTTTCCCGCGTACTAGTAACGCTTTTTTTTTTTTTTGCTTTCGAGCACGCTGTCTCCTTTGCAGCCGCCGTGCGCAATCTCGCTTTGGCGCCGAAATATCCGCTTCTTTTTTTACCTTGGCCAGTTCTTGACGGCTATGGTTTTTTTTTAGTGATCGGTTGGCGGCCGACAGACAGAAGGCTTTCTCCCTCCCCCCATTCACCCCAAAGAGAATAGATGCCAGAAATTGCATGTAGAGAAAGCCTTTTTTTGACAGCAGAATTCTCTCGAAATGATCTTTGCGGTGACCTCCCCCCCCCTATGATGCGACTCCTCCTCATGACCCCAAGGTTTAGGACCTACTCTTGTGCCTCCGCGGCGGCAGAAGAAGATTCCCTTCAGAAAGAAAATGATGATGAAGTGGATATATCTGTTTTCACCATAAGATTAGTTGAGACTTCCCTGGTAGGGTAGAACCCCCCAGATTAGGAGGAAAAGAGGGGCTTCTCCGTATCTCCAAGAATTTTCTGAGAGATCCTCCTGAATGAAGCGGTCTTTTCTTCCCGCCAGAATGGATTTCCCCCTGAGGAGTCTCTGTTCATTATCCTCCAGCTTACATATAAGACGACTCTCTGGGGTAATCGATTTCCCTTCTCTTTCCAATTTGCTGGAAATAGTGATCCCTTTCTTTGTAGGAAGAAGCTCTTCCCATGATAGCAAAGAATTCTTCTCTTTCCCCCTTACAGATCATATCCCTGGTGACTTCCCCCTCCGCCGTCTTTCCCTGAGCACGGCTTTAAGAACACCTCTTTCTCCAGAGGGAGATCCCTTCTTTCCCCCCCCCGACGCTCCCTCTCGAGAGAGGTAAGAGTACCCCTTTTTTCTGGAGGGGGGAACTCTCTCCCGCGGTGGGAGATCCCCGTTCCTCCTCTCTCAAGCTTTTCAGGTAGGAGGGGTGAGCGGAACCCAGAAGGCGTTCCTCCCTTTGAAACCTCGGGTTGGGGATGGCAGCGGGAAGCGATTGCCCCTCCAGTTCGGTTGGATTCCTTTTTTTTCCCTTCCTGCGGCCAAGATAGGCTTTCTTGGGTTTTTTTTTTTTTCCATGCTTTCTTGGATATTTCTGGTTCTTGTATTGCAAACAAGGGATTGGCAGGCGCTTCCCTCCCAGTCGTACTCTGTCGATCTGGTTAGAGTGTCCCTCCTGGTTTACCCCCTCTCTCGTTCGGGCTGTCGTTTTCGACATTGCCCTTTTTTTCTCGATTTTCCGGCGATGGTTTTGTTCCGCGATATTCAGTTTCAAACCCGGTGTCTGGCTTCCCGGGCAGTATTGGTTGCGGCTTTTTTTTGAATATAGCGCCGAAAAAACACCCCTTCTTATTCCACCCCGGGGCCACCGCAGACCTGCTTGCCGCCGTCCCCTCCCCGGTAGCGTGGCCTTCCCTTTCCCTCCCGCCCGGCCCTAAATGCCGGATCGAAATTTTTTCCGGCGGGTGCCTCCTTTTTTGGCGCGCCGAAATATCCCCTTTTCTCTCTTTTCGTGGCCCCTTTGCCAAAAATCCCAGATTTCCGCCAAGGCGCTGGAAATCTTTCTCTCCGCGACCCGAAGGGAGGCTCCTTTTTTCGCCAGTTCGGACAACGAGCTGTCTGCACCCGCGCGGGACCTTCTTTTCCTCGCACGGCTCGACGCCCCTTTTCTTTTGACGGACCGAAACGGCACCTCTTTTTTAGAAAATTTCTAGCCCCAGCACCAGCCCCCCCGACACCGTTCCCCTTTTGTTTGAGCCCCCGTGAACTTTTTCGTTATTCGGCTCCTTATCGCTTCTTTTCCTTTGGAAATCCTCAGATCCTAGCGGAGAGGTCTGTGGAATACTATTGCAAATTGGAGGCCGGCCTATCGGCAAAAATGGCTTCCCGACACATAGACGAAGGCCCCTTTCACATTCCCTTGATGTCGATCAGGGTCGGCCCTTTTCGTTACTCCCATGTGATTCCCTTCTCATCCCCCCTTTTGCCCGCGTCGATCCCGGCCATAGAGGACGTAAGACGGGTCCCTCCCTACGTTGTCGGGTGTCCCCTTTTCACCAATCTCTAGGCGAACCCATGAAGGTCCAGAATCCTTTTTCCCCTTCTTTCGCCATTGGGCCCCCCCCAGAGAATGCGTTTTCTTCTTCATCGAAGAATTCTCCCTCACGGAGCCGGCTTTCCCCCCCCCCCAGTCCATCAAAGCCTCCCAAGATTGAAGACTCTTTTGGTGGCGAGATCCCTTGGTCCCCCTCCGAAGGCCTTCTTCCCGGAAATCGGTCCCCTCCTCGGCCTTTCCATCCAGCGCGGATCCTCTTTCTTGAGCCATAACGATGCTCCCACTGCGCCCTCTCTTTTCTACGCGTGTTGGCGGGACTTTTTGGGATCGGAATACCCCTGCATCGATGGCGGCGACCTGTCCCTTCTACCCAGCCCTTTTCGTCGATCTTGGAGCGGCTGGGACCTCCTTCCCCGCCATGTCCGGGCTTCCTCCTTGCTGCTTGTTTGCTTTTCGATAGCGGGGCGCCTCCACTAAGCGGGCCAATAGTTCCCCCTCGGTTTACTGGATTGCGCGTTTCACTCGCGAGTAAGTCAGCCCGCAGCCATCCTGTTCTTTTTTTTGAGCGAGATACCTTTTTCGGATGGCTTGGCCCTCGTTCTCCCTCGCAATCCATTCCCGGCGCACCTTTGCTGGTGCGCGGCGATTGGCCCTTTCCCTGCGCGGCCCGCTATTCGCTTTTCTCCCGCAAGGTGCGATGGAAATAGACTCTCCCCTGGGAAAATAACAACTTTCCCGCGCCAATGAACTCTTTTTTTTGGTCTTTTTTGTATGGTTGGAGGGATGCCTCCTCTTCGATGTAGAAGGTCCCCCTGCATTAACAGGAGACTTTTCTCTACTTTTCATTCCAGAAATGGAGGCAATCCTCGAATCCTTCTTCCTTTAGTCTATGAGTAACGTTCCTTATAGAGCAGGGATCCCCGGAAAGACGGTGTCTTTCTCAACTCCCAGCAGGGTATGGGGTCCGTGATCTCCCCCCCCATACTTGCGCCATAGTGGTAGTCTCCTGGTGGGGGAATCCCGTTCCGTTGTCATCATTCTTTCTTCTGGACCTTCCTTCGAGCCCGGCGTCGATCTTCGGATCCTGGAAGGAAGCCGGCCTTCGCCGAGAGCAGACGAGCTTGAGCTTGGTTCTTTCTGTGAGCACGCCGACCATTCGCATCGCCACGGTGGCGACAGTCTGGTTCTGTCTCCCTCCTTTCGGCCCAGCGACTATCAGCTCATGGATTGTGGGCATCTCCGCCGAACAGATCGACATCACCCTTTTTTTCCTTCTTCGGTTCAAAAGGCCTTTTGTGACAGGCGAGCCCCTTTTCGCAGGCGGTGCGCCTCCAATGTTTTTCTTCAGCCGGTCCCGCGCGATCGATATCTTCGATGAGGGACGATTTTTTTTCGACGACGAATAGCGATCCTTTCTTTTTCACGCCGAAGTTTCTTTCCGATTCCTGTTCAGGATTTGGGAGGCGATTTTTCGGAGAAATTTCTTATTCTCAAACCTTCCCTTTCCCCCACTCCCGCGGGCCGGCGAGTTCTTTACATCAGGCCGCTATCTGTAGGGGCCCTCTTCTCAAGTCCGCCTTCGTTGCCATCGACATGAAAACCTCTTGCCTTCCCTGTCGGGATTCTTTTTCTGCCTTGCCTTGATTTTTGGCCAGCAGTTGTTCCCCCGACCGTCATGATTTTTTTCCTTTTGGCCGCAAAGATTGCCTCCCCCTTCTCTATCTAACAACCTTGTATGGGTCTACGACAAGGCCTCCTCGGTCGCCCGTTCCTACCGGGGGCGCCTATCCCCCTTCAGTATGTCCGGCGGTGGCAAATTTCCCGGGGAGTAGCGGTTGCTGGCGTTGTTTTTATGCGTCCTCCCTATCATCCCCCTCTCCGCGGCGCAACGAACCTTTCAGCATGCAAAATCCTTGAAGATCGCTCTCCCCCCTGAAAATCGAAGCTCTTCTCCTTCCACGGACAAGATTCGAACCAGGAGCGTTATTTTCCTCGCAGATCGAAAGACGCAGAAGAAGTTAGCCGTCATCCCTCCTTTTGTCGAATGGCGCGACCAGTCCCTTCGTGAAGGTGACCCACGTCGCCCCGCGTGGCCGCCATCTCTCTTTTTTCGCGATAGGAGGCCCCCCCCAAAAGAACTTTATCAGCGGCCCCTTCTCCCCGTCCATCTGCCCCCACCCAGTGATAATGCCTTCTCGACATAGGCCATCTTCCTCGAAACGTCACCCCTTTGCTGCCCAATGCGATCTGGCGGCCTCGCCCATCAGGAGCGCAGCTCCTTTCTCATCGTCCGAGCCTTAATATTCTTGAATGCTGGGGTTTTTCAGTTCGTCTTCCTCCGCTTCCCGCCGCCCTTTTGCGAAACGGCCTTCCAGCTTTTGGGCGCCGAACCCCTCCCTTCCGGGTGGCTACGATGCGATGAAGGCTATGTTCCCCTCTCTTTATCGGTTGCGCTTTCCCGACACGCACGACGTTCCCTTTTCCTTCCCGCTTCATTAGACAGCGACTCGGATGCTCAAGGCGGAGTAGATGGAGCTCCCCTTACGCCGGGCAGACTTCCCTGCATGCGCTCGGTGCGGTGGTCCGATATAGGTCTCTTTTCCGGCAGCAGATGCAGTATTTTTTTCCTTTGGAATCCAACCAGGGAATGACTTTTCCAAGAGGCGGAGCCCCTTTTTGCCAGACAAGAACCTTCCCTTCCCCCTCCTCTCTCTTTTTGCTAGAGATACAAGGAATCCTCTTTGGTATGGATGCTTCTCCCTCTCCCCAAATCGGTTGCCATAATTATGGTTGAGGAAACCCTTAAGAAGTTTGAGGAACCTCCTTCCCCTCTTAGTCTCCAGCCCTATAATTGTTTCTCAAAGAAGGACTCCCAATCATCCGGCTTTCTTCGTACCTCTTTCTGTAAATCTTCCATGTAGGGTCACCCCTTGTTCTTCGGATGCCTCTTCTAATCCATTCCCTGTGGAGGAAGACCCCTTTTATAATGATAGACCATAGCCTCATCGCAATATTCTCTTCCCCCCCCTCCATCAGCAGTGTTTTTCGGATCGGATATTCGGCCCCCCTCTCCGCCCGCCTCCCTTCGCAAGAATCCCAGCGCTTCCTCACTCCGTCCGCCCCAGCATTCGTAAGCGCGATCTTTTTTTCCGGTCTCTTTTCCTCCCCCAGATCGCATGTTCTCATTCCCCTTTGGGTTACGTTCGGCGGCCCATCTCCCCTGGTGTCCTTTGGTCGAGCATTATCACCTTTCAATGCTGGACGGCCCTAGACACACGCCTTTTACTTTCCGTCGTGGCTTAATTCCCCCCCGGCACGATGTCGCGATGCTCGGAGGTTCTTTTCTCTTTCTTTTCTTGTTATTCTTCGCGAAGACCATGGAAACAAGGGATTTTCCTCTGACGGCTCCCCCCTCCCCTCCTCTTCTTGCACACTGTGTTCCGTTCCTCGTCGGGCTGTAGTTCCTCCTCGAGCGTCGCCTTTTCCTCCTATTCTGCGACCGCGATCCTCATGTGAAGGTATGGAAGTTTTTCCGCGGGGGATTTTTCCCTTCTTTTTGAATTTTCATGATGTGATTTGACGTAGAGGTTTTCCCCACTCCGCTAAGGAGCGATCAATCCTTCCTTTCGAACGGGAATACGATGACCTTCCATATAGGTGATAGGCTTCCGGCAGCGCGACCTCGGACCCTCTTTCCCTAGACCCACCCCCTTGTTGAGATCGTTGATCCGGCGGGTGTGGGCAATCCCTCCGATTGCAAGAAGATTTCTTAACGCCCCCCCCAAAAATACCAGAATTCTTACGCCAAGGAGAGCCCTTCTTCGCCGCGCCCTCCCCCCCCACTTTCCCCCTTGGTCATGTCGATTCCCTAACGGCGGTTGAGCAACCCCCTCTTTAGACCCCGAACCCTCCCTATGATCAGAGAGTACCAGAGGGACCTCTTTAAAAGTAGGGCCCCTCTCCGCACGGACCCCTTTCAAAAGCCTTCGACCAGGTACAGGAATCTTGGAGGTATTGAAAAGCGGGAAATTTCTTCTCCCGCTATCTCGAAAGATCAGTTCTGATCCCCTCATAGCGCCCTCCTTCTTGGTGGGGACGGCTGCGTCTCCGCACTGGGAGGACGGCCCCCCTGCTCCTTGATCTTCTTTACCCCAATAGACGAGTCGTTTGTGACTTGCGCGCTCTTCCTTTCCAAAGAATCTCCTGAGAGACCTTTTCCGTAAAGAACATTCTTTTCCCCTTATAGGTTTTTCCCACGTTTTCTCTTCCGACCAGGAATCTGACGGAGCAGGCCCGTAATAGCGTGGTCTTTTTCCCCCTCTTCGTCGGCCGCTCATCCTTTTTTCTTCAGGAATTCCTGAGCCGGGAGAGCCCATCCTTACCCCCCTCTTGAAGGTCAGAGTGGTCTCTAATAGACTGAAAAATAGTCCCCCCTCCCCACCTCCCCTTCAAAAAAAAAGTAACTCCCCAGAAAAAGATGACCTTCCCCTTTCCCTTTATCACAGGTGGCCTCTCCTTTCTAATAAACGCTGAAAGATCTTCCTGAGAGTCTCCCCCTCTCCCCCATCGCGTACTCCTCCGCCTGATTTCCGGTCTTCCTCCCGATCTCCCCAGGCTTTGCCTCCTCCCCCTAGGCGGGACGCCTTCCTGTTGGCAGGATTTTCTTCGAATCTTTTCCCCCTGGTGCATCGATGGCGGCGAACCTTTCTCCTAGCGTCGAGGTTTTGTCCAACCCATCCTCTTTTTCATTGGCGCGGCTGGGACCTTTTGCCGCCTTGACTTTCCGGCGAGTAACCTTTTCCCTCTTGGCCGTTGCGGAGGGACCAAATGGGAACGCCCTCCATATTCGGCCCTCGCCGCGCAACAGCCGGGAGTGCGACGGGAATGGATTTTGCTTTGAGAAAGCTCCGTTTTCCCTCGCAAGC
>Ga0179593_1515490_pt1 | contig 13150 bp, 11 predicted proteins | sample CZODoug2_1_08_16_FD_185931 | JGI IMG/M metagenome (GOLD analysis project Ga0179593, IMG submission 185931) | Vadose zone soil fungal communities from Angelo Coast Range Reserve, California, USA - CZODoug2_1_08_16fungal (PacBio error correction) | ecosystem: Environmental > Terrestrial > Soil >... | reverse complement strand
ATGCACCAGCAAGAGGTCGTAGCAGTCCCCCGGTGCGAGCATGAGGTCGTACATGCCCTGCACGCAGCCGGTCAGTCGCCTCCTTCAAATAAGGTTGGGGAGCGGTTTGAATGGAGTCCACGGGGCATGGCCTTCTTGTCAGAATTGCATGGGACCCCTAGCGGTGTACAGTTTCGAGGGTTACCGTACGACACCTAAGGTTCGTCAGGATCCCCATCATTGAAAACAAGAGCCAGGAACATGGGGAATCAGCGAATGCCTTGCTTGATTCTTCGCTATTTGATTTCGCACACCTATTGCCTCCGGACCCGTTAATTCTCTAAGCATTATGCATGTGCTAGCCCAAATTTTTCTCCCATGAGTCCACCCTTAAAACGTTCTTGGTAACATTCGTCACACCACGAAGCCTACTGGAGGGCAGTTCCGCTTTTTTTCATCCGACCTTTTTAAAGAGGCTCCCGCTTTGATGCTACACCGATGCAGATTCCCTCCCCCACACTTATCTTCAAACTTGCCGATTTATCCAGTCCCTTTTTTCCCTTGAACAAGTAGTTCCCCCTTCCGATGGATCTCTCCCCTATTGCCTAGGCCACGGTTCCGCTATCTGTGAGTATCAAATTAGTCCGTTCCCCCCCCATCCATCCTCTCCGCCGATCGGCGATTCCTACAACGCCTACAGTCGTGCCCCCGCGAGCCCCCAGAAACTACGCTCTCCTAGCAATTTTCCTAGTCCTGAACCCATCTTTCTGCCCCCTTCTATTTTCCGACCTCTCCCCCTTTCCAGTCTACCTGTTTCCTTCGGGACAAAGGCCCTGTTTATTTCCCCGTTTTGTTGTTTGTCGACACCCCCCCCCCCATTGACGGGTACCTCTACCTGACGTAGCCTGGGCTGGTAGATTCCGGAAAAAGTCAGCGGCTGCAAGATGGGGTGGTGCTGTTTCCTCGGAGATTCTGAGAGTTTTGTCGTCAGTAGGCGGGTAGTTTAAGCTTTAAAAAACCATTCCGCTTTTTGTTTGGGGCCGTCGCCCCCCCCCTTTCCTCCACTTTTTTTGAGGTCTTGAGTGGTCTCGCAGACACCATGGTTAACTTTTTTCCCCCTCCCTCGAACACTATCACTTATACTGTTTCTGCTTGGTAATGATTAGAGCCCGGCAGTACACCTACTTTGAAACCTTAGCGGAGGAGAAACGGACGTCTAATTGTGGTATTTTAGTGGGTCACGAGCATGAGGAAGTGTCGTCATGCCGCTAAAGGTCGTTCCCTAGGTTTAGCTAAGCCGCTTCTGTCTAGTTGTACGTATTTGATGACATGCACGGCCCGAGGTTTACGGCTGAGGATCATAGGTCTGTGTTTTGGGAGACTTAGTAAGGCGTCAACGGGGGTGCGTGGTGTGTGGGTGTGTCCCCTTTTGTTTTTGGATCATGGATCAATCGAGCATGCTTTTACATCCACGGGCCAGCCGTGCGTTGTTTTAGGCAAATTTATGCAGTGATCCTCCTACATGCTTTACCAAGAATTCATGAAATCTTTGATGTTTTTTCAAGACTGCAAGTGAAAGATTTTTCAAGCGGGCCTATGTGCTTCTGGTCTGTTGTCCAAAGGAATTTCCAGAGTTTTTCCCCAATAGAAAACACGGCTTTGAATTCGGTCCCACCGCCCAGTTTACTAACGACCTCCTTTCTCTCGTGGGTTTGTGTCATATTCCAACGCCCTCCCCTTTTCCATCTACTTCCTGGCAGTGCCCCTGCATTCATGGCTGATAGTCTCTACTACTGAGATAATGGACTCGCAAAACCCCCCCCCCCCGGGTCCCCCAACCCCCCCATTCTGGTCTAAGTCTTCCTACTTAAGTATTGCCCATGCCGCGCAGAAATATCTGATAACTCCCTTTGGTCATTGAAAGTCTGATCCTTTCCCATCTTTGCACACTCTATTGTTTTTATCCAGACGTACGTTTCCGGACGCGCCGGTTCCTTCCTATTTCGATAGTCTTCTCCCACCGTCTTCAACTCTCCGTGTATGGATGGGATAAACCTTTGGACCTTCCGATCTGAGGTTTATGTACTTGCTTCACAAATTCCCTTATATTCGTTTCTGAAGGTTTGAGTCTGGCCTGCGCTTGCCCCGTGCCGGGTTTCTGCCCATTTGCTATCCCCTTTCCGTAACGTCCAGCCGTTCAGTTCTGAAGCGTAGCTTGATGGAAACCTTAACGTAGTTCCTTCAGTTTCGTTGCCTCTTGATCCTCTGCATTTTTTTTGTGATTTATTTTTCCCCTTCGACTCTGTTCAGCACTGACCCACCTCCATTGCGCTTCCCGGGCAAAACTCCCTCCGTTTTGCCAACCTCGATTTATGGACGGTGTCCCCCGCGCGATCGATTGCACGGTGAGCAACCAAGGTTGCTTATGGTTAAGTCGGAGTATGACGTGCCATCGCTTTATCCGTTTTTCTCGTTGTGGTTTTTTTAGGGAGCAAATCGAGTATGCAGAGTTCATTTTTTCTCCGTTTCACCCACGATTAGTGATGTAGCGTCTGTCGGTTGTCGGACCAGAGGAGCTTAAGTTCATTACCCAAGTTCCGACTATGACCAAGTGTTGATCTCGTTCCTCCTACACCGTCTTTTTTTTTTTGATAATATTGAAATGGTGTTGCATCAGGAGTCGATGACCCTGCCTCCCTGGTGAATGCCCGTACTTCGATTACTTTTCAAACTGCTTCCCGACCCCCCCCCCTAACTATTATTTGAATCGCTGATAGATGGAATTTCGCCTAAGCGAAGTTTCTGCCGGACCACTTTAGAGTCACTTCACCCCGTCGTGAGTTCAATTTTTTAACGGGGCTTCCTTTTTTCCATTTATCAGCGATCGCAATATTTTTCACCACCTTCTCGCTTTGGCCCCCCCCGGGGCTTTGTTTTTTCCTGAGCCAACATCGCTTCCGTCCAGTTGACCCCCTGCGGCTGAATGCGCCCTAAGACTCCTTTCAGTTGAGGTTGCGGATTTTTGTCTGCAATTTCAATACCGGCTTTTTTCTCCCTTTGAAGTTTTCTTTTGATGAGCAAATGACACTCCCCCTCATTCCAGCTATGGGAGGAGTGTGCCTAGCTTGCAAGTCTTGTTTCATGAAAGTCTTAGTTCTTTTGAATAAAATAAAAGGTGATCTGTTTGTGTGTTAGAAAGGATACATTTGATCATCTGTAGGTATGAATATCCTCTTTCCTCAGCATCTTTTTCTTAAGTGACCTGACGTTTTGAAGGTAAGTCATCCACTGTTGACGAGTCCTCTAGCGCGCTTCTTTCTCCCTGCCCTCGCCCTTCCGTACGCGGCCGCTCGCGTTGAATGGGATATTTTTTTTTTTTCTTCGATGTCTCAGACCTCCGCAAGGCGCATTTCGATATTCTTTCGCCATCATCTTTCTAGTCAAATGTTGCAGGATTCCTAGCGTTCGCTACTGGAGATCCCGAGTAGGACACCGCCATCCGCTCGTCTAGCTTTTTTCTACTCTTTTTTTTTTCCCATTGTTTTATATTGCCTCCTGCCCCTCCCCCTGTTGAGTGCCCCGGGTTCAGGAACTTCTTTGGCCGCATTGTTTCGGCTTTTGTTTTCTGTACCTACTGCTTGTAAAATCCTTGGTCCGTTTTGGATTGTCTATTCAAGCAGTTTTTTGTAACTCGTTTTCCGACACTGCTGTACCCCCCCCCTGAGCATGGCGTGCGTCTGTATCAGTTCTTGAATTGTGAGGAGCCCACTCCGATTGGCATAACTACTTCCCCAGAGTCCTTTCTCTCCGATTGTTTTGGACTATTCTTTGCTAGTGATATTTACGCGCTTTCTATGAACACATTTCCCCTTATAATCCCAAATTCGTCACACTGTCCCCTCCTAGTCTGTCCGCGCTTCTTCTAGCCTGTAGTCCCTGTCCTTGATGAATGTTTTCTTTCCTCGCTGCGTTTGCCGTTTCCTTCGTTGCCAAGTTTTGTGACCTTCATCGCATACTCGCTCACTTCCTAGCAGAAGTGACACTTTTTTTTTTTTCTCTCGGTCGCATGTGTTCCAGGTCAAGTCTTGCCTTCCGTTACACAGAGGTCCCTTTTCCTCGAGTTGAAGTCGAGGTGAATTGGAGTGTAGGTTCCTTTTTTTTTTTTTTTAGTGTTGTCAAATGGGACGGACTGGACTTACCCCCCATGCTCCGAATCTGTGTTGATCGGGGAGTGTTTAACTGCCAAGAACCCCAATATCGATTTGGAGAATCTGAGGAGGCCAGAAAGCTTGTTGAAGATGCCCATACTTTTTCGAGTAGGTTAACCTAGCCCAACCATGTCCATCCCAGCTCCTAGCGGCCCAGTTTTTCCCCCTTTACCGACTTTTGTCCGGGAAGGTTTGAACACTTCGGATGACCTAACTTGGGCGGGGAATTACCATTCATTCTTGTTGGTATTCCGGGTCCCCGCCCCTTGTGCATGACCGGCAAATTCCATCACGGTGAATTCCGTAGCCGTCTGCTTGCCTGTAGGCTCACCGAAACCTTTGCGGCTCTTCCCTACCTCACTATGCCACCACTCTGCGGCCACGTGGGGGCCGTACGCCGAGGCCGATACTCTGCTCCCCCAAGGCAGACCCCTCCCTCAGGGTGTGTCGGGGGGGTCTTCTTGCTGCAGTGCCTGCGCCCCCCTTCTGCAAACGGACCTTCCGCCCCGCACGAAACTGGTCTACCTCTTTGCTGTATCTTTCATTGAGGTGTCTTCTCGTCTTCCTTTCCGTTTCGTTGTTATTGGGCCTTTCGGTCCTACATGAATTTCGTGTTTGTCTTTTCGTGGTCTTTTGATCGTTTGCTTCCTGATGACTGGCGGGCGGTTTCATTGTTTTTGGGTAGTGTGTTGTGTTGTTTTTTGTATGTCGTGTGTCGCATTGAAACGTTTTTTTTTTTTTTTTTTTTTTTTTTTTTTTTCTTTTGTTTTGACAAGGGTTATTCCTAAATTTATATTTGTCTTCCTCTGCTGTATCTGAGTCGGGAGCGTGCTTTCGCGTGTTGCGGATGTGGCGCTATTGGAGTTGTGCCCGTTATGGTATTTCGTGGTTTGGTTTGTTTATGAAGTGTGCATACTTTGGCTTGTCGTAGACCGTTCGTGCTTCTTCTTTGGTACAGGAGTGGCTATGGGCCATTCTTTTTCTAGTCCGCGCGCCTGGTTTTGTTTTTCTTGTCCCTTGTGCGCGGTCTTGGTTGGGTTTTTTCCATGGTTACCCCAACCCCCTCTTCCTTTTACACTCTTCATCCTTTTCCGTCCATCGGCTCCCAAATCAGGGTTTCCTGATTGAATAATTTCGTCTGCTTTGCGGATCCTTCGCCACGCTTTTACTTCTAGCTGGGATTGGGCCGCTATTCCTGCCTGCGCTTTTCATCCTTCTTAAAGGTGACTTCGCTTTCTTAGCGTTCTTTCCTTGAGGCCTCGGCTGACGCCGGCTCCGAGGTTCTGACTTTTTTACGAAATTTTCACTGAGCATACGGAAAATGGTTCTGCAGGTGTCGCAGAGCTTTCTTTGTGCAAATAATGTAGAATTACGTGGTGATCTCTTTACTTTTTATGGTTCCACAATTGCCGCCCAGGATGACACTTGATATGGCCAATGTGGATACTCTTCGTTCAAGCGTGTCCCTCGCATTTAAACCCCTTTTATTCCATGAGTTTTTCTTCCTACAGCTCCGATTCTCCCTTCGGTACATGACTCTCCTGAACGATTTTCTCCCTTGAACTCACTTACTGCCTTCCGTGCACTGTCCAAGCCGCTTACCACATATCATGTGACCGCGATGCGTGTTTCTGCGTCCTTCGCCTAGACAGGTATGGCTTGTTACATCAGTTTGATAATTCTCTTTTTACCCCTAAAATCCGACCAGTTGCTGTTCTTTTTGTCCAAGAGACTTACCAAACCCCTCTCCCCTCCCGTCGTATTGTGATCGCCGTACAGCGGAGTGACTTCGTCCGGGAGGATCGTTAAAAAGTTCTTTCGTTGAACCTTCAACCACACAGCTTTCATGCCGCCCCCCCCCCTTCTCTCCTTCTCCCGATGTGCTTCATCCGTCTTTCGTCTTGTATGTACCGGATTGAACAATCTCGCGTAGACTGTGCCTATTTCCCGTTGAACTGATTTCACTCACCCGACCAATTTTCCCTTGCCGTTTATACATTTTCCTCCCCATGCCAGAGCTCCCAGGTAATCATTGCCCATTGCAGTAATCGCATCATTATTGTTCCTTCCAATCAAGGGCATTTTTTTCTTATTTCTTTGGTTCAGTCGGCTTACTTCAAAAATGTAGCTTCTCCTTTCCGACCTTTGAAAGGCGACTCCGCTCCGGGCCCGGTGGAATCCCTTGCCCCCGTATCTTAACTAGAAATTTGCCCACGCCTTTCTCCGGTTACATTCTCTTTTTGTTCTTTTTCTATCATTTTGTTTCGGTGGTTCCTTTGTGCCTTTGCTGACTTAGCCCTTGTTACTCTCGTCGGTCACCCGCCTTCGTTTTATTTCTTTGTCTGATTGGGCGCCCAGACCTTTTCGCCAGTTTCTCTTTCAGCTCTTTTTCACCGCTAATTTGCCTTTGGCATCTCTCTCTCCCCCTCCTTTTTTTTTTTTCTCGAGATTTTGCTTTGCCTTCCCTTCGGTCGTGAATTTTTTTCCGCGGCACTGAAGTTCCTGTCACAGGGCCCCAAAGACCTTTCTTCCCCATAAGAAAAAACCGATACCTTGCTGTTCACCTTTTTGCCTTTCTCGTCGTATTTTTCCCGCGCCGTGGCTGACTTCCCACCACCCTGAGTGTTGACCCCCCTTCTGTGAAACCGACACTCCTCCGTCTTAATTCGACCCATTTCCTGGGGATTTTCGCATCGTGGTGATTGGTTTTCGCATACGTGTGCATAACTTTCGTCCTTCTCGCGTTGCGCAAACCGGGATGCCTTGTTTTTCGCCCCCGTGCACGTTTCCGCCGTTCTTAGATAAGTAGGTCCATCCCCGGCGAAGCCGATAGTTGTGTTGTTTTTTGTGTGTTTTTTTGTGGTTTTGTTGTTGTTGTTTTTGTTTTTTTTTTTTTTTTTTTTTGGTTTTTTTTTGCGTTTGCGGTTTTTTGTTTTTTTTTTTTTTTTTTTTTTTTTTTTTTTTTTTTTTTTTTTGTGGTGGGGTTTTGTTTTGTTGGTTTGGTTGGGTGTTGAGTTTTTTGTTTTTTTTGGTTTTTTTTTTGTTTTTTTTTTTTGTTTTTTTTTGGGGCTTTTTTCTGTTTTTTTTGGCCTTTCGTTTGTTTGGGGTTTGTTTTCCGCTTTATGTTCGCGGTCCCCCCTCTGACTCTCTGGCAATTTCTAATCTTCTGGATTCCTTTTCGCCCCCGGCGTCGGCTTTTAGTTATGGACTCCAATGTCTGCCCCCTGCCACGCTTTCCCTTTTCCTGTGCAGTTTCCCCTGCAATCTTTTCAAAGGACCATCCTGTTGCTCCCCGCTTAAATCTTTATACGGAAGTCCATCGTTTTTCCGATTTGTTTTTGTTTCACGTTTCCGGTTTTTGTTTTCTCCCTGAGCCAGGCAACAGATAGCCCCCCCTTTGCTTTGTTCTACCTTTCCACTCTCCCCCTTTCCTTTTTTTTTCCGTGTCCCTTTCGATCTTCACATCGTGGGGAATCTTTCCCGACTCAGGTGCACCTGGAGTGTTCCCCCTGATGCCCATCATGCCCTCTATCCTTCTTCTCTCGGAGCGCCTAGCTGCTCCGGAGGTACGCCTGGACCCTTCCCCGCCGGCTGTTTTCCTCGCTCTTTTTGTCCCCTTTCATTGCTAACTCCCAGTCGGCTGTTTTTGGTCAGTAGTTGATGTTGGATTTGTAAATTTTTGATGATAGTTCACCGGCTTGTTCAACCCCATTTTTTGCCTTTCGCCGGCAGATCAGCGATATGAAACCTTGATGGCGGCACATTTACTCTATTGAGTTCCTGCTTTCCGTCATTTTTTGCTCCTTCCTTTGCGCGAACTGTGCGCGCGCATCTTTAGATCTTTTTACGTGATGCCCTTTCACGTTTATTCGCTGTTGGGTGTAAGCCTTTGTTACTTTTCAAACTTTCACTTTTTATCCTAGTTTTGTCCCCAAAATTATGCATCCATCTTATAGTCTTTTTTTTGAAGCCCCGGCGAGAATTATTCTTCAGGATGTTCCCTCTTTTTCTTGTCCAGATGCACAGCCCGCTGCTATCGCTTCCCAGTAACTTCCCAACTATCTTTATTCTTACTGAGTTTACTGTTTCTTTTACCCTTAATATGTCTTTTTTTCCTATTTGGCTATACTCTCAGATTCAATCTTCTAACTTCTTTATCGTTATTTACTTTGCGTTATCACATGTTTTCCGTTTAGTGTGTGCCGACAAACCCACTTCCCTGCCTCGTCTTTGATTTGTCTTTTTGTTAGTATTCCCTAGACACTTTATCTGTTCCTCGGGAGTGCCGTCCAGTAAATCTCTATCGTAACTATTTCTCCCATCCAAATTTCCTATTTTTTTCATGTCCATAGCTTCGCCCCCCCCTTTTTTTTAGTTGTCTGTCTGTATATGGACCAGGTTACCTGGCTCCTCCTCGTTGTTGTTGTTTTATTTTAGATGCCCCCCCTTTTGTCCCTTCCCCCTTCCTTCCTGTAGCACGTTTCCGGCACCCCTTTTTTTTTTCGAGCTTTCCCAAGGAAAGTTCCGGTGATGTTTGGGCTTGTCTTGGTTTTTTCTTTTTCCATCGGTTAATTTTTTTGAGTTTTTTCTGGAGAACTGCCTTCTGGGCATCTTGCTGTCATGGTCTGCCATTCTATTGATAGGCTGGCGTTTTTTTTTCCTGGTTGGGTGATGCCGGCCCCCTTTTTTAAAGACCCCTTGCCTCCACTCGGCAAACCTGTTTTGCTTCTTGACTTTTCTCATCGTTTGAATGATGTACTTTTTCCCTCTTATTGATAGAACTTTCACCGTAGTTCTTCTTGCTGGTACTTTTGGTTTTCCGGGCTCCTTTTTTTTTTGCGTCATTTTGGGTCAACCATCTTAAAGGACTCCTCTTGATTAGCTTTTGTGCGCTTAGTCATTTATTACGGCTGGGTCGCCGTCCCTCTTGTTTATCTTTTACTGCATCTTTGTGTGACGCAATTTTTATTACTTTTTTTAAGGATTACTCATTGCGCCCTGGCCTTTCATTTGCACTCAAGGCTTACTGTCGTCCCTTTTTTCAGTTGCAATCTGTGGTGCTGGTTGTTTGTTGCAACGGAGCCCCCCTTTTTTAATCACCTTTTTCTCCGTAATGTGCCGCACTTCCCCTTTGGTCGCGTTCTTTGACTCCTTTTCTTTTTTCTCTGAAAGCGTTGGAGGTCCCAAACCAGCCTTTTTTTCTATCCCCTAGCGCAATCCCCTCTCGTTGCTTTCTTTTGAATGTCCGTTTTTTCCATAGCCCATTTTACAACAGGAGGATTAATCCTTGACTGCTTTTTCGATTGTACGCCTTAGACGTTCGCCGGTTTTTGTTCTTGCCTTGCAGCTGCGAGCCTTGTGAGGATTTTCTTTTTAAACTAGAGAAATGTCCTTTTTTGTTATAGCTGTCCTTCCCACTTTTGGATCTTCTATTTTTTTCTTTTTTTGACTGCGTAGTTTCCCGGTTTTTCTGTCCCGGTATAAAGCGATTTGGCTCTTCCGAGCGCCTCCTCATAAACGGGCCTTTTTTTTTTTTGTTCATCTTAATAAATCTGAGCTGGCAGGCCTCCCGAGCCTCTCCTTAATTTCGTCTCTTTTTATTTGCCCCTTGTTCGAGTCTCTTCAGACTTAGCTTGCACCCAATTTGTGACTGCTTCCTTTTGCACTCCACTTCTAAAACGCTTTTTCCCCTTTACCCCCCCTTCATCGTATACATTTGCACACTGTCTTGATGTCTGACACCATCGGTACTTTTTCGTTTTTCTCAGTCATACCTTTTCATCCCTCTTTAGTGGGCTTCAGCTTTGCAAACTCAGGTTCCCCCGTGTCGGCGCGACTCTCGGCACTGTTGCGTCCACGCATATCGACTTCCGCCTTCGTTGACAAATTTGCTGATTTTGATTTCCGACTTGCGTGTCTCTCTTTTCCCCCCTATTCTGATAGACGTCTTCCTCTTTTTCGCGATTACTTCTCTGCTGGTCAAACTTCCTCTGGCCAATGTTTTTGGTCCCTGTTTCGGCCCCCCGTAGTAGTTAATTCCGTCTTCCTTTTCGCCTGGCCTCCCCATAAGCACCTGATGCTTCCTCCCGTTGTGTTTTTTTTTGTTCCTCATTTGCTGCTAGTTTTGGATTTTCACCTGTTGAGGCCTTGAAGAACTGCCAGTAGTTTTCTGGGCCCTTTACCCCCCACCTATGGCCTCAACTACCGATTTGAATACATCGAGTCTGTATCCCCCGCTCTTCATGCAGTGTCCCTTTAAGGTTAACAAAAGGAGCGGCAGTATAAGTTCAGTAATCTTCTCAGATTTTTTTTCTGTACACGTCTCGTGGCCATATTAGCTCACTACCTGGGTATTCAATATTCTAGATAGCTTGCAATTTTTTTCAGTGGCCTTGACCATAGATTAGGGTGGGATAGTGTTCCTTTCCTTTGAACTAAGGTTCTTTTCATGCTCTTCGATTAATTCTTGATTGGTTTATCTTTGGCCCCTGACTGATGAATGCGGCTCTTTTTTTTCTTAATCCATTGTTAATGTACCGGACGTTTTTAGAAGTTATCCGAAAATGCTCCCGCCTTCACACTTTCTGGGGCCAAGTTCCCCTCCCTGGAACACCCTCAAGGCTCTTCCCTAACTGTACCCCAGCGGAAGGATGGAAATAGTTATTCTCGATTGTGTATCCTAGCCTTTTAAGTCTTAATTCTTGAAACTTTTTCCTTCGTCCGCATTAGAAAGTGTCCATCCTGTCCAGGGGCGTGCCACCATTTCGGATCATTTCCTAGCTTTATTTGGATTCTTCTTCTAAAGAAATAGCAGACGGCAGGCTTTAATATTTTATGCGCTGCCCTTCTCTGTCATATTGGCAGTTCTTGCAATATTTTAAGGGAGACGTGCTCGAACCCTTGTCCAGAGCGATAGAATCATTTTCCCCGGTTTTTTCTGCGGATTTTTCTATTGCAACTCCTTCGTCACTGTAGTCGGTTTTTTTTTTAGGGACTGATTTTCTTCTTCATACAGGATATGTTCCTTTCCCGCCTCATTTCCCCCAAACTTTTTGTCCATGTCTTACTTTTACGATGCGCTTTTCCCCAGCTTTGGTTTCGAGTGAACCCTGGCCCAGTAGATGACGCGCGTGAATTCTTTTGTCATGAGCCTAACCTGCAGACTTTCCCCTTCTTCTTTTCATTCCTTCCCTATGGCCCTGTCGTCCTTTGTGTGACCTTCCATTCCCCCCATTCTCACCTTTTAGTCACCCCTATTGAATCCTAGAGGTTTCTGGCTTCTAGCTAGCTGGCGCGTGTTTTTTTTCTTCGTCATTTCTCTCCTGCAATCCTTCTCGGGCCCGCTTGATGAAGCTTAATTTTATGATTTTGCTGTGAAAGTATTGTGACCCCCACACTCCCACCCCTCCCCTCTAGACACCGGCCTGCTTTTCTATCTGCGATCTGGGGCAGGGGAATTGGTTGCATGCATTTCGTCTTGGCTGTAACCCCCCTTTCTTGTCTCATGGCAACCTGAATCTTTTTATTAGGTGAGTTCCAAAGTTACCTTTCTTGCACCTCCCTCCCTCCGCAGCCATCTGACAGCGGGGACGGAATCATCCCTACTTTTCGATCCGTCTGCCCTGCCCGGTGGTGGTTCCCTCCCTTTCAGATTTTTTCCCTTGACTCACGAGTTTGCCCTTCAACTCCCCATCTTCTGCTCCTGCCTTTTTCCGAAAATGTAGCCTTCCCCCTTCGGATACTCGTCGCTGTCGATCTGTTCGGTCAATGTTTGATCTCTCTCGTTTTCCCGCGTTGTGATTTTTTTCTCGCGTTTCCCAATGCCGGGTCCCTCGATCTCACTCTGTTCCCGGCTCCCAAAGGTGCAACTCTCCTTTCATAATAACCAAGAATGGTCAGCGCGGTGGTCTTACTGAGTTCTTCTGGTTCCTCTTTTCCAGGCCGAGAGGGTAGGATTTTTTTCCCCCGCCGCCCTTGGGGGAGGATGGTTTTTTGGTTTTCGTGCTTCGCCCTCCTTCAGAATGGCGGCGCGGCTTTTCTTTGTTTGGACCATGTTAATTTTCTTTTTTCCGAATTTCCAAATATTTAACCTGTTTTTGCATCGGTTATGCCCGCTTTTCTGCTGATGTTTCCCCCCCCCCTTCGTTACACCACTAGACGCTAGAAACTTTGCGTCGCCTTGTCCTCTCGTTTGATTGTATGCCTCTGTTTATGTGTCACCTTGGGCTCAGACTCAATTTCAGTCTTCATCCGGCTTTTAATGGTCCGTTATTCCCGATTCCTTATAAGGAGGTTATATTCATACGCTATCTTTGGGTGATGTTTTTTAGCTTATTTCCCCCCGGGTTTGTTCTGTTTTTGTGACGATTTGTGATAATGTGGGATTTTGTCGTTTATCTCCCCCCTTGAGGAAATCTTTCTTTCAGGTGTTGAGGCGTCTCCTCATTTTTACCCTGTGGGGGTAACTTTCCCGTTGGGTGTTTGTTCTGTCTCTGAGGTAGTCCTTTTCTCATTCTTTGTGTTTTTGATTTTGTCATCACCTTTCCCCCGGTTCCTCCTTTTTTCACTTGTCAGCTTTATTTATTTTTCTTTTTTGAGCCGGACCCAAGTCGCTCCTATGTACCCAGCTCTTCTCCCTTTGGGCCAGTCGGTTTTTCCCGGAGATCGTGACAGCTTCTCCATCACCCTTTTTTCTTAGAGTTGTGTGGCTCGGTCCCTCTTTTCCCTCCCCTTGATGATCCCCTCTTTTAAGATTCACGATTGACCGTGCCCTTTTCCCTCCCTGAAACATTCTCTGCCGAACTTTTGTGTTTTTTTCCCAGCCTTGACCCCCCCTGATAGACCTACAATTCAGTAGCACAGCATCCCTTCTTGTTCCTTTTTCTTCCATTCATTCTTTGCCAGCCCTGAGAGTTCAAGTGCCGGCGGTCTCGCAAGAGGTACACCTCTTAAATGTCCCCCCC
>Ga0179593_1461784_pt1 | contig 13150 bp, 12 predicted proteins | sample CZODoug2_1_08_16_FD_185931 | JGI IMG/M metagenome (GOLD analysis project Ga0179593, IMG submission 185931) | Vadose zone soil fungal communities from Angelo Coast Range Reserve, California, USA - CZODoug2_1_08_16fungal (PacBio error correction) | ecosystem: Environmental > Terrestrial > Soil >... | reverse complement strand
CAGTTTGCCCTGGACCTGAGCCACTTACTTCCTCTCTTTTCCTCCTCTTTTTTGTCAACTGAATCACACGCTCCAGGGTGCAACCCATTCCCCCACGTTTGCGAGAGAGCTTTTCTCTTAAGTTCACACCAAGGCCCTTTCTCAGAGTCGAAAACCACTTTTACAGAGAGGTGGGTAGTTTCTATTATCCCCAGTCCTTAAGAGAGTTGTACCCAAATCCTCGTTACCGTGCCTCCAGAATAGCGGCTGCGAAGTCTAGTAGCTTAGTATTGGTTGTTGGACCTTTTTTCTGTACCCTCTTCTTTTCCGCGATGCATATACGTGTGCTGCGAAGAATGCTCGTTTACAGTTTCGGGCTTGAGTTGTCTTTTTTTCTCTTCCCATGCCGTTCTCCTTTTTTCGCAGCACGGCCCCTCCCGTATAGCCAGTTCCAATCGCAGGTTCTCGCAGCCACTTCTGAGCGCCTTTCCCTAAGCCGATTCCTTCGAGTGTACTAGTCTCGTCTCTTATTCCACCGCGACGTGGGACCCGGTTGACCCCCCCTCCCCTCGATTTCTTACTCGGCGGCGAGCCAAAACAAACTTTTGAGCTTCACATCCTTGCCAAGCTCCACCTACCTGTCGAGCATGGATTTAGTTTTTTTTTCGTCCCACATCCGCTTGCTCTAGGGATCTGAGAAAACATATTTCACCTCCCCCGCTAACAGCAGAGTAATGAACGACCGTTCCGCGACAGGTTTCTTTCCTCCTTTTTCGGTTTTTTTTTTCTATCTTTTCTTTTTCCGGGAGGAAACCTCACTTTCCATAGGCCTATACTCCGTCCTTTCGGCTCGTTTTTTTAGAATGCGACTTAGGTCAAAGCGTGATTATTTCTTTTTTCCTCCAGCGTGTCCTCCTCCTTCCATAGGAGTTACTCATGTCCGTGGAGATTAAGCCGTCCATTTCCGTTGGTCGATACCTTATGCTGTTGCGGTCGCCGTTGGCTTCTTTCAAGGAGGACGACCTCCAAGATTCTTCGTCCCAGATTAATTTTTAGAAGAAAACCATGTCATTTTCTACGAATGGGTTTTTTTCCTTGTATTTCTCTTGCGAGGGACTGGATGTTTGATGCATTCGTTTCCCCTTTACTTTTCTTTGCGGTGTTTTATCCCTCGGAGATCAATTAGATTTTTTTGTCATTCGGTGGACTGGACGACGTTTTTTTTGTTGTGCCTTTCCATCTTATGCAAGCACGCAAGTGCAGCTTTAGGGATCCTGTGAGCACCGCACGTCCTTTTCCGATTAGGTTCCGCGTGGAGTATTGTGGCTCGTTGGCATTTCCGGCCCGGAACCCGTCTGGCCATTTTTTCCCCCCGCCTTTTTTTGCCTGACCTCCTAACTTCGCCGAGTCCCAGCTTGTGGTCTCTGCGGTCACTTTTTCCCTAACTGGACTTTCGCGCGACGCCTGTTTTTTTTTTTCCAGCGCCATCCCTCTTCCAATCTCGCTATCTTGCCCACGTAGACTGTGTCTCGATTTCCGACAGGTGGTGACCTGTTCGGGCGTCAGCCACTGCTTGACTTCGCCCTCTGAACTTTTTCTTTGATCTACAAAGGGAGTCTTCAGAGGAGCACGTCGTCTTCCTCACCAGGTCCCCCCCCCCAGTGAATGTGTTGCACGGTATCCTTTCCTCGCTTTCACTTCTTCCCAGTTGGTGATCGCGTGGTGTAGGTGCAGAGTTTAGGACTCTTTGTTTTTGCGATCAGTTCGCTTCTTTTAATCTTCCCCGAAGGACTCTAGCCTCTTCACGCGTCGATTCATTCCTCCTTCTCAGGAATTTTGTTCAACACGAGGTCGTCGTCCTTTTTGCTGAAAGTTTTTTTGTTGTAACAGGAGCGGGCCGATCACCAATAGCGTTCTCAACCTTTTCGCTCTTATGTGGAGAGGCGTTGAAACTTTTTCCTTTTTGCTTTCCTGGAACGGCCAAACTGGTCTGTTATTGTTTCAGCTGTATTTTTTTTTCCAAGAGATCGCGGAAGCAGTGAGATTAGGCTTCGCGGTTTTTCCCAAGAGTCGACGATCTTTCCCTTCTCGTGTCCCCTTTCCTTCTCATCTCCTTTCTTCTTCATTCAAGTCGGTTCCCCAAATGAATGTTAAAGGCATAATAATATATATATTTTATCACTTGTTTCTCTTCTATCCATTTATCTACTTAAGAGAGTTGGCCGGTATTTTCCCCTTTGAATGTCTCAACCGTTTACGCAATCTGCCGGCTCGGAGAGCGTCTCTTGTTTGTACCGAGCCTCCCTTGTAACTTCACGTCTGACACGACTTTTTTTTCAAATCGTTTTTGGAACTTTTTTAAGACATCATCGAAAACAGCACAGACCTCTTTTTTTTTACAGCCATTCCACTTTCTTTCTCCACCCTCTCTCTACGTTTGACCGCGATGGGAGAGGCCCTTGCGAATGAAACACCACCCCTCCGGCCGACAATAGTGTGAAAAACCGGGGGGGGCCCCCCTGACGCCCTCTTTTTTTTCTTTTCCTGCGAACGGCAGAGCTGCGTCCTTTTTCCACTGCCTTACTTTAACCGAGAAATGATAGAAAACGGCCTCGGTCAGAACCTGCCTGTCCACCTCCCCCCCCCCGATTCCCCCCCCTCCCGTTTTTTTACGCGTTGTTGACGTAGATGACTTTCCCTTACAACCTGGTTTGATCCCGCGAACCTTGACGACCTCCCTCTTGGTTCCGTTTAATTCACGAGTCGTCGAGCGTCTACCGTCACAGCAGTGTGATCTTCTCCAGGTCCACATAATGGGAGACCCCTCCAGTAACGACAATTGGACTGGCACGAGAAGCGTCTCACTCTTCCCCCATGGTCCCCCTTTTTCCCCTCAAAAAACTGAAAGCTTTAGCCAGCTCTTTTTTTCGGACCCCTCTACACTTACCACGCACACCGAACACCATCCCTGCAAGGGCGACTTTCGTTCCTTCACATTCTTTGTCTGTGCGAATGGACTGAGCGGTTTCCCCGGGCGGCTTTTGCCTTGAACTCCCCACTGACAAGAACGTAAGCAGATACCTGCACTGATGCTTGCGACAGTACCTTCTTTCCTTTTCTTCCATTCGCGGGCACAGCGTTTACCTCCCCCGACACGGCCCACGCTTTCCTAATGGCCCACCACTCCCCGAATTGAGAGACCCCCACGAACTGACGCCCTTTTTCCCTGCTGTTTCCTCATCCTCAAAAAAACCTCCCGTCTCTGTCTCCGGCACCTACCCCCGGTTACAACCTTGATATAGTGGAGACAATTTTCCTGCTTTTTTTTTTCTCTAATCCTTCTTCCCCTCTTTTTGACGTCCAAATATGTCTGAAAGTGCTCATCAGAAGGGAGCCCCCACTCTTGAGACCTCCCCCCAGCCCCTTGAAGACCCGCTTTACACTGGCCCGGCGATCCACTACCTGACCCTTTCTTCCTCCTCTTTTTTTTGTACGAGGTCTATCTTCTAACCCCCCGCTCTCACGCTGGTCCCTACGTCACTTCAGAAATACACCACTCTCCCCCCTTTTTTTTTTTATTTCTTCTTAAGACATTCGATTTTTGACGGGGGGGGGGTGGCGCGCCTGTCACCCTCCTTCCGAGACGCCCGTTCTTTCCCCATCCTGTGCTGTAGGTCTTCAGTTTTCCTGCCATCGTCTCGGGCGGATGACAGTGAGGGTGGTCTTGTACTTGCCTCCTCCTTGCTGTGGTCCAACCAATCAACCGTAATCCGATTAGACCGGTTGGCGTGGGCAGGAGTGTGGTTTCTACGTTCTTCCCTTGGTCTGTTCAGTTTCCTCCGTCGAGCCGTGTAAAAAACTGAGACTTACGGGAGATGTCTTCTCCTATTAGCCTGGAGAATCGACATCTTCTCTGTCCACTCCCCCCCCCAAGAGATAATACGTGCTCGTATCTGTTTCTTTCTAATACGTAGGCTCAAGTGTCTCTGGCCACCTATCGCGTCTGGTAGGGCAATATAGGATCTTTTTCATTCCGCAAGCGCCAGTGCCCACGCTGTTTCGAGTTTTTTATCGCTTCCCCAAGAGGAGGTCGGTAGATACTTAGAGGCTCTCCTCGCCAGGCAGGGTCACTCCCTCAACCTCCTTCTCTCTCTTTTCCGTATCTGTCTCCTGACTGTGTCTGGGTAAACGCATCGTGCCTCGTCCTTCTCTTCATCTCCCCCCCCTTCTCTGGCAGTGTTGGTCGCCGGCATTCCTTTAACACCTTTGGTGCTTTCCCCCCCCCAAGGCGCCTCCTCTGTGGGATGGTTTTCCACACCCTGGAGGAAGTGGTCGTTCATTTGTCCACCTCATCAGATTGACGGATCCCAGGTACATTAGCACAGATCTCTCTCTTTTGCACCTCTCCGCACACCCCCTTCCTTTTTTTTCCTTTCCGATACCATTTCTCCTTTCCTTTTAAGCCCAGTACTTAATAGTTCCTACGGGTCTGTTGGAGGAACAACCTGAATCCCCCCTTTCCCTTGGTTCCCCACAATCCCCAGATTAGCGCGCGTGATAGAGAAAACGGCCCTCCACCAACACATATGCTTTTTCCAAAGCCCTTCTCCCCCACTCAGCGTTTCTGTAGTTTTCGCGATAACAAGCCCTTTCGCAGGCCCCTCACCTTCGTCAGTACTGCCTAATCGCTAAGCGGAAGAGGGAAGTCTCGTAGCCGTTCGTCCTTTTTTTTTTGCTCTCTCCCCCAGTGCATTATGACCGAGTTATCCTTTTTACTCTTGTCCTAGAAGGACGCTATTCTCTTTTTAATGCTAGGAGTGTGTATGATGTCGTAACTCAGCCTATGGATTCATGCCGGGCTCCTGGGTCCGTCTCCCTTCAGTTCTTTCTGTTTCGACTATCTCAGGTTCTCGAGAAGCTTTAAGCCCTCTTGGGTCCATCGTTTTAGGAAGTCTCCTGTGTTACTAGATCTTCTTTGCCCTGCGCCCTTCCGGTTCAATTCTTAGTTTGACAATATCATGACGAACCACCCAACCACCCGGTTTTTCGTTTAAAAACACTCTGCCCAGTCCCTCCGCCCCCCACCCCTGTTTGAGCGTTTTCGCTTTTTGGGTCTCCCCAACTTCGTTCTAGCGTCTTTGGATAGAGACCCCACCCTCTTCATCCCCAGCCCGAGTTCCCCCTTTCACTAAGAACGTACCTGCGACGGTGTCGTATGATCGGCGCTCGCAGCGCTTGGCTTTTTTTTCTTTCGGGTCCCCCCCTTCCCCTGTCTACTCCGTTCCGCTTCACCATGAGAGGTGGTATTTACTGATTTACGTGTGTTAAGCGTTCGATTTGTTTTCCCTTATCTCCCCCATTGTTGCATCACGGCGTTCAAGCAGGTCAGTGAGATTTACCGCCCTGCCTTTTTTTCCTTTCGCTTTTCGTCAGGTGGGATTGTGGCTCAGGGCCGCTTTTTCGTCGTCCGTCCCGTCACCCCGCTTGGTAGTCGGCCAGCTTCAGGGATCGACGCCACCGAGTCATTGTCTTACCTCTCTTCTTTTTTTACCCCTTTTTTTGGTCCTTGTCCCGTTGCGCTTTCAGGGAGGTTGCTTAGGACCGGGCCTGGAAGGCGTATTACGTTATTTTTCCCGTCGATCAGGAGCTTGGTGGAACCCGGTGGACGCCGTTTTCTTTCTGGCTTTTTGACACGCGGTGCTCAGCAGTGACAGCCCGCAGGACTCTGATGGTGTTCCTCCCGTCAAGTGCCGTTTTGGAGCTTTCGCCCGGTTTTTCTCGTGGCCCGGTCCCAGAAGGCCCCCCACAATTGCCCACTTCGCCCACCACTATGGGAGAATGAACTCGCTCCACTTCGCCGTTTTCGCTTGTCTTTTCTTTTTTGGTGGGCGGTATATTTGGTCCGAACGGTTGATGCGGGCTAGCGTTTCCTTGGACTGTCTGGTCTTCCTTCTTTCCGGACGCTTTATCGCTCTCGTGCCAGTCCAACTCCTCCGGTCTTCTTTTCCCTTCTTGCTCTTCTTCACGCTTGACGACGGTCGAATCGCACTCCAGAGCGCGTGATCAGCACCCTTTTCGTCTGGCGTGCCTTTTCTTCGGCCCCCTGGTTCTTGCCTGTGTTGCGGTAGAACTTCTTCTGACTCGTCCATTTGTTTTTCCCCCTGTTTTAGCTCGGGGTGGCGTTTCAGCAGGTTTTTCGCCGAGGACGGTCTAGATTTCTTTGCGTTCGTTCCCTCTTCGGGCCCCTATGAAGTAGGCCGCTTCGCAGTCGCTTCCCTGGAATCGCAAGTCCGTTGTTTCCCCCCCCCCCCCTTTGTTCCTTTCTTATGCGTGGGGACATTGCGCAGCGTCCGCTCCATCGATGGAAAGAAGTCTCTTTTTTCTGTTGCGTTTTTTAACGTGATCGGGGATTTCCTTCCTTTCAACTCGGTTTCTGTTTTTCGCTGATGTCTAAAGTTATCCAATCCTTGCTTGTCACTATATTTTATGCTACTAGTAGCGTCTGCACCCCTCCCTGCTCGACGTGCAGGGCGCTTACTTTTTTTGCCCTGTATTCGATTCAAGCAAAGCTCCCCCTTACGATCTCTGTCCCGTCCGGTCAGGCCTAATCAAGATAAGATTTTTTCCTCCCTCAGTTTTAAGAATCTTGTTTCTCTCCTTTTTCCTTATCACTGTGGTTACGGATTGGAAGGAGCTTGTTTCAACCCCCCATTTTCATCCCTGAACTGCTCGTCGATCGAGTGGTAAACCCTCTACGTCTTCGAACGAAAGTAGTGCCGAGATAGCTGGGGAACCCTGGCTTCCCCTTTTACCCTCTTTTAGTGTTTGAAGGAGTAAGGTCCTACCGATCACGTTCAAAGTCACGAGCCCGATGATCCCCCCCTTTTCTTTCCCCCCGTTAGGGAGCGGCAATGTCAATGTTTCTCCCCCTCTTACCCCTCCATCAGTGACCCTACGAAATAGTGCTGGAACCCCCCACTTTTTACGGACCAGGATCGATCTCGACCTTTTTTTCCTTCGTGCGTCCGTGACCTGCCGCGCCGCACCTTCTTCCCCCGGCCTCCGGGCGACTATGCACTCACGCTACAGACCCCTCTTTCTCAAAACAGCAGGCGTGCAGTCTTGTGGATTCCCCTATGCATTCTGACAGCCCCACAGTTAACGGAAACTTGTTTTTTGAAGCTTTCCGTGCACGACCTCCCCGTCCCTAGACCGGTCTTATAAGAGCTCGTCGGCGATGTCGAAAGTCCAATATGGCTGACTACCTTCTTTTTTGCTTTCTCCCTAGTAGCCTCAATGGCCTTCACTAAGTTCTATTGTCCTGTCCTTTGTCACCATCCCCCAAGACCGCTTAGCAGCGAAATCCAGTTCGTGTGCACCCTTCCTTCCCCAGTCCTCCCCCCTTTGGGACGCGGCCTTTTCTAGGTATGCGCCCATCGGGCGAGAGTCTCAGCCGGGTTACCTGCCTGTTCCCCTGTGCCAAGACTGCCCATAAGCCCCTTCAGCCGTACGGCAAGGGACGGAGGCCCTTTCCCACTCTTCCTGCGGCGTCACTGAATGCTGGAACCCGCTTTCCCGGAACCCGCCAGACCACTGTCGTCCCCCCGATTAAAACAGCACTGTAGCCGTTGCTTTACCACTTTTTCCCCTCCTCGTAATTCCCTGTAACGCATTTCACCCTCCCGTACCGCGCACGATCCAGTCCTCATCACTTAATCCACTCTCTTTGTCAGAAATGAAGCGGTGGTCGTCGATAACTGAAGGCTGTCCTCTCCCCCCCCCCCTTGGTTGTGCCTTACCCGACCACAAAGTGAGCACTTAAGATCAACTTAAAACCTTGCTCTTCCACTGGAGGCGGAATATCCAAGGATGCTGGAACGCGTATTTGTTTCTTTTGTTCTTCCATCTTTACTACCCTTGATCCGCTTGCCTCAGTCCCCCGAAATTCCACATACTCTCCGTGTTAGCTGATTGCTTCTCCCCATTGGTGTGTAGGTCAAAAAAACCAGCCAGCTGCTGGAGGCATCTTTCTCCTTCCCCTTTTTTTTGCCGCGTCGTTAATTTTCTGCATTGAGGTTAGGGGCGGCGGGTCAAGATTTGGTTCTTTTCTCTGCTTTTCCTTTCGCTCCCTTCACACCGTATGATCAGATCGGACAGGGTGCGAGCGCGGGAAGGCGTTTCACGCCTTCCCTTTCCTTCTCCAGTCCAGAACCGGTTCCGGGCTCTGGTTCCTCTACCCTGCTTCTATACCACCTAGACTTCCCTCGCGTATTCGGCAACCAATTTCTCTCACTGCGAGAGAAACTGTCGACGTGGTGATTTCCACTTCTCCTTTCTAGGCCCCAACAGGAGACCGGAAGGGGAATCAAGGCCTTTTTTACATTTCTCCTCCTCCGCTGTTCTCTTTCCTAGAATGCTGGTTCGATTACGCGCAGGTCGAAAGGCCCTTTTCACAGAACCCCGGTCAACCATCTCTGCCTATTCCTTCCCGCCCCGCTATCTCTCGCGGAGATGTATGTGTACCGCTCGAGAGGCGTTGCTTCACCTTCTTTTTTTCTGGTCTTTTTTTTCTCCTTTCTTAACAACGATGTTGGGGAGGACGTCCGCTCCAAGCTCCGATCAGGTGTCGATGGTTTCCTGTGGAGCAGTGTTTCTTCAGGTTTACACCGACCCGTAGTCACGATGGAGAGTACTGGTCTCCTTTTTCACTGCCTCTTCTTTCCCCTTCCTTTTGGGTGAGAGAATCAGTTGTCCTGGAATGAGCAAGTACTTTCCTCGTTTTACTTGGGGTGTTTCATCCTGCCTTGTGTGGCAACCCACCCACGATGAGCGAGCTTCTTTCTTTACACGTTTCCCCACCATTTTGTTTACCCCCCCGCAAGCCGTTAGACAACCAACGTTAAGCTGTCCTTTGTTTCTTGTCTTCTCCAAAGTCTCTAGCGGATTACCCAGACATCGTCCGCTAATAATAGCGGCGATGGACCTCCTATGCCGCTCTGGTTTTTTACTTTTCCCCAGTGTCTGTTCCTAACGCGACTTTAATCGAACACAGTCGTGTTTCTTAGTCCCCAATTTATCGTTCTTTTTTCGTGAGTGCTCCATGTTCCCCCGGCTGATTCACTGCCGTGATAATTTGGTCTTCCCACTACTTCTTATCTTGTCCCATAGCCAGGATTCTCGCTCGGCTGAGAGATTGCATCCTTTTCCTTTTCCCTTTTTTCATATCGCGTAGAGGCCCGCGCCGGAAAAAACGGTTGTACTTTAAGTGTTCATGGGAGTCCTCCGTTTTCGCGTTTTCAAATGCCATTCCCCCTTCCTTTTCCGGTTTGCGGTTCAGAACACCAGAGCTGAGCTCTCCTTGATCGGGACAAACTCTTCTGAGTCAATTTCCCTTCTACTATTGAACCCCTGACAGTCCAAGAGAACAGGTGTATTTTTTGGGCCTCTTTCTTTCTCTTTTCACGGTGAGGACACCCCGTCCATAGGCCGCTACTCTTTCCCCCTTCCCCCCTTCGCGTTGGCATTTCTAAGGGACGTAGGGCAATGCTTTCCATATTTGTTTTCCCTAGTATTCCTCGTGAGACATCTTTCGTTAATTTCCGTTTTCTACCCCTTACGCCTTCCAAGGGGGACTCTGGTCGTAAGGGGGGGATTTGTTTACATTTTCCTTCCTTTATTCAGTACGCGGATGATCAACGTAAAAGCTTGGTAGCTTTTTCTTCTCTCCGCCGCGTCTTTTCTCCTCTCCGGGTTTCTGGGTTGGCGCAGGATGTAGCGGACGGGAGGTGTCTTCGGTCCTTTTCCCGGCTTCTTCGTTTTTTTCTTCTTTCATCTGTCGTGGTTGAATCCGGTTCCTTCTGATGGCTTGTCGGTTTTTGAAACTCTTTTCCCCTCCTCAGTGAATCAAGAAGGACGTTTGATGGTTCTTTCAGTACATTTCCTTAGTCGGACTTTCTGTTTTTACTTAGGTGGCGTCGTTGGCAAGTCCACGCCCTTCTTCCTTTTTCGGCAGTCCCCCCTAGTCGCCTACCTCGAAATCTCAGAGTAACCGCTGGTTTTAGTGTTGGTTCCTTCCTTTTTAAGCAATGGATTTAGGCGGCGAGGTCGGTGGGATGTCATGCTTTTTATATTGTCCTTTTCCCTTTCCTTTTCGTCCGTGCCATTCCACCCTCGGTCTCGATGTCGAACTGTTTGTCTTTAGATCCCCCTTATGACTGTGCACTCGCCCTAAAAAACCATTCTTCCCTTTTTATCGCCACCCTTTCGTCGTCGAGGAGACCTTTTTAGGGCCCCTGTGGTTCCACTTGAATGCCTCGACTCCCCTCGCCCCACCCCCAGGTAGCTCAACACCAGCCCCTCGACATTCAAAGCGTCCCACTGTTGGGTTCCCTGATCAGGGGTTTGATTTAGAGGTCGTTTTGCCTTCTTCTTTATCCTTTTCTGGTCGGCCACGGCAGGTCACGGACGGTAATCCCGAGTCTTTACGTTTGTCCCGATCCTTATTCCCCTCTCCCTTCCCTCTTATTGTTAAACCCTCTTCTTCGTTCCTGCGTGAAAAGTGGTTTCTTTTGACATTCTCCCTCCCCCCTAATTAAAATCGCGAGGAAATGCCCCGTCCTCGCTGTTTCTCCTTTCTATCGTCATTACCCAGTTGATCGGGCCTGCACGGAATTCCCTGTTCTGTGCTGTTCGATTTTTCCTCTCCCCTCTCCCCCATTTTCTGCTTGCAAAGTGATTGAGGTCTTCCTTTCGGTGTTACCCCGTACTCGCGTTAAGGATGTCGTGGCCATGGTCATCCCTGACTGAATTCAGCATCTGTAATGATCCTCCCGGATATACATATCTTCTTCTTTCCACGCTCATCCCTCTCACCCCTTCTTTTTGGAGCTGATATTATTATCCCGACTCAGGTGTTCCAATCATAACGCCGTTAATTTATCTTCCTGAAAAGTAGGCGTGTCCTAACTCAAACCGGTTTACGTTTCGACTCTCAAGACCCCCTTTAATGAAAGGCCAGTCGCTCTTTTTCACCGCTAGCCTCCTCACTTTCTTCCGCGATCGATGGTTTCCTGGGCCGACCCTTCTCCTTTTTGCCCTCCCCGCCCGAGTTGGACACCGTTTTACGGGGACAGAAAGATTCACCCCTTAAATACGCCCCCTCCCCCTTCCAAAACGTATTCGACGGCGTTCCCGCGATGGGTAGCGGTCTAGCTCTTTCTCTCCCAAGCAACACCACAGCTCTTGGTAACCCGCCCCCCCTTTTAAACACCACGCAGACCGACCCCTTTCTCTTCACCAGGAATGATCGCGCGCCTTCTTTTGAGTTCATTCCTTCGCTTCCCCGTCCTTCATGAGAGGCCTTGACCGTCTTAACTTTCCGACAAGGCTCGCCGTGAGAACTCTGTGCCCCCCCCCCCCCCTCTCTTTCCCAACCGTTGGAACGCGTTTTGCCTTTTTCCTTCTTCCTTCCCCTGTTTGCAAAAACAGTAAATTTCCCCAATGGTGTCGCTTTTCCTATGCTTCTTTTTCTATAGACGGACGACCTTTTCTGTTTTCTCCCCTATTTTAGGCGAGTCGACCTTTCTCCAGTTGTTCTTTCTAAGGTCCTTTGATCCAGGTCGACATCTCGACCGTGTCTTTTCTTAGCGAGAAGTTCCTGAAACTTTACTTCCCGATTTCCCTCACCCTCTCTTTCCCCCTTCGAAATCCCGTTCGGCCAAATATACCGCGCCAAGCCCCAGACCAAACAGCCCTTTTTTTTGCTCGCGCGAAGTTCGAGGAGCGCCCTCGTTTTTTTTCCTATTTTCCTGATCCGTTTACGTTCGGGCCTGGCCCCACCTTCTTCTGCACCCGACCTAGTCAGCGAAAGGAACGGGTCCCTTCTTCTAAATAAGAGTCCCCATCAGCTTAACTTGTTTCCCCACCTTTCTTTTTTTCACCTCTTTTCCCCCTCGGGGGGTTTTCCAGGGAAACCGAAAAGGACGGCGTAAACCGGATTACCAAAGAAATTGATGCCGTTATTCCACTAACTCAGCCAACTTAAGTTTACCGTTTTCGTGCCACCCCCACCGTCCGCGCTCTTTCTGGCCACTTTTCCCCCCCATTTGGATCGGTTAGGCCAATGACGCATTGTCTTCAATCCCCTTCCTTTTGAACTTGACAAATCTGGTGACGTATCTTTACTCCTTTCCCCCCCTTCCGTTTCCCGAGCAACAGCCCAACATGAAGCCCCATTTTTCCTGGACGTCTCTCCCTTTTCCTGCTGGAACGCCTATTGGGCTGACAACGGAGGCATCCCCGCTTAATTCCACCCCCGTCGACTCCCCACCTCTTGCCCTACGGCCCCCTTTTTTTTTTACCTCCCCCACTTCAGGTTGTAGACTGTCTTAGTAGCGGTTTTTTCTTTTTTCACCTCCCCCGGTCCCCCAAAACACCTAAAACGAGCTGGCAGCTATGCCACGATAATTTTTTCATACACCTCTTCTCTTCTGGTGACGGTAGTTAATCAGTGCTGCCCCCGTTTTGCCTCCCTTTGCTTTTGGGACCTACGTCTTTTCCTCCCGTCTTCAGATACGTCTAGCGGGCTTTTTTCTTCCCCCATAAACCTGTTGCTTTTCGCACAGTTTGTTTTTTTTATTCCGTTTGAATCGCCCTGTTGTTTTATAGTGAACATTTCCATTCAACCCCCCTTTCTCCTTTTGCAGAGAGGAATTTTTCAGCTCTTTCCGATTACCCAGGATCATTTTTCCCCTCGCTATGGCCAATGCCTTTCCTCAGTCACACTTTGAGATTATGTGTTGCCGATATAAGTAGGAAGTGCTTTTCCCCTTTTTTCCAGGGCCTATTCTTGCCCAGACGCCGACCCTAGCTGTACGAGCGTATTCTATCCCGCGGTTGCGCTCTCTTTTCCCCCCCGAAATTAACGGGGGACAGAAAAACGTGTAAACCCCATTCTTTCTCTTTTTTCGCTATCATCTTCCCTCTTCTGTACCCGATCGGAGAGGATGGATCATCGCCACCCTAAGACAGCATATTTCCTTGGTTTTTTTTTTGGTTTCCCCTTTCACCCCCCAACGCTGGTGAGGCCGTTTACTCCTTTTTTCGATCCCATTTTTTGGTTGATGTTTTTCCGTTGCTTCAGGTTGCCTCCTACCCGTCGTCACGAGGACGT
>Ga0179593_1444446_pt1 | contig 13150 bp, 15 predicted proteins | sample CZODoug2_1_08_16_FD_185931 | JGI IMG/M metagenome (GOLD analysis project Ga0179593, IMG submission 185931) | Vadose zone soil fungal communities from Angelo Coast Range Reserve, California, USA - CZODoug2_1_08_16fungal (PacBio error correction) | ecosystem: Environmental > Terrestrial > Soil >... | reverse complement strand
TACGGGCGGCATTGAGTCCCCCAGATTGCCACGTTGTGTGTGCACCATCCAACTTTTTCGCCGCCACCGCATCCCTTGCCCGTCCTGACCTGGTGGCTTCCAATCCACGGAGGACGTGGCCATTTTTCTACTCCGCTTCTCGAGCAGTTCTAGCGCTCTGATGACCCTACCAATCCCTGGCAAGTAGAAGAAGCTTTTTTTCCTAAAAAAAAGGCATTTCAGCATTAATGATGTCCCCTTGGTGTAATCCCGATCTTTTTGCAGGAGTGTTTTTGACCATCGTTTTTTCTTAGGGTCGCTTAGTGGGGATCTACGTCTTCCCCCCATCAGTATCCTCTCGCACCACCCCGTTCCTCTTTTAGACATCCAGGTTTGTTGCTTTGCTGAAGGCCCTCAAAAGCTCCGGATGTCTGCCAAACCATTCTGGCCCCCCGACGTCTTGAACGCCTCCCCCGGGACTCCGGACCGCCACGCAACCTCCTTTTCTGGTTTCCCCGACTTTCCAACCCAGGCCCGTTATGCCCAACCCGCCCCCTGCGAAACTGCCTCAATTCGTTTCGACGCTTCAGCCGTCTTCTCTTGGTTACGTTTGCGCGATCTTTTTCAAACAATCCCCCCCTATGATCCGATGGCAGACCCCCCTCCGCCCGCTGGTGCTTATTCTGGCGAGGCCTCCATTGCCCCCCTAATGGTTCCGAAAACTTTCCTTTCCCTTTCTTTTCGCAAGCTGGTTAAATCACCGGTTTATGGAGGTCAGGTACCGCGTGCTGGATTAGATCGCGCTTGCTTTTTTAGGGCGCCCCCGGGGAAGCATTTGGCCGGGAGCAGTGTCGTTGTCGCTGGACAAGGTCCCACGTTCACTCAGGTGCAAGGCCCCAACTTCGGCCTTCTTGGCTTACGCGGACTCTTGCCGACAACTCTTGATTTCTGTTTCCCTAACAGTTCGCCTTCCGGCGCCCACCTCCGTTCTCCCGCAACTTTCCTTCGGCTGATAGTCCACCCCAACTGCAATCTTTGTGAGGCTGCTCCTCCCTTTTTGGTTCCGGGGGGGAAGGGCTACTGATCAGGCTACCCTACAGGTCGTTTCGTTCCAAGAAAACCGTTTTGCCTGACAACTGCTAACTCCGGGCCGGATGGTTGTCATTCCCTGGGCCCTTCCCGCGCTTTTTGTGGGTTGTTTTCCCCCCTTCACCTGGATGCGTTCTCGAAGTACTCGTCCTCACGATGTCCGACCCTGCCAGCAGGTTGACCCCGGCACCTCTCGCTCTCGAGGCACGGGTTTTGTTGTTCGGGCGGGGGTCATCCGCCGTCTTCCCTCACCGTAGCTCCGGGTGCCTTGAGCACGTGCTCAGCTCCACTTCCTTCTTCTTTCCCTCGTTAAGCGTTAGCCCCAGCGATAGCACTCCCTTTGTCGAACGACACCCGGCACGTCATTTTACTCGCTCCACAACGTCTCCCATCGCGCCTAGCTGGCTGTCATGCCTCTGCCCTCATCACATAGCCACTGCCTACTTCCGGGTTTTGATCAAGAAGTGTCGTACCAGGCCGGGGTTTAGGGATTTTCTGTCCCGCTGCCTTTGATCCTTTTTTCAAGTCTGCTGAGCCGGATGTTTGGCCAACTCGTTTATTCTAGCTCTTCAAGTGACGCCATTCCTTCTCCTTTTTCTGGTCCTACCCATGCGGTCGCGATTTCTTTTGCTCCCCCTCACTCTCTCAGTCCCGGGCGGCTACCATCCTTTTCCGGCCTCTCCCTCCGATCGGTCGATCACCTTCGTCCGATCGCCGGACTCTTGTTCCGTTTCCGAGCACGATCCGGAGTAACGTTGTTTGTCCATCCCGATCCGCCGGAGAACCCCGGCCCACGACACCCCTGACCCCAAAATCCGGTGCTTCGTCCCCTTCTTTTTCAGAGGAGGTGACCCACTTCACGCCTTGCCTCTGAAACACGTCAGTTCTCCCTTCCCTCCCTGTCTTGTGTACCGTATCCCCCCCCCATATATACCACCCTCTTCCCTTAACCCCACTCCCCCAAAGTTCACCTCATCCCTTCGCTCTCCCCTGCCCCCCGATCCCTCCACTACATCACCACCATCCGATACCCTCCCCACTACCCCGGCCCCCACAATCAATCCCCCCGTCATCTACACGTCCCACTCCTCTTCCCCACTCTCCCCCGTATGCAGCTCCTACCCACAGTGACGTCGTTTCGCCTCTACCCTATCTATTTCCTGCAGCCCTCCCAGCCCACTGTTGTCCCCACCCGATCCCACCCCCTCCCCTCCCGTATTCCACACCTCCCCATTTTGCGCCCCCCGCCCCTCCCCCCCTTCTTTCACTTCTTTACCCTCCACCCCCTCCCTTTCCTCTATCTTTCCCCACTTTTACTATCTTACCTGCTACTTCCCTCTCTTCTCTTCCTCTTATCTTCCACCCTACTCCCCGTTTCCCCTCCCCAATCCCCACACTTCCCGCCATCCAACCCATTACCGCTACTCTACTTGCCCTCCACTTCGCACCCACCATCTGCCCCTTCCCTTCTTCTCCCACCTTTCTACCCACCCCATAGCTCTTTCATACCCCACTCCCCCACCCACCTCCCTCCACCCACCCCACCTTCCCATACTCCCCTTCCTCCCCCCCCCCCTCGCCCTCTCCCCGTCTCCTTCTCCCCCACCCCCTCCTCTACCCCCTACCCATCTTCGGCTCCCCTCCCTCTCCTCAAATGCTACCCTCTCCGATAACTTCCTCTACCCCTCCTAACATACTTTCTTTCCCCTTCGCCATACCTCCACCAACTGCTCCCCACACACCATAAAGCCACTCCCCCTGCAAGGACCCTTTCCCTTCCTTTCATTCCCCCCCCGACAGTGTCAGTCGCTCCTAGCCCCTCAATAAGTCACGTTGCTTCGGACTGGTGACGAAAAGCCTACCCGTAGTGGATTAACGCCCCCCCCGTCCGCCCCACCTGGGCAGCAAGCTTCGGCCGGCCCCCCAGGCTTCTTATCTTTCCAGACATGCAAGCTGGATTCACTGAAAGGTCTTTTCATCACACTCTTTTTGAGATCGATTTCGCTTCCCTTACTCCCGTTGATTGCATTGCGTGACGCGATTCGCCCTCTTTTTTGATTTGTCCCTTGCCCCTGCCCCAAGCTCTTGCCGCAGTTTGTGTGTGCCACCCCTTTCTGGTACGTTTTCCTCGCTCCGCGCATCTCCCCGGCTTTTTTATACTTCTGTACGAGGCTGACTTCTGCGTTGCGTGGTTCTATGATCCGTTCTTTTTTCGCCGTATCGGACGTTTTTTTTTCCGTTTGTTTAAAGGTCGCTTTTATTTTCCGACGGTTTCCTTTACTGTTCGTTCGTGGGAGCTGCGTCGCTGTGGGTCGCCTCAGGGCTGCCCGTATCTTTTTGCCCCCCACAATGAACCGGCGTTCCCTTTCCCTCGTTAGGATCGTGAAGTCGTCCTCGATTCTGTGTCGTGTCCTTCGGCCTGGGCGGTTCCGGGCTGCTTCTGGCTGGGTCCCCCAAGCTACCCTTCTTTTTTCTCACGGAAACCCCCCCCCTTTCAGTACTTCGTTATTCTGCCGTTCTGCCGCCCCTTTTGGCTGCGGCGATGCTTCCCCGAGCTTGTCGGGGTCTTTTCAATCCACCATCCTCGAGCTCTTTCAAGCTATTCGCCCACCTTTGTCCTGTTTTTCTTTTGTTGTTTCGCGCCACGTTTTTTTTTTTTTTTGCTGCATTTTGAACATTTTGGAGGTGTCTGTTCGTCACCACCTATCTTGCCCTTATGGCTTTGTATTCGATTGGCCGATTTGCGCGTACTTTTTCCAGTCATGTGGCTTGGCGTTTCGTCGAGGGGTCGGTCTTAACGAATGTCTCCCAGGGTCGCCCGTCTCCGTACTTGTTCTCCTTGGCACGGACGGTCGCTAGTATTGACTTGGCTTGAGGACACCAATCCTACCCTTCTTACCGGCCCGCCCACGCCCTATCGGTCCCTTCCCTTGCTCCTGGTGATCCGTCTTGTTCTTTTGTAAGCACTGTAGTCCTTGCGACATAGTGGTCACGTTAGTCCTGAAGTCACTCCTCTTCCGGTCCTTTAGCCCTGTCCCTCACTGTCTTCTTGATTAGCACGTACACCTTGTTGCTTCCCCCTTTTATTAACGGCGTTAGTGAAACTTTTTTGCGCGCCTTCTACAGTCCTACCTTTCTCGCCGTGGCTCGACTAAACCCAGTATTTTTTTGCAGCTTTCGTGAGGCGCCATTTTAAACGAAGTATGGGGACGTTTTACCCCTTTTTCATTCGTCCGCGGACCGTTTTTGTTTTTCACTGCTGTTGACGCTTGTCTCACCCCTCCCTTCTGCAACTGCTTGATCCGTCTCCCCCTTTTCGGAGTAACGAGGAGATTATGATTAAGTTTTATGGCCGGCCTGACCTTGATTTCCGCTTGGGGGGACCTTGCAGCATCTTCTTATCCTTCCCTTTTTATGCTCTTTACCTTTGGAAGTTGTTTTTACCCCCCCTGAGAGTCAGACCGCCGCCCTCCCTTGTATCCCCCGAATTCTCATCCTTGTATCGGTTCATCCCACACCCTTTTAACAGAAGTACTTCTTTTGATTTTTTCGTACCTTTTTCTCCATCCCCACCCATTAGGTTACGGGGCTGCGCCGGGCTGGGCCCTTCCCGACACCGCACCGTTTTTGATTTCAGTTTCGCCCCCATCTTATCCGCTTTGAGGCGTGGGCCAACACTGTTTCCTTCCCTTCCCCTTTTCCACCGCTCCCCTCGCCCTGCTTACTCGCAGAATCGTATTTTCGGGGTTGAGTTTTTCCGTCCTCACATTTTTTTAATTGATTTGGTAACTTCGGCCGCCCCACCGGGTGATGGGCGGGTACCCCCTATGCTTGGGTCCTTTGTACACCCTTGGTTGTTCGGTCACGTGCCGATTGTTTGGCCCGACGAAATCGCCGCGTTTCCCGTCCCGGTCCGAACTTTCTTCTGTTTTCACCTTGGACAACGTCCCCCTTCTCTTTTCCGGGCGAATTTAATTCTTGGTTTTTTTTTCCGATTTAAAGTCTTTCCTTTTTTGTAGAACGTCCCTCCCGAGAATCCTCCCCTGACAAGCATGCATTGCCTTCCTCTTCATCCCTCGTTACGCCATTTCTTCCTCTGCTTCCCTCCGGTTATCTCAGTACTTTTACATGTCGGGAAAGTTAGACTGGCTGTATCTGACGCTCCTCTTTTGATTGACCCAAATTAGCAGGCACTCTACCTGACCGGCAAGGGCAGTTATCCTGCAGCGGTCTTTTTTTCCGCCCAAACCTTGTCTTTCATCTCTTTCTCCTTCCGGTGGGGGTTCTAGGCCGGCAGCGTTTTTCTTCCTTGGGCCCTGAAACTCTTCGGCAAATCTGCGTGGCCTCCCGTTCCTGACTCTTATTGCCTTTTTAGGGATATATCTCCTCTCCGTTGTTGTTTGTTTTTTCTAGAGATCACGACGGAGCGGCACGTCTCTTGCATCTGTTTTTTTCCCCTCTCTTTTTCTATTTACGTTGATTGACTACTTTCCCCTTGGAAGATTCCCGACCGCCGTTTTCTATCCTTTTGAGAGTGACCGCGACTACCTTTTTTCTTTTTTATCCGCTTTTACCAGGCTTTTCTTTTCCATACTGCATCCCTTCCCCCCATGACTCTTGCTTTGTGGTTCAGCGGCTCCTTAGAACTGACTCCTCAATTTAAGACGGGCCCCCTTCAAAGTGGACTGTGGCTTCTCCCCCCTGGCCTTTCGGTGCGCGATGCTTGTCCCCTCAGAGATTAACTTGAGGCTGTGCCATTTAAGTTTTTTGGTCCGCGTTGGGCCTTTTTCGTGGCTTCCGACCCTCGGGACATCCCCCGAACTTCCCTGACCTAATTTTTGCTTTTATAACGGATTTTGCGGTCCGTCTTGCGAGGCTTTGACTTCCGTACGAAAGACGCGCTTGGCCTCCCGTCCCCCCTTCCCCCCCCCTCGTGTCGTGGAACACCGGTCCTCGTTTTTCCCCGAGGCTTTCGACGCGCTCACTTTTTCCCCATTCTTTTTTCCTTTTCCCTTGACGCTTCCCAGTAATCCATGTCCAGGACCCTTTTTTTTGTCCAAGACTTCAATGGTTTTATTTTTTTTTTTTTACCTTTCTTTTTAACTGGCTCAGGTCGGGCTCTTCTGCTTTTCACCTCGGCGTCTGCGTACCTGACCCGCATATCAACTCCCACTTTTTTTTCCTCTGTTCTGGCCGAACCACCCCCTCTTTTCTGGAGGATTTTTTTGAGATCCAATTAAATCTCCGCCCCCCCTCTTCTCGGAACGAACATACTTTTTTTTCCCAGCCCCCTCTACGAAAAATCTAGCTCCTTTTCTCCCCCATTTTGTTGGGCGCAGTTCAACCAACACGTTATGATGAGTTTTCCATACCCCTCTGTGTAGTTTTATTCTTCGGCCTGCTTTTTTCTCCACTTTTAAAGTCAGGTCTCTCCCCTGGCATGGTCGAAGCTTTTTTGCTAAATTCCCTTAATAGTATCTTCAGAGCGCTGCAAAGGCGGCCCCTTACCTACTGCAGCGTTTCCTAATTTCGACATTCTTTCCCTCAGTCGCCTGGCTTTCGTTCTGAGGTGCCTGTGATCCCCTCAGATCAAAGTTCATAAGCTCCCTCCATGATGGCTGGTTTCACGCTCTTTGCCCTGTACAGTCAACTGCAGCTTGTGTTAGTTTTGCATTGCTCTCGAACCCCTTCCTCATTGTGGGAGCACTTGATTCTATCCTCCCCAGGGTAGAGGTCGTCTTTTCGGTCCCGCGCATCAGGGCGGTCTCGCAAAGCTTCCCCTACCAGGCGCGTCCACATTTTACTTGCCCCCCGGATTCTACCCCTAGCCTTTTGTCGTTTCCGCTGATCAAGTCCCTGGCTCGAGAGGACGGTTTAAGCTCAACCGACTTGCCCCGCCTTTCTTCTCCTTTGATAAGCTGCTCTCTCCCCTCATGACAGAAGGGTCTGCTAGTTTCCAGGCCTTTCTTGTACAGGTTTTTGTGTATTTTGTTTCCTTTTTCCTTCTCTTTCTTAGTTGAGGTGCAATTTCTTTCCGCACATCATTTGACTCGTTTTCCCTTTCCCACGACTCGTTTTTGCCTGCCATTAGTTTTTAAACGTTAAACTTTTAGGGCCGGCAATATACAGCTTAGGCCATTCAGCATTGCTTTTCCTGTGTATCTCTTTTCGTTACCGAAGCACCTACGTTATCGGGCCGAACTTTTTTTCTCGAAGTTTTGCAGGTTGCTGTGGCGCGCCTAGACGCGATTTTACCGATCGTGATTGATTTGTCTTTTTATGTAGACATTTTCGCAGCTAAGCTCGTGGTGCCAGGAGCTTTTTGCATCGGTCTTTCCTTACGCCCTCGAGATTGCCGGCACTTTCTGGGTAATTTGTATGGTCGCGATTTCTCTTTTGTGTGCTTCCCGCCTCCTTTCCACTCATACTTATGCCCTGATCTCTAAGTTCGGTCTCGCATGATCTTGTATTCTTTTTTTTTTAGTACCGATGTGAAAGTTACCCCTCAAACTAGAAAGGCGAGTTTCTTTTTTGTTGTTGCCGTTATTCCCGTCTGTCACCCCTTACGTGTTCATTTCTCCAAAGAGACCCCAACCCCCTTGTTTCTCATTCCTTTTTTATAAAAAGCGCTCACCTCGTCATCTGCCTTTTAACCCGCGTCGCCCCCATCATTCCTCGTCCCTTTAACGGCGTTCTCCCTATCTCCCCGAACTAGTGAACGTCTGTCGATTTTCGGCTAAGCTCTTCAGTCTCCCCCCAGAACAACCTGATAGCTCCCTGTCATTTGCCTCTCACCGTCCTACCACAACTGCGGCCTCCTCCCGCTCAGGCCTTCCAAGACAGGAGACACCGACACTTCTCCTTCCCTACGAAGGGGGGTTGTATGCCAAGATACTTTGTCCCCCAAGGTTTTCTACAACATTTTTCTAATCACGCTACTGTTGTTGTTTCTATCATGTGACTTTGAATAGCCTGCATGACGTATGCCAGTTCTAGATTTATTTTGGCGCAGGTCCGACGTCAGCGAGCTTTTGCCGTTTCAGGACCTTTGCGTCTCCTTTCTACCCTCCTCGCTTGCTTTGTTGACTGTTCCCCTCCCTTCCTTCCAACTCTTGACTCCGATCGCGGCATTCCTTTTTTTTTTTTTAAGTTTCTGGTCGTTTCTTTATGCTTGACGGCGCTTGAGTGTTCAGCAAGGACAGGTTTTTTTCATGTCGGTCGCTCTTTGGATCCCGAGACGGTCGCGGATGTGTTCTTTTTCGATCTCGCTGCGTTTGGTCTGATAGTTATTAACCCCTTGGACGGCCGCGTTCTCCCTTGGCTGTGCGGTCCTCCTTGCCATCGGGACTGAGGTCTCAGCCTCAAGGCCCCCCCTCACATTTTTCCGTTGATTTCCCTGGCGCGGGAGGGTGGTCAGGGTCGTCCAAACTTTTCTGCCCGAGATGCTGCAACTGATACGAAATTCCCCGTCATCTTTTTGCGGCGGCCGAACTGTTATTCGGCGCTGCGTCTTTCCCCTTCCGGCCCGAGATTGACGGGGCTGTCCCTGACCCCCTAGGCTCACTTACCCCTAGCGGCAGCGTCCACAGTTCCGGCCGAAGACCGGGCGGTTATGCCCCGGCGTTTCTCCTTGGAAGTCGATATTTTCGTGTCGGGTCGCCCACCAGATCTTCCCTTTCCTCCTTCCCTTTGTCCGCTGGCCTTAGTGGCGGGCGTCCCCGTTCCTCTGTTGTGACGTTTGAAGGTGGCGGTACAGTTTTTGGCTCTCTCTTGCACGTCAGTTCACTGCTGTCATTTCACGCCCCCTTCTTGTCGCTGAGAACGACCGCTTGGCGCTTTTCTGTCTTTTGATGAGCGACATCCCTTCCCCCCGCCCCTTGTCCGACTCCCCGGAATACGAGCTTTTTGTGCCTCTTATTTTTGCGCAGCCGGCTCCCCTTTTCGTCCCTTCCGCAATGCGAGGGCGACATCCCCTCGTTGAGTACCCGTTCTACCATCGAGACCAGGTGACTGCTAGCCTCGGCAATGCGCGTATTTTCCCTCGGCGTCAGCCCGTACACTTGCCGATTCCCCTGTTGGTTCTTGATTTTGCCGCATTCTTTTCTTCTCTTTGACTTTATTTCAATCTTTTGCAAATGATGCGGCCGCCGATCCGGTTTCCCCACTGTATCCCGACGTTCGAGCGTTTTTTCCGTTTTGCAGTTCCTTTTGATTTATGTGCACCGTACAGGTTCATTTCTTACGCGACGGCTTCTGGATTCCTGGTTTGAATTTTCTTCGCGGTTGGTTAGCAACTTCCCCGGCCACGCCGTGCCGTTTTTTTTCTTCGATTCTTTTTTAGGATACTCCTCGCGGATTTCTGCTGCTTTGCTTTTTTTTTTACCTATGTGCGAGGACGGGTTTGACCTTTCCCTGCAGAGAGCTTAGCCGTCCCTCTTTTCTCTTTCCTCGGCGGGTAGCTCTTCGAGTCGATTTCCCCCTTTCCAACCAGAGGTTTTTTCCGCCTCGATCCACCTCCTTTGATTGCTGTCTCCCCCCCTTTCACACCAAATCGCGACAAAGTATCTTCTATTTTTTTGTTTAGTCACGCTGGAACCTGTTAAGGCAGGCTCTGATGTCTCTTTTTAGCCCTTTTTTTCAAACCAATGTTTTCTTCCATCCTGATTCATCTGTGTTTGTTCTTTCCCCATTCGTTTTTCTCTCCGTTCCTGACCCCGTTTTCCCTCGCTATCGACGTCTTTAGCGTAATGACCTAGGTTTGTTTTTTGTGGGCCCCCCTCGAACCGGTCTTTCCTCTGGTGAACCTTCGGGGCTCCCATCATTGTTAACCTGTGGGTTGCTTGCTGCTGGTCCCCTCTCCCGGGGGAGCTGTGTCACCTTGTGAGTTTTTTGATTCCCCGTAACCGATTTGGCCTCCTCCCTTCCCTTGCAGCGGAGTCGCTCCCGAGGCCTGGTCAACTCCTTTTTTCTTCCCCTCCTCCTCGGAGTCAAGGTAATTTTTCTTCCTATCCCGCTTTTTGGGTGCAGTAGAACTTCCTTTCCCGCTGACTCCTCTCCCATATTGGCTGGCGCCATGGCCCCTCCGCGAGCGATACTTGCCCCCCCTTCCAACTGAGCTACGCGGCCCTTCCTGGACTTCTCCTGTCCCTCTGTCCTCTTGCCCGTATGAATTGTTGATGTTCCTGACGCTTTATTATTCGCCCCAAGGGCAGGATTTTAATCCTGGTCCATGCCTGTTTTCATTGACTCAGTCATCCTTCGTGTTATTTCTCACCAGCCCCATCGAGGGTTCTTCTTTCACGCTCGCTTCTCCTCGGGGCTTTTGGCTACTTTTCAGTCGGACTATGATCCCACCTTTTTGTGCAAACAGATCGTTTTCCTGCTTTTTGCCAAAACTTTATCATTGGTGCTCACGGCTGTGCCTTATTTTCTCTTTCTTTCTTTTATCCCTTTTTGTGGTGTTGAATAGTAACTTCCTCCCTCCCGTCACGGCCCTTTGCGCAGCTGATCGCGTTTGTTTGGGGCATCAGAGTTGCCGTGTTTTCCGTTTTCATGCCAAGGCACTTCCCCTGGTGTGCATTTCCCTCCTCTTGCTGCAGGATTTGTACCTCGTCTCTGAACGATTGGTCTTTTTTTGTGTTCCAATCCTGACATCTCTGGCAGTGTGATCTGCCCCCCCCTTTCGGTTTTCCCCTTTCACTTGCCCGGCCCTGAATTTGCTTTGCTCTCTTCCCCTGTTTCCCCTCGTCATTGCTTAATCAGTCGATTCCTTCGACCCGAGTGGCTCCACTTGGTTCCGTCGTTTCTGGCGTCTCTTTTGTTTGACCGTGACGCCCCGTGGCCTTTCTGGCAGTCCCCGCACCACGTTTTGTCGCTTTCTTCATCGGGATTTCCTTTTCCCTTCACTATGACTGACATTCCCTACGAACAGAATTACTCAATTCGCTCCAGAGTCTTCTTTTTCCTTGGTTGGCGCAGGGATTCATGCAATGGACTGAACTTTGCCGCGATGTTCCTGCAACAACTGTTCCTTGGACCCGGCACCGCTCTCGGATTTCTTTACTGAGCCCACTCGTCACGTCCACTTTTCTGTTCGGCAGCGCTCACCAGCATTGGTCAAGGACGGTTCGGCGGAAGCAGGCCCCTCCCCCCCCCTTTTCCCAAGGTCGGGCGACGCCTCCGGCGCTGGCTTGACCTCGGCGTGGGCAGGTTTGGAACCTGACCATCCCCCAGGTGGCCTTTTCACCCCCTTTCCCCACCTTATAAGGTGGGTGTCCCCCTTGCCCTCCGTTTGTTGCTTTTCCGCTCCATTCACTGAAGATAGAGAATCCCTTCCCTGGGTTCCAGCCGGTACGAAAACCATTCACCTTCTTCCGTTTCCCCAATGTTTGGGTTTCTTGTGAGCCAGCCTCCCTGTGTGGATGCGTTTTTTGTCCTTTCCGGTTGCGCGGTTCTCGATCGTTACCTCTCTTTTTTACTACCTTCCCTCTAGGTGAAGACCCCCGGCGGTGGAGTACTTTGTTCTTGATGGCCCATGTTCCCCTTACCTCGACATCCATTTTTTTTTGGTTCGGACCTGCCGTCCATTGCCCTCTTCGTTTCGTTCCTCCCCCCTTACGGGTTTATTTACCTCTCTCCTCTGAATTTGGTATTGATGATGTTATGTGCCATTCCTCCGCGTCCAACTGTTCATCTACCCCAAGCTTTCCTTCAGCTGGTTGCTTCTGCCCCCTGCTCCCACTCCTGTGAAGCTTTTTTAGGTTCAGCCCGGGAACGAAGGCGGCTACGGGGGAGACCCTTCCGCCGACCATCCCGTTCGAGTCCGTTTCTTCTTTATCGCGCTGCCCGGTCCGTGCAACCGGTTCCGGCCCTACGTTTTGTTTTTCTTTGCTAGCATGGTCACCGGCAATACCGCGCCCCGGTTTTTTGACGGCGAGAATTAACTTCTCTTCTTAACTTAATCGTCTGGACCACTTTTTTCTCCTTTCTAGCACTTCTTTCTATGTTTCCCTTGGATTCGCCTTTTTTTTTAGTCTCGCTTTTTTTCTGCTGTCTTGGCGTTTTCCTTGTTGCTTTTCTTTCTTTCTCTTCCCTTCCACGCTCTTTTGTCGCTTTCCCAAGTTCCTCTTCGTTTGAACTGTACTTTAACGTGTCCCGCGCCTCCTGTCTTTACCTTCCACGTCCCCGCTTGAACCTGAACAAGCGCCACCATCTCTTCCCCCGCTCGCCCCTTGCATTTTGCTTTGCATGTTTCTGCTGCTCTTCTTTGGCGCGTGAAGCACCGCCCGATGATTTTGGCAAGCCATTTTTTCAGTGGTACCAGACTGGGGTGCCAAGGCCGAGCCGTTTTTTCCCCGGCGACTCGAAGACGGCTTGTCACCTATCGCGTTCCTTTTGTTGTTCAGCACGAAGCCAGGGTCAGATCTACAGCGGCCGCACCATTTTTTCCGGACGCCTGGCCTTCCCCTCTCGTATTCTCCTGACCCTTTGCTGTGGCTTTTCTAGTTGGTTGTGGCCTTCCTTTGACCCGACCGTCCCCTGCCTGTTCCCTCCGGTACAGCCCAGTGGCCTGCGTTCCCTCTCCGGTTTTCATTATTTCCTTTCAGATGGCGATGCCCACCTCTCACTCTGAGTCCCTTCTAGCTCGTGGTCCCCGTTTGTTGAATTTCCCGTTCGTCTGGCTTCACGTGCTGCCTATTGACCCTCCCCTCTTTCCCCCCTCCTGCCTGAAAACAACATTCTCCATGTTTTCCGTCGGCGGCGTCTTTCCCGTCGCTCCCGTTGTGACAAGAAACGCTTGCCGGTTTTCCCCCGTCCCCCTCGCCGTCTCCCAAAGCTTGACGGGTCTCTTACCTCACCTTGCGCCTTAAGTAGCTCTTCAGCACGTAATTGCTGTAAGTCCCCTTTTCCCCGGCCGCGATTGTCTCCACGTAGACCCCGCCCTCTCTCGCCCGTCGTCAGGTCGAACTTTCCTAGACCACACCTGTCATCAGCATCGCTTACGTCGGACTGACTGTCGCAGCTTAGGAACTATCGTCACTTCCCAGTCCTCCTTTTACAGCAGGTCAGGCTGCCCATTTGT
>Ga0179593_1731306_pt1 | contig 13151 bp, 14 predicted proteins | sample CZODoug2_1_08_16_FD_185931 | JGI IMG/M metagenome (GOLD analysis project Ga0179593, IMG submission 185931) | Vadose zone soil fungal communities from Angelo Coast Range Reserve, California, USA - CZODoug2_1_08_16fungal (PacBio error correction) | ecosystem: Environmental > Terrestrial > Soil >... | reverse complement strand
CCCCTCGGGACAGAAGTTTACTGCAGCCCGAGCCCACTCCCCACATTGAAACATTCCGGGGCGTGATCTGATTCTTTTTTTATTTTTTTTCCCCTTTCGCCAGTTTTTCTGCTCCATGCGATAAATGATCCCCCAACCCCCGTCTTCCCCCCCCTTCCCTTTCCCCCCGCCGACCCGTATCACGGAAAAGGTAAAGAGCTCCCTTTTGAACCTTCCAGACCGAAAGCCCCCTCATCTCCATCAGTGCCCCCCCCTCGTGCTTCTCGGGTTGCTGGGTCCCAGGACCCCCTATACACACTTCCTGGGCTTGTTCTAACCTTCACCACAATAGTGCTGGGATGTTACTGTAGTCCTGAGAATATTCCCCTTATCCTGTCCTTTTCACAGGTTTATAATCCGTTTGTCTTTTCCTGACCCTTCCCGCGCCGCGACCCCTGCTGAGAGTGTCCCGTACTCCACGAACGTCACCGAGCTACCCAGTGATTAATTATTTTTTCCCCCTCTTTACCCTCTCCACTGGGAGACCCGAGGTGTAAATTAAGTCCTTCTGCGTAGACAACACGTCGAGAAGCTACAAGTCCTTCCGACCCGTATTAAGTTACTTTCTTTCTGTGCCTCTTGACACCGGATTTGACTTCTAGCCAGCCCTTTCCGGCGGTGTAGTCTCCAACTTTTTTGTGTCTTCAGGAGACCGACTATGTGTAAGCACTCCTTTTTCCTCCTAATTTCAACCCCGATAGATCTCAATGCGGAACGGCGCTTATTTCTCTCTATCCGGGTAAGGTCAGAATACTTTCTTTCACCTACTTAATGTAGTATTTTCCTTTCAGGGGTAGAAGTAGTTATTACATCTTTTCAGATCTTTTTGTTTAATCCTAATGTTGTGTGTTTTAGAGACTTTTTCCCTGAAACCCGGTTTCTCCCTTTCGATCTCACATGCGAAGTAATACAGATTCTCGCAGTCTACTTCCCGAATGGACCCCACCACAACGACCAATCTTTTCTCAGTCCGGCCCTTCCCCCTATTGACTCGAGAGGGTCCACTGGAGGCGATCTTTTCCCAGCCCCTCGAACCTAGGCGGTTCTGGACCCTGTAGTTATCTCTTTTGAGAGTAATAGATTTTTTCCATGTCCTTTTACCCCCTCTCTATCGTCCCCGGAAGTTGCTCAGCCTTCTCCAGACTTCTTTGGTTGACTTACTAAGTAGCTTAAATTTCCTCCTGCCCTGTTTTTTGAAGTCTTGAAACAGGGCTGCCGCTTTTTCCTTTCACCCCTTTGTTACTTGTTAAGCAGAATGGGGTACCGGACCCCTACTCTTTTCTGTTGCGGGCAGGTGGGCCCTCTGATTCCCCCTGGACTTCATCGCACGTGGCCCGCCTCCCCTTTTCACTTACACGAGGATCCGGAAAACCTCTTTTCCGCCCTTCCTTGGACAGAATGATAACTTTAAGAGACTCGTTAAGTTCTTAAACTTACTCCTCGGAGTTGAAGTGTAAGGTAGATGAAAGTCACTCATTCGGCCCGGGCAGAGTCTGAGTTTGACTTTTCTCTCGATTAGGCAGCGGCGCACACTGGGCGTCGTGCATTCGCTTTTCTATGTCGCGCGGTAGAAACGACTGGTCCCGCCTCCCCGTACCTTTGATTATGCGCACGGCGAACAAGTCCGGCCCGGAATCCTTTTTTTTTTCTCATGCTACCCCGCTTTTTTGTTCGTATGGCCTCGGCGAGATTACCCCTGTTTTTCAAAGTTCTTCCATTGAGGGAGTTCTGCTGAGTTCCCTGCCGGAACGAGGTCCTTTTCACCCATGTTCAGAATTGTCTAAGAGCACCCTACAGCCTTTTCGAAACCCCCCCCCACCTACTTTCTTTCGGCAGCGTCTCCCCGTCCTGACAACCCTAGTCTTATCGGAAAGGAGCGAGTGCCCCTCAGCCCCCCTTTTTTTTGATAACTCCACTGGCACTTCCCTCCAGCCCTGAGTCGGGCAAATAATCCTTACCCTTCCCTCCATGCCCAAAAGTGAAGGAAACCTGATATTTCCCATTAATCCTCTCTTTTTAACTTCTTCCTACCCCTCTTTTAAGCTTCCGTGAACTAATTGCGCCGGGGGGCGACTTCTCTTGGAAGCCCCTCGTGTGTATGTGACTTCTTTAACTTCCCCGTATCGATTTCCCTGATTTGATCTACGTGTGCAGAAGATGACGACTTTTGTTCCATTCCTTCTGGCCCCGCCGCAGGTTTTCTTCAACTTCTTGCAAGATCGATAGGAATGTGTGGTCTTTCTCCTCCTCTGCTATCCCCGAGAGTCGATGTTCGACCCGGTCAATTACGGGATTGTCCACTCCCTTCCCCCCATTCGGGCCTCCCCTCAGTGGAGGTAAGGGTTGATAGGTGCTTTGTTGGCGCCCTTGAGGTTTTTTTGTTTCCAGCAAATGCCGAAAGGTCTTTAGGAAGGAAACTTCGTGCAGGCTCCTGGCTGGTGTATGTGTCACCTGATAACTCCGGAATGAAGAAGCTTTGAAGAGGGAACTGGCAGGTCGCGATGGTCAATGATGTCTTTTTTGATCCCGAAGCTGTAGCGCTATTGGCTCTTTGACTTTAGGTCTCTTCTACTAGAGTGACCCCGTTCTCTCTCCCCTTCCGGTCATCAGACGATCCCCTGCTGTTAATCACGCCTCGAGGGAGGTCCTCACCACTCTCTCTTTAAGGGAGGCCGAGAGATTCTTCCCCGTGAGAGCCGCTCCTTTTATGTCTCTCTTACTGAATTTTTCTGTTACGGTCAAGGTTTACGCAATTCCCCAGGTCCAATGGGGTTTTTTTATCTTTTTTCGCCCTCTTAGCTTGCGCCTTCTCACCGTCAGTTTTCTAAGGGGCTAATTCTCTTCACTGTGCGCTTACGCGACCGCCCGCTGGGGTTCCAGTTATCCGCCTTTTTTCCCTTGACTATTTAGTTCGGTTTGTTTCAGGAATTGTCAGCATTTCCAAGGTCGCCTCTGTTCCACGTGTGAGTAGTCGGACCATACCAGAGTGCGGAGACTCGGATCCGCAATTTCGCGATGATCCTCCAACGGTGTGGCAGGTGCTGCCTTGACAGAAGTCAAGTCTTTTTCTTTTTCCCCCCCCACCTTTTTCCGTTCGCGCTTTTCAAATGACGACTGCTCTTAGGGGTCTTTGTCTATTTTCCATCTTTTCTGGTTTAGCCATTAAAGTTAACTTCAGATATGTCCAAGGTGCCTTGCGCTCCCCTCCTTGGCTGGCTCCCTTCCCTCCTTCTTCAGGAGATTAATAAGATGGGCCCGCGAAACCGTCCCGGACGGCACGGAGGTGGCACGCTGAGCTCGGTTTCCTTCCCTTTCATAAGAATTTCCTCTTTGGGTCCCCTTTTTCCCTCCTTTTTCGAGAGATTAGCCCCCTCTTTCTGAACAGGGCGAGGCAACGACGTAGCCTTCTTCCGCTCTTATCCGGGCCTTTTTTTTTTTCCAGCGACCGCGCCGACTCTCCCGGTTCTCCCCCCTTCCCCCACCAGGGCTTCCAGAATTTTTTCGCCCGAGTGACCCGTTCCCGTGGCTCAGGCCCAACTGGGACAGAAACCGCGACCCTTTTTCAGAGAGATGAACCCTTCAATGAAGGACAGCTCTTTTTACGGTTTTTCCCCCTCGAATGCCCCTACCAGGTTCCCCGTGGTTGCTTCCTGTGCGGCGATCATCGCGGGTAACCCGTCTTCCATTTCTTTTTTCTCTCCCTTTTTTGATCCGCGGCCCTTCCCCCCCCCGGCCGTGTGGTCCACTTCCTTTTTTTTTTAACCCTTTCGCAACCAACTAAAGACTCACTCCCCGGACATTTTTTTTTTTCTCACGTTTTTTTTTTGGACCCTCAGCGTTTTGGCGTTTCTCCTCTCCCCGTGACCTTCTCCCCTTCTTGCCCCGTTTTTAAAACTCCCCTTCCAGAGGAGACATCTGCCGCGTTCTTCCGTCCTTTCCTCGCTTGGGTAATTGAGGAACCTTTTTCCGTACCTTGTACGCTTTCTTTCCTAGCTGCAGTTTACTTCCTTCTCCTGCGAGACGTTTTAAAATTATAGGCTTTGCATCGACTGTCCTTCTAAACTTCGTTTCTTTTGGCTCGGACGCCTCCGGCGTCTTGACCATTTCTTTTACTGAACGCGGGAGTCCCTCTCTACGTGTTGTTCCCTCGAGTTCCCATCCAGACGAACCCATGCCGTTGCTCGCGGGTGACTCGTCTTTTTTTTTCTTTCTTCCGATTGAACCTCCTGTGACTTATTGATACTTTCCGGACAAGCTTTATGCAATGCCGATGTTATCTTTTTTTCCTCGTCTTTCTATCAGCACCACCACATCCAGCCCCCTTTCCCTGCCGCCTTGTTCCATGCCCGGTGATTAAGGTGCGGGCCACTTCATTCCGCCTAGTCCCTCCTCCCCTTCTCCCCCCGTTTGAAAGCGAGCAGTCGTGTCAGAACAAACACCACCTGATTCTTCCCCTTCGGCTTCCTTTTTCTTTTAAAAGCGACTTCTCGGAGTCACTCGGCGAGCATCCGCGACTTAGCCCTTTCGTGACTTTTATCTTTCGACCCGAGGCAGGCTGTGTCGTTTCCAAACCGGCGGTAAGACTTTTTCCACCGAGTCCCTCCTTCCCGCCTTCCCCGAACGGGGGGCTGTGGACAAAGGAGCACTCACCTGCCTCTTCGTCCTTACACTAAAAGTCCGTCCCTTGCCCTCCCCCCCCCCTTCCTGCCTTCCTGTCTAAGATGGAAGATCGAATGGACGTGTGGACGCGGCCTCAGCCTCTTTCTGAGGATTCTGCGTTTTCCCTCCCAGTGGTGGCTTAATAACCGAGCCCATCGCCGGCGGACTGGCTGTCTAGCACGGATGCGGCGATGTCCTTTTTTTTGCGCGGCGTCTGCCTTTTTTTTCCGCGAGTGTTTCATCCTATTGTCCTTTCACCTTTCCCTTTCCCCCCCCTCGCACGACACCCAATGACATCCCGGGCCAGCGGTCGACTGCGCCCGTCCAGTCCCCCAGGTTCGCCCTCCCCTACCGCTTTTTTTCGCAGAGTAGTGCGGACTGCTCCTGGCAGAAGCTCCCCCTGAGCCAAAAAGTACCGTCGGCGCGTGGCTCTTTCATTTCGGTTCACCCTCGTTTTCGCAAGCGCATGTCCTATCCAAAGTCCAAAACTCCTAGCCTTTCCCCTCTTTTTTTTTGCGGACAATCAAAACAAGTAAAGAGGAAGGTGCCTCTCCAGTCCCCCCTTTAAGTTTACTCTTTTCTCACTTCTCCGGAAGTGTTTTGGTGGTAAAGTTCTCTACTCTTCCGTTCCTTTTCTCCTTCACACCCCCTTCGTAGTAGAGAGGCCTCGCGGGACTCTCATTTCCTACACTCTGATCGTTTTTTACTAGCCGGGAAAAAATTCTTCCACTTTTCCCGAGGTGTTCTTCCCCTCTATCCTAGACCACTGTTCCATCCGAGTAGGACACCACGTCCGTTTCATTTTTTCTAGTCTTTTTTTTTTTCTTCAGGGCCACCCGTGGGTAGCTTGAAAGGCCCCTCCACCGTCCCTGTTTCCTTTCCCCTGAATTTGTAAGTTCCAACAGAGTACTCCTCGCTTTTCTTTTCCCCGAAGATTTTCTTCCTTGCCTCTTCAAAGATCTATCTCAATGCGAACGGCAGTTCTCCGCTTTCTTGTTCTAAGGTTCCAGACTCCTTTAGTGAACTCGTTCTTCCTTTCTCTGGTCCCCTTTCTCGTGTAGAAGTAGTATTAAGGTCTTCTGTGGTGGCGTATATTCTATCCTCCTCCTAATTTTTTTTGTTATCTTTTATAAACCCTGGCCAGGTTCGCAGGAAGGCTAATCCTCCTTCTTTCTTTAACAAAGAGTCCACTTATCCCTGATCCCTTTTGCACTGATTTCCCCAGGAAAAAGAAAATCAGCGGGATAGACGCTCCGTCTGGAGACTTCACGGTAGGGTGCATTGAGTCTATTTTAACATCCCGTCGACACAAGTTGGTCTTCAAGGGACTTACTCATTGATATCTCTTTTTTCCCCCCAAAAGGGACGATCCCGCTGGTCGAGATCACAAGGAATCTCTTTTGGAGGTGTTTTAAGTCCATTAGAGTGTCACCTTTCTTCCGCGTTTGGTGTCCACGTTGCTTTTTGGTCCTCTTGCGTGTGAACACATCGGTGGAGAAACAGTTTTCAGCGCTTTTCCCATAAAGTGACACTCAATGCGCTCGGTGTAGGGAGCGGTTCTTTCTCCCCCTCTTACTGAGATGCTCCGCCTGCTGGAGAGTTTTTTTCCTTTTTCAATTTAAACCCCTAGCAGGCAGGAGCGGAGAGGCTGACCTACCTTAATCCCTGAGCCCTTTGGTCGCCCGTCACGGGACTGGGATGTGTACGTTTCCCCTCTTTTTCCTTCCCCGCTTTTCCTCGTGAGTGGTGCCTGTCGCTGACAGGGAGGCGCTTTGAAACCTTTTACCTTGGTAGAGGAGATTTTCTGCGTTGGGTGTTTTTCAGCCTTCTCCTCCCTCCCGGTCCCCTTGCTGGATCTCACGGCGAAAAAGTCCGGGGAACTTCGGGACCTTTTTCTCCCCCCCCTGCCGGTGCTCAGATGTGTCTGATATGCGCTTTCCACCCGTCCTTTTTTTGGGAGTTTCCCATTCGGGAGTTTATCAGTTAAATTCTTTCCTACTTAGTGGCCCCTCGCCGTGTCCATCTCCAGACGCTCTCTGTCCGCCGCCCGTATTGAGGCAATGGCGGCACCTAACTCCTTTCTGGCCTTTTGCTCTTGGTCGCTTGGTGTATAAAGCACAGGGTTCCGCTGTCTTGCACTCCTTTTTCCTCGAACCCCTATTCGCTTCCCCCTTTGTGATCCCATGATTTCTTGTGTGCAGACTTTCTCTCCGCAGGACTGGGACGGGCCTGCACATTTTCTTTTTTTTTTTTTCTTCGCGACGTCTGCCCGCCCGTTACAAGGTAGTTTCTTATATTTTCCCCCTTTTTTCCCCCCCTCCTTTGTAGATGCGTGAGGAATTGCCTTGCTCGCAGTGGTGCAGCCCCTCCCTCGTTTTTTTTTTTTTCCCCATTGGTCTCCATGCAACGCTTTTGTGAAAGGACGTCGAGTCCGCGGAATACACACTTCTCTGATAGATTCGATCCGAGTTTTCGTTCGCCACCACCCCTTTTTGGCTTGTAAACTTTCAATTTCACGGACGCCTTTCCTCGGTCTCTTTTTGACCTTTTCTCGTTAAGGTGCTAATGTGCGCGGTGGAGATTTTTTCCTGCTTCGACCCCCGGGCCAGCCGACTCTTAGTGGAAAAGTTCTCCAACTTCCGTTTCACGTCTTTGTTGGTGCTCTGGAACCGGTTCTCCACCCCTCTTGAGACGCTTGTTTCCTTCAGGATTACCCCCATTAACTACTTCCTTCTGTCTTAAATTGGCTCGCTGCCGGACTACCTTTTAACTGGTAGAGGCTCTTTCCGGGAGGATGAGAGCTCCTTTTGTCCCCTTTCCGACTCTTCTCTACCTCCGGTCATCGCTCTGGTCCATGCCGGCGTGTTCCCAGCTCTTCAGGCTTTTTTTTCACACCCGTAAGAAAGGGCGCTAAGAAATGTCCTGGTTCCCATTTCGAGATATTTATAACCGGCGCGGCCCCCGCTACTGTGTCATCTACGGCACCTCAAGCATAGCGCGTCTCTAGTTAAAAAGGTCATAGTACTCAAGGGGAGTCCCAACTCTCCGGAGATTTGTCCGCTATTCAAGTGTTGACTAAGGTGGCCGTTCATCCCTTATCAGCCCGTTTTTCCAAGCACCCCTGCTTTTCCGCTTCCCCCGTTTTTTTATTGTTTCCTTAGGATTTGCCTGGCCACACAAGGTCGCTCCTTTTCCACACGGACTTTTAGCCACCCCAAAGGAAGGAGACTCTTTGCACCCCATCTTTTTTTTGACCTATTCTCCTTTGCTTCCTTGTCCCCCCCTTTGTTTCCCCCCTGGTCCCCCTCTTGCGTGACGTCAGTATGTGGCGGCTTAGCCTGGCTGTCCGGATGCTTACGGTTTCGAGCTGACCTCTTCTCTTTTTCTTCGGCCCTCTGTTTGCCAGTGCTGTGAGCACGTTCCGTCCACCTTTCCTATCTGCCCGGTTTTTTTCTCACCTTTTTTGACTGGTCCCGGCGCGAGTCCTGGCTCTCATTCTACCAGCTCCCGGGCCCTTCTTTCCGCTTTTTTCTGCTTGCATACTCCCTTTTCATAATAGTAGGGTCAACTTTCTTTTTTCCTACTCCGTTTTTTTTTCTTGTCCCGAGTCCTTTTTTTAGCCGTGCCCGGAAGAGTTCCACCGACCCTTTTACGATCTTGCCGTCTGTCCCTCTTTCCTCCGAGGTGCGGCGGACAAGCCTGTAAACCGGGAGCGCCAGCAGCATGTCCCTTTGCTCCTTTTTCACTTTCTTTTTACGGTCTGGCCAGCATGCGGCGATCTCCCGCCCCCCAGAGCAGGACGGCTTTCCTTAGAACCCTCATTTTTGAGCCTTACCTCACATGAGACTGCTAAGGCAGAGAACAGGGTCCGTGGTTGCTTTTCTTGCCCTTTCCCTTTTAAAGATGCTGATTTGAAATGTCTCAATTTAAGATGGTATTTCCCCCTTTTCTACTCCCCTTTTTGGCACTCCCGGGAGATTGTGGGCCATGCGACAATACATGCGACCCCGTTCTTCTCCCCCCCCTCCTTTCTTTTCAAAGAAAGGGGAGCCCTGATGTTGCTGATTTACCTTGTCTTTTCTTTTTTTGAAGCCTCTCCTCACTTTAGCCACTTAGGTACACACGTCGGCTTTCAGCCCCTTCCCGATCTCCCTGGCATGCCGTTTCCTATTCGATCCCATGCAGGTATGGCCTCCCTTGCCTTAAATTTTTCTGCTGCGGCGACCATTAGAGGGCTCTTTTTCTCCGGCATTCTGGACATGCGATCATCCTGGCTTTTTTCCGCTTTAGAATCGTGCTGGCGGAGACAACCGGTTGCCAGTTGTCCAGATCGCTTTGGTTCTTCTCTTCCTTTTTCAAGTAGAGGAGCCCGCAGCGACCCTACCGCAGCCTCCTTATTTGTCAGCAGAAGCAGCCCTGGAAGCATTGACCCTTCTTTTTCTTCTTTGCCTTCTACTTTTTTTCCCTCTGGCCGGTTCTCAACTTGTCCCGACAACAAATCCGCGTTTTTGGTCGTCCGGTCCCTTGTCCCCGAACGGGCCGGTGCGTTCCGGACAAGTGACCCCTCCCAGCTTCCTCCTTCTCTCTCCACTCCCCGTCAACCCCCCCCGATTGAGCAAGTCGTCCATTCGTCATTTCTTCCTAGCAGCCCGCGGACTGTCCGTTTCCCAAGAGGAACGCGGTATCTCTTATTTTTTACCCCATTCCTCAAGTAGCCGTAGTGCACGCACGCCTTGTTTTTCTTTCTTTTTTTTTCTGGTCTTTCCAAAGCAGTTGTCACGTCTTTTTCCTTCTGCAACACTTTCCGAGCCTTTTTCCATCCTTATACGGGGGTGGGAAAAACGGCTTCCCTCTAACTCCCTATTTCGGACAGCAGGCTGACTTCGGTTCCCCATACAATTCGTTCTTACCCCCCCCCCCCCCCCCCCATTCTTCGGACCCTCTGTAGTGGTACACAAGCTTGTTCCCTTTTTACGCTCAGCATCTGTCTCAGAGGCTGCGTTTCTACCTTCTTTTTCTTTTTTCCTTTCTTCCCCCCGCCGCCCAAGCGGCGGCCTGCTTCTTTCTTCTTTGTCTTTTTGTCGGCGATCCCCTCCCGACCGCGGAGGACAGGTTCCTTCGTATTTTCACCTTTTGTCCCTTCCCACTTCGGGAGTTCCCCCTCGACGGCACGCCCTCCATGCTTCACTTTCGTTGACTTCCCCCTCTGAGCACCCGAGGCCACCTCTCGTTCTTTCCTCCAGGTCGCCCTATTGTGCCCTTTCGTGTTTTCTCCAGCACTTCCAAATTTCCTTTTTTTTTTGGTGGATCACGCATTAACCGTCTCTCCCAGTTTCGTTGAGCAGAAGACATTCCTCGAAAGGCCACACTTTTCCTTGCATCTTTCCCTCCCGCTACTTTAAGTTGGGAACTGGAAACTATCCCCCCAGTACGGGACGGTGAGTCCCCTGAACCCTTCGTTCTTACGGACAATATTACTTGCTCCTTCTAGAGGTTTTTCTGTACCTTTATCAGTTCCTTGAACAACTATGAACGGTAGAGAAGCGAGGTAACTATGGAAGGAAGAACTCACCAATATCTCAGTTAGTTAGTATGTTTTCTCGTGGTTTTCCCCCAAATGGTCTGAAAAAAGACCTTCAATCTCTCTCCCCTCCTGCAAGTAAACTCCTGAGCTCCTTCCTCACCTATTGAGCGACTTCCTCAGTGTCAGCTCCTTCTAGAGGTAAGTTCCCCTTGATCCCTGCCCGTACACTTTTTTATTTTTGTGTACCCTCGACTTTTTTCCCGTCTTTGTTTGTAGTCCCAGCGAGTACTCCGCGCCGTTCCCTCCCCCGTCTGACCCTCGACTTGTCGTGCCTCCTTCCCGTGCCCCCTTTCTCTTAACTCCCTCTTTTCCTGCAGAGTCTTCCCCCCAGGAGTGAGGGTGACCAACGTCCAGCATTCCCCTCCGGCTCCGTACTGCCCTCTGGTAGTCCTTCGTCCCGGTTCTCCTTTTCCTCAATTGGCCTTGGTGGACGATATATCTCTCTTTCCTTTGTTTGTTGCGATATCCACCCATTCCCGTTTTCGCCCGGAAGAACCCTTACCCTGATTCCCCTACCTTCCAGTACTACTCCCTCTGTGCAGGGGGAGGAGGGAAATTACCCCTTCCCCTCGCAGGGTTGTGATAGCCGCGTCCCCCTCCTTTAGTCTCTTTCACCTGGAGGCTTCTTCCCTTTCTATCACACGGCTTGGTCGAGCGTCCGAGGAGTAAGTACTCGATTTTCCCTCCCCGTTCCATCTTGGTCGAGATAGTCAAGGAAGGTGGCAGGCCCCTGTGCCGCCCTATCCGGACATACGTCTCGCCCATCGCTATCTGCGTCTCGGTTTTTTTCTTTGAAACTTTCCTCTGCTTTCCTTGAAAACAAGGTGCGCCCCCAGGAAGCCCTCCCTATTTGGGGTCCCGAACTTAAATCACTGCGCTCGGTGTGGAGCGGGTCACGGTTTACCCGCTTCTGCTCGCGGTTTAATCTGTGTGGTCAGTAGCCCTTCTCAATCTCGTGCCGGGACCACTCCCCTGGCAGGGCGGACGATCGGTCCTAGCGATCTTTCCCCTTCCGAGAACAGCCGTTTCCCCTTTTTCGCTTTTCTGTCCTTTTTCCTTCCCCGAGTCAGGCGGTTCCGGTGCACTTTTCTTCCCTCTCGTCTTCTCGCTGAGACAGAGTCTCTATTTCCGTCTCTTCGCCCCCCCCTTCTCGGCCTATCTTTTCCAGAAGCGGGCCGACGCCCGTAATTGGCTCTTTTCGGCCAAGGAACTCGGCGACTGCCGTTCCCACGCTTAGTGGTCCCGGGCTGTCTCTTGTTTCTCTGCCTTTTTCCCTTTTTTTTTTCATGAAGTGCGTGATGGCCGGCTCCTCCGGACGAGGTGGTAAGTTTGAATAGCCTTGTCCTCGAAAGCCTATTCGCTTTTGCTTCCATCGGCGAAAACTGTCCCCACTCCGACTCTTGGATGCCAACCGCCTCTCCCCTCTACTTTTGTGAGAAACCCAACCGGGGACAGCCCCCCGACTTTTCCCCGGCCTCACTAGAAAGCTCGCCTTCCGAGTCCCCGTTTCTTTGCCAATGTTGATATTACCAGCTGATATTGTGCAAACGGGAAGCTTGAGACAGACGGGAAGGTTGGGTGAAGTTGTATTTATTTTTACCTCCGATCTACCAGAGTCCAGGTAGTGTTCTATCGCCCTTTCCCCCTATAGAGTATGAGGGTCTATGCTTCTTTTCTCGAAATCTCTTTTTTGACGGCTTGCGCACAGCCTGCCCCCCCCCCCTGGTTGTTTGCCCCTTCAACTTGTGAAGCGCGAGTACGGCGGACTTGTGGTTTCCTTCGCGCTCTCTGTTTCCGCTGTTGCCCGGACAGGCCTTTGTTCCCCCCCCACTCAAACAGACGTGCAATAGTTTTCCTTGTAGATAGGCTTTTCCTCTGCAGTATGGCGGAGGTGAGTGGCAATTTTCCCTCCCTCTCCTGGCCCGTGAAGCGACCCCTGCTTCTTGTCTATGTTTTTGGTTTTTTACCGGTGACACCAGACCCTCGGCTCTTAAGACCCTGGGTTTAAAGAAGGAGCGCTGCAATGAGGAACTGGTTCGCTTTGATCCCTTATTTTTTCTCTTAGTCTGCGGCGGGGAGTTGCTGCGCCGTCTAGGATCGTTCCCGAACCCTGGCTCTTCCTCCTTCCGCATATGGACCCCCTGATTTCCTCCTACGATCTCTCTACCCACGTCTCGACCGCCCGGATCCTCTCCTTTTACGGCGGGCTAAGGCCGACTGATCTTTCAACCCTGGCGCGCCGCGCTGACTATTCCTCTCTTCATTCAGCACGGTCAGTTCCCATGTTTCTGCATAACCCAGGTACTTATAGCCAGGTCTTTTTCGCGGATATGTCAGATGTTACCCTTTTCCTCAAATCTAATTCCCTTAAGTTCCTTCTAATGTCATCGTCACTGTGCGATACCGGCTGCTGTCTGTTATGCATTTTCCCCGTATGTCCTGGTTTCCCCCCTTTTAGTTCTTTTTCGTCTTCATCCTTGGCCCCACCCCCTTTCGCTTGGTTCTCCAGCGTTTTACCATAACCAGAGGAAGTAGGGACTCGGCGTTTCTCCCAACCTTTAGATGAGTTGGACGCCGGCCACCGTGTGGTCCCCCCGTTTTGCAGTGACATCTCCTTCTTCCCCTACGTCAGGAGCTTTCTTTATTCTTACCGTTTCTTCCGGCTGAACGCTTTTTTTTTTTTCCGGCCAGAAGCCAGTGCCTACGTCGGACCCACTCCCCCCGGAGACGTATTTGCCCGTTGCGCTTCCCCCTCCCCCTTTGTCAGACTTTCAGGAGCGAGTAGGTCGCGTCATCCGTTACAAGCGCCACCGGGCGGATAACCCCCGCTTTTTGCCCTTGACTGGCTCTCCCTGTTCATCGGCTGGGT
>Ga0179593_1405053_pt1 | contig 13151 bp, 17 predicted proteins | sample CZODoug2_1_08_16_FD_185931 | JGI IMG/M metagenome (GOLD analysis project Ga0179593, IMG submission 185931) | Vadose zone soil fungal communities from Angelo Coast Range Reserve, California, USA - CZODoug2_1_08_16fungal (PacBio error correction) | ecosystem: Environmental > Terrestrial > Soil >... | reverse complement strand
CCTAGCTCCGCCGAGCGGCCCTTTTTTCCTCTATGCAGTGAGAAGGTGCCTCCGATCCCCCCCCCTGCTTATTCTTGGCGAGTGGGAAGTTTCCGCTCGACCTCGTCGTGCCGCCACCCGCAGGCAGGCGGCTGCGCGGATGCGCACCTCCGACGACCGACATTTTTCCTTTCTCGGACGCGTTCCTCCTCGCATTCCGACCTTCCGCAATTCCTTCTTTTGTTTTTTCATGAGCACAGTCCCGTTTTTTCTCATCCAGTACTAGCGCGCGTCGTTTTCCCCTTTATTTCCCGCGTCGAAGATACGCCGCAGGTAATGATTCCGACCGCAAAGCCATCACTCGCTCTCGGAGTTTTTCGAATACGCGCATGACTAGCGCCTCTTGCTAGTTTTCGGTAGTAATTCGCGTCTCCCGCAACAACGCCCGTGGTACGCGTCGGGTCAGAAGCGTCCGACCTAAGCTCCTGCTTGAACTCCCTTCGGGCGCGTCCACATCGTTCCCCACCCATCCTAAAGCCTTGGAACCTTGGTTCCCGCCCAATCCAATTTAAGATCAGGTCCTGATGGCCGTTGACTTCAATTCGTCTCGCTTCACGCGAACAATTCAAGCATTGGTTGCCGTGCCCGCTGCCCCTACACGCCCTTTCCGTGTTTCTCTCGTCGCCTGCCCTGGCGGTGTCCGACCGTCGCTCCCAAGTGTCACGTGGTACACCCCGAGTCCATTTGGCTTGCCTGGGGGTTTCATCGACGGCTTGCATACGTCTCTCCGCTGCGGCCTTTCGGATCCACCGCCCGGTACGATTCCACCCACTCCTCAACTCAATCCCCTCCAGTCTTTGTGACGGTGCCCAGTTCCCTTCGGGTGCCCGTCCCGACGCAGCGCTTGCAAAGGACGGCCGGCACGGGAGCATCCATACTGCCGGCGTCCTCCAGCAGCAACATTTTTTCCCCTCCCGACCCTCCAATTAAAGGGCTTCTTTTCCCATCCTCTGTTTGCCTGCTGTGTCAAGACACCCAGCCCATCTTTTATGCCTGTATTGCCCTGGATCCTGATCGTAAACAAGTCTGCGTTCTGTTAAGGTCCCCAATTTAAGCGCATGCTTCCATCCCAGCCACGCCATCGGGAAGGCCCCCTCTCCCCTAACACTTTTGAGACCCGATTTCTCGGCGGTTGTCCCCCCCCCCCCCCTGGTGCCTCGCGGCCGGCTCTTACACCCCGTCAAAAGGCCCTGGTCATTTTCTTTGCCTCCTCCCTTCTGGTGATCTGCCAAGTTTTGAGCTTGCCCTCTCAGGTCCACTTCAGGCTGTTTCGTTCGCGTTAGAGAATGGATTTCCTGGGCAAATAGTCTGCCAGCTCCAGTCATATCAGCAATCTTCGTTGAGTCCGATGTCTCTGTACCTTGTTCTTTCGGGTCTCCCCCCCTCGTGAAAAAACCAGTCTCTCCGCGCTCTCAAAGGAAAGGTGTTCCCGCCGGCGTGAAACAGCCCTAGTGGACTCCTGAAATACATATGCCATCTGCCCGGGCTTGCATTTGAGACCGCCTTGCCGGTTGCTGATTCCCCCCTTGCTTCCTTACATGTAAGCGCCCCCGTCAGGCACAACTTGGCTGAAGTCGAGACGCTATGCACATGTCCTCATCCCCGGTAGATTTTTCCTTCCCTAACCACGTCCAAAGATTAACTGGTCGTCCCCACGGCTCGAAGAGGACGAGTTGCACATATGTACAAAGCACGAATCCCCCCCCCGTAGTTTGGGATGACATTTTCTGTTGTTTTCTGTCCCAGAGGCGAATCGTTTTGAAGTCCTTTAACCCCCCTCGTTCGCCCGTCAATCCCTTCGACGGCTGGTGTTTTGCTTCCCCCCCATTCGCGAACAGTTCCTTTTGCCGTGGCCGCGCCCCCCCAGCTTTTGCACCGCCCTCTAAGCTGCCGTTCCCGGCTCTACGCCAGCGCCCACTGCCCCTACAGCGATTAAAATCGCCGGTTCCCCCCCCCCTTTTTTATTGCGGCGGCGACGGCCGTCGTTTTGCGAAACTCGCGGCGCCTTTAGTTGCTGGTCGGTCCTCCGTCAGCCTTGCCGTGGTAACCTGACTTTGAAGCTGGGTCCCCTCTTTTTCTCTGCACTAAAAGAGGTTTGCGTTCGGGGATACTTCAGCCTTGTGTAGCTCTTTTTCGATTCGTTCTCCGCCTCTGCCATTTTCCATCGGAACATCTTGTCTTCCCCCTTCCCCCCCGACGCGGAGCTAGCCTCGAGGTAAAGCTCAGGGCGACAGCCCCCCACGGGGGCAGCCCTTTTCCTCACGTCGCCACCCCATCCTCGAGTGCATGCATTCATCCCGTCCTCACTCCGCGGGGGTAGGAGGGCGTTGTCCCCTACTTGAGGCTCTACTTTCGTACATTATTTTCTCTTTTCTTCCGTTTTTTTTTTTTGATTCGCGTCTGTTCCTCAACTCCCTCGTCCGAGCTCAGAGATGGGGTAAACGAACTGGACCCCTGACCCCCGACGGAGCTGTTCTCATTGCAGAATTGCCCACTGTGTAGCTTTTCGGTGCTGGGCAGAGCTTCTTGCCGTTCCCGGGAGAGATTGGGGCTTCTCGATGTCGCTGAGTCTCGCTTTAGTAGTTGGTCGAATACACTTTTCCTATTTCGGAAATTTCCGGTTCCTTCATGAAACCCCGCAGAGCTAATCCCTCTACACACGGGCTGTCCTTCCTTCCCGAACGCAAAACTTTGTTCATCCTGACCATCTCCCGGTTGGAGTTTCCATCGGCCCGCTGCGGAACCAGATGTCCAAACTCCCACGGCCTACCCTCTCCTCTTTTTTTTCCCCCCCGATTTTCCGGTTCAACTCGCATCCGGGCCAATCACCAGGGGGCGTTCCTTTTTTCCTTTCTCCGGCTGGTCAGTTTTCGCTTTCTTCGGCCCTGACTGCATCTTTTGCTCGAGGCGGTGGTATGGGAATTCACTGCACTGTCTGAGGCCCACCCGGCCGTCTTTCTTGTGTGACGGTAAAAGACTGGTTTTTCCCGAGGACTGGCAACACGATTCCCCCCTCTGTGACGACCTTCAGCTTGAGGAACACGCCTTCCCCCTTTGTTTTATTTTCCTTGCGCACCGATGAGGGATAGACTCTTTCCCTGTCGAGGAGGAACAACCATTTATGCGGGCCGTCTTGCATTTTTGAGGACATGGCAGGGAGAGTCGCGTCTTCCGTCTGCAGCGGACGGCAATTTTTAACTGTTTTGCCGCGGATGTATGCGCAGTTGTATCCTTGTCTCACGAGCTGATCCCTCATGCCCCTTCATCAAGGGTGAGGCTGGAAGTGAAGTTGCCAGCAAGCGCTAACGGTCCACTTCGGCCCTTTTCCCTGACTATCTTGAGGGGCTTTAGATTTGTGTTCTGCGCTACCCCCCCCTTCCGACCTGAGTCCGCCCCTCGATTTCCGTCACCTCATCGGGCATGGATCTCGTCCGACAGCAGTTGATGCTAAGGTGCCTGGAAGCTTTTTTCCGAGGTTGTTCCTTAGGCACGATCCAGGTCTTACCGCGACCAGACCATCCGGTCAATGGTTTTACCCGGTCCCTGGGCAAGATCCGTGGCAGATCCTTGCCGAGAGGGTCGCGGTTCATTCTGCGGAGGTCGTTGCGCGTTCCCAGGCTCGAGAGTTCCGGAGGTGGACACCTTCTGAGAGACGAAGCTCGAGGGCCCCCCTTACTCTCTTTCGGTCTGGCCTGCCCACGAGGCAAGCAGGTTTCTCTGGGGGTTGAATTTCCTTTATTTCGAGGTCCTTAATTACTAGTTCCCAGGTGGAGCAGAAAGTCCCACATAGAAAGGGTAGGTGTGTGTTTTGCGCGAAGCAGTCTCAAGACGTATTGCTTCCGCAGACCCCTTTGTCTCTATTGATTCTTCCCTACGCGCCGGCAGTTTTGCTCTCTGGAAGCCAGGTAGTGAGCTTCGAATATCTGAATTTTTGCGGCCTTGTGCCTTCAAATGAGTTCACGCCCCTCCGGTACCCAGTCGCCGCGCGGAAGCTCTCCCTTCCCCCCGCAGAAGCCGAGTCCCCTATCTCCTTCTCCCCCAGATAAGACTTGCCGTCTCCCCACTCAGTGTAGACACCCCCCCGGTTTGAAAGGAAACGGGAGAGACTCCGGCTTAGCGCTAAGGCCCGCCGCCTGCAAAGTTGGGAAAAGGTTGTTCCGTCTGGGACCTTTCCTTTTCAAGTTCCTTACCATCACCGTCTTCTTTCCTTTTCATTTACGAGGGAAAGTTCTTTCGTTCTGGGCTCCCTCCTTTTACGTTGACGCGCGTCCCAGAAGAGAGCTTTTCTCCGAAGGAGGTGGAGTATGTATTGGACGCTATCTCAGACTTGATTTTTTTTCCCCACCCCCTGTGCGTGTTGTGGAAAGATAGCCTTTATCTTCCTGTCACCCTGAGCAAAATCTCCAAGGCAATTCTCTCGCCCAGCCTACCTCGGCTGGCCCTCCCCTCCGGGCGATTCGGTCAGCCTTTCCCGAGTTCTTTCTGGCTCTCTGTCCAAAGTCCCTGGATCCTTCTGCTCTAGATGTAAGAAACTGGCTTTCTTTGATTTCCTTCCCCCGTGCGCTAAGCGCCTGTCAGGAATTGATTTGCAGGCCTGTCGTCCTGAATCGCGGCAGAGGAAGGAGAACCTCGGCGGTGACGCTCCCTGCGACATGCGCTGCGGAAAGGGAGATTCCGCCGTTGTTTTGACTCTCCCGAGGTTCGATTGAGTCTATTATAGCTCAGGACTTTGTCTCGGTCCTTTCCCCGGACACATGTGCGTTTTCTGGGCTGGCATCCCAGAAGTAATGGCCCGACTGACTGCTAGCCTACCCAGCTTTTACTACCCCTCAAGGGTGTAGAGCGGTAGTTTCTAAGCGTCCCTTCCCACCCTCTGTTTTTTTTTTTTAGGATCGTCCAAGAGAGCAAGGTTCCTCCCGAATAATGATCTCCAACCTCTTCTTGTCCTGAAGCCCATAGAATCGTCGGTTGTGAGAGATAGTAACTTTGAGTCCCATAGGAGGCGGGAATAGCTTAAAAACGCCGTCAATGCCTTACCTCCTCCCCCCTATTCGGCGCAGTTCCGCTTGCGCGAAGAAGCCTTAAATTACCTTGATAGTCTTAATCGGCGAACGTCATACGATCTAATCATTTTTTCCCAGCGAATTGCTAAATTTATTTGTTGAGTAGCTAAGCTCGACACGGTTCCGGCCCGACCCTAAATCCCTCTAGCGCTGCGCGCTGAGGAGGATCTCCTCTGGGGTTTGGTTCGGCGTACTCGCCGGTCCCCTTCCCAATTGCGCCAGGTTTCCTCCTGAGAACCGCCTCGGGAGAGAACTTGAGTTCCAATAGCATACGCTCCCTCCTGATGAACTGCTCCTCGGCGCCGCACGTCTTCCATAGCATCCTCAATACGTCGCAAAATCCAGTCACCGTAGTTTTTCAAAGGCACATTCTACCTCTTGTCCCTCAATTTGTAGCTAAAGTTGACAAGCCGAGACCCCCTGCAAGAATAGTTCCCGAGCTTCCTGCGAATTTCTACACTCGTGCGGTTCGGCGTCGCCGACCCTGTTCGGCCCTGCCGGCCGTCCAGTGTGAGCCGTCTAAAAGTATGCATGGTATTGCGTCTTTTCCTAGCCATTGGGTACGTCCGGCTCTCGCGTCAGAGGCCTTTTCCGCTCTAGGGGTGAAGTTGCCATGATCCTTCCGAACCGTCAGACTTTAAAGCTTTTGTCACTCGGGCGAGCAGCAGGGGTTTTTCGCGCGGGTGTTTCCAAGAATTCCGGCGCGGCTCCCACAGCAAAACCCAATTCCAAGCCCCCCTCTACCCCCCTTACATTTTTAATCTGACCTCCTATCCTCGCCCGGCTGAGCCCCCATACCCCAAACAAACCCTGAAACCGCTTATCAGATGGTGGTCGCCCCCCTGACTCTCCGGCCTCGCGTCTGTACGTACTTTACCCTCCGTTCGTCCCGTGCTTCACTCCCCCTCCCCCCCCCAGAGCCCCCCCCAAAACTTGAATAGGGAGACCTTTGACCGCACACGCTTGCCTGCTTTCTTACAGTTCGGTGGCCCCACACCCGCGGAACTTACGAGGCAACGGTCCCCGTACCTGCCGTCAGGTGCGAAGTCTACGGCTTCCCCCTTTCCCTAAGGGCATTCTCTATGCCCCTGTAGCTTGAGCGGCCCCAGGTGACCGGCCTCGGAGTCGTGTAGGGGCCCTCATGAAAAGTTGACCAAAGGTTTCCTCCAATGGCTGTCGCGAGACTTCTCCTCCGATGATTTCATCCCTCGCTGGGCACTCCTTTCCTTTGCCTTTTTAGCCGAGTAGACAAAGAATCTGGCCACTCCACGGATAGATTGCAGTTTTGCAACCCTGCAGAAGTGTAAGGTCGCTTGTACTTGCCTCCGTCGTCCTCCTTGGGACCCTTTTTCTGCGGGCGGTTTTGGAATGGCGTTTTTTCTTCCCCCCGGTCTTGTCCATTGTTCGGTACTCCGGTGGTACGAAAAAGCCATCCGTCAGGTCATTCAGCCGGACCGCCCAGGACAGCTGCATGTATTGCATCCGGACCCGTACTCTGCCAGAAGTCCCCATTCAAGTCGTAACTCATGCTCTGACGAGACGAAGTCGCGCCACATAGTTTGCCAAACGAAAGGACTCTTTGAATCACAAAAGGACCTGTGTTTCCGATTGAGCCGCGACCCTTCGGGTAAACTAGGAGAATCTGGTTGACGCTGTCTTTCCAACCCCCCAAGGTATTTTCGCCCGTCAACCGCCCCCTCGGTGTTCCCAATTAAGCATCGACGACCGTTTGCCCGGGCTCCCCCCCTCCGCTGGGCACGACCGCGAGCAAGTCCCTGCCCCTCCCGGAGACAACGAAAGACACAACCCATCCAGCCTGAGAGAATTCGTCGTTTTCCCCCCTTTTGACCCTGTGTGATTTTGCTCCGGATGCCCCCCCTGCGTTACCTGCCTCGGTGAGAAGCTCGTGGTTCACATGCCCGGTATGGTTAGTGGTACGTTCAGCTCCATCCCTTGTGCTCATCCCTTGTTTCAACTTAACGACGGCACGGCGGGGCGCTGCCCTCAACCAGGAGTGCCCCCCCGGGGAGACTAGAACTTGGCCTTCTGCTCGCCTTTCTCTCGTCTGCCAGAAGCCCTGATTTCCATTTCACAGCTGTTTCTCCCTGAAACAGCTCTCCCCTCCTCTCTAAGTCCCGCAGACATGGCGAGGAAGGCCACGTATACCGGACTATGGTCCAGAAGTTGCGACCTTCCTCCCCCCTCCCTATTCCCCCTTTCCTTCCCCTTAAAAGGTGAGAACATCATTTATTGGGTCAGGAGGGGTTCCCCCCCCCATCCCGCTGGCCGTCGTCGAATTTTCTCCCTATCTTCCCGTTGAGAAGATATTTTCTACACCCTTTCGACGCGCGCAGAGTCTCCATTGGTTCCCCGCCCTGGCCCTGACCCACGAATTCTCACTGCTGTTCTAATTGGCTTGGAAGCCGGTCGAGAGGTGGTTATTTCCTCCGCGAGGCGCGAAGAAGTTCAGTTCAAGAAGTTGGGGCCTCCTCTGCCTGGCCTGATCCCCTTAGTTTCTTTTACTCCAAGCTGTTCATTCCCTTCAGGATTCGTAATAAACAGCGAGAGCTTAAGTTCTCTTTATATAAACCCAACGGGTGCATTCCGTTCTCCAACTAACTTGACCTCCTGGTGGATTTCCCCCTCACCCGTCCCCGTTGCGACGTGGGAATTTACCCCCTCTGCGTTCTACCGGAACCCCTCTGGCGTTATACCCCCCCCCCCCCTGAAACCCTTTTCCCCTTCATAACGCTGCTTTCCAACTTGGACTTCCTCGCCGCATCCTGGGACCCAATTCACCCGGGGTCGGTCAATGGGACAGGAGACGGGAATTATCCTGACGGCTGGAGTGGTAGTTTGGAGCTGGCATGTTCTCGTCCCTTTTCCCGAGATTCCTCCCTGCCCCGTCATTCAGGACGTAGGATAATTCGGTGGCTGCAAGCCCGGCGAATTTTCGAAGGGGTGGTTGCCGTTTTTCCAAGGAATTTTTACCTCAAGGCGGAAAACCCCTGATTCTCCATGGTACGCTAAAACCGGAAATCAAAGCAGGTCGAGCGCCATTCGGTTCCCTTTTTTTTTCTTCCCACCTTTTTTGTAAAAATTTCCGACCCCGACATATTCTCGTCTCGCGGTTGCGCGCCTCCGGTCTGTCTTTCCGTTTTAAGGGCAGGATCACCGGCGTCAGTCCCAACTTTCAGGTAGTCAGCGAGTGCCGTAGTAATGGGGGCCAAAACGGACCCAATTAGTTTTTTTTTAGGAACACTTTGGCCCCGCTATTGTAATTTGCTCTTTGGACACGTTTAATTCTAGTATTGCCAATCCGCCCTTCGGCCCCAGTGCCTGGAGGATACGTGAGCAGTTAAAGCTCAGACCTGTATCACTTTTCTTTTTTTTGCTTTCCCTCAAATTCTCTTAGGCGCGCGGTCAGCTTTTTGTTCGTCCTGCGGGCTACGTAAAAAGAATTTGGAAGTTTCCCCCCTCCCGTTTTCATTCAACCATAGGTTCTTTACTTCCCCTGACAGCATTTGCGGGGTCACTCCGGTCTTTCCGATGGAGTCCATACCCGCGACACGTTCCAACCAACTTCCCCCCTTTACTGGGCTCCTTGAACAAGTAAGTTGGGCAGCCTCCTCCCGGCTGGTAGTGCCTTTGACGGCAAGTGGCTTACCTTCTTGCTCCAGGCAAGAGCATCCGTCTGTGGAGGGTTTACCCGGCCGGGAGAGAACTAAGCCTCTTCCCCTTCTCAGCGTGTTGGCGTTAGATTTAGTTCCTGCCTAGTCTCCAGTTAGGTAGTCCAGCCACTGCGCTTATCTGGACCTGACTCAGTAGTAATTGTACCTTTCAGACTTCGAGAGGATCCTTCTTTGCCGCCAGTGGTATACCGCAGTTCGTGTTCTTGCGGAACGGCAACCGGAGGTTTATGTCCACTCAGCCTCCGTTAGGTATACTCTGTTCGTTTGTACTGCGCGCCGTCTAGCTTGCAGATGAAGCAAGGCGTTCGCCATTGCCCTTTTTATTCAGCCCCGATGGCAAGATGCTCCGTCGGACTTTCGAAAAGAAGTTGAGCGCAAAGTCCACTGGTTGATCATCGCCCTTGGAATTTTTTCGCTATTGCAGGCACGAGCAGTCCATGGCGGCCTTCCCCCCGCCACCACGAGGAGTACCGAAGTTTCACCAATTTGAAATTGGCGGTGTCTAGCACGTCGTCCTCGCTCGCCGTCGCCCCCCCTGCCAAGGTCAAAGTGACGCTCGTCAAGAAGTTGCGTGTCCTCATGTAGGCCATCTCGGCCCCCCTGCAGCTGGACAAGTTGGTTCGCTGGGCCATGTTGACCCCCACGGGCTGCGAAAAACACCTGCAACCGGCCAACATCTCAATTTTTGCCCTTTTTTCGCGGAACGCCAGTCCTTTGCTCTTTTTCGGAACTTCCCTGATGGGGCGAAGTTTTGTACTTGTCTTAGAAGACATCTCTCTTTTTTTTTCCAGCCTGAGGGTATTTTTTCTTATTGTCACTGCAGTTATATCCAAGGGTAAGGGAAGTCTACGGTTCCAACCTTTGACTTCTCTTGTCAGCTCTCCCTTTGAGACTCTTCTCCCCATTGCTTCCCATAGCTCGTTGGCAATCGCGTTCATTCCTCACTCCTATCGATCTCGGCCTCTTGCGGCTTTTTTTTTCTTTTTCCACCTTTCCCTTTTACGAGACTTAGCTTATTGGTTTTTCCAACACATACCCCCGCTGAAGTTTCACCCCAAGGTTGAGACGTTTTATGCTTTTTTCGTGAAGCGCATATCCCGGAATTGCTGGAAGGATTTTTCTGCCTCCCGCCGAGCGGACCCTGCCGATTCGCCTGCGCGGGAAAGAGTTCCTTACTGCTTTAGGTGCGCCTTCCTCAGCCCTCTCTTGGCAAGAGTCCCTTCCGTGCGACTTGCTGCACACTCGAGGTCGAGTTTCGTTAGTCCAGTCTTTTTTCCCTTTTTAGCCTGAATTAGTCTGGGCGATGGCATCCAAAGGAGTGGTCCAGCTGTGCCGGGTTTTAAGCTTCACCCTCTTTCTTTATCCTTAGTTTTTTGTGTTGCTGAGTTGTAGGACTCTTTTTTGAATTCTTTTTTTTTCTTCCTTTGTTCGCCATTTTGATCCCTTCGGTGCATGACCTTACTTTTTTTCCCCCCAGATTGCGTCTTTTCCGAAGAGAATCAACTTAGCCCCTCGTCCCCCCCTTTTTTGCCAGCTTTCCAGAGCGATTTCTGGAATGCTATTTGTCCCTCATTTCTTCGAGGAGAGTCAACTCAGTTTCCTTCCCCCCCGCTTTCTTTGCCGTTCCGCCTCTTCTTCCGCACTAATTCCCCCCCCCCCCTCATTCTTTTCGAGCACGTCATCTTCCTTAATTCCCGTTCTCCACATAGTCGTCTCTAAGAGGGCCAGGGTCTTTGTACACTTCGTTTTGAATCCTTCCGAAATAGCCCACCTTTATGTTCGGACCCGAACTTTCTGCCAGTCTCTCGGAGTTTCCTTCTGAAGTGCCTTGTTAGACTTGCATCTTTTTCAGGCTTTGACTAGTAGTGCGACTCTCCCAAGCGCAGCTTCTAGAAGTCCGACACATTCCGACTGTGGAGACAAGTTTCCCACTGACATACCGCTCTCCTTGTTGGAAATAGTTCTCCCTGCGGCGTGGGCCGGCGTCCCAAACCGATTCTTCCGCCGCCCGCGACAAATGATTGCCGTTTCCCCCCTGACCACATGACTCCGGCCTTATTGGTCCCTTTCCCTTTCAACTTTTTCAGCTAGAAGGGGAAATGTCCCAGCCTGAGAACCCCTGTACCCCCCCATATGCGTCTCCAAGGTCTGGGGCCTCCGTCTTTCCCCCCTCATTCATGACTTTTCTGTTTCCTCTCCGTAGACCTTCAAGTTCGGTGTCCATTAGATCACTCCGGGCGCTTTTTCTCAACGCCGATGGCCATTCTTGCCGTAGGGTCGAATTTCCCTTCCTTTTAACCGTTCCTTTCTCCCTCTTTCTTCCATAGTCGGGTTGTTGGTGGGGGGGGTTTGGGTTTTGGGGTTTGGGGGATCATGTCGCCGTCTTTTCGCCTTCCATCTGTTTATTCAGGGTTTAGAAAGTCCCGAACCCCCTTCCATCATTTTTTGCCCTTTCTCTACTTCAAGGCTCTCCCTCCTTTTTTGGACTCTCCATGGATGCCTGCTCGTCAGCAGAAAACCTAAAGATCTAATTTTAACTTCAAGTTCTTTCTCTGAGATCATTTTGAAACCCCCCGGCTTTTTGCGACTCTTCCTGACCAATAACCCCCACTTGCCCAACGTGCAGACTCCTCATGGTTTATCGCCCCGGATCTAATGGTTCCTCTAGTTAATTCCTTCCTTTTCCCCCGCGATTGTTTTCCTAAATAAGAGACCCACCTATTTTTTTAGGCAGCAAGAGAAAGCACAACGCTCTAAATCCCTCTATATTATTCTCTACGGCCGGTGGCCACCAAACCCAAGAGTATGATAGTCCGTCACTTTTCCGATTACTCCAAAAGGACAAAAGCTTCCTTTTCTAATTCTGCGTCCCCCTCCTTTCAGTGGAATTCGTTCTCTTCTCTCCCCCCCCCCCCCTGGGGTGGGGTGGTTGTGGGGGGGGGGGGGGGGTTGTTTTCCCGTTCTCCTTTCCCACCTGTGTAGATCCGGACTTTTAGTTTTTCCCCCCTCGTTATGAAACCGGATTCCCTCTCCCATAACTCATGTGCTTTCGGGACTATTTTCCCGCAGCCGTAGGTGAATGTCCCTTCCCCTTTCATTTCCTCATTCCTTTCTGTTTATCAGATCGACCCCACCAGCCAGCTCCCCTCGTCTCCCAGGATTGCAGTAAGCGTTTGCAAAACATCCTTTCCACTTATCAACAGGTAGCTCTTTAATTTCGTTTCCCCTTTCCCTAAGGAAACTTTTGATCTCCTGCTTTGTTGAATTCGAGTTGCCTCCTTTTTTGCGTTTTGTCCCCCTTGTCACTTCCCCATGTCGCTGGCTCCCCCTGTAAGTTTAACAATCCTTGCCTCCGTTCCTCCGGAAGCCCAGTCGGAGACATCTCCCTCTTTACTCCGCCCCCTGGTCTCTCTCTGGCCCTTAAACAAGTAAACAGCATAAATGAAGTCTTCCTCATTTCGACAGATATTTTTCGCGCCCACATATGTTTTGACCCACTTCAATTTCCCTCATCCAAAAAAAGGACTGTCGTTGGCAGAAGCTTCAATAGATGCTTGAAGTTGGTTCTTCCCCGATCTCCATTGCGCCACCCTTCACCACCATTTTCTTAACAACGACCCTCCTTGTTGGTTTTTTTGGGGTTTTGGGGGTGGGGGGGTTTTGGGGGGGAACCAGTCGCTCTTTCTTTGGAGCCTACGACTTCTCCGCAAGTGCCCTTTCCGTCCGACAGAGTCCCATCCTCTTTCCCCCTCCCGCTAGCAACTTTTTTGTCCGAGACATCCATCTCCCATGCCCCCCCCTCCAGAACCGGCGAAACGTACCCCCTTTTTCTCCTTTTCCCACAAGTGACCTTCCCACTTTTTGGATTTGCTCCCGATGCTGATCGTCCCTTTCCCTTTTTTCGCACTTCGTGTCTTCATTCTTTTTTCTTTGGGAGGGCTTTCCTCCCTTGTGCCGAAAGTCCTTCCTCGGTACCGTTCCCCTCCCTCTGAACGGCGGGTCGCATGTCTATGAAATCACCAGGATTTTGAACTTCTTGAGCCCTCTTCCGTGGACCGTTCTCAGTATGATTAGCTCGTTTTTTTACTCCCCCTTTTCCCCTGTTTGACCAGCTGTCTTTTTCTTTCTTACCAGACCCTATGTTTTAGACAAGTCCTTTCTCTCCTTAACCATCTACTTTAGATGGTCCTTCCCCACCTCTTCCTTTATTCTCAGCTGTATGCCCTTTTTTTCAACATCCTAGATCTCACCGGTCCCTTTTCCCCTTCCCCAGTGATCCGACTTTTCCCTAACTCCACCCCCGGCTAAGGACAAGTTTTTCCCCCTCAGCTGATGCTACCCGCGCTATGAAGTGCGT
>Ga0179593_1281427_pt1 | contig 13151 bp, 13 predicted proteins | sample CZODoug2_1_08_16_FD_185931 | JGI IMG/M metagenome (GOLD analysis project Ga0179593, IMG submission 185931) | Vadose zone soil fungal communities from Angelo Coast Range Reserve, California, USA - CZODoug2_1_08_16fungal (PacBio error correction) | ecosystem: Environmental > Terrestrial > Soil >... | reverse complement strand
GCCCCTTGGCAAGGTAACTGCTACTTCGTCTTCATCCTGTTCGCTTTCCTCGCCGCCTTTTCTTTTCTTTTTATTTTTTTGGTCGTTCTGCTTTTTTCTCACCCCGAATTTTGTCCGGTTTGTTGACGATCTCCCACCCCCCCCCCCCCTACCCCCCAGGAGAGAGCTTTAATCCTGCTCGCTTCGGATCCATCTTCCTTGCCCATTCGATTTTCTGTTGTTTACTTTATGTTTTTTTTTTTGTCGCATTTCTGCAGCGTTTCTCTCTTCTTCCTGTTTGCGCGCGAGGGTGGCGAGCTGCTTATCTCTGATTAAGTTTTTGATCCCGAGGAAGATCCCTTCTACTTCGTGCTCCGCCATCTCTACTTACTTCTCCGGGATCGTTAGCCTTTTTTTGTTGTATTCTCTCCGGGCTTGTTGGGAATTGTCCCCGGAACACGTGTTCCCCCTTGACATTGGGCCACCCCGCCATGCCTCTCACTCTCTGGACTCCTTGTTCACCGAGTTCCCGACTCGCGATGCTAAGCTCCTCCCCCCCTCTACCGATTCCAAAAGAAGAATGTTCGGGATTCCTCCTTGAGCTGTCATCGGATTCGCTTTTCGTCTGCCCTTTTTTTTCCCAATTCGGTTTTTTTCCTAACACCCTTTTTTGCACCCACCTTGCACTTCCTTTCCCTTGACGTGTTCTCGAGTGGGGACTGTTCCTCGTCATCGGGATGCTTTTTTGGATTTTCCCCCCCTCCTTCTCCCTGACCTCTTTGCGGATGTGTTCTTTCCAAATCCTTGAGTATAATTTAACAAGGAACTGATCTGGGCTTTCGGCTTCGCGCAACGATGGTTCTGATGTGTTATCGTGTGGCGTTGGCTGCTGGCCTCGTTTAATTCTTTCCTTCCGATGTTTGGACGGTCTGCTGGTTCGTTACTTCTCAAGGTTTTCTCCCTTTTCCCCATCATGCTCTCTCCCCTTAGTTTGTTTACTCACCTCCTCTACTTTTACTGCTTTCCCCCTTTTTTGGTGAACGAGTTAAAGGGAACTTTAACTTCGTGCCGTGTTGGTATCTTTGCTGGGTTGTTTTTTAACTGTCATTCTTTTTGCTTTTGTCCCTTTCTTTCACCACTTTCAGACGCCAGAAGAGATTCCCGACGCACGGCATTGATTTTTTTTTTCTACTGCGGCTCCTTCTCTTTGTCTTACCAGCTTCTTTCGGATGGCGTTCGGCGGGCACCTTTACTGTACACCTTTCTCACGGCTGATGCCCTCCTTACAGATTTTTAGGGATATGTCTTCCCATGCTGTGCTTACCCGTTGGCTCTTTACGTCTGACTCTTGGGACTTCATCGTGCCCTGTGGCTGCGGGGTTCGCCCCCCTGTTTCTCCTCATTTGGCAAATTTTTTGTTGACTTTGCACGGCGGTCCTTAGCCTTCCTGCCACTCCCCCTTCAAATGCTTTGCCCTCACCCTGGTAAATTTTATTCGCGCCTCAACCTGCCGTGAACGGCCGTTGAACTTCTACTATTTCCGATCCCATGAGTACTTTTGAACTGCTCCCCAAGGGGGAAAGTTTTTACTCGCTCCGTTCTTTAGGTTCTAGCTTCTCTGCTGTCGTCGCCGCCCACAGGGCGCGTAGAGTATTTTTCCGATACCGCCAATTGACATTTAGGAAATCGTCCGGGACGCCGAGACTTACGTGCAATTCCCCTCGAATTTATTCTTCCTACCCTTTCTTTTAGTCTTGGCAACGCTTTGTCCCACGCCTGTATCTCAGCCCCCCTTCAGTCCGGCGACATTCACCTTTCCTCCGCCCTTCCCCCGGCATCGCCTCTTTTACCCGCTTTGCTCGGCCGTTCCTTTTTCCCCGGTACGATTTTTCTCGGCACTTATGCTTGGACGGCGTCAATTTGTTTTCTATGGACCCTTTCCAAGTGGACCCCTCCATAGAAGCGGTTCTACCCCGCTATGTTGAAATCCTCTTTGTTATCTACCCTTGTGTTTCGCAGTTTTGTCCTCACGTCCGCGGGTTTTGTCGTGCCAGGTCCTTGCAATTTTTGACACTTACCTGGATTCTCCTTCCCAAGTATTGCTTGCCAACCGCCTACTTCTCTTCCTACTCTGCTCTGGCGGAAAATGAGGCAAAGTCCCCTCTCGCCCTCCGGATGCGGAAAATAACCGATGAGGGACCCCTTCTCATGGGCGTGGCAGTTTTTTTTTTCTTTTTCCGGGACTTGCCCTCTTCTCAACAGGTTTTTTATGCTTTTCTATGTTGAATCCGGTCGCGATTTGCCACCTTCCCCCAGAATCTCCCTGTCTCCCGCTGTTCCCGCAGCAACCCCCTGGTCCCCCCCTTCAATGACTGGACTCTCCCGACCAGAATCCCTCCCACCCGGATCATCCTCTTCCACCCTGCCCTCGGTATTCTGAGGGCGCCCCTGGCTTTGTTGCGTGCTTTCATCGCACCGAATCCCCCTTTTTCTTTGTCAACGGCATCCACAAACGTTACGACCCTTCGTGCAAGACCGCATTCAGTCCTTTCTTCCTTTCCTTTTTACCTTTTTTCCTTTGCATTGGGTTTCCATTCAATTTCCCTTTCTCCTTCCGAAAGCCTGACCAGCGATGGATGGCTGCTCCTCCCTTCACCGGCGAGGGTGAAGCTCGTTCTTAGCAGGTATACCCTCTCAGCTCCCGTTAAAAACTGGATCTGCCCCAACCTGTGATTCTCTCTTCGCATTTTATTTGGGAAGTGAGTCTTCTTTTGTTCCAAAGAGCGGGAGGCCGCACGGCCAGATTTCCCTGGCTTATTTAAGCCTTTCTGTTGGTTGGTTTTGTTGTTGAGATGATATTGTTCCGCTTGGGTGATTGCGGTTAAGTCCGTCGCAGTTGAAACAGCTACCCTCCACCTCTCCAATTCAAGCTCTCCGGCTGTACGTCCCCGCCTTTTTGTTGACTAGTGTTCTATAGTAGTAGTAGTTTCCAGGCGCAGCTCGAGTTTCCCCTTCTTCGGTTCCGTTGTGTCTCCCTCCCCCTCCGCTGGCGGTTTTTGCAATCAGGGCCTGGGAGCCACAACCGTTCCCTTATCTCGAAGTGCCGGGACAAGGCGCAGCGCGCTTCTCTGTACCTTGCTCGGATGGTGTCTTCTTTTTATCATGCCTTTCCTCGTTCGTAGGCGATGTGAACGCAGGCGCCATTTGAAGATTGGGTCGCCTATGTGATTGAAGAGGGCCGATCTCTTTCTTTCAGGTTCTCGCATTTATTTTCCCGTTTGCAAGTTGTTCCCCCTTTTGCCGCCGATGTTATTTGGCTTCCCGTATGAACGGTCCTATGGGTTTCCCGTGAACGTCGAATTTTTTCAGCACCGACCCGTCTGTACCCTTGAACCTCCCCTTGCTCCTTCTTCGGCCTTTCAGTACCTTCGTATCGCCTCACGTCACCATTGCGGATTGTTGACTACTTTTTCTTGTGCCGATCTGTCCCTAGGTGCCTATGTCTTTTTGAATCATGTGGTTGCATCGCAGATTTCTGTCGTTCTTTTGGGCCTTTTTCGTTAGCTCTTTTTCTTCTCCTACATTTTTGGTATCTTACCGGCCGGACCTTCTCTTTCCATTACCGTCCCTTTTCAGCTTTCCCTCGCAGGGCTGTGTAGATCCCTGAAAGCTTAGGGAGGTCCAGCAGTTCGACCGTAGGGTTTTTGAGAAGAGAGAACTCTTTCCCCCCGATATCGTCCTTTGCTTCTTTCATCCTTTTTTTCACCCAGCTTTTTTCCGTACCTTATAATTTTCCCTTCCCCGCTTACCAGGATCTGGGCCTTCGCGTTCGAGCGGACAGTTGTGAGTCTTCCCGAGGGCGCCTTTTTTCCTTTTTTTTTGACTTTCCCTTCCTTCCTGGCGGCGTCTCGTGCGGTGGCGTGGGGCAATCTACTGTGGCTTTTCGCCGCTCCCTTCTTCCCTGTGCTGTCACCCTCTCGTTTTAGGGCTCTCTTCAGGTTGGCCTCTAATGTGGTTTTGTATATGCAAAAGTCGACCGCGCCCTTTTGCGTCCTTCCAGATCCTTGACCTCTTGGTGTTTTCGAGAACTACGGGAACGTGGAATTCTACCTCTTTTTACCCCCTTTGCAGTTTCTTTCAGAATCTTTCTTTATTTTTTTTTCCCCCCATCGTTCGTCTTGGACTTGTGCCGTCCCGGTTGCTTGATTTCCTCTGAAATAAAAATTTCCGGGTGATGGGCCACGCGTGTACTTTTTATTGTTTTGGCCGTTCTTCCCGATGCCCCTGTGAGAGCCGTTTTTCCCCTCGCCTGGCCCCCAAACTTCGCTTATACAGGGTTTACACCCCCTGGCGGGCATCCGTCTTCCTCCTCCTTGACTCGTCCGCCGTTGTCGACCGTTGAACCGTCACCTCCATGCAGTGTCCTAGATCACGCAAATTTTTTGACGTGGTCCTGCTTCGGGATGGAATTTAAAGGAAGTGCCCTCCGCCACGTTGAACGCCATTGCCTCCCCGATTGGTGTTTACATTTTAGTACGCCGTCACCCTGTTTCGCCGCAACGTATTTCTTTCTGTTTGCCCCTTCTTTTAGCTTTCGGGCGCGTAGGTCTCCACTGGTGGCGCCCCTCGCCTGTTTTCAAGATCAGTGAAACGCCGAATCCGCTGCCCTACCAACCACGGCACTACCTTCTTTTTTTCCGTTGTCTGTGGTCCCAACACCGGCGGGCGGCTCCTTTTCTCCTGTTGATCATGTCCTCCAGCCGTTCTTCGCGCAGGATTGGTGACAGTCTGCCCCCACACGGCCGCCGCGTACCCCCTTCACCAGCTATTCTTTTCTTCCCCATCCCAGCGTTCCCTGCGGCGGCAACCTTCGGCAGCGCCCCCTGCCTCATTTGCACCCTTCGAACATTCTCCCTCGTCGAAGGCTGCAATCACTGATCTTCTTTTCCCCCCCCCCTTTGGAAGGAAATCGGCGCTCGTCGGTTCCCCTCCCCCCAAGCAGACCTTTTGGTCTCTTCGGGGTAAATCCGCCCCCCGATGATCGAAATTACCCACCGATAACAAAGTCAACTTCCGATAATTGCTTTGTTTAGCCGAGGCGGTTGTGGTTTTTTTCTTTGACCACAGCCCCCGTAAGCTTGATCCAGGGCCGGCCGACAACGTGAAGTGTCACAGATCGGGTCCTGATAAGTCAATCCCTTTTTTTTTTCCGGCGGGGTATTCCCTCTAGCTTCGCTCGCCCATTTTGCTTGCGATATGGTTTCCCAACTGGCCTGGGGCGCGATTTTTGCGGCTGGCCCTTGCCTTTGGTTTCTTCCCGGTCTTGCCCCCTTTTTTCGCGACATTTTTCTTGTGGACCCGGGCTCTTCAACAGTCCTCATGACGGCGAAAGCTTACTTTATGATTTCGAGCTGGCTTTTTTCACGATGTTGACCTTTTCTGCTTTCGTCTCGGGATTCGCACGGAAATAGGCCGACTTTCGCCCAGGCCGCTCCACTATTTAGTCTCCCTGACACGACCGCACAGTTCCTTTTTTATAGAAGGGCCTCGTTTTCTTTAAAACCTCCCCACCTCCAAGCTTAGTGGGTCCCTCCGCTCACAAGCCGGCCATTTCGATGACCTCTCCTCCTATCCTGGGACATTGATCGCGCTTCCCCGATTCGCCCCTGCCCTCCTCTCTTTTCTTTCAAGGGGTATGATGTCCTCCTCCCGCCACGACGTGCTTTTTTTTTAAGTGAACAGTTTGCCCCGAAGATTGTAGGGTCCCCGTCTCAGTTCAATGGCCCATTGATCTCTCTCTTCTCCTTTTTGTTGAGAGAATGCCTTTGCCTTTCCGGCTATTTTTTTTCGCATACTTTCGCTTTCCTTTGACATCTGTTTTCTTTGATGATTGTGTGGTTTTTCTCCCCCCCCGATTACCTCGATTTCTATGTCCCCGTCGTTTTCGCTTTGACCAATCGACGCGATCAATGTCCTTCTTGTCGGCTTCATCTTCCTGTCCGGTCTTTTTTTTTTTTCGTTAGCTTTTATTGTGTTTTTTTTCTGACCTCTTCTTTAGCCCGCAGCGTGCGTCTCTTTTCCCTGCGATAGTGGTCGCGCTTGGTATCCGGAAATGATTCCAGTTCGCTCCGAGACGCTGACCCACCCCTCTACGGCATCGTGTCTCCTCTCGACCTTTTTTTAAATTTGGATCCGTCCCCTTTTCTCCCTTTTTCCTGACACTTGGATGATAGTGGGGCGGGCCTGTCCTCCAGTTGCCTGGGCGCGACTCTCCTTCACCCGTGCCCTTTACCCCAACAACCGCCATTGCCCTCGCAATATGATGCCGCATCGTGCCAGGTCCTGTCGACTTCGTCCCCCCCCCCCGTAATTTGAGAGAGTTCTCCCTCTACCCCGCGTTCCACGTCCCCAAAATGGTCTTTTTTTTTTCCCTGCGTCTCTTTTCGGATGCGATTTCGCCGCTTGCTCGCCTTGTTGGGGGTTTTTTCATCAACCCAAAGCCTCGGCCCACCAGACTCACCTTGACTTCGGCCCCGGAATTTCACTCTTGGGCATGTAGACTGTAATAGGATTATTTTCTGGTCAATTTTCCCTCCCCTCAATGGAAGCTGTATTCTTTCTTTGGTCCCCCGCGATTCATCAATTCCCTGAAGCATCGGCTTTGCTGTCCTACTTTCGAGCCCCTCGATTGTGCCCCCCCCCTCTTGGATTATATGCAGGGGAGATGGTTTGCCGTTTCTTTTTGTCCGCCATCGTCGGAAATTGGTTTTAGTCGAGTAATTGAGATGGATGGTTGGTTGACCGTTCATGGCGTGGGTTCCTTTTAACATCTTGCTTCCGGCCTCCGTTTGATGTCCCACTTCCCCTCCCAACTGAGCTACTGGTTCTTGTTTTGCGTGGGGTGACCGAGTTCCCGTTTCCCCTTTTTTAATTCGTACTTTTTTTCTCCAAGTCTTTCTTGCGGCTATTCCCCCTTCCGTTATTCTCTAGGGTTTTGCGAAACGAGTTATGGAAATTCCTGCCTCCGGCGCTTCCTCTACCTTCTTTGAACTATTTCCTTGGCGTTACGTGTTTGGTAGTAAACTAGTGCGTGCGCCTTTTTTAGTGGTCGGGCACGGTTTTACTTCCTTCTTTGCGGGCTCTCCCTTCGTGATATTTGTCCATTTCCTATTTCTGTGGCTTCTTACACCGGCTCCTTATTATTGAAGACAGCGTTCCCAAGCTGGCTCGTGGGGGTCGCTTTTTTTATCTCCATTTGTCAGGCTTGCGCTTTCTTGCACTGCGCTTTCCCGGCCCCATGTTAGCCTTCTGCCCCTCCCCCGCGTGCCCACCCTTGCCCATTTTTTATTCTCTCTACTCCTTGGCCTTCCCGTCACTTCCCGCCAAGATTGGAAGTCCCCCTTTGTAGATCTCTGCCCAGCTGCCCCCCCTTTTACACTTCTATCGCCCTTTATAGGTGAGTCTCCCCTACACATCCTCAGTCGTTCTAACGGATGAAGCAAACTTTTTCGGAGTCTTTGCCTAACTCCTCTTCAATCTTCTCTTTCTTACTCTCTGTTCTCCACGGAGCCTCGCTTTTTTTTTTTCCCAGCCCTTTGATGCTGATTGGCCGTTGGCAATCAACCCATTTCCACGAAGGTTCTAGCAGACATTCCCAGTCCGGCTCTCACTCTGCTCGCCTTTGCGCTAGTTTCGTAAAAAAAACTCCGATCTACCCGCCGTGACGGCCATGTTTTTCAGCTTGACAATGAATTGCGGACCGGCACTGGCAATCTCTTGGGTCCCTCTTGGGGTTTTCGCCATACACCGGCACCGATAATTTAGCGTTTCTACACGAGACGGAGCTTCAATCCCCTCTCTTGCGGGACTACCATCCTTTCCTCGACCCTTTTTTAATACTATCTTTTGTTTTTCCGAGCCAATGTCCGGCCTTCCTGATACAATTTACTCGCAGCAAGAAGCTCCTCTACCCCTGCCTAATCTCACCGAATCGCATCGCGACCATAGCTCGGTGCGACCCTGCATTTCCGGACTTTCCCCTTTTTCGCCACCTAGGATCTTCATCATGATCGTCACTCGCTGTTCCACAAATGGTCGGTGCGTTATCGTTTCTGTACGACTGTTTTTGTCCCGTCAAAGGCCGAAACTTTCGTTTCCGTTCGATCTTGGGCAATACGGTTCCTATCAAGTCCTTCAGTTTTCACTGAACCCAGTTATCTCCCTCTCCATTCAACGCCATCGGCCCGGAGTGAGCAAACTTACTTTGGCATGGCCGAGCCCGCGCGAACTTCTCCATACGAGTCCAATCCTTTCGGCATCGTCTGAGCCCCGTCTTTCTATTGCGGCCCTAGTTTACGTAACGACTGGTCACCAGCTCACCAAAGAATTCATATCGAAATCCTCACCTTTCGCGCTTGCGACCCCTCTGCCTTTATCTCAGTTTTTTCCTGGTGGTCGATTCCCCGTCCCCGATTTTTTCGGTACACCGCCCCCATCTCTGTTTGGCGCGCTGCCCCCCGTACGTGTCGTTTGAAGTCGAGCTGTTTCGTGGCACTCCTTTCTCTCGATACTGACACCACTTCTCTCCCAACCGAAGTCTCATCTTGCGGCTTTTTTCTGGCGCCGGTGTAAGGATGCTCGTTCACGACGGCTGGCCCGCTCTTGCACAAGCTCCTTCTTCCTTTCTTTGTCCTCTCCCCGCCGCTTTTTTTTTTTTTGAGAGAGCTCATTTTTTTCCGCTTTCAGATGCGTTCCCATCCGGTCGTGCACGCTCCTCCTAACCTTGCCATCCTGATACGGCTTCTCATTCAGTTTTTTTTTTCTCTCTCGTTCAGGATCGGTCGTCTTGACACTTTTTTTCTTTATCTCGTCACCTCGACTTTTGACTGGCGGCTCCAGGCAATCCTCCTGTGCTTTTTTACGGCATTATGGCCTTGGGACATCGAACCACACCGTTGATAGAGGCAGCCCCCCCGTCCAGTCGCATGCCGCTGATCTTCCTTTTGTTCCTGTTGGTCGTCGTGTGTCTGCATTTTCCAGCTCGTTCGCTGCGTATTGTTTGACAGAGCGCTCTTTGCCTCGTAGATGCCGCTTCTTTTTTCTCCGATGTCCGTTCCCCCCTTTTTTTAGCCTCCCCCAAGGAGTTATTTTGCCTTCGACGATTTGACGTTTGGACTTCGAGGAACAGCCGCCTTTGTCAGTGAACGGTTTGGCCGTTCAGCGTTCCCCTTCCTTACTCGTCCCCCTCTTATCCTTTTTGCCTTGCGGCACAGTCTAGAGCCCAGCGACCAGACCTGCACCCTCCCATTCTACGGATTCCGATTTTCACGTTGTCGAGGTGCTCGATTTTTTGTCTTCCCTTTTTAGCCCTCGCAGCTTTTGTCGGTAGTTCTTCTATTCTTCAGTTTTTCTCGTTTCTCAATCAATTTGAGTTTCATGAAGGCCGACATTTCCTGCTTAAACCCCCAGATAGTCTCTTCCCTTTTCGTCCCTTTCTGTAGCATCGTCCCAAGCTCGGATGTCAGCCGTTCGTAGCCGGTTAGCCCAGTCCCTAGATTATCTTTGACTTTGCTAGTGGAGCAAATTCCCCCCTCCTGGTGCCTCGTCCATCCTTCTTTTCGTCTCCAGTGTCGTCCGTCTGACCCCTCTTCCCTAGTGTCTTTTTTTTTGTTTTGTTTCCGTATTCTCTTCGTCCAGGTCGAGAGTGGAAGGCGCTTCCTGGGTTTGTTCGATACATTCGTTCCCATTTTTGGGTAATCTACCTAATGTCTTTCGCCCCGACCGGCACTCGGGATTTTTCGGTTTTCACTTCGTCGTATGTCGGCTCGTCATTGTATCCTGCCGAGTATTGGCGGATCGGCACCGCCGAGCGCATCCCCTTTTTTTTTCATACATAGCAGAGACTTCCCCCTTTTTTGTGTTTGATCACGCCCTATAACCGAGATTGCCGCCTTTTTTCCCGCCGGTGGGCATTTTTCCTGACATAGTCTCATTTCTCTTCCCCCCCCCCCATTTCTAGCCTGTGTACGGTGTTTTCAGTTAACTCGCTTGAGTGACGCTGAATAACCAACCTTTTGGGGGATGGTGCACTATTTCCTTTGGATTGGCCCTTTCTTGCTACATCCCCTTCCTTGCGCCGGAGCACTCTTTTCCCAGGCTTTAAACGTGGTGCCAACGTAGGCGCAAGGCCGTGGCCTCGTTTAACTACGTCAGCGTGTCGACTTCCTTTACCTCACTGGAATGGGTCATCTCAACGTCCCCCTTTGACCTAGGCCCCTGTTTCTTCTCCGTCTGTACCTCCGGTGCCCGCCGTACCCTTCATCGCTTCCTTTGTGCCGGACCCCTCCCCCCCTGTCTGCCGCCCGTCGTAGCGACGCGATGTCCTGCCGGCACACGGTTCCGCGACTTGTAGCTGCTGCGGAGGTTCCTGCACCGCGGTGGCGCCCTACGCCTTCTCCCTCAATCCAGGCTCCCCGCCCATCCCTCTCTGATCCAAACCGGTCCTCATGCCCCGTGTCCCTTCACTCGTTCACCCCCCCACCGTCCGCCCGGACGGACCCCAAGGTAGATATGAATGTGAGATTGGTCCGCCGGACTGCGGAAGCTTCGCTGCGACTGACTTTGTACCCTGGGAGAAAAGAGAACTGACCGAAACACTTTTCGCGCGTCACGGCACCATCTCTCCCCGTCATTTCACCCCGTCTTACGGCCGATGGCCCCCAGCTGGCCCCCCTCGCCCAGCGCCCATTCCCGCTTTCAAACCCATTACATCGCGGCGAGGGCTTTGCCAGCCGCTCTTTCGTTTTCCCTGTGCCTTTTTGTCTTCCCACTCACCCAACTACCCTGCCCTTTTCCCCGCGTTCGTGGTAAAATCCCGTACCCAGACTATCCTTCTTGCCAGAGCGACCCTCAAAAGCATGAGAACAAGCTTTCGATTTCTTTCGCCGGGTTTAGAATCTTTTGTTGGTTTTTGCCCACACCCCAGTCATTGTCCACTGGGGGTCGGCTCAAATCCGCAGAACGATGCAGTTCCTCGCCTCCATAATCAACGTTTTTTTTTTCGAGTTTGTTTCTTATTGCTTAGCTTCGCTAGCAATGAGGACCTGCGCTGTTTCGCATTCGGCCGTCTCCTTTTATTTCCATTTCCCCCGGTGGTTTGCCCGAACGCCCAATTGATCTTCGGTTTTTCTTCCGCTGACCCGGTAATTGGTCCCACTCTATCAAGTAGATCAGGCGGCGTTCCGCTGCCAGCGACGGTCCTGCTTTTCTCTCTTTGTTCAACTCTTTCGTCTTTTCTGAATTTCAGAGTTTTTTCCTCGAACGATCCGGAGCGGGGTCTCCCGTCCCGAGCCCACGACTTTCCTCCTCGTCTCAGTCCTCGATGCGGCTATAGAAGGCCTTTTTCTCTTCCCCCCACCACACAATTTCGCGGGATCCCAGCGCACAGTTTCCGGTTAGATCCCCCCCGACTCCGGCAGGACCTCCTTTTTCCCCCCGATCCTGATGAGATAGCTTGAATTCTTTTTATAGTTCGCACCGACCTTTACAGCAAAGAAGAAGGCTGGCTTTTAACATTTTTTTCGAATCGGCGTCCGATCATTGACTTCTGCCCTCCTTATATCTTTTCCTCCTCCTTGGTGTTTCGCCGAGCCTTTCCTTGGCAATGTTTTTCCTGATTGATCCTTTTTTTTCCTCTTTTTTTGCTCTCTCGCCGTTCTTGGTCGTTTCTGATAGTGGTTTGGGGGTGATTACCAGAATTCTTCGTCGGCGGGGGCTATCGCCAGAGTCCCCCTCTCCTGTAATGGATCTTTTGCTCAATTCCTGTCAGGCGTTTGCGATGTTGCTGTTTTATTTGGTTTTGTATCACCGAGCCTCTCATTTTACGAGTGATATGCTTTAGGCGGTCAGGGGGCGGATCGTTTGGCTCGGCATGGTATCTATCTTTTATTCCTCCTTTTCTGAGACGCTGTGCCCCTTTTGACCTCGTCCCCTCCTCCCTTCTCGTAATCATACCAGGTTTTCTCTTCGGGAATCCCTGGTTCTCTTCGGGACGGTTCCTGCGGAGAATTTCGTTTTACTTCCGTTTTCAACCCCCCCTCCCTGCCCTTCCTTCTCTTCTCCAGGCGTTCAGTAGCCTACGCAGTCATTGCTCTCGAATCGTTCCCCTCCTTCTACCCCCTCAGCGAAACAGCGAATGATTTCTTAGCGGTAGAATGTATCTGGCGGAGCTGTTGTCCCCCTTTTTTCGCAATTTTTTTTTTATCCCCCACTCCCTTCGTTTCCCCCGAGCAAATGAACTCGGAACCTGACGTGATAGTTTGGGCGTCGGCCGTACGGTGCTGTTCGGGTGATTTTTTCTCCCCTACACTTAAATGAATTTCGGTCTTTTCTCTTCAGAGAGTTGACCCTTTTCCCCTTACAGAGCTTTTTTTGACTCGCTGAGGATGGTGCCGGATCGCCTTTTGAGCTTGACGCTTCCCTGGCGTGTGCCCAGTTTAAATTTTTTCGGAAGGGAATTCCCCTCTTATTTTTTACAAGGTACCTCGAGGCGTTGGTTTCTACTGGTCACTCATCCTGATCTTAAGCACGTTTTTCACAATCTCTTCAGCTTGACTTGGGTTCCGTCCTCTTTGCCGGTGGTTGGTGTTACCGATTTCAAAAGGGGGCAATTGTTGCCTTGTTGTTTTTTCCCCTCCCCTCTGTGGTATGGGGCTTACCAATGCTTCTTTTCTTCTCGGGTGAGGGCTCCATTTCTTCTGGGACCTAAGCCCCCTCGAGGACGCCGCCTTCATGGGGGCGCTTTTACGCTGTCTCCCGTCGGGGTAGCCACCGCGTGCTGCGTGATGGCCGTTCGGCTTTCATCTTTCCAGACGTCCCCTCCGCGGGCTTTTTTTCTCTTTTTTTTCGTTCTTTCCCCCTTGCATTTACCGTTTCCGTCCCCCCGTCTGCTTTATGTGCAGATCGAGGCCACGGGTGGCCGCGTGGGGTCAGTTCCTTTATTCGTTCCGCGCTTGTCCTTTCTCCTGGGGTTTCTGCCTTCCCTGCCAGACCATTACAAACTTGTCGTGCCCATCCCCGTGACCTTGTTATTCTTGCCCCCCCTCCCCGCATTGACTTCCTTCCTTCGCCCTATTGACCTCTCCATGAGTCCGCTTTTCAATAAGGAAAAAGGT
>Ga0179593_1262934_pt1 | contig 13151 bp, 16 predicted proteins | sample CZODoug2_1_08_16_FD_185931 | JGI IMG/M metagenome (GOLD analysis project Ga0179593, IMG submission 185931) | Vadose zone soil fungal communities from Angelo Coast Range Reserve, California, USA - CZODoug2_1_08_16fungal (PacBio error correction) | ecosystem: Environmental > Terrestrial > Soil >... | reverse complement strand
ACTTGCCCTTGCATGTAATCACAGTGTGGCTAGCCTCCCCTTTTTCTCACCCTCGGTGTGAATCTTTATTTTCTTCCTCTTTCTTTGCCCCCTTTCGGATGTCGTCTCTTTTTTCTTTGCTTTTCTCTCCCCTTTGTTTGGTCGTGTCGCAGTACAGCCCCTTGTTTTTGAAGACCCCCCCAAAAACTTTCCCCCCACTCATCTAGGTCTTAGCGGGCTGCTTTTGGCTTTTCTTGTTCTTTGATTGTTTCTTTTCTCTTTGTCCGATTTACCCCTCTTTTTTACCTTGGCCCTTGGATCCTTGGCGAGTCGTTTCTTTTTTTTTTTTATTGAGCTGTTCCTTCTCCCGAGACGGTGCTGTTCCCCCCATTGTTGGCCCTTCCATGAACTCCTCTCTTCCTGGTGTGATAATCTGGATAGTTGATACTGTTGTGTTCCTGTCACTCCCCTCGTCCCTCCACCTAAATTCTCCGGACAAAGTTTGCCTTCTCAACCCAACCTTCCCCTCTCCCCCACCTGGGCCTCCCCCTATCCACCATTTGTTCTCGCATCCAGTGTCTCTTCTGCTTTCACTTCACCAGCAATTCATTTCTTTTTTTCTTATTCGACGACCGCTTCTTTTCCTTCTTCGAATAAAGCTTTCCTCTTGTTCAACCACTTGCAATACCTCAGTGCTGAGTTTCTCTTTTCCCCTCCGTCCCTGGTAATTTCTCCCCTTCATGTATGTATGTCCCCTTCTCCTTTTACGTCTTGTCAAACGACTTGGACTTCCTCATTCTTCCATTCACGATCCATTCTTTTTCCCCCACCGACAACCGAAATTCCACCGTTCGTCTGCTGTTGGTTTGTTTTGCGTTATGGTCGTTTACTTTCTGGACAGGCTACCGCCTCCCCTACATTGGTTTTCCCCCCCCCCACTCCATTTTGGCATAGACGCTAACTTGTTTGTCTTCCTTCCCACCCTTTGGCAACATTTTCATCCTACCACCTTTTCATATTTGTCTCTTGTTCGATAATTTATTTTTCGGAAATTTCTCCTCTCCACGAGCAGTGAGGCTTTCCTCCCTCCTTCCCTCTGTTGTTGTTTTGCTAATCAATAGCCATCCACCGTGGTTATTTTTATTGAGTTATGCCCCCTTTTCTTCAACTCCCTGTTTTTTTCTCCCATTCTGGCTTGTCCCCCTTCTTGTTTCGTCGGTTTTTCCACACTTTCCCTGAAATGAGCCTGCCCTATCCTTTGGTCCGTTCTGATTCCACCCCTTTAACGGGACCCCGTCATCATCAGTTAGTCCCCCCGCTTGTCTTCTCTCCTCTCCCCAAATTTTCCCCCTTCGATGCGCAACATCACGGATGATTGGATTTGGATGAGTAGGATGGCGTATTCTTCTAAAAGATGTTGACGACCCCTTATTTGCGGCTCAGGAAGCTTTCCTCCCTCTCCTGCAGCTTTCCAGGCGAGTACCTAAGTAAACTTCCCTCTCTCACGTCCGTGAACGCCCCCCTCCTTTTTTGGATTATGTACGAGTTGAAAGTCCCTGGATCTTTCCTCTCATTTAATTGGGTCCTCTTCCCCGTCTGGTGTTTTCTCGCCTTTTTCCTCTAAGGGCATTACTGTCCTTTCCTCCCTCTTTCGGTACTTGTCCATTTAGTTGGAGTCATTTTTTTTTTTCCCCTTTTTTTTCAACTTTTCTTTATGATTGATTTTTCTTTCACATCTAGTTCTTTCCAAGGATCTAGACTCTTGATCATGTTGTCAGGTGCTTGGTGACACCTGCCCTCCATTTCTTTTTTTTTCTTTTTTCTTGCTTTTGACCAGGATCTCGCCGACCCTTTCACCTGCGAGCTCCTTTTTCCCTCCGTGAAACCCTTTTCCGAGGCAACCAATTTTTCCGAGTTCCTGTACACTCCTCCGGCGAGTTCTCTTCGATCGCTCGCGACACACTCCTACTCCCCACCCTCTCCCTTGTAGCCACATGTACAAGATATTTGACCCGACACCATTCTTCGATTAAGACACCCTTTCGGTTTTTTGTGAAATTTTTCTTCTATGCCTGAGAAATGCGTATCTTTCCCTAAATCGCCCTCCCCCCGCCCTCCCCCCCCCCTTCCTGTAGATTGAGTTTGGAGGTTGTGGATTGGGGATTTGAATCTCTTCCCCCTCCTGAACTGCGGCTTTTTGTTTCTTTCGAGCGATCTATTTTTACCCCCAAAAGACCGCTCCCCACCCAAAACGGAACCCTCTCTGGTTGGGTCCCTGGTCCCTTCTCTTAAGTTCTCCCCTACAACACGCCTCAACCCTCACACCACCCTTTTTTTTTGTTTCTGTTGATTAACCTTTTTCCCCCATCCTCGTTCCCGGCCCCCAAACCTTTAATTTTCCGTGCAAAAAGTGCGATAAACTTTCAGCCGATTTCTCCCATTTTATCTGTCCTAACCTGCCCCCAACTCCTTCCCCTCTCATTGGTTTGCTTTTTTATCGTCTTGACGTTTCCCTATCTTGCTGTTTGCAATATGTGTCCCTCCCCTTGTACAGGTGCTGGCCCCCTTCCCTCTGATCCTTTTTTTCTTTTTCAGGCTTTTTTCTCCCCGTGAAAACCTTTTTTCACATTTTCTTATCTACCGACATATTTTCATTCTTTTAATTTTTTTTTCCTTTGGAATTATCTCTCGAGTTTGAAACATATTCCTTTCTCCTTTCCACTGTATAGGACATCCGTTAATATCCTTTGTTTCACTCCCTTTCGCCTTTTTCAAACGTTCTCCCTTCCCCTCCTTTTCTCCCCCAAGACTTGATGAGTGGTCCGTATTCTTTGAGAACGCCGCACGTTCAAGAGAGTGCTCTTTCTGAACTACCTTTCCCTTCCCTCTTACGGCGTATCACGTATGCATGTTTCTTCCCCCGGGTTATTTTTCTTCCATACTTACTAATTTTATTCGGCATCTTACATAAGGATTGTTGTGCCCGCCAGTCACATTCGATCAGACTTGAACCTTACCCCTTTATCGTTACTTTACCTCCATCAAGCGTAGGTGTTAGTTGGCATTCCTTCTTCCTTTCCGAAGTCGTTCCCTTAATACGTGCTGGTTTTTCTCTAGGATGGCTTACTTTTTTTCCCACTACCTGACCGTGTTACTTTTGAGTTTATTGAACGATTTCCTTCAAGGCGTCCTGCGGTTCCTCTCTTCCCTCCCTATGCGGGCGTTTTTGCGGACTATCCTTTATTCCTCCGTTTTTTTGTTGATCGCTATAGTCTCTTCCCCCCCCCCCGCCTAATATTTTTTCTTCCTTCATTTAAATTCGTTTCTTTCCCTCGTTTTTCAACTCCCACGACGCCGGTTCTTCGAGGGTACTATAGCCCGGACGCTTCTTCATTTGAACACCCCCTTCCCTCTTTCAAAAGTCTTCGGCACGGCTCTTAATCCCCCCTCCACCCCCTTCCTTGGATTTCACGGGGCCCAGTCCCGACTTTTGCGGTTCAGGTTTCGCCATGTTAAACTGACCTTGTCTTCAAGCATCCTTTCATACTCCCTCTTCAGTTTAAGTTTATTCTTCCCCCTTTTCCCCCGGTGGTCCGACACCCCCTTCCCTGACGTGAGAGCCGTCTTGTTCTTTTTGACCGAAGCTTTCGAGGCTGCAGATCCTTCCCTGTGAAAGTTTTTCGTTTTTATACTCCGCTATCCTAGTAGTTTTTTTTTGCCAGCCCGTCGTGGAATTACAGCCCCGTTTTTTTTTCCCCATTGCGACGTTGCATGACACAACGCAGCCTTCTCTCTCCCCTTTAGTTTTTCCATGCGTCCATTCTTTTTTTTCCGCTCTTCAGCTAAGTTACACTTTCACCCCCCCCCCCCCCATTCCCCCTTCAAGCTTTTTATCTTTAAATGTGGTAAAGGGCCTCCCAAACGGAGCCCCCTTCCCCCCACTAACACATGTCCGAGGGATGTTTGACCTTGCCTCCGGGACCATTTCCTTTCAACCCAGTCCTGAATATTTTCCAATAAGGTCTTTTTATACCCTCCCCTGACCAGGTTTGTCCCCTTTGGGTTCCCGGGCAGAGTTAGTCCTTTCAGCAACCCTTTCCCTTCTCTGAGGCAGGGGAGCGCATGGTTGAACTAAACATCCTGTCTTTTTTTGCAGGTCCCTCTTATTTGGGAAAACCCTTTTTCCCTAGACCTTGGCCCTCAGTTGAAGGTAGTGAGTTTCTTGTTGTCTTGGCTTCGACTTCCCCCCCATTCCCATTTAAACACGTCCCCACTCACGCTCCCCCCTCTTGGGGCTTTTTTGTGTTTCTCTCGTTTGGTTGAACTCCTTTCCTCTTTTTCGAACCCACCCCGCACCTTTTCTTTCGGTTATCTCCCGCCACACTCCCCCCACTCCCCACGTACCTCTACTTCAGTTGGGCTGCCCCTTTGGACTGCTACTTATTTTCCCTATATTCTTCTCTTCTATCCGAATTCCTTTTTCCTCCGGGCTTCCTGCCATTTTTTCTTTTTCTTTCCATGGCTTCAGGACTTTCCCCCCTTCTTTGTACTATACAAGTGTATTAGTTTTTTTGGGATTCTGTACATTTTTTTTTCTCGGAGAATCCGCTCCCCTTATGATTCCTTCTTCGGCCGCCCCGATTGGCTTTTTAACCCTTACTAGGATCCCTCCTTCTCCGCCCGTTCATGTAGGAGATTTTCCTTTCGTCTTCTCTCTCAAGCAGTGTTCCCATTTACAAAGATGCCTTCTGCAATGATTTTTCTCTTTTACCCACTCCTTTTTTCTTTTTCAACATACTAACCTCCCTCCTCAGTACCATGTCGAAAAAGGTCCCCTACCCCCCCATTCAAATGTTTAAAATCCCCCCTTTTTCTGGTTTTATGGGAATGTGCAGTATTTCCCTTCTTCCCCCGGTCGGCCCCAACACGACTGCTTTATTCCCTTTCTTCCTTCTTAATGAATTCTATGAAACCTGAGGTCCCATTCCTTTGACCCATTGATCCCCCTCCTTTTCTTGGTTCACTGCGTCAAGTGAATTCCTCTTTCGACTATCACTTTTATCTCCGCAGCTGTTCTATTACGCTTTTCCAGCTTCTGTCTCTACCTCATCATTGTTCCTCCCCTTTTTTCTCGAGTCTACTCACCCCCCCAGACAGACGTTTTTTCCTAGGATTTGTGATATAGTGTGGTACCCCCCATTTTAGATTCCTTACCCTTGGCCCTGACTGCGATCTTTATTTTTTCCCCCCGACGACACCTCAGCTCGATTGACTTTTACCCTTTTTTCTTCCCTTTGAAAGGTGCCCTTCCTCATCGATTTCCCCTTCGACCTTACTCCGTCCCGACAGAGTAGTTTGCATACCCAAATGGATCCCATGATCTGCATAAGTAACCACCTTTTTATCTCGTCCCCCCCCCCCCCACCCCGGCCTATCGTTCCGATATCATTCCGCCCGTTAATTCGTTATCTCTTTCCCCTCCTCCCTCACGAGTCCCCCCCTCCCGTCTGACCTATTCAGTTCCTCTTTTTTCCTTTCATAGGTGGCGAGTCCCCCCTTTTTTGTCTCCTGCCCCTAAGATTACTTCTTGAGGAAACCATGTAGGTTCTTTTTGCGGTTACTGTTTTCTCACTTACAATATTTTCCTCCCTCAACGAACCCCCTCCCAGCCCGGACGTTGGAAATTCTTTTTGCCGACTTGCCGTTCACAGGATGATGAAATTATTGTCCCCTATTGGACTTTTCCTTCCCCCCTTTTATTCCCTCTTTATGCGCCCCCTTTCCGGACAAGGTATGTGGGTTCCCCCTACCTTCCCCTCAGCCGTCTTTTTTGACCTGTTTGTTCTGTTCTTCCTGATGTATTTATAATATATCTTTCCCAGTGTAGCTCCCCTCGACCCCCTGACAACCTTACTTTTTAATGACACAGCAGAACTCCTCCCCAAGGCTTCACTTCCTTCAACCCCATTGGAATGTGTCTCTCGCGTCCCAATTGTTTTCCTCGTCTGGGTCTTTCTTTTTTTTTTTCGACGCATCCTCCTCCTCATAATTTTCGGTTGGCGAGACTTTTTCGCTCTACCCCCCCTTTGCATAAAGCCTAGCCATTATAAACTCTTTTTTCTCACCTCCGTTCCCGCTCCTTTTCCATGGTCCCTCCCAGTACCTTGGTCACCTGCACCCCAGTAGATGTAGATGTAAACCCTCCTTACAGAATCACCCCTCCCCCGCCCCTTGACTCTCCCTTCCGTTTCACAGTCCCTCTCATCTTCCCACTTTCCCCGCCTGACCCCTCCATACGTAAGCACATCTATGAGTTTGAATTGGGTTTTTGACCCATGGAGGGTCAATCCCTCAAGACGGCTAGTCCCTATGCAACCCCGGCCCAAAGCTAGCGCCATCCCAGGCGCGAACGAAAGCCTGAACCCTTTCTAAAATTACAAAGCTGGACCCCTCCCGATTTTTTTTCTTCGAAAAAAGTTCGTCCCTAACACTTTAAATTCCCATTTAATTGCCAAGTCTTTTTTATACTTTCCTCTCCCCCCCCTTTGGTGGTTTTTTGAATCAAATAATTGACCCAATTGCATGTTTACGTGAATTCTTTTTCTGTTTTTTCCGCATCCCTCTTGCTTTTTATGTCTCCAAGAGGAGTGTCTAATATTTGCTCTTTTTTTTCGCTTACCCCTTTTCTTTCTGCCGGATGGATCGGTAGGCTTTTTATTTTTATCTGCTCGCCTATGTTGTTGGCCCCCAGTACCCCCCCCCTGGTTTTCTGCACACCCCACTTAAAATCAGTAGTTTTCCCTTATGGCTATGGTTTCCCTTCTGTGGGATCTCCGACCGGTCGGACATGTTGGACCTGGAAATGGTCTTCCTTTTCTTCGGTGTGATAGTCTTCCTTTCTCTAGATTTCCTCGAAGGGCTTGCCTTCCCCAAGGGATTAACTGTCCAGCAGAGAAGTCCCTCCTTGAGCGTTTGCTTGTAATTTCTGTCTCGGTTTGGCCATTGGAGTTTCCTGGACTCACGACAGTATCTACCCTTCAATTCTGTTCGGCCATGTTAAGGATGTCGACCCCCTCCATACGACTCCTCCCTTTGACTCTCTCTCTCCCCACCTGTTGAGAAGGCATACTGGTTTTTTACTGTTCTTGTTTCTGCTCCAGTTACCCCTTAATTCTTTTCTTGACCTTCTCATAACTTTCGGCGCCTTTCCCGGAATACCCGTTTTTAACAAAACACTGTGCCCCCCCCTCGTCTGGTTTGGAGGTTTTCAGCCCATACTTTCCTTTTTAATTGGCCGTTAATGTAAGTCGACTGTCTATTTTTTTTTCCCTTCTTTGAATGCCTGTAAGAATTCCCCTGTCTTGCACTTTCCCGATCGGCCCTTGGCAAACTTCCCAAATTTTTTTTTCCCCCTCCAACTGTCGTTTCTAGACTCTTTTTTTGCGTTATTAGTCTCTTTTTAAAGTGAGACTACCCCCTACATCCCCTTCCTTTTTATCACACCAATGAAGTCGAATTATTTATTTCATTCTCCTCCCTCAGGTTATTTCCCCAGTGTTCCCCCCTTCTTATCCCTCCAAAATACCCCCTCCCTTCTTCCCGATTGTCTTCTTCTCTTCGGAACTCTATTCCGAATTTAAAGAGATTTTGATCTCCTTTCTGCTCTTTTGGTTTGACAGATTACTTCCTGCATCACGCGTGGTTACTCCATTCTCTCCTAGGCTAAAGTCTTTCAACTCTCTTTATTGGACCTTTCCCAAAGGTTTTTCCTTGACTCCTTCTTTGCGTCTCTTTTTCCCCCTAATCCTCCCCCTGTCTGAAAGACCCCCTCTCTTTCCTTTAAAGAAAAAACTTGCGAGGTCCGTCTCCTCAGGTCGGCCGCTGCTAATCGTCTATGACCCCAAATTTTTTTTTGACAACTGCGATCTTCCCCCGGTATGGGCTTTTCTGTCGTATGTTCTATAGTCTTCACGACTCATCCTCCCCCTTGTGGGTGAACGGATATAAAGGCCTGGTTTCCTCTGAAGAATTTGTCGAGCCATATTTCCCTTCTACCTGCTTCTTCCCCCTTTTTTCTCCCATTGACGAATTTCCCTGGGTCGGAGTCCTCCGTGGATTAACCCTTCTGACGATCAACTACGTTCCTTACCCCCCCAAGCATACATTCCCCCACGCAGCCCGGTCTGTCCCCCGTTTTAATCTAATTCCCTCCGGGCCTCCTTCCCCTCAGCCTGACTGTTATTCCCCTTTAGATTTTGTGATTTTTTTTCCTTTGCACATTGTCTGGCTGATTGAGTTTTTTCTTTTTTGGCCCCCCTCCTTGATGTGGACCACTTCTCGCTTCCAGTTAATCCTTTCCTTTTTTTTGTTACCCTGCCGCCCTTTTCTGGCTTGATTGGACGCCCCTTCAGTTCTCCTCGTTCAGGAGTTTAGCTCCGTAGTTCATATACCCCGTTGAACCTGGTTCCCTATCCCCCCATAAGGTTGCACGGCCTCCTTCATCAATCATCATGTTTTGTCCAGTTTTTCCCGGGTTTCTCTACCCCCCGCTCGACGGACAATATTGACTACTGATCCCCTTCTTCTTTTCCCCTTTCCAAGTTAAGGTTCCCTCTATGTCCAGTTGGCCATGTTAAGTTCCCTCGTGTTGTAAGGCCGTTACGCGGAAGTTCAGTCCACCTTTCGGTGCCTCGTCCTGAGACTCTTTATAGTGGCCACCATAGCTCGTCACCGAACGCTACCCAAATAATTCTTTTTCTCCGTTTTTTCTTTGTTTCAGGTGTTCGTGCCTTTTATAATCCAGGCCCTTAATTCGGGTTTTTTTGTGTTTTGCGATTGCGATGGAGGTATTCTTGTACCCACCCCTTACCCAGTCGCTCAAAAAAAGACAAAGGAACCCTCACTTTTCCTTGTTGGTGACGTTTTATAGCCCTCCGTCGTCATTCCGAACACCGTAATGACACTCCCCCACCCCTTTGCGCTTTATTTACCACGTTTCCCATCCTCCTTTCCCTTCACCCCCCCCCCCAACCGGCCTTGTACCCTTTTCCTCATTGGACGCGCCTGATTAAGTACTAAACCTTTTTACCTCCTTTTTCCCCGGACCGCGCCATGTCGGGGGCTTTATTGTATGCCCTTCTTTTGACAATCTGCCAGGTCCCCCCCTTTTTCCAGTAAGTTGTTGGTTTGTTTTACCCCCAAAACCCCAAACCCCACTGTTTCCCGGTGCTTTTTTGAAAAGTAAATCCCGTTCATGGTTTTTTTTTCAATGTCTTCCTTCCCCGTGACCCGAAAGTTTCTCGACTATTTCCTTTTTTGAATTGTTCACTGGAATCCTTCGCCGGTTCCCCCCTCCTAGTTATCGGGCACTTGTCAACTAAGGTATAGGACCCTCATCCGGTCATGAAACGTCTCGTTTACCGTTTTTCAAAAGTATTCATTCCCTCCCGCATCAACCTCCCCTTCCTCTGCTTTCCCCTAGGCCCAGTGGAAACTGCATCCCTTTCCGAGGATTGTTTGCTCCTTGCGTTTGAAAGATTGGTTCCTCCCATCTGACGGGTCCTTTCCCCTTCATAAGTTTGTCGTCCCCCGGTGTGTGATAGACAGCATATACTTTTTCTTTTTCGTGATCTTCTTTGACCCATCCGGGTTTGCGACGACCGATCCGTTCCATTTCTCTCGAAGAAGACTTCACCACGTCTTCTTCTTATTTCCATCCCTGAAGGGTTTGCCAGGGCATGCTTTTCAGTGCCGTCCGGAGTGGTCCAGTCCTTCCCGTTCCTTCGTTGTTCAAATGCCTCTCTCAGCCGTACGGGCATTTCTTTCCGCCTATTCTAACTCGCCCTTTCTTCTTTTTTACCGGATCAGGTGAAAGATTCCTTTTCATGGCGAATATTCTAAAACATGCGGGCTTTTGACTTATCTCCTCATCCTCCGTTTGTTGTTTCTCCTCTCTATTCCGTGGTTGCCCCTCTCTTCTTGATTTATATATTCTTCCGCCCATTCGCTTGAGTTGAAAGCTTTTCCCCCCTTGCCGAAATTGCTGTCACCTCTTATCCTGATGAGAACCTCTTGACCGCTTTGCCTATTATGGACCAAAACGAAGAAATTCGTTTGTCAACGACTTCGGTCGGGACTCATTTCCCCCCTTCCCCCCTTTTCGCTCTTCCTCCAGTACCGAAATGCCTTTCCTGTTGATTCGCTCTCCAATTTACAGGAGACGGAACTCTTTCTGTCTTCCGGAATCGCATTGAAAGTCTATTCTGTTTTTTCCCCGCAACCCGGTGGGTTTTGCCTCCCCCATTCTTACCGTGAGACTCCTCTTTGCGAAATTCTTCTCTATCTTCTGAACGTGCTGACTAGGCCTCGGGTTTCGTTATTGCTTGTTTGTCGAAGCGATCGGGGAAGGACTCCCTTTTTGAAACGCGACTTTTTACCCCCCCACCCTTTAAGTCCCTTCTTCTTTCGACCTTAGTTTTTAGGCAATGCCTCTAATAATCCCTTGTGCATATAGGCGATCTTCCACCACTTGTCAAACAATTCCCCCACCCAACCCCATTTCCCCCGCCATTTTTCTCCGCCCCACTTTTTTTTTTTCACGGGCGCCCACAAGGAGCCCCCAAATCCAAAACCACCCCCCCCATCATGATGTTCCCTTTCTCCAATTTCCCCTTTAATTTCCACCTATTCCACTCGCCTATTAAAACAGTTCCCTCCCTAACAATTTCCCTTGCCGCTGTCCGTCCGGACCAAGGTTCAGCGTCTCTTTTAATTAAGCAAAAATGTTTTTGGAGTCCTCTTTGAGCCCTGTTCTTAAAATCCCCATCCCGTTTTTGACGGAAAGCGGATGTGTGCCAACTCGGATATCACGGAACAATAGTTCAGTTTTTTTTTTTGATTCGTGTCGTCTGGAGGACTTCTCCTGACCATATTAAACCTCCCCCCGTTCCCACGAGCTTTTCGTTTCACTTTTTTGGCCTTTGATTTGGTTTCCACTCCTCTCGAATTCCCCCCCCAGACGCCACCCTTTTTGATTTTGAGCCCCCCTACCACCAATCCAACGACCCTTCCTTCAGTGGTCGGCTTTGCTTCTCCCTTGGCACTGATCCGTTGATTATGTCCATTTATCCCTTCTCCGGAAGCGGCCTCCGCAGTCTTCCCCTGCTGAAGGACTTCCTTCCCCCCCCATTCAGTTCTCATTTCTATTTTTTTCCTCGTAGTCAGTTTGGTTTTTGATCCTCTCTCCGCGCATTTCCTATTTCGAATGCACAGAGTTTCCGTCCCCCTGTTGGCGCTAAAATTCCGGTTTCTTCGACCTACGGATCTTCGGGTAGGGCTATGCTCCTGTCAGCGGCTACCTCAAGCCGAGGTGCCCCTTTCCCCCCCCCCCTCTTCAGTCTCCCTGCTCCGCTAGCTTTGCGTCAACTCCAGCTTTCCTCATGGCTGGAAAAAAGAGAAAAATCACGAAATGTCTCCCCCACTTTACCAATCCCCACCACAATTCACTTTTTGGTGAACCTCACGCAGGCGGTCTTTCAAGTTCAGTAAGTCCCTTTGTCTCCCCCAAACCGGGTTCCCCCCCACGCTGCTGTGGACTGATTCCCTTAATCCGACCTTATAGGCCTTCTTTCCCCCCCCTTCCTGTTCCAACTTCGAATCCTCCACGCCTTTCTCGAGCCTGTGTTCCCCTTACGGAAGCGTAGACCCTTTGAATCTTTCTCTACTCTGCTTTTTCACTTCCTTTTGATCGGCCGACTATCCAACGTCGTGTGAGAGCCAATACGCTCGCCCGCAATTCGTATGATTCCGTCTCCTCCGTTCACCACTTCGAGTGCTTAGCAGACCCCAGTGTCCGCCCCTCTTCGACTTCCCGTCGCCTGTTCCTCGAATTCCAAAGAGATCTTTGCTATCCCCTTTTTTTTCTCTTCCCGGGGTTTGCAGCTCCTTTCCCAAAAGGATAAATAAATGTTTTTTCTTCAGGGGCGTTGGACCCAAAACTGTTATCTAAGGGACGCAATAGAGAACCCCCGGTGCTTTATTCTTTTTCACCCCACCCAAAATCGTTCCCTTTCGCCCTTCACTTCGCTAGTCCTTCGGTATAGAGTTTACCTAAATACCATCGAGAACCCAATGTTTTCAACTCTCCTTTTACTGTTTGGAGGTCACTCCTTTTCCCCTCTTGTTTTCGTTCACCTGATTGCTTCTCTGCATTCTCTCCTTCTTTTTTTCTGAACCATGTAGTCTGTTGGTTACGCTTTTTTCCCTCATTCTATCATAAACGCAAAGACACAAAACCTACCAAGAAAGATGGTCCAGTTTTAAGCGTTGTCTTCTTTCAGTATATTATCTTGCTTAACCATTATTTGCAATACCCCTTACATGACGTTATCTTAATCCTTTCATCCCCTCTGCCTATGACGCCCAAGGTCCCCTTAACCTGATTTTTACTACTCCTCCACCTCCGAAAGTTTGCAATGTTTGTTCCCTACCTCACTGGTCCGCCTCAGCCGTACAAAATTTTTTCCCAGACCACGACGTACACCCCACCCGCAAAGTCAACCCACTTTCCAGCCCGACCACTCATACCTGCCCACGCACACCTCGTATTTCCCTTCCACCAATGGAATGCTTGATCGAGGTAACCCCCTTTGCGTTGAAGTGGGTCTTTTCGGGGGTTACTGACCTCTAATGTCTTCCGATAATTTATGGTGGCGATCCTTTTTTTTTTTTCCTATCACTTTTTCGAAACAGACCGTAGTCCCTTTTCCTCTTCGCCGACTTCCTCTCTTTCAGTATAATGGCATTACTTTCTACCTTTAAGAGCACCTTTTTTTTAACCCGAGTTTTCCCGAATTCTCAACCGCATCTCCTTACCCATTTCCCCCCCCTTACCGTACGGTTCTGTATCCCCCCTTCAAAGCCCCTGAAGCCCCCGACGAAGCCCCTCGATGCGTGTAAATTTTTGTTTGGATTCTCCCCCCCAGTTTTCTGAGACACTCACTCGACTCTTCTTCGCAGAGCAAAATGCCAAAGCTACCGACTAAACTGCGCTACCGCCCAATCAAGAAACCCTCTTCTCAATAGACCCCGCCCTGCTTGACACCTGCCTCTTTTTGAGGACGTTTCCCAATTTTGCCCAAGTCCCCCCCACTAACTTACACTGGGCAATTGTT
>Ga0179593_1292261_pt1 | contig 13152 bp, 17 predicted proteins | sample CZODoug2_1_08_16_FD_185931 | JGI IMG/M metagenome (GOLD analysis project Ga0179593, IMG submission 185931) | Vadose zone soil fungal communities from Angelo Coast Range Reserve, California, USA - CZODoug2_1_08_16fungal (PacBio error correction) | ecosystem: Environmental > Terrestrial > Soil >... | reverse complement strand
TTTTCGGCCACAAATGTGGATCACAGGATGGCTCCACTCCCTTGCTCACGTTTTTCCTCCTTCCCCCCACTTGAGGGAAAACGACGGTCTCCACTGATGTTTTTCTCCCGATTTTGTTCTCGACAGATCCTGTGTACCTGTTGTGTCCAACCCTTTTAAACCCCCGCCGGAATCGCCCCCTCTGAGAGAAATTGTTCGTCTACTATTCTTGCGTCGTTCCCCTTTCCCTAGTTTAGAGTTTTTTTGTCCCTTTCCCACACGCGACCCGGGTCCACGCCTCCCACTGCTGGAAAGTAAAGTTTTCCCCGTGTTCCCCCCCACCGTGTTCTCTATGTACCGAATGGTTTCAATCGCATTCCGATGTTTGTTGCGTTCAACGAAGATTGGCTCCTTCCCCTAGCCTTCCCCTTCCTTCCCTCCATGCGGTTCGCTTTTTGGGGTTAGTGTTCGCCAAGTGGGTGGCTGTCCCGTTGACTCGATCCTCACACTCTCTTTCCGGTACACTCTTTATAGAATGCTTCATCTCGATTTCCCGTGATTCCTTTTTTCTCTCGCCCCCGTCCAACGAAAGGCTCTTTTGCATCCACCCTCTTTTTCCATCTTCCACTTATTACCCCCCCTTTCAGAGATGTCATTCCTTCTTTTTTTTTAATCTTCGAGGACTCACTCCTCCAGCTCGCAGCTTTTCTTTTTCTGCCTTTTTCTAGATGAAGAAGGGTTTCTCCCCCCCCTCTTTTTTCTTTTTTTTCCCGATTTTCCTTCACCCATGGTCGTTCTGAAATCATCCGTCCCTTCCCCACCCCCCTTCCCTCCTCCGTCCTCCCCTTTTTCCGGCTCTTCCAGAACGAAACTGGTCTATTGCCGATTTAGCTGCGTCCCACCGCAATTTTCAAAAAGTTTCCTCCTTTTCCCCTTCCTTGTTATCGCAAAGAATGGCGCGCGGATTTTTCGTTCATAAAGTTCCGCCTCTCTTTCGGCTGTTAGTTATCATCCACTTTCCCTTCCGTTCGAAATGCCCGTGCCCCCCCCTCTCGAACGGATGTTATTCCGCTCCCTCCTCTTTTCACGATGAAAGTTCCCATCTTTTTTTGCTTCTTCGAATCCTAGCACCCTTGAGAACCTCCGCGCCGCCGGTTTTTTTCCAAGCCCTCTTTTCCTTAGGTCCCATATAGGCCATATCGACGTGGTTTTCTGCGGCCTTCTATGGACGATCATACGACGCCCCCTTTTAGAGGAAAGTGGGTTTGATTTTTCCCTTCTCTTACACCTCCCCTTTTTTAACAGTTGAAGCGCAAATAAAGTGCGTTCTCTGAGTGGATTACCAGAGTCCCACTGGATGTTCCTTTTCGTTAATACCTTGATATTCGTCGATTATGTCTGCTCACTTTGATCTTTTTTAAGACCGAAGACTGAGACTCTTCCTTCCTCTTTCTCTTCTGTTGATCCGGCAAGTTTTGTTTACACTGCGCACAAGCCCCCCTTCGCCCCGGTGATTGAAGGGTTGCTCATGTTTCAGTTTAGCATTTGGGCTATTGCCCTCGTTTTGTTTTCTTGGGCTTCCAGGTCCAAAGTATAGACCGTTGCTGAGATCGGGAGCGTAGAGGAAAGGACAGCAGTTTTTTTGGGCACCTTCTGCCCTTTGTCAACTTATCACTCCCCTCTCGGTGGGGTGCCTTTTTGGGTATTTTGGCTCGAGAGATTTTGTCTTCCCGTTTCCTAGTTGCCTTTTTTTTGGTTCCGCAGATCCCTCGACGAGCCCTTAAGGAGGAGAGGTGCTTGCGCTGTCTCGCTCTTGGAGGGCCCGAGCCTCCCCGCGAACATAACTGTATCTCTGGCTTTCCTGTGATTCCTCCCCAGTGGGTTTTTTTGGCATTTTTCGTAATAAGACGGTGTTTTCCGTTGTCTTCCAATGGCGACGGCGAAAAGTAGGCCCTTCCAATCTCGGAGAATTCCCTTTTTCTCTGTCTTCCTCGAAACTCATCCTTCTATGAGTATCGGTCTGGATTTTTTCCTTGATTTTTCTTTCCTCCAGGTCGGGCTTTCTTTGGTATTCGGAAATCACTTTCCCTGCCGCCTTTAGGGTTTCTCTTCTTTTCTTCGATTTCTCTTGTTTGTCGATGGCAGAGGACCTTATTGACTAGAACTGCCCAGTTGTTCATAACCCCGAACCGATACTGTCTTCTTTTTCCCCACTGGAGTTGTCCCCCTTTTCTGCCATTGAGCTACCTCGATCCTACCCCCCCATTCTCAGGCTCCCTTAAGAACGGAAGGACGTAAGATCCAGCAGCCCTGCGGATGCTTTTTTCCCCCCCCGCGGGACTGATATGTTCAGGCGATTCGGCGCGTCTCCCCATCAGATTGTGTGGCCTCGGCGGTTTTTCTAATGACGGACTGACCCTTGAGTCGCCTCTTATCTACGCATGGTTGCCTGTGCGCCTTTCCCTTTTGGTTTCTGCTTTTTCCTGCGCAGATTCTTTTTAGCTTTTGCTCTTTGACGGTCATAACAAGAGACGTTTCCCTTCTTTCTGGGTCGTTTTTTCCGTGCGGATTCAAGCTCCTTCTCGGGAATTCCTTAGCTCTTGGTTAGCCGAGATCTATTTCATCCCCCCCTTTCTTTGTTTTTTTTTTCGAGATCTCCTCTATCGGCCGATTTGTTCTCTTCCCTCCTCCTCACCGATCTCCCGTCGTTTCCTCCCTCTTTCCCTGCCCGTGCGCCGGTTAGCCAAAGATTAAAACAATCTTCCGAATGGCCGGCGATCCTACAACAATTTCCGTTTCTCTCGAACCTGCTTATAGGTTGGTTTTGGTGCTCCTTCCCGCATTTGCCCTCTCCTTCGTCCCTGATTCGACCACCAGACTAAGGACACCTCATCCGATCGCCTGCCTCCCCTCCGGCCAGCCCATGGCATCGAGTTTCCAGCCTTCCGTTGTGTGTGTTTTCGCGATCAGAATTGCTCTTGAAACTCCCCCTTTTTCAAGATAAAGTGGAAGAATTTCCATCCCGGTTCCCCCCCCCCCCCCCGTCAGAGGAGCTTTTTCTTCCTTGACGAATCTGCAGACGCACTCCTTCCCGACCCCCATAATAGCACATACTCCTCGGAGAAAGTCGCCCCCTCCCTGCTTTTTTCTCAACCCGTCCCTCTTTCCCCTCTCAAAGCCGAGAAGACCCCGTCCAAAACTCCCCGGCTCCGACAGATATGATGCTATCTGTCTTCTTCCGGCATGGGCAGTACGCCCATTTTTGACCCTTTCTCCGATGATTTATGCTCCATTCGTTTGACGCCTTCTTCATTCCCCGACCCTTGCCCCCCCCAGGTGCCTGGAAAATAACCCAAAACCAGTCTTCGTTTCCCGGACATCCCCCTCTCGACAATGTTCGTTTAAGCGTAGCTACTCAGTTCTTTAAGGATCCCCCCCCCCGAAACCGATGTCCTTCCTTGAGGGCGCCTCCTGACTACACCTAACCAACAAATGTTCCTTCGCTCAACCTTCTCACCTCGCTTGTTCCCATATGGCCACGACTCAAACACCTTCCACCCATAAGAGTGCATAAGTGTGTCCCTTGTCCGCGGTTTTCAAGGCCCCCCCACCACTGCCTTCCCATGTCCTGAAAAGATAATCTGCATGAGAGACCTGTCCTCCTGCCACGCGGCCCTCTGTAATATAACCAATAGGCAGACATTTGGTCCCCCATTATCCCCCTTCTCCCCCCCCTCCCCTTTGACTTGCTCATCTTTGGAATTTCGTGAAAGTGAAAACAATTCCTGTTAAGGCTAACCGTCCTCCGACTAGTTCCTCCGAAGCTGTCCTTCTGGAGGAATCCACCGGTTCCGCTCGAAAGTGGAAGAGTGTTTTCATCTCCCCCCTGCACCTCGCTTTTTCCCCTCTTTTCTCCCCTGCTTCCGCTGAGCGCGGATTTTCCAAAAAAGGACTTCCCCCCCTCTTGACCCCCCTCCTTTTCACTTTCCTGTTATCTGTGACACTGTCGCCCTTCACGGGCATCCTCACGTCCGTATATGTGCAACAACAACTTTGAGTCCCCCTTTACCTCGTGTTGTTTTCCGAACCCGTCGGGACCATCGTTTATGACAGAAGTGTCCTGCCCGCAGAATGTTTTGCGCGCTGACGTCTGGAATCCCCTCAAGTAGCGCCAAGAGTCTTGCGCATTTCCCCCTATTTTCGATGTGTTCACGGTCTGTCGCCGTTCTGCGACCCGTGTATCTCTTGCGCGGAGCCCCCCCCTTCTTGAAATCGGACCCTACCTGTCCCTGCCTTGGGGTATACCGGTACCCCGTTTCTCTCCTTTTTCGGCAATTCTTTGAGCAAGGGCGTTTTTTTGACGTCCAGCGTCCTCTCCATTCTTTTGTTCCAACCCTGACCAACAAGCTCGCTGTTGGTTTTTTCCGGTGCTGGAGGTCTCATACCAAGCCCCTTTTTTTCAGTACCTCCGTTCGTCCAAGACTGAGGTAACTCTTCCCCAATGCATCACTTTTCTCTCCCGCTTCCGGGATTCAGTTTTTTTTGCTCGTCAAGAGATGAGTTGATCCCCCCGCTGATGCAGTTTCTGGAAAGGGGACACACTTCCTTCTTGATCGGGCCCAACGTATAGTTTGAGAGTTGGCCATTGCCTCTTGACCAATTCCGCTCATGCCCACCCCGGGGCGGCGTCCTAATTGTCTTGAAGAGTTTTGAGAACCGTAGTGTGGTTGGCCTCTTCGAGGAAGAGCTGGGTTCATATCCCACCCAATTCCTCCCTCCCCTCAAAATCCCCCGCCTACCACCGGCCTGTTCTTTAATTCTGGTTTCCGGGATGCCCCGCCCATTTCCCCGATACGTAAACGAACCCCAAACGTGTGCGTCGTTCCTGTTATTACCAAGACACGTGTCACCCAGGTTGCGGCCCGCCCCGTCCGGTCCTTTCTTCTTCCCCTGCTTTTTCTCTTTTTGGAAATACACAACATCTAGTTTCCGAAGGACGCCGCACCTTTCCCTCCTCTCCCCATGTTCTTTTTTTCTTTCCGGCGTGTTTTGTTTTCCCACCTTCTCCCGGGAACGGTCAGCGAACCCGCCCTCAGCCACCCAATGCCGTTTTTTCGCCGCCCTGTTTCTTATTTTACCATGCGTAGTCAAGGTGCTCGTAAGACCGCAGGTTTCGCCCGCTTGTGTATCCAACTTTAGCGTAGTGGACGAAAAGCGTTGTTTTGTCGGGGACGCTGGGCACACCCCTTGTGCCCCCGATGTGTGGTTGTCCAGGCTCAGGAAGGGCGCCGCCCCGAGAACCGTAGTTTCGACCCCCCCGCCGTCGTAGTACATGGATGCCCCCCCCCCCCCCCCCCCCCGCCCGCTTCCCATTGTTGTTCTTCTACTTCATTCCCGCCCCGCCCTTTTTTAAAACTCAAATCAAAAACCCTTGAACTCCCCCTCCTCTCCTTCCCTTTGTTGCGTATATATGCGGTCTTCTGAAACGTATGTAGGTGTTTTAATTCCCCCCAGCCTGCCCCCCTTACAAGCCGAACATGATGGGACAGGTTTTTCCCTCTATCCCCTTTCACATTTTCGCTTGTTTACCCCGCCGACTCTTTCATCAGCTTGTTTTTGCGTTTTCAAAGGACTCGAGTGATTAATCAATCGTTAACCTCCTCGCCCACCTTCCTTTTGCTTTCCCCTTGCTTTTGTAGTGCGCTGCTGTGGCTGCTTTTCTGATGCCACTCGCCGTCCCCCCCCCTTTCCTCCGTTGTTTCCCTCGCCCCCCTTCACGCTCCGATTTGCGTTCGTTGCAGTATCGAAAAGAACCCTCTGCACTGCTTCCGTTTGTATCAGGCTCAGTGCCAGGAGCCCCTTACATGAATGCATCTTTAGAACCACTCTCTGAATCCCGTACCCCTGAATTTCCGCCTTTTGGTTCCGCCCTCCGCCTTTACTTCGAAGTTCGACTAGAAGGTCCCAACTTTGATTGGTTGATGAGCTGTCATTTCACCCCCCACCCCGGTTTTTCTTTTCAATCCTCGAAGCAAAGAAAAAAGGCCTCCAGATAGATTAGGTTCCAGTTAGAGTAGGTGACCTAAATGTCCATCTTGCCGAGGGAGTAGGGCACGCCCCCCCTCGAACGTTGCAGAAGGATCCTGTCCTCTTTCACTCCCTAATGCGCCGTCGCAGGTTCTCTCACTCCCTCCCCTCGTTCGGTCTTAAGCCCCGCTAATCACTTTTTTGCATACTTGCTCCATCCTTGTGTCCACCAATCGAGACCAGCGTTTCTCTTTCCCTCCCATCTTTCACTTTCCAGTCTTCCATTACTATAGGCCGCTTCCTATAGCATCTCTCTCCCGGCTTGTTTTCGCCGTTGGGTTTTCCCCACCCCCCCCCTATGTATTTATCCAATGTATGGGAATTGCCACTCTTTCGACCGTGCTTTTGCTTCTTCACTTTGACCGGATTTGGCCATCGAACGCCTTCTTCTGCCCCCCCTTCGAGTCCCTTGGATCGTTACAACCTGCCTTTTTCCCACCAGCCTTCGCAGGCCCCATAAGTTTTGGGGTTGTAAAGGCCTCCAAGAGTTTCCCCACTCTGAGGTGTTGCGCGAACAGGTCCCACTCCCCCGCTTCATTCGCCGTCTCTCGCGGGCTCCCTTTTTTGTTCTTCAGGGAGGACCGAGCACGTCTCACTCGCGGCTATTTAATCCCGCTGTTTCCGCTGCCTTTTGTTTTCACAGTCTTCGGTCCCAACCATCTCCTTCCCCGCTTTCTCTTCCTGTAAGGATTTTTCCCCTTGTGTGGTCAATCTTCTCATTTTTTTCGATTCCCTTCGTGGCTTGGATTTGAGAAGTCTAGCCAGTGCTGATGGAGCGGTCCTTTTCGTAACTTCCCCCCCTGTTTGCTTGGGCAGAGGCAGGTCACCTGATGCCCTCCCTGCCAGAGGATGGTTTTTATTCCGTTTCAATCGACCCCCCGAGGGGATGGAAGTTAGAGAGCACGTTTTTTTTTTCGTGGAGCTCTTCGCGGCGACGTCTTTCCCTTCTTCCATCCTTTTTTGGCGTTTTCGGTTCCCTCTTGCGGGGCGAGCGAGCTACAATTTCAAACGTGACCCATTGTGATGGGATCTTTCAGTTGTGGCATCTACTGGGTTTTTGTCCTTTGTCCGAATACCCCCCTCGGGTTTTGCCGTTTTCTGAATGGATCCCCGGCCCCAAAATGAATTTTTGGCACATCGCGGATACGTTTCTTCAACCTCCTATTGTACCCTGACTCTTTTTCAGGGCATATCGTTCTGAGTACCTTGACTGATTTTTTTACCTCAGTAGGCTCAGTTTCTTTTTGCTCGCCTACAAAGTTTTTGTTTCGATTTTCTTGGACTTGCGCGTCTCTTTATCCTTTTTTGCTTTTTTGATGTTGTGGAAACGGCCTGCTTCTTTTTCGCTTACTTTTCCTTTTTCTTTCTCACTCCCTGAAGTTTGCTTGATTTCCCCCTGGAGTTTCCCTGTGAAAAATTGATGCGGGAGATTAGCTTTTCCGCAGAAACCCGCTTCTCCGCGCCTTCCTCCAATAACGGAAGTCTGCCCCAGCAGCTTAGGTTGCCTTTTCTGTTCCGCTTTCTCCCCCTATATGCGCCGGTTTCGGAAGCGTCGACTGAATACTTTTCCCCTCGGCTTGTGATCATGACGACGGGCTTTTCTCCTTTTCTTTCGCCCGCAGGATCTGTTAACTCTGATGTTTAGCGACTAATTGTGGTTTTATCGCCTTCTCCCCTCTCCGAGCGTTTAGAAGGTGACCGTCAGAGTCTGACGGGCCACTCTCCGTCTTTCCCGTCGAATTCTTCTCGGCTCGGATTCTTTCGCGGAGTACGGCGAGATCTCTTCTCATACCGTTTTTGAGCTGTTTTAATAGTTTTATGGACTTTCCTTCGCGCTTCTCTTTATTCCTCCCCTTCCTCCCCTGCTCCTTTTTCGTCCCAGCTCTATCTCCGCGCAAGCAAAACTTTCATCTTCCCACTGAAAGCGGCCGCTCCTCCACCAATTTCGTCTATGACATGAGGAAACTCCATGGCCCTTCGCGCCCCCCCGTCCCCTCCCTTCTCCCGACGCCGCCGTCCTTTTCACACGACAAGCCCTGTTCAACACCCTCCGTATCCTGACGAACGCGCTTCCCACCTATTTGTCCCTTTTCCACCTGACTTGGGTGTGTTTCTCGTGCGCTAGTCCCGGTTTCGCGGCAACTAGCGTCCCGCTTCCGTGGTCCCCCCTGTGAACTCCAGTTTCGCCGACGTAGCGTCTTTACCCCCTTCTCCAATAGTACCTCCCCCTCACTAGACGTCGTTTTACTTACAACCGCCGCAAACCAACATAAATCTCCGCGCCCTTCGCCCCTTCCCTTTGCGACCCCGTAGTTCTCGTCGCCCCAAAGGAGGGGGGGGGGGTTGGGGGGTTTGGTTTTTTGGGGGGGGGCAACGTCCATTCTTTAGACCCCCTTCCTTGCCATGCCCTTCCATCCGATATTTGCTCTCCTTTGAGGAGTTGGCAGAAGTACGATGGAAGGGAATTTATCCCCGTTTGCTTGATTGACGCCAATTCTTTTCGCTTTTCCCTCCTTCTACCCTTCCACCCCGTCGTTCTTTAAACCTGCAACCAAACAAACCTCTTAGGCCTTACTCCCCTCCAATGGTCGGGTCTTGGTAGCTCTTTTCTCCCTCATTTCGTCCGGCTCCCCGCCACACTGTCTTCTGGATCGTCTTGATCTCTTTTTACCAATGGCATAGCTCACTTTCTACACTCGTTTTCTATTGGCCCACGGGCTAAACCACCGTTGCCCCCCCTCCCTTGGCCTTTCTCCTTTCCTGCCGTTTGTCCCAGCAACCACATTTACCTTACTTGCCTAATCCCCCAATGTTTCTTTCAGTCTCCCCCCCTCTCCCCCTATTCCTCTACCCCCCCAACCTTTTTTTGTGTCCCCCCCCAACTCCAATGCCAAAGCAATACGGCAAAGGGTCTTTGCGAATGACTTGCCACCCTACTTTAACCCCCCTCCCCCCATTTGGCCCTTCTCCCTTTCTCTTTCTTCCTCTTGCATCGAGCGTCGCCCGCCGTTCCTCGTTGCAGTTACCCAAGGAGCAAGCTAGTCCTTTCTCTAATTCCTTTCTTTTCCCCTCCCTTACTCTCACTCCGAGTGATACCTCTTGTCATCTGTCGTACCTCACATTGATGCTGGAGATCCTAAAAACTTTCTTTTTCCTCCATCCTTTGAACAATTTGCAGCGACTAGATGGAAGCAATTTCCTGGTTATGGAAGAAGCCCAATACCCTCCCTGATATTTTCCGTCCCTGCCTACACCATGTATGTGCTCTCAATAATTTTTGCTAACTACGGCGGTTTTCACACCCCGGCGTATTCCCCGCCTTGATAATCTTAGAATCGGACGCCTTTATTTCAATGGCAGCCTGAAATTTATCTTCCTGTCCCTTTACTCCCACTACCGATTCCTCTTGGCGGGAATGGAGCCCTTTATGCATCGGTATTCTCGCTTTGGTTGACGGATCCTCGCTTTCTCAAGTGCTCCCGAAATCAGCCCCCTTCCCCCTTTGCGCTCCCAGGGCCAGGTAGACCTGGATTCCCCCATTTTCCCCTCGACCCTTTCGTGGTTAAAGCCCCGCTCCTCGGCATATTCATTTATTCTGCTTCCTCGTCTTTTTTTTCTACCGATCTCTCGGTCGTTTGGTGGACGCTTAGAGGATAGAACCCGCCATTTTTCAGTGAAATAGTGCTTCCCACAAGAACTGGGGGCCAGGCCCTCTCGCAAAACTGCAACCGAAAGAGTGAGGAAACGGAGGGAAAGGTCGGCCTGGATGCCAAACTCATGAGCCTGAGACCGCAAAGTTATTTCCATTCTCTTCCAATTGTTTCAGTCCCATCATGAGTCGCGCTTGCGAAAAAAGGATAGATGAGGAGTTGTACTCATAGCGGTCACCCATGCGTCCCGCAACCATCGGGAGGAAGAGAAATCTCCCCAACTTTATTTTTTTGGCTTCAGGAGATTTTTTCCCCTTCTTGCTAACCCCCCTCGTTTGAACCCTACCCCACGCTCCATCCCCCTTCCTGTTATGTTAAGCGATGCTTCTATGGATGAAGACACCTCTCGACTCTTTCCCAAGAACCCCCCCTCTTGATTTATCCTCTTTTCTTCCCCCTCTCCTGTGCAAATTCGGCTTAGACCGGCTTTTCCAGCGTCGTTGTTATTCCCGCTTGTTCTGGTTGGGAATAAACAATTCGGGCCTCCTTTACGTAACAATTCCGCGGTACCCCATTTCTCGCTTTACCGATTAGGAGTGATGTGCTTTTACCCAAGTTCCGGTCCTTTTGACCCTGGTCCTCTTCGCACACGCCCTTTTTTTGAAGACCCCCGTCCATTCGCTCGCTTTTTGTCCTCGGATCTTACCTTCGTCGCACGGACTCTCGAAGTCTTAACCACAAAGTGTTAAGTTAGGGTTTCTCCCCTCTCTCTTCTTAATCCTACATTGTGTGTTGTCGATCTGTTGACCTTCCCCCCTGGCTAACACATTTGCTAACGTCTTATATCTGAGCACTTTGTAATGAAACTAGATCGAAGGTACAACCCCACTGACGGAGATTTTCTTTTTTTCGTGGGTCTTCTGGGATTGTCTGCGGGTCTAAAGATTAATTCTACCTGAAAATCCCCAAACCCTCCCTTCATGGCCATCGGTCTACTTGCTTATTATATTGTAGTCCGGCCACCCCGTTTCTTTTGTTGGTAAATTTAAACCCGAGCCCCCCCCCCTTGTCCTCTCCCAACTCCGCGACGGAACTTTACGGCTTTTGAAAGTGTCGCTGGATACCCGCATCCGTGTTGTGCAATTTTTCCACCTTCTCACTATGTCAGCTACTTCCCTGCAAATTAATCCAATGAAGTGATTGAGGTGGATCGTTTCGAGTGATGTTGTTTTTTTTTCATCGACTCTAAAACCCCTTCAAGGCCGCCAACCCACTACTTATCGTCTATTCATACATCCCTGCTCCCTTTTTTGCCTTTTAGCGGATTGTCCCCCTCCCTCAACGTCCAACTCGTGCTCTCGTTTATACAAAGATCCTTCCGATTTCTTCCCAACAGTTGGCGGAACGAGCTTCCTCTCTCTTTTCCTCATATCATTCATTCTCCTCTCTGACGCGACAAAAGGACTACGCCGGGACGAGACTTTCTTTTCGACTTTTTTCGAGAATACCTCAGGTAAACCACTTGTGGTGCATAGCCGAGGGTATACCCCCGCTTGTTCTTTTGTCAATCCTGACGCCCTTTGAAAATCCAGCAAGCTTTTCCGATGAGCTTTTCAATGAACAAGTCACTTTACCTTCCCGTCTTCCTCTTTCTCGCACAATAAATTCTTTGACAGTGTTAGAGACGCTTTTCTTCCCCGAAAAGCTTTAAGGAAGGCGTAAATAACTTCACGTCTAGGATACTTACTGAGCTCTACTCTTAACTTTCATGCATACGGACATTTCCTTGAACCCCCAAATCGTTACTTTATTTCGTCCGCGACAAAGCATGAAGCTCTATGCCTCTATGGTCCTTAGAGCCTGCTTCCTCCCCTATCTCTTTCGCAACTTCCTGGACCGTAACCGTATCCTTTGGTTTATACCCCCCAGAAATATGTTCCCCTTCTCTCCCTAATTTTCTCGGTCCACCATATTTATCGAGGTGATGAGGGCTACCCCTGTCCCTTCATTTCTCCGCCCGTGGGAGTCGTGGTAAGCGGGTTTCCCCGCTTTTTTCCTCCGCATTATAACCAATTTTTGTATGTGGAGAGGAAGGGGAGGAACAAATATGTATAAAATAGAGAGTTGCAGTTTGCTCCGGTACCCTATGCTCGAGAGCCTTCGAGCGTTATCCCCCTCTTTTGATCTCTTCCTCTTCTTAATGGATGCGTCCCTGAGGATCTTTTACTTGTCCTTATGGTCAGGGTTGCGTACCGCTTTCTCTTTCCCCTCCCAACCATGCGCATTTAACCTTTTGAAGTATTGCTTCGCCTTGGAAACTTCTGCGATTTCTTTTCTTTTTTCGGTTGGGGTCCCTCGGAAATCGCTTTTGGAGTTTTTCTTCCCCCTTTCCCTGTTCGCCATGAGAGAGAGGGAGCGGTAAGAGGGTGGTAAAGGGGCCTGTAGCCGTTTGTTCCCCCACCCGAGGCCCGTTGACTTCCAGGGCGTCGGGGGTGGACGTGGGATTTGTGGGATTCCCTTGTGTCCACTCACCCTCTGGTTCGCATTGCTAGGACCAGTTTTTCGTTTTTTCTCGCCGAGAGCTTCCTGCCTCTCTTTTTTTTGGCGTTGGCTTCCCCTGCCATCCTACTTGATTGCGAGCGCCGCTAAAACCAATGACCTGACCACTTGCGTCTCTTTCGGGGGTCGTCGGCGACTCCTTGTTTGTGTTGCATGTTTCCTCAGCTTTTGGAGCTGTTTTTCGAAGTGGCGTTTTCTTAAACCTTTATTCCTCCAGCTCCCCTATCCTGTCCTCTCTTCTCCTTTCCCTGCCCCACTCTTCCGGAGGGACCAAAGCATACTTTTTTTTGGCCTTGCATGATTTTCTCGTAGTTCCGTTTTTTCTTTGTTTTCCGGAGACCCTCTCACGACGGGTTCGCGACATGACTGCTCTCGGCGCTTAGATGTTGTTTCCTTTTTTGCGGATTTGTCCGTCTTCTTTTTTCGGCTTAGCGATTCGTACGGGCCCTGTTAGTAGGAAAGTCCGCTACTGCTCGGCTTTCCCGACCCCTGTTCGTTCCGTGTTAACCCACCTTGCTCCGACACCGATTCCGCGCCAACATCTTTTCTTTCTTTGTAACGAATTTGAACTAAAGCCTTTGCCTTTCTTCGTCTTGTCCCCCCTCTTGCGATTATGCTGACGGCTTGAGGAGCGCGACTACTCCGTTTGGCCTTTGCGCTGGTTCTATACCCCGTCGCGCTTGGGCCTCGTCTCCTTTCCCTTCTTTCCTTCTCAGGTGCCGGGGGATACAAATTTTTGTACCTCTGGCCTTTCAGTTTCATTTAGTATTTAGCTGGGCCCTTGAGTCGGCTCAGTCCAAGTCTCTTGACTTCTCACCTTCGCTTCTGGGCTTCTTTGCTTTGGAATAAAGGATATTACGAGGACTGCTTGTCATCG
>Ga0179593_1671024_pt1 | contig 13153 bp, 22 predicted proteins | sample CZODoug2_1_08_16_FD_185931 | JGI IMG/M metagenome (GOLD analysis project Ga0179593, IMG submission 185931) | Vadose zone soil fungal communities from Angelo Coast Range Reserve, California, USA - CZODoug2_1_08_16fungal (PacBio error correction) | ecosystem: Environmental > Terrestrial > Soil >... | reverse complement strand
TCATTATTTCGGCGGATAGCGGACGTACGGGCCCCTTCCTGTGTTTGCTTCGTTGCACTCAATGTTTTCTTTATGTCTTGCGCCCCCTTTTGTTCGTTTCCCCCCCTTTTCAACAGCTGCTTCCGGCGTCCCCCCTTTTGCGTTTGGGAATCCTCCATTTGTTGCGTCCCCCTCTCCTATGGTTGCCACCCTTGGTTCTTGGTTTACCGGGATGTTTTGCTGGGATGTTATTCTCCCTTTTTCTATGTGCCCGAACCCCCCCTTCGCTTGCCCCGCGTCCACCGCAGCTTTGCCCCTTCGGGGCTTCCTACTTTTTTTTTCCTTCCCCTCAATGATCCTTCCGATGTTAGTCGCCGGGCCGCTCGCCGTCCGGCCGGTACTTTAGTTTTATGTGATTACAACCCTGCATGTTCCCCCCACTTTCCAACCACCACCCTGATTTTGCCAAGCTTACCTGTGACCCCTTCCCCCCTTTTGCCTTTTCCGGATGCACGGAGAACCCTGTGTTGTGGTTTCCACTTTTTTTCCCCATTTGCGGCTTTTGTCCTCTGCTTAAATCTTGTCCTGGCCCAAAATGGCCTTTTTTTCATTTTAATGTTTTTTCCACCACACAAGAAACCGCCTTCTTTCTTCACCTCCCCCTCGGTCTGAGGCTTTTCCCAGCCAACCCCTTGAAACCACATTTTGTAGACCCAATCCATGCCTTGAATTTTTTTTTCATGCCCACCTCTGAGGAGTTTTGGCCAGACCCGCGGAACCCGCTCAGGATTGTGCTTTCACTTCGTGAAGTGCTCATTTCTCCACAGTTCCCTCCCCGCCTTCCCCATGTCCTTCCCTGGGCACACTTACGACTTCCGGGCCCCCCCCCCCCCCCCCCCCCCCCCCCAGTCCCCCATTTGGCACCTAGAGCATAAAAACCCCCTCTCTTCATTGGTTTTACCCCTGTGTGTTAGACAGTTCGTTTCTTGGCCCACCGTTGAAGCCTTCTGCTTCACACCAGCTATGTTTATTACCTCCTTCTTTCTTTCGCTTTGCAGTAGCCGTTGCCCTGTTTATAGCAATTTTCACAGTTTCTTGAAAGTCTCCACCCGTGTTTTTCAATTCCCTCCCCAGGCTCCCATGAGGTAGGCGCTCTGTTCCTGTTTTTTTCCCGTCCAACAACGTGTTCCCATCCCCCCAGTTTTGAAGGTCTGTCCCACACCCCCCGCCTTTTTTTCCCTTTGTGTATTTGTGATGTGAAGCTTTTTCTTTTTGCTTTTCACTTTCCAGCCCTATGGTCCCCGTGTCCGCGCTTCTTCGAAACCATGCGTTTTTTTTTCTCGCCACACTATTTTTTTTCTGACCCCCGGCACCCCCCCCCTGCACCCTCTCCATGATTTGTGTCTTTTCCCGGGTCTTCGGAACCTCAGATAACAGGCCTTTTTCCTTCCGTCGCTGCTCCCCTCCCCTCCCCTTTTTTACGTCGCGTGATCCTCCTTTTGAATTATCATTCGCTGACAGTTTTTTCGTCCCTGATTTCCTCCCCTTTTTTGAGAACGAGTTTTTTGCTTGCCCTTGACGGCAGTATCGGTTTTCCCGTGATGTCTCACACTGTTTTTTTCCCCCCCTCGGCACGTTCCTTTTCCCCCCCAGCTCTTTTTGTCCTCCCCAACAAATTTTCTGGTCTCGGCACGTTACCGAGGTGGGAAACCATTGCTCGAACGTTATTTTCAAGGAATTTTTTTGCTGTTGATCAATTCCAAACTTAGTCGTTTCACTTTTCTTGCACCCTTTCGGTGCACCAACGCTATTATTTTTTCTCCGTGCTTTCGGTCCGGCCAGCCCCCCGAGTTTTTGGACCCCCCCATTGACCCTTTTTACCTTTGTGGGGACTTGGAAGAATTTTGTTTTCCTTCTGCGTCTACCTTTTTTGTACGCTTCTGCGATTTACAAGGGCGATCCTTTGTGTACTGCTGCCTATTCCATGCCACCCGGCACCCTCCCCCTTTCGTCAGGTTGTCTTTTTTCATTTCTCTCTCAAGAAAGCCCCCATTAATCTCTGTCCAATACCGTCTCGTCCCTCGTGCAACCATTCTCCAAACATTCTCTCATCGGAGGGAAAAATACCCCACAAACAAGCTTCACGCCTTACAAGTTTACCACCTTTTTTTTCCTTCCAGTTGGGTCTGGTCCTCGTTTAGCTTTCGCCCCTTATCTATTGTACCTTCTCATCGTCAGGGCGCCAACGGAGTTTCTTTTGCGCACTTTTTTTTTTTCCCTGTTTTCTTACACAGTACCCTTCCGTCCCTGGGAAGTGGAAACCCCGGGCGTGTTTTGACCTCGAGGGGCGGGTGCTTATATTTTTTTACGTCTCGTCAAACTTTTTGGTTCTCTTCCCCTTTTCAAAACCTGGTGCCTTTTTTTATCGGACCCACCCCGCCCGTGTCCCCCCCTCACGACTACGCGCTTTCACTTGTTCTTATTTTGCATAGTCGGTCCAATAACTTTCTGGCTGTTTTGTATTGGTATTTACCCCCACGGGTTCGGGCCCCCATTTTTTTCCTGGATTTTTTCTGCTCTTCCCTGACATGATGGTATTTGTCCAAGCGCTTCTTCCATGTTTCCCTTCTCCCTTTCCCCCCCCCACGGTTTTCTTCGGATAGGACCTCAAACAATTTTTGGTCAGGGAGCACGCCCACCTTCTTCTGGGTGTTTCCGGAAACCAGGCCCCCCCCTGTTGCCTCCAGGGACACCTTGCTGTTTGTATGACCCCCCCACCCCCCCCCCTATCCAATCGTTCTCGGCTCTCTCCCTGCGTTACCAGACTTGGTTCAGCACCCTTCTTGTTTCTTTGTGGCTGGATCCCCACTTCCCCCAACGCATTTAGGCACCCGGTTTAATTCTTTTTCACTCTGTGTTCTGGCCCCCCCCTTTACCGTATCACCTCAGAAGCGCCGTTTTTTCCCAATCACCCCTACTGTGTTTTGCGTTATTGGCGCCTTCTGTTCATTTCTTAATTCTTCTTCCACGGTCCCTGCCCGCCCCTTTTTTTCCTGGGACGGCTTCCACTTTCTACATCTTCCTAAGGCTAGGAGGTTAACCCCGTCCCCCTCTGTGAAAACTCATGCCCCTCTGGTTTACATCTTGTGGAGCGGGACGTTGTTTCCAAACTTTGGTTCGTCACCACCTCTTGGCTTCAGGTTTCTCCACCGGAGACGACTGCATTTTTTCCCCGACCGTTTGTTGCGCCCCCCCCTTTGCTCTCGTTCTCCATCATTTTTTTTGGTTTTTTCTTTGAGATTCTGGTTACTGCCCCCCGTCGTACCTACCTCTGGCCGGCGGCCTTGTTAGCACCACATTTCCGGTCAAGTCCCAATCCCACGTTTTTTTTTTTTGGCATGCTTTTATCCCCAGGGCCTTTACAAATTTGTTCTCATAAAATTCATTTGAAAGATTGTTTTCACGTTTTTTTTCCTATTTGTGGGTTTGTTCCCAAGGAAGTTCGTCCTTGGCCACCATGTTCGTTTGACTTTGCGTGCCATTTTACCGTTTTGTGGTTCTCGCCGCCCAAGGCTGAGTTTCCCCAGCCTTTTCACCTTCCCCCCAACTGCCTTTTGCATTGATTGTAAAATTTTCTTCTGAGTTCCTTTGGTTTTTCCCGAAACCCCTTTTTCCCCGAGGTCCACCCTCTGAGTTTGCCCCCTTGTTTTTCGTGATAGCCCCAGATTTTTTCCAACGTTTATTAAAAAAAACCTGCGGCCCGTCTCTTTCCCACGTGATAGCAGGTCGTTGTTTTTCAAACTCCTGCTGTTGGTGGTTTCACCTCTTTTTGCAGTGCCATGAAGTTTTTCCCCCCCCACCGTTGCTTGCTCCTAACCATTGTTTGGCCCCGTCCCTCCCCAGGTTTGTTCCCAGAGACGGGAATTTTCGTTCCCCCTACCATTCCTTAATCTTCAGAGACCCCTTTGGTCCGTTTGCCTTGGATGGGTTTCCGTTGGGTCACAACGAACTTTTCAAGCCTCCTCGGGACGGGGGGGCTGCGTCATTCCAGTAGTTTCTGCCCTTGGTCAAGTCTTTCCTTCCCGCACAAACCTTCGGTTTTTTTTTTTCACTTTTTTCCCACTGGTGGACTTGCGCGTAGCCTTCAAGCCCTGCCCTGCCTTTCCACGTTTTTTACACTCGGTTTCCACCCCGCTTTCAGGGTGGGTCCCCCCTTGTTGTGTCTTGCCATGAGGATTCCGTATTTAATTCCTTTACCGGCCCCTTATCATTGAGGCGTTGTACACCCCGACTTTTTCTTCCCGTAGGGGGCGCTTTACCCCCTTCTTCTGCCTTCCCCTATTTCCGTTGGCCAAAAGGTTTTTTCCCAACCGGACCTCTCCCCTAGGGCCTTTCGTTACCATCCCTGCTCCCATTGTCTTGGCTCATCTTTCCAATTTTGAGCCACCGTCCGGGGATTTGGTCATTTTTTTCCCAGTTTGGGTCAACGCGGGTTTTTTTTTTTTTTTTATATGCGGCGTTGCCGCCCCCTTTTGAGATCGTCCAAACCTCGCGACAACGTCACCCCCTTTCCCGTCCCGGACCTGGTCAAAGGTGGTTCCCACTTTTACCAATCGCTTTTTCCTCGCGTCCCGGAGGTCCCCTTTGTCAAGGCAGAAGCTTTTTTTCCCTGGCTTGAGTTTTACTCCTCCCTTTTCCTAACCCACCCCACACTGACCCTTTCCCTTTTACGTCCATGCAACGAATTTTGTTGTTCCGCCTTTTTAGGAGCGTTTTTTCGACTTTTTTTTTAGGGCTCGAATTGGCTATTTTTTCACCAGGTTGGGAGATCGCTTTCCCAAGCTCAAGCACCAATGACCTTTTCTTGGACCGGGCCTTCCTAATCCGAGCTCACTGTCATTTTTTCCCTTTTCTTGAATCGAGTTCGCTTGGACCAAAGTTGGGCGTTTGGCTTCGGCGCGGGCTTGTCCCTGTATTTGATTTTGGTTTATCCTTTTCCCCCGCTCCCCTCCCTCATTTGTGATGGTTTTCGGTGTTTGTGGATTATTGCCCGTAAAACCCTTTGATTGGTCCCCCCACGTTCAAAACACGTGCGTTTTTCTTAGATTTGCCCCCTTGGGGGAACATACTGGTCGTTCTGGTTCCTTCAGTCAAGGGTTTTGTCCCCCATCACCTGAATCACGACACTGCCAAAACCCCAGGGTCAGGCAACCCCTGGGTTTCTACCCCCTAATGGCACCCACCCTTGGTCTTTCACGCGGGGGGAAACACAGATACCTTTTCCCCCCCTTCAGCTACTTGAAAGTGCTGGTTGGCTTTTTTTTTTTTCTATTTCCCCCTTTTCTTTCCCTCTTTGTTGCCAGACCTTCCTTTCCAGATGGTATAACCCCTTTTTTTTTTTTTTATCAGTTTTTCAAACTTTCTAAACGTTTCGTCAACTTTCTTAACCCACTGCCCTGATCTCTTTGGGTTTTGTCTTTGCTCCAGCAATGAAGTTGTGTTATTGTTCTTGTTCTTGCTCTCTTTTCGGCTGTTGAACTGCTTGATGCTTGTTTTTTTTTCGGGCTTTGTCTTCTTTTTTACCCCCGGTTCCCCTTTCGGCATATGGCCTCCGGACTGTTGTTGCTTCAACTCCTGTCGGTTTTTTTATTTTTCCCCAATGCAAATTGTGGAGTTCTGCCATGTTTTTCTTCTAAGGTTGGCCCCCTCCAAGGAACGTCATTGTGTTGAAGTCCAACTTCCTGTGCCCGGTCCTTTGTTTCTGGTCCCCCTTTTTCAGGTAGGCGGCTTAGGTCTACCCGTGCAGGAATTGCCTGCTTCCCCCCCCGCGCAGTGTGACGATCCGTCCCCCCCCTGACTGGGGCGGACGGTCTTTTGAACGGGAGTTGCCAAAATTTTTTTCTGGTCCCTCCTTTTTTCCATTCGCGTTGTTGCCCCCCTCCGTTTTTTTGTTTTTTGAGTTGGTGAACCCCCCGGTCTTTATGACGGAAGGGCCCCATGGCCCCGGTTTAGGGACTTTTTCGGAGAGCTTTCCCCGTTTTGATTTATTCCTAAGACTCATGGCTGAGGCTTGGGTGATTTTTCCCCCCGCCCCTCGACTTTGTTGGCCGGCTGCTGGTCCTGCTCCTGATGGGGTTTGACAGCTGTTTTTTTCTTGAGGCCATCCCCCCTTGCGATGAAATACCTTAAACATCATTCCTTGCACCATCGCCGGTCATCCTTTTGTAGGTGGAAACAAACCTTTCGTTTCTCTGCCAAGGTTTTTTTGGTGCCCCCCCCTTTGCGCCCGGGATTTTGAATAGTTTTTCTTACGCGTCCCTTTTTCCTGTACGGGCGGCTAATTTCCCCTCCACTTTGCTAAGGCCCGTGTATCCAGTTTGAACCCTCCCCAGCTCAGCAGTTGCCCGAAAAAATCTATTTTCTTCTTTTTCTACTCCCCCTTCTTTGTTTCCCGTTCTTCGATCGTTATCGTTTTGTATTTTTTCCGGTGCTTTCCCCTGGCTTCCTTGATGGGATTTTCGGGCTTAGCCTCCTGGGGGCTTCGAGTTTTTTTATCAAACCATCTTTCTTTTTGGTGCGTTCAACGCCCGCCGGCACTATTTTTGTTCCGCGTACGCCACTAATGTTATGTTTTTCCCCAAGGCGCCCTGCTTTTCCTCCTTCACCCCCACACTTTTATAGTCACCTTTTTCTCCTTCCTTCATCCCTTCGTGGGTCTGCTGTCTGTTCAACCGGCCCTGCTTTGTTTTTCTTTCAGTTTTCGTTTTTTTTTATTCTTTTTTTATAAGGTTTTTCTCGAGATCTTGGCCGACCTCGACCTGGGTCTGTGCCGTCCGTTTTTTGTCCACATTTTTTTTGTTTTGGAAGTCCTTAATTTTCCCCTCCTTCAGCACCCCCCCTCCTGATCATAAAAGCCTTGCCTTCCGGCCGACACAGGGGGAATTTTTACAACCTTTCGTCAACGTGCCCGACACACTTTTTTTTACCCCCCACCCCCCAAACAATCTCTTTCCAGCTTCTTTTTCTTTTCCTCCTTTAAACTTTAATTTCAAATACGGGCGCCCCCCGTGAGTTGAGTTTTTCGTACTCACCCCGCCCTGTTCTGTTTCCCCCCCGATCCATCTTTTCACTCTTGGTAGAACCCCGACGCCCGGACTGTCTGATGTGAAAGCGTCCTTCACACGCGGTCCGATTATCTCAATAACCCCCTTTTCCCTGAACCAGGTTTTCTTTTTCCCACGAAAATAACCATGGTTTTTCCCCCCCCCCCTTTGTACTTGTTACGTGACCCCCTTCTTTCACTTTGCCCTTTTTTCCCGCACAGTATCCGATTTGCCCCGTCCCCGGTCCTTTTACGAACTCCGAAAAACAGCACCGCATCCCCAGACTTAATCATAGAGGATTTTCCCCCCTCCCCGAGAACAGCAAACTGATGCGACACCTGTTTTTTGATGCACCCCTCAAAACCAACTTCTTCCTTTTTCGACCCCATTACAGTTGGCTTAGACCTTCCCCCGTTTGGATCCCTTTATCACTCATTTTTTTATTACCTTGCCGCCCTTGGATTGCCTGGTTTTTTAACGCCTCATCTTTTCACCGGCAGCTTTTGTTTGAAAGTTATCCCCACGGTGTGACAATCCATCTTGAACCACCTTGTCCCCCCCCCCTATCTGACGCGCCTTTTTTCTTAGTTCTTTTCCCTTTTAGAACCAAACTTGTCGTTTGGCCCGTTTGAACGTTTTTTTTCCCTTTGGCTACTTGTCTTTTTTTCCGTTATAAAGTTGTGATGGTTTTCTTTTGGTCCCTTCTTTGCCTTCCCCACAGAACTTACCCCCCTGTCCCCCCCTTTTTTTGCGTCCCTCTCTTTAAAAAGTTCAGACTCGGTGTCACAACCCGCCAAACTAATTCCTGGTGGTCATCCCCACTTCCCAACAACACCTTCTCTGGGGCGGTTGAGTAGTTTGTTTGTTCCCATTATACCTTTTTGCCAAGGTCTCTGACTAACATTTCTTTTTCACGTTAGCTATTACGTTGATCCCCCCTAGTTTGACAACCTGCCACGGTTTTTTTTTTGCGATTTAGCCCTTTTGACGGGCCGTGTTTTTTGTTTTGCTTTGCCTCGAAGAACTTTTTGTCGTGACTCGCCACCTGATTTTCTTCCAGTGCCCCCCTTTTCACTCGACTTCCCTGTTTGGGGACCCACTCAGTATTTTTTTTTTTTCCGAAAAAAACCATTTTCCTTCTTGTTTTGACCTCTGGTCCGTTCTTTTTTTGATGGTTGGTTGTTTTTGAGCCCCTCTTCCAAACAGGCGTGGGGCCTGTCACCCCACGGCGGGAAAGCTTTCCCTTCCCATTTGGGGGCCCCCGCTTCTTTTTACCGACCCTCTCTGAGTTTCCTTCTTGGGAGCCCACCCCCATGGATGCACTCGGTTTGGGTTTCCCGGGAATTTCCCTTCGGCTGTTTTTGGACTCTCCAACTTTCGGCATGGGACCGGCGGCTCTCTTGGGTGGACCGGTGCGGCCACCCCTTCCTCCTTTCCCCCGTAACCGGTGTCTCCATTCTCTACCTTTTTTCCACAATTTTCATTTGCTTCCTTTGGCCCCCCTCCCGTTTTCCCTCTTTCGTTCTTTCTTCCCCCTTTGCAACGGACTCTTTTACCTTAGCTTGGTACCAAAAGATCCCCATGACAGGAGCAGTAGGTTTGACTACATTTTGCATCGTCATTTTTTTTTTTTGTCACCTCCCTTATCCTAGCTATCACCAACTTTTTCGGGGGTTTCCCTGACCACCGGGCGTTTATTATACTTTTTGTCCCCAACTACCGGGCGTGCCCCATGGTTTGGTGAAAAAGGATTGGATGGCTGAGCTGGTGCCGCTCTCTTGTTTAGTCTCTTTTTACTCTCAGCCCCCCGCGTTTTTTTTTCGAGGGACAAACGTCCTGACCCCCACTAGTTTTCTTGGCCCTACTTGGGGTCGCTCCCCTTTTTTTCCCGTCGGGTTCCCAAATCCCCCCCCTTTTTTTGTTTTTTGTGTAGTTTAAGGGCCCCCTCCCCGGGGCTTGCCTTGTTTCATCTTTTTTACTCCCCCAAACCTTCTGTTATTTTGTGATTTGCCTAAAAGTTTCCCCCCCCTTTTGCCTCTTGCCCGTAAAAAATTGGATGATGAACTGGTACATGTTGAAGCCAAAAAGCCCCCGTTTTTTCCGTTGAACCCCATCTCAGGCGTCCCCTTTGCCAGACCCTCCTCGGTCCCCAACACACCGGTTGCCCGTGTATGACCCCCAACAACCACCAAACTCTTGCTTTGTTTCTCCTCTAGACTGCTTTCCATCTACTCCGTTCTGGGTGATGGAGGGCCACCCGTCCCCCCTTTCCCCCTTGCCGTGTGCCTCAACTTTCCCTTTGCACACTGAGTCCCCCCCCAAAAAAGTTAGTCGTTTCACTCACCCCCCCCCATTTTCACACTTTTTTTTTGAGGTTTTTTGCGTGGGTGTTGAGCGATTTGCTGTATTTTTTTTTTCTGACTATATATGTTATATCCAAATTCTTTCCCCTTTTTTTTCCCGACCTCTTTGGAAGGCGTCCCCAGTGGACCATATTCTTTTTTCCCCCTCCCCATCCACATGCCTGTTGTCCTTCTCCATGACTTTTTGGAGGGCTGTTGTTCCCAGGTCGCTTGTTAGGCGGATTTTTTGTTTCTTTTCCCAATTCTCCCCCTCTTTTTTTTCTGGGCCGGCACACCCTCTTGGGAATCGGGTTAGACCCCCACCGGCCCGGCCCTGCTGTTTTTTTACAGGAGATCCCCCCAGAATTTTTCTCTTTTCCTTGTTTTGAGAGAGATTCTTTCCCTTTTAAATGGCCCTAAAACCCTTCCTTTTTTTTTTTTTTTATTGAGGCAACACTGGTCCCAATTTGGTGCAGTCTTTTCCCGATTGGGATCCAACCATAATACCCAATTTTTTTTTTTTCCCCCCCCTCCCTCCAACCCTTCCCCGAGACACAAAATGTTTTTTTTGTCACCCGGTGTCGCGGTGTGCCTTGTTCTGAGAGCACTTGTTGGCCCGTTTGATCTCTGATTTTTGGCGTGCCTCCCTTAACCTTTTTGAATTGTGACCCCAGATAGACGCACGTTCTCTGGCCCACACCGTGAGGGTGTTTTGAGTGTCCAGTTTTTTTTTTTAACTTTTGCTTGCTAGTCTTTTGGCCCGAAACCCTTCGGTGAACTGTATTTCCCCACCGAGAGGTTTCTGAATGATTTTGGTCCCTTTGCTAGCACCCCTACATCGTTCCCACCCCCCTTTTGTTTTTCCCTTGCGCCTTCTTACATCCCTGGAACGATCCCTGCGGTTTGTTTTTCATCCACGACGCTGGGTTGTACCTTTGGGCAGGCGTGCGACCCTTATGGTTTCCTTTGCCACCCAAGTTGGATTTTTTTGCTCCCTGGTTTGTTTCACTTACCCAACACTCGTTGTAACAGGTACCCGTTCCCCTTTTTGTCTCCAATACCATCCCACTCTGGGTTTACTTTTTTTTTGCTATCCTTCTACTGAACCTCTCCCCGGTTTGTTGCCCTTTTTTTTTCCTTGAATCCCAGCCCCTTAGTCTCTGGCTCACTGCTTCGGTTTTTTCCTTTGCAGTAGTCGGAAAAAACTCTTTCCAGGCGTGGTTGTGCGTCAAAATTCCCGTTGCGACGTCATTTTTTTTTTTTTTTTCTTTTCTTTTGGACTGCGTATGCTTGTACTCCCCGGTTTCCACGCCTCGTTTTCCTTCCCATTCTTTCCACGCTTGGGTCGTCTCCAGTTTTTTTTTCGCTGTACCTTTTTTTCAAAAAATTCCCTAGCTTTCGTTTTTCTTCGGCGCTGTAGTCCACCGCTGCTCTTCGGTTGCTTTTCTTTTGTCCCAGTGCTCCTCTTTTTTTTTTCACCGGTTTCGAACGACTCCTTTTGGAGCTTTCTTTTTCCCCTTTTGTAAAAAGCTCCCCCAATTTGACTCGTTTTGTGCAGTTATTCTACCGGCTTGGTTTCCTCCCCACCTCACGAACCCTGGGTGTGTGGACTGTTTTCCGGACAACCAACTCTCCTTGTATTTTGCGTTTTCCTCTCTTCCCTTTTCCGAGAGGCCCAATTGCCGACCCCCGCACTTCAAACCTTCATTAGCTTCCTCCGTACTGTCATCCCTCTCTTCTTTTGTTCTTAAAGTACACTCTTGCTTCCTCGTCCCGCTTTGAGCCCCCAAAGGCAGCCGTTTTCCACGCTTTTTAGTGCAGTCCCGTTTTTGCATTGCTAACAAACCTTCTTTTAAACTTTTTCCATCGCCTCCTTCTTTCCCTTCTTTTTCGACCATCACTTCTTTTTTTTTCGGTTCCTACACCCCTGCCGCTTTTTCTTTCCTGTGTTCTTTTCCTGAAGCCTTCTGATTTTCTTTTCTCAATCCAGGGTTTCTAGCCGCTTAGGCCCTTCCGTCATCAATCACCCCCCCCCCGACATCGTTCGCGGAGAGACTTCCCCCCTTAATTCCCTCCGCCTTTCGGTCTTTTCGATTCGTCCTTGACGCCTTGACCAATTGGGCGGCTGGATTTCCCCCGCCCTTTTTTTTTTTTGCCGTTGCCGTTTTGCTTCTCGGTTTTCCCGTCACCCCCAGCACAAATCATTGACTATTGTTTCCTTTTTATTTTTCTGCCCCGAAACCCCTATTTTGTTTTTTCTCGTCGTCTCACTGATCCCTGTTTCCCAGTCTCGCCAGGGACCATACTGGGTCCCAGGTTTTCTGCATGCAGGGCCCCCATCTGACTTTCACGAAAAAACCCTGAGCCCCCCCCACCCTCCAGTACCAAATTGGTCTTTGGACTTCCATTTCACTTCCCCATGGTCTTTTTTCAGGTTTTACCGAGTTTTTACCCCAAGTAATCTATCTTGACGGGCCTACTCTTTCTATGGTTAAATTTTTGCATTTGTTTTTTTTTTGAGTGTCCCCAACGCTTTTGTTCTTCCCCTTACGATTCCCGCCCTCCTATCGGCAGGGAACCGTATACTTAGTTTACGCTTGTATCCTCTGTGTTTTCTCTTGATAACTTTTCTCCCCCCCTTTTTTTGGTTTGGCTAAAAGCTGGGTTTCTTTGTTTTCTGGGTCTAACACCATTTTTTTCTAAACCATTTTTTTTTGGACCCCAGGAGGAGGTGATGTCTTGTTTTTTTTCCATTCCGCAAAGGTAAGGTTTTCTGTTTCTTCTTGAAATTAGGGCGGACTTCCTTGTTTTATGTTTTGCGGGGCGGGTGTGCGAGGGGAGCTGCCCCCGTGGGAATCCTGTGTTTTTCCTTTTTTTTCCGTTTTTCCTTTTTTTCCAGAAACCTCCATTATCCCTTGTTTTCTTCACCTCCAAAGTTTTGCAGGTATGGGCGGACATTTTCCTGTGTAAGCACTTGACCCTTGCGGAGCTGTACTCCTGGCGCTTTTTCTTGGGGTTTTCCTGCTTTTCATCTCAGTTGTTTTTTCGGTTTCCTTTTTGCTAGAAGCTGGATTTTGTGTTTTCCAGATTCAGGTTTGTTCTTTTTCGCCTCTGCAAAACCCACTCTTTTTTCCTGCCCGGGCGGTTTATGCCTGTTTCCTGTTGTCAACAGGGATGTTCCCCCCCCTCTTTTCCCAATCAACGGCGGCTGGGCCGCTTCTTTTGTGAAGAACCCCGTTGTTTTCGTTTTTTTCAGCCCATGTCACGCTTTTTTTTGGTTTTTTTTCCCCGGCCTTTCGTCGGACGCGGCCGCTTTATCTACATTCATCTCGTCATTGGTTTTGGGGTTCGTCCCTTCTTCCGTCGAGTGTCCGTTTCTGGCCTTCTGCATTTTTTTGACGATTGGTTCTGCCCCGTCTTTTGACCCACTTGCAAGTGGCATCCCAGCTGCCACAGGACGGTCACACTTTTTATTTCCCCCCCCCCTCGTGACTTTCGGCTCTTTCCACACTTTCCGCTTGTCCTGATTTTTAATTTTGAAGTCCCTCCACGCCCGCGTGCCTTTAGTTCCTATACATGGTTTCGTGGGCGCAGTATCGTTTCCATCCCTTCAGGTTGCGGCTTCATTCTCTCCTTTTTCTCATTTTGAGTTTTTTTTTTTTTGTTTAAAGGCCATTCTTTCTTCCGTTACTCCCAAGGCAGTTTTCATTTTCTGGCCGAAACCAACCT
>Ga0179593_1511271_pt1 | contig 13153 bp, 12 predicted proteins | sample CZODoug2_1_08_16_FD_185931 | JGI IMG/M metagenome (GOLD analysis project Ga0179593, IMG submission 185931) | Vadose zone soil fungal communities from Angelo Coast Range Reserve, California, USA - CZODoug2_1_08_16fungal (PacBio error correction) | ecosystem: Environmental > Terrestrial > Soil >... | reverse complement strand
TCCTTTTTACGGCACGGCTCGCAGGTCACTCTGGCGTTTCTTATTCCCGGGCGGACCTTACACACAAACTTTCCCCATCTCCTCATGTTCCGACGGTCCGACCGACTCTAAACCCCTTCTTAAGGAGTTTTTTTTTCGTTCAACGACTAGGCATCCCAGACCTGCGGCTCACACCACCCCTTGCAATTCTCCTCTATCTCCTTTCTTGATGGCAAAGGCACGGATATGTTGCAGCCTACAGTCTGCAACAACCCCCCAGGCCCCTCAACCCCGCCCATATTTGCAGCCTCATCTTTTGCAAGTTCCACCGACCCGTTCTTGAATTTGCGACGGCATGCGGTAGCGCTCAGCAATATCGACATTTTTCTTTTTGGACCACCCGGAAGGTGCGTTTTTTTCCTCTTCCGTCCCCCTCCCTTGGCAGATACTCCTTGATTAAGTCATTCCGGGGCTCCTGCGACACCTCAGACGTGCGATTAACCCTTTCCTGGTTTATCTCAGACTTTGGGTCTGGATCTTACCATTCGAATCCGTGACTTCCCTCACTTGCGTTTTCCCAACCGCCTCCCGGCTCACTTCTCCAAGAACACGATTTCGGTTTGGTCAGCATGATTTTCCTTCCCGTGCTCCTTTTCCTTCGAACGATTTTTTTTCCCGGCTTCGACATTTCCGGTTTGGGATCTAACCCACTCCCAGTTATTCGGGTGCACCGGAATCTCTGCTCTGAATTGATGGGAGATGCCCCCAGTCTTTCCACCTGCTTCCTGGTCCGAGGACGCTCTCAACACTTGGGTTCGGCAGTTTAGACAAGATCACCCTTTTCTGATAGTCGGACTCCTAATACCCAATGACGTGTCTCTCTTTTCTCGCTGGCGCATTGGCGATTATCCGCACCCGGGGTCCGAAATTTCTTTTTGTCGACCTCCAATTGTTTACACCCTCCCCGTCAAAAACGATGCTTCTTCCTGCCATTGCCGTATGGGAGACTTTCTCGGGCTTCCGTAAGGAGTTCTTAGCACAGCGTCGTGTGTTTTGTCCAGTTCCTTGTCATTCTGAAGTGAACCAAGAATTCCCCGTTAAACGCTGCTTTGCGGATGCCCGGTCCGTTTCTGTGGACTGACGCCCACTTTTCGGGTAGATTTTTAATCCCCACCTTCCAAGTGTTTCTCCCCCCCCCTGTTTTAATTACCCTCCTTTCCTATTGGTCCTTTTTTTTTTCTCCTCCGTGTGTCTTGGCGGTCGTAAAGAAACCAGCATTGGGCAAACTGGCTTAGTAACAGAGCGCTCCGTCTCTTCCCCTTCCATTGCTGGCCCTTTTGTCGAACCCTCATGACACTTTCCGGCTTGATTCCGCCTCTTCTTGCCTTTTCCGGAAGCTCTTGGTCAGCTCCGAGTGGTCCACCTTTCCTCGGGTCCATGATGAGCAGCATCTGCCTCCCTGTGCGCCATCCTTCCTTGTCTCCTTTCTTTCGCACCCTTTGGTTCCCCCGGTGGCCAATCCCTTCTTGCCCGCTTCCCTTCCTCTCCTTGCTCGGGTCCGCCCCGTCCGCGCTGCCCCTCCCCAAACCGCGCTTCTTTTTTTACCATGATATTCCTCCCCACCCTTTTTCGCTTCCTTTGGTGGCCTCCTTGATTTTTTCCCATCGTCTCGCCTCCTTCCGCGCCCAACCATTTTTAGTATTGAAGATTTCCCTAAGATTCTCGCCCATCCCTTCATCCCCCTTATCCGTGCCGATCCTCGACGCCCTGTGCAAGTCCAGGATGCCCTCTTGGGACGGCAGAAAGACTCCTCATCGCTTCTTCCCCCTCCTGTTTTTGGTCCTTGTGTCCCCCACTTTTTTCGACTTTTCTTTTTGTGGCTTGTTTTGTCGGGACCCTTTTAAACCCCCGCGCATCTCTTCCCATCCTTTTGTTGGATATGCATCGTTTCTAGCCAATCCCTCCGTTTTTCCTTTTGAAGGCACTGCTTCCCGTTCACATGTGTGCCTTGGCCACCTCCCGCTTGCTCCCTGCAAAGGGTATCGCTCCCAAGACCCGATCATTTCCTCGGCGACTTGCATGGAATAGAGGGTCTCCCAATGTTCGTTCCCTTTGAGGTCTTTTTTGTCTGGCGCGCTCAAAGGTTCCTCGTTGCGGCTTTGATGGCTTCATTAGGAGCCCCCCTTCTCGACCCCCCGTATACTCACGCAAAGATAGCTTTTCACTTTAGGGAGATATACTCCCCACAAATACTGAGCTTTTTTTCCCGGCTTTTGCCGATCCAAAGCCCTTTCCACTTCTGGACGGTTTCGGGTTTTGCAACACCATTTTCTCGAGTCTCCTGATACAAGGATGCCGTTTTTTTCACGTGCTGGCATTACCGCCTGTGCTTTTTTCCCCCATTGCATTTCATTGACCCTCAGGTTATTGACAGGGTAACACGGAAAGTTCCCTTCTTCCTGGTGTTTTCTCATGGAACTCCTTCCGTTCGTTTCCTCTTTCTCTGCCTACGTACCGTTTTTTCGCCACAGAAGTGATGGACGGCTTCGATTGCCTTTGTAATGTGCTTGGTTGTCCCGTGAGCCGGTCAGACGTGGAGTTTCTGTCCTAGATCCTTAAAGAATTTCCTTTCCTGTTTCCAGTGACGGCCCCTTTCCGGACCTGGTATTCTCGTCAAGCTGACAAACGGGGGCAGTCACCGATGACCCCCGGAGCAGGTCTTATCACGCATTAAGATTATCTCTATACCGGTGGCCCTCGTTTTCCTGTCGCCTCCCCCACCCGGACGTTTCTCTCATCCCCGAGATAACCTCCCTGATCCCCGACTTGCAAATTCGGCCCCCGATGCGCTGGAATTCAACCCCCCATTTCGTTTGTTTTCGGGAGTTTACCCCCGGTGGGTCAGCGTCGACCGGAAATTTCGTGGTACCCGTTGCGTTCGACGAACCAGGCTCTCGGTCACATCCTAAGACGGAATTTGGTACTTTTACTCCTCGCGCCCGGTTTTCCTTTTTTTTTTCTCCGATCCTGCTTTTTTCGGTTCCAAGCTCTGCCGCTCCTGGCCCTACGGCATCTCGGCATCAATTCCCCATCGGGCAGTTTCCGTCCCGATTCCAAGTGGTGCGTTTTACCTTCTACCACCCCACGCGACATAGCTGTTGCTAGGGTTCTTACCCCCCACTCGTGCTCCCCCCCACCCCCCCCCCCCTCGTTACTCACACTTCAGCTGGACAAAACGCCCCCTGTTAACGGAATCGTTGGTCACCCCAGATTGCTTCTTTTTCTTTGGGTCTGTTGACCCCAACAGTGGCCTTGTCGCGTCCGACCAGGCAGTCCCTCTTCGAGATGCACCAGAGCCCCATAGACGTCGAGGTTCGCTCAATTTCTCTACCCGGACTTCTTTCCACTTAGTATGGTACCTTGGATCGCCGGTTGAACCTCCCCACTAGAACCCCTTTTTTCCACCATGTCCGACTTGAAGCCCGCCGGCTCCTTCCACACATGCACGCATTCCAGCTTTTTTCTTGGAGTTGATTCTATCTTTGCGGAACTTGCTGTTTTTTCCCTTGCACACCCGTTCTGCCATGAACTGACCGCATGCGCCCTCCGTACATAGATTCATCCAAGGGCTGTTTTTTTCGCCGGTCTTGGCACTTTTTATGCCCCTTTTCCTGGGCATAATTTCTGCCGGTCTTTCGAACTGCCCCCCTTCCATGCCCGGTCGAGGCTTGTGGTCGATGTGCGCACCGTTGACGCCACCCTTTGCTTAAGAGCGACGTGCTCTACTCTTTTTCCTCTCTTTTTGAGCGCTCCAGTCAGACGGTCACGCTTCACGCATTGCGTCGCGCTCGTCCCGGATTTCTACACAACCTTTGCAATAGAACTCCCACTGACCAACTTACATGACTAATTTATCGACGTCGGACCAGAAATATGGGCACCTGACACACCCCGTCCTTATGCCAGACGTGCCTCTCCCCCCACCCGGAACCTCCGAGCGCCTCTCTCTGAATTAGGACGGGATGTGGGGCGCATATCTAGTTATGGCGGACAGCCCAACCCTTTCCCCGCTTTCACCTTTTATTCTCGTCCTCTAGTGCTTTCCAACGCCCCCGTGTCTGGAGGCGTGATGTTGCTATAGAGACGGACCCTTGGATTCCTCGATGTCCCCGAAATTGAGCCGGTTGTGAAAATACCTGACCGTGCTAACTTGCCGACTACGTGCCAAATCTCCCCCGAACGGACCATCCTCTTTATTATCGATCTGCGCCTCAGAAGTGCGATGAACAACCGTGGCTTCGTCTCTTACGGGATGGTCATTTCTTGATCCCGAATGACCGGCTTTCCCCTGAATATGCGTTAAACCCTACCCGAACATGTGCTAATTGCCCCGTATGCATTTCCCGGCAGTGTACGAAGGTCTCCTCCAAGTAGCGCGTCAATTGCCTTTCCGTTCTAGCCAGCTTCCTTTTCATTCGGGTTTTGGGATCTTTAACTCCCTTTCAGGTTTATGTGCCCCCCGCGTACCATATGACAGCCGAATGCCGTATCTCAGACTTCTCGCTCGGATCCCCCCCTTGACCTGGAGACCTACGGCCCCGATAACCGAGAGTCGGTAGCTTTTCCCCCCCCCCAAAGAGTTTTTTTGATGCGATGGCTTGCGTCGTTAGACCATACGGCCGACGCAATTCATCGCGAATTCCACACCGGTTGTCCCCCAAATCACACGCCACCCCGATCCTTTGATTCATTCCTGTCCCTACTGTTTCAGGAATTTGCCCCCTTTGGTAAGCGTGCTTTTCTCGCGTCTTTTCGTCGCTCCGGTTGTCCTTGCATATAATACTTACACAGTTGATAGCCTCCAGCTTATCTTCCATGACTTGGTTCTGTCCCCCTTTTCCCAGCCCCTTGTGATTCCAGATTTATAAAAGATCTTGTTTTCCTGTACCACCTTCCCCTCTCCTTAGGCATGCGGTCCGTTATAGCCCCCAAAAATAGTGGTTTTGCCTTTCTGGATCCGAACCTGGCCCCCCCGCACCAGTTTCCTCTGCGCACCTTTTTAGCGAGTCGTCCATTTTTTCGCTTTCCCCTTGCGGCCGCGACCTGGAAGGCCCTTCATAATCCCTTCTCGGTCCCTTGCGATGACCCAACTCTTCTTTTTTTCACTTCTGTTTTAGCTCTTTCTTGATGCGCGGTTCAAATCGCCGCCGGCAGAGTCCCTGGTGAGTATCTTAAGCACATGTGCGTGCCTTCCGGAGTTCCCTAGCCAAATTCAATTTTCTGTCTTTTATGAAGTGGACCATCCCTTAATTCCCCCCGTTTTAAATCGGTCATTAATTGGTTTTTCCTTTTTTTTAAGCCAAAGAAGCTTTCAAGTACCCCTTCCTGTCATTTTCTTTGATCTATCTCAAGCTCTTGTGCCAGTTGAGCAATTGTATAGGTTTTTCAGCTGTAAGGAAACATCTTTTCCCGTTCACCCCCCATCGGCGGCCGGGGTAACCTTTTAGAGCATCTCACGCACGAACCAATAGTATACATTGGCGCCGCGCGAGTCCTCTCCCTGCATCGCAGCAAGTCAATGATGTTCTCCTCTTTTTGGAGGCCGCAAGAACCCTTTTGTGTGCTTGCGTCTCGGCCGGCCATGCCTCAGCGGTTATCCCCCGGCTTGAGTTGCCGCAAACCCCCGAAGCATATCTTTTCTCCGTTGTGTTGTGTTTTGAGTGTTTTCAAATCCCTCCGGTGAGCGAGCCTGCGGCCAATGCGCTCTCCAGCAACAGGAGTTAGCTCCTTGACACAAGACCCTGGTCTGGTACTTTCGGCCGTCCCCATCCTAAACTGAGCCGATGGACTTCGTCTCCATGTAAGTTAACGACCTTTCCTGTTTTTTTTTTGGCTTTCGATACGCTCCCTTTCAAGGGTTTCCCCCCACCCTTCGGCTCCTCTGTTCCGTCCTTCATTGCAGACGACGCACGGAAACCCCATAACCACCCTTAGCCACACCGGTTTGCACTACTTTTTTTTTTTTCGAAATTTAGAGTATCTCTTCCACTAGGCGCCGGTTCGACCTGGACATCTGGGGCCCGCCTGGTCTCCCAGAATTGCCCTGCGACTGGCAAGGACGGTTCCGTTTGCCCCACTGCAACCCCCCGGTTGCCCTGTTAGAGGTGGCGCTACACCCGGAATTCCGCCAAGTTCGTTTTTTCCCATAGGGGTGAACCCCCTGACGGCGGTTTGACCCCCCCCCCCGCATGGAATACGACTGTCTTCCTTCCCTTGCCCACTGGTTTAAAGCCTGCCGGGCATCGTCCTTTCCCCGTTTTAAGGAATGGAGGCGCCTTCCCCGCCAGGCTTCCTCACGATCCGTTGGCCTCCTGACGCTCCTCTCCTTTTTTGTATCAGCCCTTTTCTGGTCTGGGGTTTTTATTTGGCAGACCTTGCAACCCGTGCTGTTTCCGCCAGACCTTGCCAAAGGACCTGAATTGCCCCCTTATTTAGTGACAATGCACTTGTCAAACTTTGATTACGTCCTTCCCCCACTTGGCAGTCCACCGTAAGGACCCCCGCTTTCCTTTTGGCGATCCGCATACGAGCCGACCACGGGGCCGCTGTGGTTCCTTTCAGTTTTTTTAACCGGATGTCCTGTTCAGCCGGCCATAAACTCCTACGCCACTGCTAATCCTATTCCCCGGCGCTGGAATTTCCAAACAGGTCTTCTTTTTTTTTGGTGTCCAACCCCCTGCGTGCATCGCCCCTCCTGCCCAGCCGCACGTTCGTGAGTACCCGTATTCCGGTGACGGGCGCTCTTCGCATTTCGCGACAAGAGCTCCATTGGCCCCCTCCTCCCGCCGCTTGTTATCTTGGTCGTATCGAGGAAGGTGACCTGAAGGGCCTGACTCCGGACCGTCCTTGCCGCTACGGCATCTCATACGTTCTATTCTGGTACAGCGTGTCCTTGTTACCACGAAGTTCCTTTTGGGAGTTGCACATCCCAACCCGCGAATTAAGTGTCTGGTGACCTTCTTCCACTACACGCTAGTTAACTTGTCCCCTCGTTACCCTGCTTAAGTTGGTCACCCCCAATCAGTGAGCCGGTTTGAGTGTTTGACCCCCAAGTTGAATAGTGGCCTGCGGATCCGACGGACATCCTTACTCTCGAGAGTTTCCCGTGCCCTTCGCATTCTTTTTTCTCCCCTTTTTGCCGTGACTTACTCACTTCGCCCGAGTACGGTGCAGTTTATGACCCATATGGGTTTTCCCGGAGTCAGAGGGTTATCCCCGCCTGGACGTGCGGCTGTCCTCCCCCCCCCCCCCGCATTCCCATCCGGTCCCTTTTTTTTTGGCTCTCCTTTTTGAGCCCGGCGCCCCTGAAATCGCCATGCTGCGATGCTCGCCTAATCGGACTTGCCCTTCAGTCTTTATCTCTGAGAGGGCTTTTTTTTGGTTTCGCAGGTTTTTGCACCTTCTTGCACGGTGCCGGCCAATATTGCGCGGCGAAATTATCCGCGGCTGTTTGTCGCAGTCGCGATCGCTTTCCCCAATTTCAAGACTTGAAGAGATCTTTTCGTCGTGTTGACTCTTTTTCCTACCTCAGTGCTTTCTATCCAGACTTCACTGCCTCACGCAGATTGCGTCGTTTATTCCTGCGAACCACTCTCGACCCAACGTTTCTCGTCCTTTTTGCATGGACCCACTCCGAGATCAACTTTCCCCCCTCCGCGGTGCTCCTAAAATTTGGGGCCCTTCCAAGTCGCGTATGCCAAGACCGGAGCCCCCACCCTTCTGCGAGCCTAAGCAGTGTTTTAGGAACGGAGCATTGCTTCAGGCCCGGAAACGGCCCAACCCCGGCGATTTTTTTTCTCGCCCTATTCCGCCTTCGATCAACCGTCCCCTCACGACCCGGTGCTGGTCATGCGCTGTTTTCTCTTCGGCCAAGTCGCCCCGCTCCACTCGAAAATTCGCCGGTTGCCGCAAACGCGCGTTTTTCTTTCACCGTGCCCCACACAGTCTTCCGACGTTCAGTTTCCAGTGAGTGATCTTCCTTCTTCCCCGCGTTGAGACCCTATACGTGCGATTACGTTTCTCTAGCAGATTTTGTTGTCCTTCGAGACCATTAATCAAACTTTTGTTATGCCCGGGTTTGTCACGACCCCCGAACTTTATTGTGTCCAACGTTTCCCCAGAGATGGTTGGCAGCTTTCCCTTGTACCTAGTTTGGTGACTGACAGCGGTTCTTGCGGATGTTTCCGCAGACTCGAACTTTTCTTTTTCCTTCGAGGTTGTGGTCTCCACCTGAAACTGCACCACATGTTAGGGTTCTATCACCGCGTAACTTTTTCCGATCTTGTAGGCTCAGACTCCCTGTAATAGGTAGCGGCGCCATCCTTACCATTCAGGTCTCCCTTGACGAGAAGACCCCCTATCCAAACGCCTTTATCACTCGGATAACAAAGACCTTTCTCTTTTTTCCCTCCGGAGAGGTTTACGCGTCGCGATTCCTTCCCAACTGGTCCTCGAATTACCCTTTTCCCCTTCTTCACATTTTACACCCCCCCACTATTCCTTTTGAATTCAGGATTTAGGGGGACAGGTTTCCGTCAGGAGTCATAGCAGGTATTTGGCCCCTTTCCCTTTTTCCGAACCGTTTGGGCAATTCTGTTTTTCCTCGCTGACACAGAAATTCAACCTTATCTAATCCTGCGTATGCACGGATCGCGGTTACTAGGTGACTGTTTTGTTTTTTTTCTCCCACGCTTTTGCGATCAAGTCCGGGGCCGTTCAATTAATACCTTTAGGCCATGCGTCTTCTTGCCCGGAGCTTACACAGTGGTCTTGCGTCCACGGGACTCCCCCCGAAAAGTCCGTGGCCCCCCCTGGGCCTGTTCGTCCTTCCCCTCCGTCCCGCAATTTACGCGGCGCGCCCTCTTCTGCTCATGACCATTCTCCGAATGTGGTTTTTCTATTCCACAAAAGCATTGATTGCGTTTCGGGTCTTGTTTCTCTTCCTGTTTTCCACCTCTCCCTCCGCATGTTTCCCTATTAGCATCAATCTGCTCCTGTGCTCAAGTCGGGTGTAGCCCTGCTCCCTGTAATGGGTGTGCTGATGTTGGACCCGGCCCATCCTTGCCCCTGTTCCCCCCATTTTACTGGCCAGGGATGGAAGCTATTAAGCAGGACGCAAAACGTACGCCTTGTATTTTTGACAGGCATTCTTAATTTCCCCTAGTTCTGGCGTGTTCGCCGAGGGTCAGCGTCGTTCCATCGGTCCGCGCCCAACATCGGTCACAGCAGAGGGACCCTACTATACGCCCACCGCCGAACTTTCCTCGTCGTTCAACCCCTTGGAGCTGCGCAGAGTCCCTCCACATGACGAGCTGCCCCTGTTTTCCCAATGAATGGATGACTCGTTTTTCTGCAAGACCAGACCTCGTTTCGGGCGCAACTGCCTGTGCGGTCGGCTTTTTTTAATTTTCTACCTGCAGCGCCCCGTGGTCGAACTTCGGCATGACATCGGAAACTTAACGATTCTCTTCCCTCCTCACAGTTGTTTTCTCCCTAGAGCGTAGCTCTTGTTTCTTCCTCCGTTTCGAGTAACGGTTACTCGTGCACAACATCCGCCAGGGCTTGACTACATTTTCAACTTCTCTTCTTTTCCTTTCGGCCCTAAACCCCTCTAAGAACCATGCCTTGCTTGCGCCGGCATGTGAGGTCCTCCTTTCTCCATGTTAACCCGAAGGAGTTTTTTCGGGCGATGTTCGTATCATGGAATGATCGATTTTTGAAGTATTACTTCGGTCCACGACTCGCAAAAAATACTCCCTTTCCCCCTTACGCTGCCTGGACAGATCCACACAAGCGATCGCCGGTTTTTACCGTCTTTCTTGGGCTTCCAGTGGCCGGACCCTTGACCTCTTTTGCTGTTGGGGCCGGCTGGGCTGGCAAAATTTCCTTCTTAACACTCTGTTGATCCCGTCCCTTCTACCACATTTTCATTTGCGCACCGCTGGTCTCATCCGTGGGGCACCGCTGCAGGTTATTTTTAACCACTCAGGGTCTTACTCTGAAGAGTCCCCCTGAAAAGGGTCCCCCAAGTTGCCACTGTTGTCCGAAGGGCCCAGCTTCAATGGTGACTACGCCCGTTCGCCGGCACGATCCGTTGCTCAGGGGAAGGCTAGATCTTCTATTTCCCTTTTCAAATGTGCTTGGTCGGGTCTTTAGCCCCTTCAAGAACCCCGGTCGTTTCGCTCAAGACCTCCGCCTCGGGCTCATTGCCTGATTTAGTCCGGGCAACTTTGGTACCCCTTCCCACCCGGGATAGTGATCTTCTTTACCAGAAAACTTTTTCCCTACGAGTACCATCACCCCCGGTGTCCGATCTCTGTCTTTCTCTCGACCTTTGGAATCTGTTAGGCACTCCCGCCGTGCCCCCGTACGCTCTACACTCCGATTCAAAAAACTTCCCGACTATTCCCCCTCCTACGGCATGGCGCTGAAGGATAGTTTGGAGTTCCACGGTAGGGGCCGATCCGTTAAGACAATTTCGTCCTGTCTTCCTTTGCTTCCGGGTTAACAGAAAGGTTCCGCGTAACAGCGGACTTCTTTTTCCTCGACCTACTCTTTCTGGGTCCCTTCAGACCCCCTCCTCCTTTCTCCTGATTCTGTCCCGGTTATGATAGGGCATTCATCAACGACCCCCCCCCTGCCCCTTCGTAAGGTTCTCCCAACACGTGGTACTGTTTCTCCCCTTTTCGAACTTCCCGAGCGCGGGCCGGTTGGATCGTGCCGACTATCGGTAACAGACAGCATCCGACCCCTCCTTTTTTCACAATAACTCAGATTTGCGGGTCTGTTGACCCCCCCTGCTCGTTCCTGTCATCCCTTTCCGACGGAACCAGCCGTTGATTCCCCTAATCTCACGTCTAGTTCGCGCTAACCGTCTCCTTAGAATTAATCCTTGTCCCCTCTTATTCTCCTGGGGAAGGATCGACCCCAGATAAGTTTTTCCTTTTAAACGTTCTCTCCCCTTTCTCGACCGACTGTCACCTTGCACCTTCCAAGACCACTGGCTTGCTCTCTTTAGTTTTGGTTCGAAAATGAACACTTAACGCTTAACTTGCTGCCTTCCCCTTTCTTGCAATTCAGAGACTCGGCTGTCTGCCTAGAGATGGCAGTTTGGTGTGTTTTCTGGCATCCGTCTTGGTGTGGGCATAATTTCCGGCGCGGGCCCGACCTTTAGCTGGTCCCCCTCGGCCGGGGACAAAAACAAGTGGGGGTAGTTCTCTTGTATAAAGAGGCACAGCCATGCTCCCCTGCGTCCCTGTGCCTCGTTCTCCTTTTCTCCCTTTGTTGAGTGAGATTAACTCGGCAACGGCAGCCGCTGGTCAGACATGTTTCCCTCCCCGGTCTCGCCCCCCAACTTGCCCTCGACGCCTCTCCCTTGGACAGCAATTGCGATCAATGCCCCTTATTTCTGCACACGTGAACCTCCCCGTCTTATTTCCCCCCTGCCCTATCTCTCCCTATCTTTTTCAGGGCCTTTTTTTGATGCCTGGGATATATGCAGGTCCCCCCCTCTCCCACCTCTTTTTCCGATCAGGACGCAGCCTTTTACCCCGTGTGAGGACTTTTTGTTCCTCGACGAGCCAGGGGTTTTCGCGATCAATTGTTGTGGCACCCCCGGGGTTGGGTCCTCTCTGCTTTTTCTTAGCCCGCAGGGATGAAGTCGTTTCTTTTTTTTTCCTTTAGCGCAGAAAAACTAATATGCGATCCCCCTCTTGGAATTCTCTCAGATTCCGGGTCGCCGTCTCGCCCTGCCCAAACACGCGCCTGCGCGCTTCCACCCGCCCCGCTCACTTCTTAGTGACCAATTTCTGTTCCCTGGCTGTTTTGGCCCCCTGAAGTTCTTCGAGCGTGAATTGGTTCTTTATTTTTGCCCGATGATTCCTGCCCAGGGATCGCCCCTCTCTGACTTTTTTCGCGTTTTGGCGAAACGTTCTTTGTGTTAGACAACCAAGCGCTTACAGATGATATTTCTTTCCGGAGAATTCCAGACTCGGTCGCGGAACGGCCATTCGGTCACTGCCTCCTAGTAGTGAGATTGAACAAGATACACCCCCGCTTGTATCGGATCATGAGTTGCAGTCGCTGGTGTCTCTGCTGACGCCTTGTTTCACCCGTCCGGTAATAACGTCTTCCAGGAGGCTTTCCTCTTTTGCCCAACCTTTTCACAAACCCATGACCAACACGATGCATTTAGCGCCAGTAGCGCGAATTTGCCCTTCTTGGCTTTTCATGACGTTCTTCGTTTTGACCTTCCGATCCTGTTGATTATTTCTTGTGCCCCCACAGGACTGCAGCTTTCGAAGTATGGCGTAATCGCCTTTCCGGGTCGGTCCTACGGTGTCCCACACCTTTTTTTTTTTTAAAAGTTCGGTATAACACCGATCCCCAGTTTTTTGACCAAATGCCCCACTAACTGCGTTCATCCTGAGTCTTGACTGGAAACCTGTCTTGCCGGCTTCTCTCCACGTCCCCCCATTGGCCCTGGTAACCGAGTCCCTCGCCCGCAACAGGATCGTCGGCGTACCGACCATTGTTGTTTGCGTGGGCCTTACCTACCGACACTTTCGTGATGACCAAGGATTCTTTCAATTTTACTTGGCTTCTCTTTTTCCGATATTCCTCCTGGTAACATGATCCGCCGTCCGCGTTATGCCCTTATTGAGCAAACTTTTCCAGACGCCCTATTGCCTCCGCACGGAGCAGCCCCCCTTGTGTTGCAGACTTGGCAATGTTGTCACTTCCCCTCGGTCTCGGGATTCCGGCTTTTACGCAATTTAGTCTGACGTCACTTTCTTTTTTTGGACATATATCTAATTTTTCGGTGCCTTTCCCTCAAATTTGGAGTGGAGGGTCCTTCGTAGAGTCCCGAGTCCCCTCCCTTGCAGAGGGTTAAGAGCTCCGATTTTTTACCCCCCATTAATAACGTATTTTTTTAATTCCATTCTGCCTTTCTCGAGTACCGAGGTACTGCCGGCGCCTGCACTTTTCAACTGAGTTTTGCCGGCCGGCCCTCGTTCTTTGCAGTGGAGCGTCGGTCAGGCTGTGTCCATTTGCAGCTTCACTTTCGTTAGATTACGCGAAACCGGTTTCGGGAGGTGCGAGCCACCCTCCTCCT
>Ga0179593_1505690_pt1 | contig 13153 bp, 14 predicted proteins | sample CZODoug2_1_08_16_FD_185931 | JGI IMG/M metagenome (GOLD analysis project Ga0179593, IMG submission 185931) | Vadose zone soil fungal communities from Angelo Coast Range Reserve, California, USA - CZODoug2_1_08_16fungal (PacBio error correction) | ecosystem: Environmental > Terrestrial > Soil >... | reverse complement strand
ACAAGAGGATCCCCGCTGTCCCTTTTTTTCTCACACTCTTTCGGGTCCCAGTAACCCTTTCATGCCTGGAAACGTAGGCTAGGGCTGTGACCTAGTTCCCCCCCCTATGTTTCATCACCCCTTGCCGTGCAGTTCGTGCCCCTTTTCCCTCCAGATCCCGCGTCTGTATGATAAGTCCTTGTCTGTCTCGCGATCATTCTTTCCCGGAGATTTTCAAAGACTTCTTCCCCCGTTTTTTTTCTAGTCTTCCAGGACCGCGTTAGCTTTGTTTCGACTTTTCCGAACTCACTTTTTCCACCCCTCCTCTTTGAGCAAGGTCCTGTACGTCTTTCCCGTAAGCTAGATATTCGCCCATCTTTCCCTTTCAGCTGACATCCTATTCCCGGACTTTTGTCAATCCCTCGATACTCCCTACTTCTCAGTCGATGATCGCCACTGGCTATTTTTCCCCCCCTTTTTCTCTTCTTCTTCTCATTCCACTGGAAAACACCGGTCTCCCTTTTTTGAGCAGACTGAGCCCATCTCCTTTCATTTTCAGACCTTTCCGTGTACTATACCAATCCCCTTTCCATTTCCGTTAACCTTAGGAGATTCTTTATCTCCTCCCCTGGTCGATCTCCCGTCGTGAGAGCCTTTTCAACACCACCGACCTACCAACTCATATTTGGTAGCCCCGGCGCTCCCTTGAATCCACCACCTCCTTTGAGGCCCGTCGACAAATGTGGTGTGTTTTTTTCCCGTTTCTGCAATTTACCCCAGTTCGTTTGTTAGTCCTTTTGTGTTCGGTCCATCTGAAGAAGATAATGTGGGCTAGAACTGTCTCCTGTTCCAGCTAGCTTTCTAAGTTAAGCGAAAACTCCCCTCCCAAGTCCCCTTTCTCTGCTTACCTTGCTTCCCCCGAACCCAGGTAATTAAGACTGATCTGACTTCCGGTTTTCCTAAGGCTATGGGGCGCGGGCCACTGCCGATCGGCGGCCCGTCCCTGTCCTCGCGGGGTTCTTTTAGGTCTTTGATGAGCCTTTGCTCCCCGAGCCCCCGCCTGTTCGAAGTCCTTTCAGTAAGAACAGAGAGATCTTTCCTTTAACTGACAATTTTCTGTAAGTACGGACCGATCCCCTAAATTTTCCTGGGCACCGCTTTTTTTTCCATCATGTCTCTGACACTAACACATCGCGCTAGTAAGACTATTCTATTTTCAGATTTCTGTTTTTCCGAGATTACGAAGCAGGCTGCCTCTTCCCCCCTCGCCTATTCGACGCTCGGCCCGCTCCAGCTTCGTTCTTGGGTCCCTCCGCTTCGTTTTTTATCGCCGGTCTCTCTCCGTTGGTCCTTGGGCGTTCATTCTACAAGTGAAGTCTTTCATATCCGCGTTGTGGCGGATCTGCCTCAGTCGGCCCTCCTTCCCAAAACCCCGGTCTCTGAGCACCTCTTCTCCGTTTACCCTTCAAGGCCCTTTAAGAGCCAGCTCCCCCCGTCTGGACTTCGCGTTATTCTTTCCTCCGTGATTTGGAGCAGATCATTGCCCTACGTCTTCTTTAGTATTGATCTTCCGCTCGAGGTCCCTCCTCATTCAGGCCCCTTCGCTTTCCCCTTACAACGCCTAGTCATAGTACTGAATTAATGGAGAACGCTATTCCCCCCCCCCCCCTTTCCCTTGAACTCCATGTCCTTCTTTCCTCCGGCGTTTATATTAGAAGATCTTCTCGTGGCTTCCGGGCTCTAACGTCTACACATTGATCTCCCAGACTGGTCTTTCATTTTTCCCCGCAGGAACTCCTTTAAAGGTCTCTTCTACTCTTTTCATAATTTTTGGATAGAAAAGCGTGAAGTACTTTTATGCTAGATTTAGATACCGCTCCTGAGGTTACCCGGACTGATTTTTTTTTCGGATGACTCCTGGTCCCCCCCCCTCTCGCGGGCTCGTGATACTTCTTTTTGCTAGGGACTCATCTCTGTAATTTCCGCCCGCTTTTTCCGAGGCTTTGCCTCACTACGCCAATTTTCTCAGTTATCCTCCGAATCTTCGGCACCGACCCAGGCTTCGTCTATCTCCCTCCTCTGCCTATAGCTTTTTTTTGAGACGTTCCCCCGCCTAGTTTTTCTGAACCTTTTTGAGGGTTCCTCTTTGGCTCGCCGTGGAACGATATGCGGCGCATGTCCTGTCCCCTCTCTTCACCTCCCCTCATTTTTTTTTTTTTAGAGAGATCTTCTTTTTTCCTTTCCAGAGGCATTCATCCCATTCTCCTCCTAAAGCCCCCTTTTCCCGGAGAGACCGAGGAAACCAGATAGCTCATAAGAAACCTACTCCTTATTTGCTTTTTTTGGCCCTTTTTACCCGGAGAATTTCGCTTTTTTATATATCTTCTCCCTAGAAGACTAGTTAGCTTAAGTGATTGATTTGTCTTGAGATCGCCGAAGTATGTGAGACTACTTTCCCCTCGGTGGGTGGGGGAGGAGTCTCTGCAACTTTTTTCGAGCTTTTCTCTCTCCTTGACCACCGAGGCAAAGTCCCCCCCCCCCCCGGATAAAGAGTCCTTTAGCTTGACCGTGTTTGCACGGACTTTCCTCCCTAACTCAGATCCCCGCGAGGTCAGTTTCCCCCTCGGCTGCTCGGGTCCTCCCTCATCAGGAATTCCCCGCGGTCGAGACGAGGTCGTGCTCCCCTAAGGTCTACGCCCCTCTTTTGAGTTCTGTCTGAATCCCTGGAATGCGTGAAAAGTCTCGAGGAGGATCGTGTAGACCTTCTCCCCATTTTTTTTATTCGTCTCGCCAGAGCTTTCTCTTATCAGATTCCCTCTTTAATTCGTAAAGGGTGTAAGCCTTAGTTATGAACTTCTCTAACTTCGATTCTGTTTCCCGGTGAGAGCCTATTCCCTTCGGCCCCCCTTTTTTCGAGAGCCTCGCTCCCCTCCCATTTTCTGAGCTTCTGTCTTCGTCCTCCATCGCTGAAGTTTTCCCCCCTCCGCGGAAGCATGCTAGAGGCGAAGGTCTGTTGTTAAAGCGGCAAATTAATTTCACTTTCAAGATTTCTTAGAACGGGGGCCTTTTGTCTCCACGAACTGAGGGTCTTTCCTCCGCCACCCTTCTCGCTTTAACGTACCACTGTCTGAATAGCTTACTACAGCTCAGTCCTTACCTCCCCCCCATTACCTCCTCGCTGAGGCTATGCCGTACGAGTGCGACGTTCAAAGTTGAGTCTTTCGTTGATTTTCCTTGCGATTCATCCATAAGGACCTCTCGATTCAGAGAGGAGGATTGCCGTGTCTTTTCACCGTTGAGCGTGCAGAGGATAGAGAGATGCCTTAGGATTCTCCTCGATCAGGCGTACCCTAGGTTTGCACCAGGGGAGGTGAAGTATCATTACAAACTTTCTTTGGTATCGAGCTTTACCGATCCCCCCTACCCCTGGAATGAGAGTACCCCCTATCCCTTACTTTTGCCTTTTGAAGACCCGGGACGAGCCCTTTAGCGCCTGTCTGCCCTGGTCCCCCTTCTTTAACAGTTCTTGAATCAGGACTGCCGTTGAGTAAGTCTCTCCAGGACTGGCACTGAAGGGGTTAAGACTGTGAAACCCTTCCTGACGGGCTTCAGAACCCTTTATTTTTTACAGTAATTGTATTAGAAAGAGTTGGTTTTACCTACTCCTTCACGTCCTTTACATTCGTCAATCCTATACCCCCCTCTTTACCCCTAAAGTCCCATTGTGCGTCGTCCACTACTTAACGTCAAAGCCTCCTTTTGTAATTTGTATTACCTTGTCTTCCCTCTGAGATTCCCTTCGTTGATAATTCCAGTAGGTTCATCTTTTTCCTCCCAGTAGGTGGCTGGTAAGCCCCATTGCGATCCTACCCCCCTCCCGCACCCCCAGAATTTTTCTTCTATGAATTTTCTCTACCTTTGCCCCCAGAAGATTTTTGTATCTTTTACTTAGGCAGTTCCCCTGAAATTTCAAAGTCCGTATGCGTAGAAAGTGGTTTTTTACCTTTCCTCTTGTGCGTCTCAGTTTGAATCCCTCTAGTTAGTATTTTCTTCAGTTTCTCTTCAGAGTTTCTTTTGTAGGGGCGCTTGTCGGGCTTTTCCCGCGTGGATGGGATATCCCTTCTGTCCCCCCTGAGGGAAATCCTGCATTGATCGTCTTCCTTAACTGCCTGACCCCACGAGTTTGTTGACAACTTGATTCTGTTAGTAACTTTCCCCTGACCTCCCCTCCCCCTTGGGTCTTCATCGAGTCAAGTTGAGCTTGCCTTGATTTTCGGTATGAAGAAAATACTGTCTCCGTGTAATCTCCCTCAGCTTGCGCTGATGGCTTTCCCCTTCACTCACTGAGTCCTTTGGATCCGAAGTTAGGTTTTCAGCGGTCCAGTTTAGCTTTCAGTCCTTCATCCTTGCACGCCTTTAGTGTGCGTCTTCTCCCTCCCCCTTTTCTTCCCTTTCGGCATGCATGTCTCCCTTCTTTTTTTTTTCCTTCCTTTTTGTTGTCTCCGATTCTGACGCGGATCGACCTCATTTCTGGTGCCGACGCACCCTTCCCGAGCCTGCCTTCCCCCTTTTTCCGGGACCCCGTTGCTAGCCGGGCTTTTAGTAGAGGCGAAAGCCCCCTTTTTTTTCAGTTTCATTTGTAATTTGACCCTTTCGCAACTCCCCTTCGCGATGTCTGTTATCACTGTCTCCCCCCCTCCCCCCGACCTTCCTCCGCTTCTTCCGCTACCGGACGTGCCTGGCCCCCCCTGACATCTCCCCAGTTGGTCTCGATGAAGACTTTGTTGGGCGTTCGAGTTGGATACTGACTAATCCAGAAGTTACCCCCAAACCCTTGAGCCATTCTGGCCATGTCACTCTCTCCTTTCTCTTCCCTCTTTCGATTTTTTTCCGGTCTCACTTGGACCTTGGTCTTCTTTCCCCTTTTCCCCTCGTTTTCCCTCCCTGGCCTTGAACCCCATCTTCATGTTACTACAAACCAATTCCCTCCCTGTCTTAGATGCTGGTCTCTACGTCCCCTTTTTCCTGTCCGCTCGCATCCAGAGTGCCCCTTTTCTAAGCCCCCCCGCAGTGTCCCCCACAGTCTTTTTTCCCGGCCTTTTATCAATGTTCTTCCAAACCCTTCCCTTTCCTTTTGTCGTTAGAGCCCGCAGACGTTATCCCCCGTTCTGGTTCTCTGTCGACGTTTGGACTTCCCCCAATCCTTTCTTTCAAACCCCTCCCTTGGTGTCCCCTCTTTTTCGTCCTCCCTCCGGACAGGACTTCAACCCTGGTGTTTTTCTACACATGTTGGTGGTGACCGCGCCTGTCACCCTGACCTTTTCCCCGTGTCTGGGAGAAATCTCCTCTGTTCCCTCCCTCCCGTGTTCTTCCCCTCCCTCCCGAATATCTCCCACGAGCGGAAGAACGTGACATTTTTCCTTTTTCCCCCCCCACTCCCCAGTACTTCATAAACCTACTTTTGAGGCGTCTGTCAGGATGTTTTGATCATCCCTTTTTTTCTGCTTTATTCTGCTTCCCTGTCATGTAGGTTCAGTTAACCCCGTCGTCTTACTTGATTATTTCCCGGGAGACCCAAGACGCGCTTGCTTTTTTTCACTAAAGCAACGACGGCGGCGCCAGTCGCTCTGTAAATCCCCAGAGATCACACCATACTGGCACTTTTTCCCCAATACCGTCGTGCCGGTTTTCCGGTAAACTTTTTTCCTCGTGTCCCTTTTCACTCGAGATGCTATCTTCCCCCCCTTCGAGTTTTTCCGATCTTGAAGCGAAGGATGATACTTTTCTCTCTCCCTATTCCTTCCTTTCAGATAGTTGATACTCGAACGCGCTCAAACGAAACGGTTTTTCGGTTCTAATCGTCCCCATTTTATTATAGATTCCACTTGTTTTTATGTTCATGTCTCGATTTTCCTTTTGATACCTCTTCCTTGTTCCTCGCCTTTTCTTGAGGTATCTACACAGAAGGTAGAAGTCCCCTTACAAATTTCCCCCTAGTATCTCTACCTTCCCCCATTTGGCTCTTTCAAGGCGAACCTTATGACATATTTCACTAGGGAATATTTTTCAGCGCCCCTGCGAAAAAGGTCTTCTCTCGTTTCGCTTCCCTAAGCCGATTTTTTGGCCCTGCAGTCGCGCTAAGCCCCTCCCTTGACCCATTTTACTGATGTTTTTGACGATTTCTATCATCTTCTTCATACATTTTTCCCTGTTCGTCGAGATATCTTATAGTGTCAACGTCATGTTTTACGTCTACAAATCGATCTCGGCCCTCAGGTCAAGGTCCCCCACGTCAACCTGCTACTTTAATCTTCTAGGAACGTTCCCCCCCTCGTGTCGCGACCTCCCGGGTGAACTGATGCTCGAGGGTCTATTCTCGTACCTCTTTTCCTCCGGTTCTTGGGGATTTCGTATAAACGGGGATTTCTTTGCTAGTGATTCGGGCTTGACGTTGTCCTTTGATTGCGGTTGCCTCCGCGCCTACAAGCTGCCTCCCGCCCTTCCATGTCCTCCGACTACCATATTCCATCGAAACGGCTAGAAATTCTCCCGCCCCGATTAAGGGTCGCGGCTTTCCCTATACCGCCCGATCTTTCCTCCCCCCCAGACCCCCTTAGTCCTTTTTATTTCCCCTTCCCAGCGATCTCGTCCCTTGAGTTGGCTAGGGTATTGCTCGAATGGGAAATGGGTTCCCTTCTCCTCCCTCTCCCTTCCCCGTGTTCTTTTTAGAGTATATGACTCTCGGGACCAGCGGTAATCATTCTTTCCCAGAACTCCCCGACTTTCACGGCGCTCCCTCTTCACAACCGGATCGCAGCCGAATCACATCCCCCTCTTTCCCTCTTGGCCCTTTCCGTCCACTTTTGTCTAACTTTTTTTTAGATTCGTGCGGGTCCCTATTCTTCGACTCGGTCTTCCCCCGACGAAGTCTTTAGTATCTCCACGGACCCACCTTCCTCGTTTTTGTTCGTTTTTTTATTCTACTGACGTCTCAATAACTTAAAAGACCCGAGAAGACTCCTCCCGGCGAGCAGTGAACGGTTGACGCAGTCTTCTTTTCCTTGACGTTCTCTTGATTTCTTTTTGGGAATTTACCTCGTATTCCCCCCCACGCTTTTTTTTTTTTCGGCCAGCCCCTCTGCCCTTCCTGCTAAGAACTACATCGTCGTGGCGTCTGCTTTCATTCCTTTAAAGTCCCAGTGGGTCCTATCGAGTTGTAGAACTTGAGCCACCTCTGCCTTTGCCGATTCCTTTTTCGCCGCCGATCAGGTTAGTCCCCGTAGACGATTTCATCGTCACCGGGTCTCTTTTCCTTGGAGTTCCTATTATCTTTTTTTTTTTTTGAGCGCGCGATTGAATTCTTGAGCGTCTCTCCCTCCTCCATGGCCCTCCTTTTTTTCATGTGTCCCCTTACTTTCCAGCCGAGGACTTTTCCTGCTCCGCTTCGCTCTGAAAGCCCCCCCCGTTTCCGTCCCTTAGCGTTCGCGTTTTTTTTTGGACCGGTTCCGTGGTGTGAGGTTGGACCTGCGGGGTTCGATCTCCTGCCCCCTTTTTTTTTCCACCCCGAGGAGGAACGCCCTCCCAGCCCTGACCCCCCACTTTACACAGAGACCCTTTCTCGAAGATTTTTTTTTAACCAAGTTAGGCCCCAGGTGCTTTGATCGCGATTCCGTTTTTCCTCATTTGAGGATCTCTTTTATAGGCTTCCTTTCTTCGGCATCCCTTCCTTTTCCCCTGAGATTTTCGAGCTCGCTTCTCTTTAATTTCGAGACTTCTCGAAGTGCAGATGTGTCCCCCCTATTCCCTTTGACTTTTCATTGACCCCCCCGGATGCTGCGCGTGCGTTTCATCGTTATATCGCCTTTTTGACTCGCTTGATGAACGAAAGGTATGATCCTATCGGGTCCAAAGTTGCACCTCCACAGCGAACGTGATGAAGTTACACGAGTTCCTTTTCTTTCTTCAGTTATTGACTTGCTTCCTTCCTAGACCCCCCTTGCGCTTCATATGCACCCGCAGATTAATACCCCCCTTTTTTTTAGGTTTTGGTATTTTTCCTTTTCTTTTGGTTCGTACAGCGTCCTCCCCCGCGTCAAGTTTTTTTCTTTTTTTTTCTTGGACATTAAGACAATTTTTTTCTTTCTTTCTGCTCCCTGAACACGTCCTAACGCGGCCCCCTTCTTCTGGCGAGTTCCTTTGTCGACGTCTCCTTTCAATTCGGGTTTTTTCCGTAATCCCGTAGGTTGCATTCCCCCTTCCTTTTCCGTTTCTCGGGTAGTTTTTCTCCACAGACACGGAACCTGGGTGTCCTCCCCGAATCACCTCTTCGAGGGATTTTGATCGACACGTCTTGCATTCTGCATCCTGCTGGACTCCTCGCCCCGGTTTTCCTTCTTATGTCGAGCTGAGTCGATTTCCCCCCGGACTCCCCTGTGTCTTCTTTCGCGTAAGCCTGGGGTGTAGTTAAAGCTTCTTTTTTAGGTGCTGTCAGGCTCCCGCTTTCTCTGGGCCCTCCTTCTCCTCCCTGGAGTCCCCTTTCATCGTCTTTGCTTAGGGCCCGGCATTTTGAAGTCCCTTTTTTTGTTCCCTGCTTCTGCCCTTTCCCTTGAACCCCTAGAAAGACCCCGAACCTTTTTTCCTTCTTTTTTTTCTCTTTTCTTTCCAGATGGCAGTAATTTCTGACCGGTGAGAGTGTCGAAATTTTCCCCCTTCCTGATCAGCAGCCCTTCGTCTTTTTTTTTCCTGGCTGATGACGGCTCCCAGGCTTTCGCCTAGAGCGTACCAGACCGCCTCCGAACGTTCCTTCAATTTTTATTCTGCCGCTCCCCTCCCATGTCCGCTGTAATCTCTCCTTTCCCTCCTCGGTGTTTTTGATTTTTCCCAGCCAAGCGCAGCTTTCTGACTTCCTTCCGGGCCCCCCTTGCCCGGACGGTACCGTTTTTTATGGTTTCCAGAGTTTTTTTTTTTTTCCCACCGAATTTTCTTTGCCCCGGTCAGCAACCAAGATGTGTCCCCTTCCCCTTCGTTCCCCAGATTTTTTGTGCTGATCCCTTCCGCATTTCTCCCCCTCTCGTAATAACGCTAAGGACGCTTTTTTGCGTCCATTTTCCCAGGAAACCTCATCTCCCCGTTTTTTAGCTCCGCACGGTGGCGTGACGGGTTCGACTTTCTCTTCCTCCTTTTTTCCCCGTCGGTCTGTCAGGTTTCTGGTACCTCTTACGATTTTTTTTTTTAGTCTCAGGGCCAGGTCTTTTTTTCTTTCCGAGCCCCCCTCTCCCCGCTTTTTCCTAAGTCTCCCCCCAGCTTCCAAACCAACTTCCTACTCTAAGGCGACGTCAGCTGCTACTCCCCTTCTTTCGAGCCTTTTTTCAAGCCTTACATAAGCGGCAACTGTCTACGTTTTTTCCAGCTCCTCCCTGCCCGCAATCTACGTGTCTTCCCAAAGAAGTTTGGTCCTCGGCAGCTTATCTCCCTCTTTTCCCCCACCCTTTCTTTTTTTTTGACGTTTCTAATTTTCTCCCTGATAAACATTGGAACGCTCTGAAACAACTTTGTGCGCCTTTACTCCTCCTACGATTTTTCATCCGCAATTCTTTTTTTCAGGCGTATTAACATGGTAAGACCTGACAAGTCCCTTTGCGTTTTTCTCAGGCAAATGTGGCCCCTTCTCACCTTTTCCTCCGCCCCTTTTGAAACACCCTCTTACTTTCCCCCAAAGCAACATATTCCCTACAAGTACTCCCGTTCCCTCCTTTTTGACGCTTTTTATTGGAATGGCTCGGGTTTTATACGCCTTCTCAGGTCCCTTTTCCCCTTTTATGATTCGGTTGTAAAGTTCATCAAGTCCGTGCACGCTTTTTCCCCTTGGTCTAGACGGCCTTGATTCCAAGACGAGCGTGGCAATACCTGTGATCAGGAACTGTATATTAAAGCTTTTGTTCCCCTTAACTTCAAGTCTTCACTTCCCTTCAGGCACTCCCCCTTAAGTATCGGACAAGTTCCCCCCTTCCCCTTCCTCTTCCGTCTCCCACCAGCTCCATTTTTTTTTCCTCGAATCGAGTTGTCGACGATTTCTTTTCTAGCCGGTCTTTTTTTTTTTTTTTTGTCCTCTCCTCTTTTTCAAACGCCAAGGCTGGTTTTTTAGTTCTTTTTATTCGGCAACCTTTTCTCTCGACTTTTTGGTCAGGGATTCTTGGGCCCCCCCCTAGTCTAAATAGGTTTTCCCCTTAAGCCCCCTCGGGTATATTTCCCCTTTTTGGTCTGACCCGGTACCTACCCTTTTTCATCCTCTTCTTGCTCGTGCGGGAAAACTGGGCCTTCATCCCTCCCTTAGTCTTCTGACTTTTTCGTCCCGGCTTAGTCTTACTGCCTCGGGGCGCATAGCGAGCCAGGTGCCGTCGTGATCATCTTCTGACTTAGGAACCGGGGCGCATCCCTTAACATAGGAAAAAGCATTGTCAAGCAAGAGATGATACGTTTTCCACCCACTTTCTAAGGCTCTGCTCTGGTTTCCCCTTTGCTTCGTATCTCTTCTTTGGCCATTCTTCTATAAGTCAACTCTCGGTTTTCCCCCTCTCGGAGTAGTCCATCCTCCGATGTACTTTTTTTTTCGTTTTCTTATTTATTTATGCATAGAAATGGACTACCGTGGCTCCCCCTTGGTTTTTCTCTAGATGTAGCTCTCCCATTAATCAAGGAAGGCCGGTCGCGAGTCGGTCTTTTCTTCGTCTCCCCCCCACGCTATTTCTTTCGTGATAGAGGCTAGTGATTCCCTTGGTTTCCGACTGACTTCATCTGAAGCACGTAGGGACAAGCTATCCTATCTTGTATAGCAGCTCTCAATCTTCCCCCTCTTGAAATTCTTCGCACCGAACGACCCTAGAAGTAGAGGATCCCCCCTAGAGATAGAGTTTCGCCTGCGATTAGCCCATGCTTAGTAGGAGTTGTAGTTTGTATCCCTGTTGCCCCTTTTTCCTCGTTGCCTAGTTCGTTCTTCTTTTGGGACATTAGTCTTTTTGTTCCACCTCCATCTCTTTCCTCCTCCTTTTTTTTGTCCTGAATCCCCGGACCCCCTCTGCGCGCACCCCCCATTTTTCCCTTCGATGACCGATCAAAAAGACCGACCCCCCCCTCCTCACCCCTTCCCTCGATGTCAGATCGAAAACCCCCCCCTCTCTCCTCCTTCGCACTTATCTTTCCCTTTTAGGGAGTAATGGTCGAAGAAGGGTCTGCCTTCGAGATGTCATAGAGTACCCAGCGTGGGTTTCCCCCCTTTTAAGGAACTTTTATGCGGAAGACGCACACCCTGCAACCCCTTGTTAATCTCCCCTTCCCCCGATCGTAAAGGGTGCCCAAAGGCCCCTCTCAAGTCTCGACCTTCCTTCCCTCTCGTAGGGAGCTCGACCCGCAGTACTTCACCCTCTTTTCTTGGGAGGCCCTTTCTCCTCCTTCCCCGCGGTGACGTACATCGTTCTGGCCTCTGTCGATTTTTTTCAGTAGGAAGAGTAGATCTTTTTCGAAGCGAGAACACCATGCCTCCATTCCTTTTTTTCTTTCTCTCCTGACCGCCGAGCCAGTTAGCCGTTAGCGATTCTCCTTCCAACTTTCTGAGCATCTTTCTTAATGATTCAGGAAGATGCTCGGCGTTGCGCCCTCTTAGCTGTTGAAGTCTCTTCTGCAGACTCGCGCGCCGAGATATAACTTTCTTTTTTGAGGAATGTCTTTCCACCATCTCCCTCTGCAGAACGGGGCAGCCAGATCGCGTCCGTTCTCTCAATTTTCCCCTCTCGAGACCTACTCGGTTTCCTTTCCCCGTTTTGGAAGTGGTTAGTCGGCGAACCCTTTTTTCTTGAACGTCCAGTTTTGTGAGACCCCCTTTCCCCTTGTATGAAGAGGATAACGAACTAAGCCCGACCCCCCCCGGGACCTTCTTGACTTCCCTAGCGCGCTGAAAATTTAGTTGTCTTTTTTCGGCGAGCCCCTCTCGGACAAGCGGAGGATAGAGAATGAGCGACCCTTCTTCTAGCTTCCTCCTTCTCATGATGTCCTCTAAGACTCTTCTTTTCCTTTTTTCCAGATTCAGTGAAGAGTTCGTGAAAACGGTATCAGTCTTTTTCTTTCCCACGGATGGTTCCGGGTACTCGTGATTGACATTTTTCCGTTTTTCTTGACCTCCCTTCCCTGAGAGCCTTCCATGGGAGCCCGTTTCCTCCGCTTATTGCTTTTCCCTCCCCCCCGTCGCCCAGGGATGCTTTCTTTTTTTTTGTTTCCCTCACCCTAGCTTCATCCTTTGCTCGCGTCCCCTCTTTCTGAAGTCCAGCGTTCCGTTGTGGTTTACGAATACGACACCCGGGTTCTTTGTCAATCTATTAGGAGGCTTGAACAGGAAGACGGTGCGTATTCCCCTTGATCTTTATTCCTCCCTTCTTTTCCAGGGTCAGGTTTTTCACCCATTCTCCTCTCTCCCCCTAAACATTCTTTTGACTTCAAGTAGGTGCAGGCCCCGGCCCCTTTCTCCCCGTAGCTTTTTTTCTTTCCCTTTTTTCGCTTCCCGACGTGACTTGCACCATCCCACGGTCTCATGCCACTTTGCGCCGACCCTCTTGGCTGATGTTATGCGAAAGTCGATGCGGTGACAATCGGGCTCTTCTGCCCTTCTCCTTGTTGCAGCTGGATGCGCGCTTCTTTTTTCTTTCCTAATTTTTTTTTCAGCGAATCTAATTCGCGTTAGTCCCCCCCCCTTGTAGTGAACAGGAGGTGCTGTCCTGCTTTCTTCATTCTCCTTCCTAATGTCCTTGAGTACCCCTCCCCCCCCCCCCTCTTTGCGTAACCTTTTCCTTAGTACCGGAACCCTTTTATGAACAGATTGTTTGTCGTCTTGATTCTTTTTTCCGCCAACACGCTTTCTGCCCCCCGACAAGGCTTTCGGGATCGATTACCTTTTTCTTTCTTCGGTCCCTCACACTTAAGAGCAGGAACTAATTGGAGCGAGGTGCAGTCTCCCCCCTCCCTTTCCAGTATTGACCCCTCTTCAGCCGCTGTGTAGCCCTCTCTCCTTCACCGTTCTTTGACGGGATAATCCTTTTCTTGTTCTAATCTCCGGTAAAGCCGAGGACTTTCCCCTTTTCACTCCCGTTTCTGTACGTTGCGTTTCCGCCTCTTCCGGTCGTTTCGG